>JAESGW010000933.1_pt1 | contig 9693 bp, 10 predicted proteins | sample 9269791 | NCBI WGS metagenome assembly JAESGW01 (sample SAMN16773120, study PRJNA677053) | algae metagenome | isolation source: Aphanocapsa lilacina HA4352-LM1 and co-occurring heterotrophs from near cave... | place: USA: Maniniholo cave, near Haena, Kauai, HI | collected 2009-07-28 | reverse complement strand
CGGCGGCGCGACAGGGACGATGCCGGTGGTGCGTCGGGATCAGGAGTCATGCGTCACGAAGCGATAGCCATGTCCACGCATCGTCTCGATCCGGTTTGGGGTACTGGGATCCGCTTCGATCTTCTGCCGAAGCCACCGCACGTGCACATCCACCGTTCGCGTGTCGATCGGGTAGTCGTAGCCCCAGACTTCGCGGAGCAGGGCCTCCCTGGAAAGGACAATGCCTGGATGACGGGCAAAGTACACCAGCAGGTCGAACTCCCTGGGCTTGAGCGCGACCGGGTCACCGCCCAGCGATACCTGCCGCCGGGCGACATCGATTACCACATCACCCGCCTGGATGACGCCGCGGCCTGATGCGCGTGGCCCCGGTTCGTGGTCAGGCGTTCCCGGCCGGGCCCCGTTGGGTATCCCCTGCCCACTCATGCGCGACCGCCGGAGCATCGCCCGCACCCGGGCAACCAGCTCCCGCATCGCGAAGGGTTTGACCAGGAAATCATCAGCCCCCAGTTCCAGCCCCACGATCCGGTCGATTTCCTCACCCCGGGCGGAGAGCAGCAGGATGGGAACCGTCGACTCCTCGCGGATCGTGCGGCATACCTCGAACCCATCCATGCCCGGCATCATGATGTCGAGCACGACCAGGTCTGGCTGGCGCGCCCGGGCCTCGTCCACCGCCGCAAGACCATCTTCAGCAAAGATGACATCCAGGCCCTCGCGCTGGAGATTGAGCGCAATCATTTCACGAATATTGGGTTCGTCGTCCACTACCAGAACGCATGCCGTCGATTCCGGTGAACGCACCTGCTGCATTGCAGCCTGCCTCCATCCTCCAGGGATGCCTGATGCCTGCCTGCCATCACCACGAGTATAGGATGAACGGATGTGCAGCATTCCAACCGGCGCCTAAAGCGCGGGAATGGCTTGTCACGGGCCTTGACGATGCACGAGGTGCACGAGCCGGCTGAGCTGGTCTGGATCCGTATCCGGATGCAGCCCATGGCCAAGGTTGAAGATGTGGCCGGTCCGCCCGCCAGCGCGCCGAAGCACATCCAGCGCCCCGGACTCCACGGTCTTCCACGGGGCCATCAGCATGGAGGGGTCGAGGTTTCCCTGGATCCCGAGGTCCGGTCCAATGACATCCCAGGCGGTATCGAGTGGCAGGCGCCAGTCCACACTAACCATGGCCGGACGAGTAGCCGCGATCTCTGGAAGGAGTTGAACGGTACCGGTGCTGAAGTGGATGGTTGGCGCCAATCCCCGCAGCCGCTCGAAGATCGCGGCAGTGTAGGGCGCAACCCGTTCCCGGTAGCTGACCGGATCAACCAGGCCAAGCCAGGAGTCGAAGAGCTGGACGACGTCGGCGCCGTTCCGGACCTGCCCTTCCAGATACCGGGCAGTGACCTCGGTGAGTTTCGTCATCAGCGCATCCCAGAGATCGGGGCGCCCGTACATGAGCGCCTTGGTCCGGGGGTATTCCTTGGTCGGTCGCCCATCCACCAGGTAGCAGGCAAGCGTGAACGGGGCACCCGCGAATCCAAGAGTCGCCGCCCGGTCACCAAGCGTCCGGCTCAGGAGGGCGATGGCGTCCAGCACGTACGGCGTCCCCTCTTCCGGATCGACGACCCGCAGGCGCTCGATATCCTCTGCTGTCCTGATCGGGTTGGCGATGACCGGACCGACGCCCGGCCGGATCTCGAAGTCCACGCCCATCCCGTCGAGCGGCAACATGATGTCGGCGAACAGGACCGCCCCATCGACACCTAACCGATCGATGGGCATCATGGTGGCCTCAACGGCGAGCTCGGGCGTGCGCGCCACCTCCAGGAACGGATGCTTTTCGCGCAGCGCCCGGTACTCCGGAAGGCAGCGTCCCGCCTGCCGCATGAACCAGACCGGCGTGGTGTCCACCGGCTTCCGGCCCGCTGCCGCCAGCAATCGCTCCCGCCCCGCCATCGTTTCCCCGTTATTCGTCACGCTCCGAATGCCTCCATCATGGTCGCGACTATCGTGTCGCATCGATCCACCGCGCCGCTTCCCGGGCGTGATACGTGATGATCCGGTTGGCTCCGGCCCGCTTCATCGACATCAGCGTTTCCAGGGTGACGCGCTCTTCATCGATCCAGCCGAGGCGGGCCGCCGCCTTGATCATGGCGAACTCACCGGAGACGTTGTAGGCGGTGAGGTGCACATCGAACGTATCGCGCGCCGCGCGGATGATGTCGAGGTAGGAAAGCGCAGGCTTGACGATGATCAGGTCGGCTCCCTCCTCGAGATCGATCGCGATCTCCCGCAGGGCCTCCTGCCCGTTCCCCGGATCCATCTGGTGTGAGCGCCGGTCACCGAACTGCGGCGTGCTTTCTGCCGCCTCGCGGAAAGGACCGTAGTAGCCCGAGGCGTACTTGGCGGCATACGACATCACCGGCACCATGGCATGCCCGGACTCGTCCAGGGCCTGGCGGATTACGGCGACGCGGCCATCCATCATGTCGGATGGGGCAACGATATCGGCCCCGGCCCTTGCATGGCTTACGGCCGTCCTGGCGAGGAGCGGCAACGTCAGGTCGTTGTCCACGGTGTCGCCAACCAGGATCCCGCAATGCCCATGATCGGTGTACTCGCAGGCACAGACGTCCGTGATGACCAGCAAGCCGGATGCGATGCGTTTGATTTCGCGAACCGCGCGTTGCACGACTCCATCGGGATCGAAGGCGCCGCTCGCCGCATCATCCTTGACGTCAGGAATCCCGAACAGCAGCACACCGGGTATGCCGAGTGCCACGAGTTCCTCGACTTCACGCTGCAGGTGATCGAGCGAAAGCTGAAACTGACCCGGCATCGAGGAAATCTCGCGCCGGATACCCTCACCCTCAACCACGAAGAGCGGCTGGATGAAATCGCTGGCCACCAGCGATGTCTCGCGAACGAAATCCCGGAGGGCGGTAGAGTTCCTGAGACGGCGTGTCCGCTGGAACGAAGGCATGGATGCGGACAGGGGCCCGGCTGGATTCATGGTCATCAGTGATCTGCCTCGATTCCCGATCGCTCGGCAAAGTACGTGCGACTCGCATCCACGATGCCATCGGGTGTAGGTGTTTCGGCCACGACATGAACGGGCAGATTCGCCTGCTCCATTGCGTGGCGAGTCGTCGCGCCCATCGCTACGAGGCATGCTCCCGACAGGGCCGCCAGATCGGCCCCGAGCCGCGCCGACAGGGTGTTGACGGTCAGTGGCGAAGCGAAGACCACGAGATCCACGCGCCCCGCATGCACGGCCGCCCGAACCTCGTCCGGAATGGACCCAACCGGAATGGAGCGGTAGCTTTCGACGCGGGTGACCGCCATACCCGCCGCCGCCAGGCCATCGGGAACGATGGTACTGGCTGTGCTTCCCAGCAGGCAGAGCACCGATCCGCTCGAAATGCCAGCGTCCGCAAAGGCTTCGACAAGGCCCGGGCCAGTCTGGTCGGCGGGCGTCAGCGAGACCGTCAAGCCTGCAGCGTCAAGGGCGCGGGTGGTCGACGTGCCGACCGAGGCAATCCGGACCTGACCGGAAAGCGACCCGGCGCCAAACGCCGCAAGCGCGGGAACCGTCTGTCCACTCGTGACCACCAGCCACTCGAACTCACCGCTGGCCGCGCGCACCAGCGCCGCATGCAGCGCCTCGGGCGTCGAACTGGGCTGGATATCGAGCGTGGGCGCCACCAGCACGTGGGCACCCGCCGGTACGTAGGCCGCTTCGAGAGCCGCAGCGAAGCGTGAGGTACCAGTGACCAGGACCGTCTTGCCGGCCAGCGGTGGACGGGAACCCTGCGTGCCCGTGCGGCGTAGACCGGATCGGTCGCGATCCTGACCGATGGCTTTCATCAGGTCGGATGCCACGTCCACGACATCGTCCAGGGCGGTCGCACGCTCCAGCTTGAGGGTTTCCTGCCGCATGGAGGAACCATCTTCGGCCGCCATCATGGCCCACAAGGTTACGCTGGACCCTTCGACCACGGCATGCGCGCCGATAGGGGTGGTGCAGCCGCCTCCCATTGCCCGGAGGAACTCACGCTCGAGCCGGACCGCGAACGATACATTGGGATCGTCGAGATCGCGGGAAAGCGCGCAGGCGGGATCGGGGTCGGCGCGCGTTTCGATCGCGAGGGCGCCCTGGCCCGGCGAGGGCACGAACCGGTCGAATGCCAGATACTCGGAAATGCGGTTTTGCCATCCCATCCGGGTCAGGCCGGCGGCGGCCAGGATGATGGCGTCGTAGTCCGGCGATGCGGCCTTGCGCAGCCGCGTGTCGATGTTCCCGCGGAGATCGATAACGGTCGCATCCGGCCGGATGGCCTGCACCTGCACCGCCCGGCGGCGAGACGATGTCCCGATCACCGGCGAAGGGGGCAATCCGGCCAGGCCGACACCGTGCCGGGATACGACGGCATCGCGCGCATCTTCCCGTTCGGGAAAGGCGGCGATGACAAGGCCGGCGGGCTCGATGGTCGGGACGTCCTTGGTCGAATGCACGGCGATATCGATCTCGCCATCGAGGAGTGCCTGCTGGAGCGCCGAAGCGAATACGCCCCGTCCGCCGATCTTCAGCAGGGAAGACGTTTTGTCGACATCGCCTTCGGGCCGGATGACGTGCAGGTCAATGGAAGTCTGGGGAAAGCGCGCGGCAAGCGCGTTGCGAACCACGTTCGCCTGCCACATCGCAAGGGCGCTGCCACGAGTGCCGATGACGACCCGGGCTGGTCGTTGAACAGGAGTCGCCGGTTCACGACCGCTCCTGGCTGGATTCTGGATTATCACGATAGTCTGGCCAATCATTACCTGCCGAACCAGTGCTCCTGACAGTGTGACAGGTTCACGATCCTGGGCCCCACCGATCCGGACAGGGTTGCCACGTTTGCCCTCCTGGTACCCGGCGTTTTCCTGTTCTCTTTCCGCCCGGAAACCGCGCATCGGAAGGACGAAGGTGTGCTATACTTTCGCGTCTGGGTGCCGAGCGCACCCCGTTTTGTGTGCATCCGAGCGCACAGGCGATCTCACCTGGCTCCGCTGATACGAATGTAGCCGGGCGTGGCACGTAACCACGTGGTCCCGTAATCAGCAAGCCGCGTGCTGAAACGAACCGATTGGGCAGGATTAATTGCGATGACGGATCAAGCAACCACAACCACCGCAGCGGATGCCACGTACGCAGTCATTGCGACCGGAGGCAAGCAGTACCGGGTGAAGGTGGGAGACAGGATTTCGGTGGAGCGGCTTGCGGCCGACGCCGGATCAGATATCACCCTCGACCAGGTCCTGCTGGTCGGCGGCGGCGGTGAAACCCGGATTGGTACCCCGGTCGTCGAGGGTGCCGCGGTGACGGCGCACGTCGACACCCATGACCGGGACGAAAAGATCATCGTGTTCAAGTTCAAGGCCAAGAAGCGCTACCGGCGCCGGACCGGCCATCGCCAATCGCTGACCCGACTGACGATCACCGGCATTTCTGCCTAGCCGATTCCGGCCAGGTGGCGGCCCGCCATCACGCATCGCCAAAGGAGTCTCACCATGGCACACAAGAAAGGCGGCGGCAGCACACGCAACGGCCGCGACAGTGAATCGAATCGCCTTGGCGTCAAGCGCGCCGACGGGCAATTCGTTCGGTCGGGTACGATCGTGGTCCGCCAACGTGGAACCCAGTTCTGGGTCGGCAACAATGTCGGCATCGGCAAGGATCACACGATCTACGCCAAGATCGACGGCGTGGTGCGCTTCGAGCCGGTTAGCCGTGACAAGCGCCGCATCAGCGTCTATCCCCAGGAGCTCTACCCCATCGGCGGCGCCCGCGAACTCATCGTCGCGGATGCGGCCAGCGCAACCGCGGCGGACTAACTTCGCCGGTTCCGGAGTACTTCAATGAAGCCATCCATTCATCCCAACTACGTCGAGAGCACCGTGACCTGCTCATGCGGCCATGTGTTTAAGACCCGCTCCACGCGTCCTGCCCTGCGCACTGATCTCTGCAGCGTCTGTCATCCGTTCTACACGGGCGAGCAGCGCATCGTCGACACGGCCGGACAGGTCGAGCGCTTCACGCGCCGCGTGGAAGCCGCCGCTGCCAACGCCGGCCAGAAGTCCAAGCGCCAGCGCCGGCTCGAAGCCCGGCAGCAGGCGGGCGCTACTGACGCCGAAGTCGAGGCCCTCGAAGACGAGATCGAAGCGACCGAGGCAATCGCCGAGTAAGCGACAGGTTCACCAACGTCGAAACGACCGCCGGCCAATGCCGGCGGTCGTTCTGGTTGTACCTGCCTGCATTCCCCTTCGCTTTGGCCCGGTCAGGAATCGACCGGCGACACTTCGAAAAGTGGCCGGGTCAGGCGGTCGTGATGGTCCGGTGCGCCGCTTCCCGCGCCGTCGAGCAGGTTCGACTGGATCCACTGATGCTCGTCGGCATGAATGAAGCGGGCAAATCGCATGACCGATACCCGGCCCTCGTCACTGAGGTCCCGGTAGACCGAGAGCATCCGGCGTTCCTCGTCTGTCTCGCGCTGACTGGTGGGCTGCTCAAGGACTCCGGACGCCTTCAGCAGATCGATCCGGGCGAAGCCAAGCGCAGCCGCCAGCTTGTCCAGGGTATCGACACTCGGATGCGCACCCCGACCCCGCTCGATATCACACACATAGGAACGGCTCAGGCCAGAACGCGACGCCAGCTCGCGCTGGCTCAGGCCCTGCTCCATACGGGTCGCGCGGATCCAGGCGCCAAGTGACGAACCGGTCCCGGCGTCACGATCAGTTGTTCGCGAGTGAGGCATCGATATCCCTGCCGATCGGCCAAACCGGCCGCCACGCGCACACCACGTCCGCAGCCATCCTGCTTCCTCTTCCGGACTTGATTGTCACACGTTCTCCTGCGACCATCAGTCGATACGTCGTTCACGAATGATAGACCGGAAAGGTCAGGGTCGAATGCGTCTTCCTGGACATCAGCCATGTGCAACCGTGCATGCGCGGCGTGATGACGGCAGCGTCGGGTAGTGCGTCCGCCACGCATCGCCATCATTGGCGACACCAGACTCCACCATGACGAACTGACCGATGCCGGGGCGATCGCCCTGGAGCTGGCTGCCGGTTGGACCGTGGACGTTGGCTTCCGGTCAGTGGCCAGCGACGGTGATGCCTGGGAGGATCTGGACGCCCGCTTCGGCGTAGCCGGCATCACGACCTGGCTCTCGATCCGCAACCCGGGCGAACCTGCCGAAGCGCCCGGAACCTCCGCGTCGATTCGCATGGGTGACACACTCAACATCGATGAGCTCTTCGGTCACGATCTCGTGATCGTGGCCAGCCGTGACGTGCCCCTTCGCCGCTTCCTCGCCGATCTGCCAGTCCACACCTACCCGGGCGTGCGCATGCTCTCCCTCGTCCACTTCCGCGAGGGCGTGATTGCCGGCGAACACCTCGATGACCTGACCCGCTTCGACGTCATCGTGGGCGGCGAGGCTGATTTCGCCGACATTGCCCCTGCCCCAGACGGCCGGCATCTCGATTGTGCGGTGGAAGCCATGGCGCCGGTGATCGAAGGCACCAATGTCAGGGCGGTAGTGAGCTGGGGCAAGCACGGGGCGTTTCGCTGTGTCACGCGCGACCGGCCGCTGCTCACGATCCCGCCTCATCACGCACCGCACTCCGGGAGTGACGCGCCATGGGCGACCTTCGTCGGGGCCGTTGCCATGGGCCTGGCCCAGCGGCGAAGCTGGGCGGAGATTGGGCGAGAGGCTACGCGCCGGTTCGCGATCCGGTCGCAGGCGCTCAGGTCGGAGCGGGTCTAGCCGCGACCGGTATACTCCTCCACATGAACGGCTCCGCAGCACTCCACCTCGTTCCAGACCCACCATCCACCGCCAGTGCTCGCCAGCAACTGACCGCCCGCGTCAAGCTGCTGGCGGCCCGGAACGGGCTTTCGGTGGCAGCCGTGTCAACCGCCGGACCGGATCCCGACCTTGCCGCACAGCTTGACCGTCACATCGAAGCCGGCCACGTCGAGGGCCTGGACTGGTTCACCCATGAGCGGGCCAGATTTTCGACGGATCCGCGCAACCTGCAGCCTACGGCCCGTTCAATCCTTTCCGTGGGGATTTCCTATTGGCCGGGACTAACCGCGAAGCCGGACGACGGGGTGCCGCGTGGCCGGATCTCCCGCTACGCGTGGGGTCGCGACTACCATCGCGTGATCAAGCGGCGGCTCAAGGCGCTTCACGCGGACCTGGAACACGAACTCGATCGCCCGATCGACGCCCGGTTGCTGGTGGATACGGCGCGGATCGTGGAGCGTGCGGTCGCCGCCCGCGCCGGGTTGGGCTGGTATGGCAAGAACTCGCTCCTGATCGTTCCCGGGCACGGGTCGTGGGTGCTGCTCGGGGAAATGCTGCTCGATCTCGACCTTGAACCCGACCAGCCGATGGACCGGAACTGCGGCCGCTGCACGATCTGCATCGACTCGTGCCCAACCGGCGCGATCGTGGAGCCTTACACGATCCACACCCCAACTTGCATTTCGTACCTTACGATCGAACTGCGAGAGCGTATTCCACGCCAGTTACGCCCGGCAATGGGCGACTGGGTGTATGGCTGCGATGTCTGCCAGGACGTCTGCCCCTATACGGGCGCGGCCGCCCGCATGGACGACCCCGAGCTGATACCACACTCGCTCGACAACGCCTATCCATCGCTCCACTGGCTGCTGGACATGACGCCTGACGCGTTCGGGGCAACGTATTTCGGGACGCCCGTACCTCGCACCAAACGCCGTGGGCTTGCCCGCAATGCAGCCGTGGCCCTCGGCAACATCGGCACGGAAGACGACGTTCCCGTCCTCGCCCGAACTGCCGTCGGGCATGACGAACCGCTCGTGCGTGGACATGCCGCGTGGGCGCTCGGCGCTCTCGGTGGTCCGGAGGCGCGCCTAGCCCTCGATCGCGCCCGGGGCGTTGAGACCGAGCCCTGGGTGATCGAAGAGATCACCCAGGCGCTGGAAACAGGTTAGGCACGCGCCGTGGTCGTCATCCGCAGCACGGTGTGGGAATGCGGCGGCAACTGCAGCCGCACTGAGTCTCCAGACTGGTGCTCCCTGGTCTCGGTGACGGTTACATGCTCAGGGTGCTCGAAATCATTGATGCCGTGAACGTCATCGCCGTTGACCTCGAAGCGGTGGATTTCGCCATTGACCTCCCCGGCAGCCAGGTCGACCGTGACGTCCAGACCATCCATCTCACTGCGGTTGATCAGCGACACGGCGAGAATACGTCGGTCCTCGTCGCGCGTGGCGGCGACATCGAGCACATTGAACGTGCCCAGCCTGGCCGCCCGCGATGGCTTCTCCTGCCCCGGCACGGCAGCCGGCAGGGTGACGGTTGGGCCCTCGGTCCAGCAGGCCAACGCTACCTCCTGCGTGTGCTCGGCCAGCAACGCCAGCGGATGGTAAATGGTCTGCAGGTAGAGGCCGTCGGATGACGTAAAGATCGGCGCGATCACGTTCACCATCTGGGCCAGGTTCGCGATCGACACGACATCGGATTGCCGCACAAAAACGTTGAGGTACGCGGCGACGGCCAGGGCGTCGGAAAGATCGTACCGCTCCTCCAGCCGCTCGGGCTGGTGCGCGCGATACCAGACATTCCACTCGTCGTATGCTACCGTTATGTCGTGCTC
>JAESGW010000932.1_pt1 | contig 9697 bp, 17 predicted proteins | sample 9269791 | NCBI WGS metagenome assembly JAESGW01 (sample SAMN16773120, study PRJNA677053) | algae metagenome | isolation source: Aphanocapsa lilacina HA4352-LM1 and co-occurring heterotrophs from near cave... | place: USA: Maniniholo cave, near Haena, Kauai, HI | collected 2009-07-28 | reverse complement strand
CGACGCCGGTGATCAACAGCTTCTTCGAAAAGCCGTCGGTCACGCCCGTCACCAGGTTCTGCACCAAAGTGCGGTGCATGCCCCAGAAGGCGCGCGCGCGCTTGGTGTCGTTGGCCGGCTTGACGACGATCTGGCCGTCCTCGACGCCGTAGCTGATGTCTTCGATCATGGGCATGGCGAGCGTGCCCTTCGGCCCCTTGACCGAAAGCTGGCTGCCTTCCTTCGATGCGCTCACGCCCGCGGGCATGGCGACCGGTTTCTTGCCGATGCGGCTCATCAGAACACCTCCGCGAGCACTTCGCCGCCGACATTCTGCTCGCGCGCCTCGGCGTCGGACAGAACGCCGCGTGGCGTCGATACGATGGTGATGCCCAGGCCATTGCGCACGCGCGGCAGATCGGACGAACCCGAATAGACGCGGCGGCCCGGCTTGGACACGCGGGCAACATGCTGGATCGCCGGCTGCCCTTCGAAATATTTCAGCTCGATGCGGATGCCGGCCGCGGGGCCCATCTGCTCTTCGCTGTAGCCACGGATATAGCCTTCGCGCTGCAGCACATCGAGCACGCGGGCACGCAGCTTCGAGCCCGGAGTAAGGACAGAGTCCTTCTTCGCGCGCTGTCCGTTGCGGATGCGGGTGAGCATATCACCCAGGGGATCGGTCAAAGCCATCGTCGCTATCCTTACCAGCTCGACTTCGTAACGCCGGGGATCAGGCCCTTGTTGGCCAGATCGCGCAGCTGAATACGGCAGAGGCGGAACTTGCGGTAATATGCGCGCGGACGCCCCGTCAGCTCGCACCGGTTACGAATGCGGGTCGGGTTGCCGTTGCGCGGAATCTCGGCCAGCTTCAGACGCGCGATCAGCCGCTCGGTATCGTCGAGCGCCTTGTCGTTCGCCATCGCCTTCAGCTTCGCATAGCGGCCGGCATATTTCTTCACGAGCTTCTTGCGCCGCTCGTTCTTGTTGATCGAACTCAGTTTCGCCATGGACTTAAGCTCTCTTTCTTTTCAATTCCGTCATCCCAGCGAAAGCTGGGATCTTTCTCCTCTCGAGAGAGACCCCAGCTTTCGCTGGGGTGACGATCACTATGCTTACGCGGCCTTCTTCTCGTCGGCCTGCTCTTCGATCGGGAACGGGAAACCGAACAGACGCAGCAACTCGCGCGCTTCATCATCGGTCTTCGCCGTGGTGGTGACGATCACGTCCATGCCGCGGATCTGGCTGACGCTGTCATAGCTGATTTCCGGGAACACCAGCTGTTCCTTCAGGCCCATGGCATAATTGCCGCGGCCGTCGAACGACTTGGGGTTCAGCCCGCGGAAATCGCGGACGCGCGGCAGCGCGATGTTCACCAGCCGGTCCAGGAACTCGTACATCCGCTCACGGCGAAGGGTGACCTTCACGCCGATCGGCATGCCTTCGCGCAGCTTGAACTGCGCGATCGACTTCTTGGCCTTGGTCACGACAGGCTTCTGGCCCGCGATCAGCTCCATTTCGGCGGCCGCCGATTCGACCTTCTTCTTGTCCTGCGTCGCCTCGCCCACGCCCATGTTGAGCACGATCTTGTCGAGACGCGGCACTTCGAGCGCGTTCTTGTAACCGAACTTGTCGGTCATCGCCTTGACGATCTTCTCGTCATACTGCTTGCGCGCGCGCGGCTGATACGCCGTGCTGTCCTGCTTAGCCACTGATCGTCTCCCCGGACTTGACGGCCACGCGGACCTTCTTTCCGTCCTTGGTCTCGAACCGGACGCGGGTCGGCTTGCCGTCCTTCGTCACGTGCGCGACCTTCGAAATGTGCATCGGCGCCTCGATCCGCTCCAGGCCACCCTGCGGGTTGGTCTGGCTCGGCTTGCGGTGGCGCGTCGCGATGTTTACCCCCGCGACGACGACCTTGCCGTCCTTGGGCATCGACTTGGTGACATCGCCGGTCTTGCCCTTGTCCTTGCCGGACAGGACGATGACCCGGTCACCCTTCTTGATCTTGGCGGACGCCATTACAGCACCTCCGGCGCAAGGCTGATGATCTTCATGTGCTTCTTGCCACGCAGCTCGCGCACCACTGGGCCGAAGATGCGGGTGCCGATCGGCTCCTCGCTCTTGTTGACCAGGACGGCGGCATTGGTGTCGAAACGGATCGTCGATCCGTCCGCACGATGGATATCCTTGCGGGTGCGCACGATCACCGCACGGTGAACGTCGCCCTTCTTCACACGGCCACGCGGAGCAGCTTCCTTGATGCTGACGACGATGATGTCGCCAACACCGGCCACGCGGCGCTTTGAGCCGCCCAGCACCTTGATGCACTGCACCCGCTTCGCGCCGCTGTTGTCAGCGACATCGAGATTGGATTGCATCTGGATCATCGATCCGGTTCCTTCTTACTTGGGGTGGATACCGACCCAGCCCCGCCTTCTAAAAATCGCCGCCCCTGCGAAGGCAGGGGCCTCTGGGTTTGTGGCAAATCCGCCCTTCACCCTTGCCGCCTGAGGCCCCCGCCTTCGCGGGGGCGACGGGCTTACGCTTCCGCCGCGACCTCTGCGGGGGTGGCGTGGGTGTTGACCCGATCGACCACCTTCCAGGTCTTCAGCTTTGAGATCGGCGCGGTCTCTTCGATGCGCACGGTCTCGCCTTCGTGATACTCGTTGCCCTCGTCATGGGCATGATACTTCTTCGAACGGCGGATGATCTTGCCGTAGAGCGGGTGCTTCACCTTGCGCTCCACCAGAACCACCACCGTCTTGTCGGTCTTGTCGGACACGATCTGCCCGGTCAGCACGCGCTTCGGCATGTCTAAATCCTTACTTCGCGGCCGCGTCGCGTGCGGGCTTAGCGACTTGTTCGCTACGCGCACGGGCGGTCTGCAGGGTCTTGATCCGGGCGATGTCGCGGCGGACAACGCGAACGCGGGCCGGCTTCTCGAGCTGGTTGGTCGCGGCCTGAAAGCGGAGGTTGAACGCCTCGCGCTTCAGCTCGCCCAGCTGCTCGTTCAGCTGATCGTCGCTCTTGGTCTTCATGTCTTCGACCTTCTTGGCCATCTCATTCGCCTCCCAGGTGCGACGTGTCGCCGAGGCGAGCCACGACCTTGGTCTTGATCGGCAGCTTCATCGCCGCGCGGCTGAACGCCACCGCCGCGATATCGCCGGGAACGCCGTCCAGTTCGAACAGGATGCGGCCGGGCTTCACGCGCGCCGCCCAGAATTCCGGCGAACCCTTGCCCTTGCCCATGCGGACTTCGGCGGGCTTCGACGAGACCGGCACGTCCGGGAAGATGCGGATCCACAAACGCCCCTGGCGCTTGATGTGACGCGTGATCGCGCGGCGGGCCGCCTCGATCTGGCGCGCGGTGATCCGGTCGGGCTCCATCGCCTTCAGCCCGTAGGAGCCGAAGTTGAGCGTCGCGCCGCCCGGGGCCTTGCCCGAGATCCGGCCCTTGAAGGCCTTGCGGAACTTGGTCTTCTTTGGTTGCAGCATCTCAAATTCCTCAGCGAGCCGGACGGACGCCGGAAGTCTGCGCTTCCATCATCAGCCGGTCTTGCGCCATCGGGTCGTGACCCAGGATTTCGCCCTTGAAGATCCAGACCTTCACGCCGCACACGCCGTAGGCAGTGTGGGCTTCGGCCTCCGCATAATCGACGTTCGCGCGCAGCGTGTGCAGCGGAACGCGGCCTTCGCGGTACCATTCGGAGCGGGCGATTTCAGCGCCGCCGAGACGGCCGCCGCAATTGATCCGGATGCCCTCGGCGCCCAGACGCATGGCCGACTGCACCGCGCGCTTCATCGCGCGGCGGAACGCGATGCGGCGCTCCAGCTGATCGGCGATGCCCTGTGCGACGAGCTTCGAATCGACTTCCGGCTTGCGGATCTCGACGATGTTCAGGCTGACGTCCGAAGACGTCATCGCGCCCAGCGTCTTGCGCAGCTTTTCGATGTCCGCGCCCTTCTTGCCGATGATGACACCGGGGCGGGCGGCGAAGATCGAGACGCGGCACAGCTTGGCCGGACGCTCGATCACCACCTTGGAGATCGCCGCCTGGGGCAGCGTCTTCATGATAAACTTGCGGATGCGCAGGTCTTCCAGAAGGAGACGGCCATAGTCCGCGCCTTCGGCGTACCAGCGGCTGTCCCAGGTCCGGTTGATCTGGAGGCGAAGCCCGATCGGGTTGCTCTTCTGGCCCATTATGCGTCTTCCTCTTCGCGCACGACGATGCGCACGCGGCTGAACGGCTTCAGGATGCGGGTCGATTTGCCGCGGCCGCGGGTCGCGAAACGCTTCATCACGATCGACTTGCCCACGCTCGCCTCGCGCACGATCAGTGCATCGACGTCGAGATTGTGGTTGTTCTCCGCATTGGCGATGGCCGAGGCCAGCACCTTGCGGACGTCGGTCGCCATCGCCTTCTTGGAGAAAGCGAGGATGTTGAGCGCGTCGCCAACCTTCTTGTTGCGGATCAGCGCAGCGACGAGGTTGAGCTTCTGTGCCGAACCGCGAACCTGGGTCGCGACGGCCAGCGCTTCCTTCTCGCCAACGCGGCGGGGGGCTGCCTGCTTGCTCATTTAACGCTTGCCCTTCTTGTCGGCGGCGTGGCCGGGGAAGAAGCGGGTGGGCGCGAACTCGCCCAGCTTCATGCCCACCATGTCCTCGTTGACCGAGACCGGCACGAACTTGCGGCCGTTATAGACGCTGAACGTCAGGCCGACGAAGTCGGGCAGGATCGTCGAGCGGCGCGACCAGGTCTTGATCGGTGCGCGCGCGCTGGTTTCCTGCGCGGTTTGCGCCTTCTTCAGCAGATGCAGGTCGACGAACGGACCTTTCCATACGGAGCGGGCCATGATTACCTCTTCTTCTTCGCGTGACGCGAACGGATGATCATCTTGTCGGTCGATTTGTTCGAACGCGTGCGCGCGCCCTTGGTCGGCTTGCCCCATGGCGTCACCGGATGACGGCCGCCCGAGGTGCGGCCTTCACCACCGCCGTGTGGATGGTCGACCGGGTTCTTGGCGACGCCGCGGGTCAGCGGGCGCTTGCCCTGCCAACGGCTGCGGCCGGCCTTGCCCATGTTCTGGTTGCCGTTGTCCGGGTTCGAGACCGCGCCGACGGTCCCCATGCAGTTCGCATGGATGTAGCGCTGCTCGCCCGAGTTCAGGCGGACCATGACCATGCCGCGATCGCGGCCGACGACCTGGGCATAAGTGCCCGCGGACCGTGCGATCTGACCGCCCTTGCCCGGCTTCATCTCCACATTGTGGACGATGGTGCCGACCGGCATCTGGCCCAGCTCCATGGCGTTGCCCGGCTTCACGTCGGTCTTCTTGCCGGCGATCACCTTGTCGCCGACGCCCAGGCGCTGCGGCGCCAGGATGTAGGCGATGCGATCCTTGCCGGCCCCATCCTTCTCAGAGGGGTCCGCGCCGTAATTCACGAGCGCGATGAAGGCGGTGCGGTTGGGATCATATTCGATCCGCTCGATCGTGCCTTCGGCGTCCCACAGGCGGCGCTTGAAATCGACGATGCGATAGCGCTGCTTGTGCCCGCCGGCGATGCCGCGCGAGGTGACGTGACCCTTGTTGTTGCGGCCGCCCGACTTGCGCTTGCCTTCGGTCAAACCCTTGACCGGGCGACCCTTGTACAGGGCCGAACGGTCGATCAGGATCAGGCCGCGCTGCGACGGCGTGGTCGGGTTATAATGCTTGAGTGCCATTACGCCTTGACCCCCTCGGTGACGTCAATCGACTGGCCTTCGGCCAGCGTGACGATCGCCTTCTTGATGTCAGTCCGGGTGTAATCCCGGCCCTTCCACTTCTTGGTCTTGCCCTTCTGGACAAGCGTGTTGACGTTCAGCACCGTGACTTCGAACAGCGCCTCGACCGCGGCCTTGATCTGCGGCTTGGTCGCGTCGTTCGCCACGCGGAACACGACCGCGTTGTGCTCCGACAGCATGGTCGATTTCTCGGTGATGTGCGGCGCGCGGACGACGTCGTAATGACGGACTTCCACGCCTGCCTTCTGCTTCTTAGCCATTGAAGCGCGCCTCCAGCTTTTCGACCGCGGCGCGCGTCAGCACCAGCGTTTCGCATTTCAGGATGTCGTAGACATTGGCGCCGACCGCGGGCAGCACGTTGATTTCGTGCAGGTTGCCCGCCGCCAGCGCGAAGCTCGTCTCGACCATGTCGCCGTCGATGACGAGCGCGGTCTTGCCGAAGCCCAGCTTGGCGAGATCGGCCTTGAGCGCCTTGGTCTTGCCGCCCTTCACGGTCAGCGAGTCCATGACGATCAGCGAACCCGCCTTGGCGTGGCTCGACAGCGCCATCTTCAGGCCCAGCGCGCGAATCTTCTTGTTCAGCGACGGGTTGAAGTCGCGGACGCGGGCGCCGTGGGCCTTACCACCGCCGACGAACACCGGCGCGCGGCGATCGCCGTGACGGGCGGTACCGCCGCCCTTCTGGCGACCGAACTTCTTGCCGGTGCGCGCGACGTCGGAACGCTCACGCGTGCCGCGTGCGGTCGCACGGCGCTTTTCGAGCTGCCAGGTGACGACACGGTGCAGGATGTCGGCGCGCGGCTCTACACCGAACACGTCGTCGTTCAGCTCGATGTCGCTCGCCTTGCCCTTGGCGTCGAGGGTCTTGGTTGACAGTTTCACTTATCAGCCCTCCTGGCCGGCGTCGGCTTCGGGCGCTGCGGTGTTCTCCGCAGGCGTCTCGGCAGGCGCATCGTTGCTGTTGGCGGCGGACTTGATCCCGGCGGGATAGGGCGCATCGGCGTGACGCGCGATCTTCACCGAATCCTTGACGATCAGCCAGGTGCCCTTGTGACCGGGCACCGAACCCTTGACGAAGATCAGACCGCGCTCGACGTCGGTCGAGACGATCTCGAGATTCTGCTGGGTGCGGTTGCGGTCGCCCATATGGCCGGCCATCTTCTTGTTCTTGAAGACCTTGCCCGGATCCTGGCGCTGGCCGGTCGAACCATGCGAACGGTGCGAGACCGAGACGCCGTGGGTCGCGCGCAGACCGCCGAAGTTCCAGCGCTTCATCGCGCCGGCAAAGCCCTTGCCCTGGGTCGAACCCTGGATATCGACGAACTGGCCCGCGACATAATGGTCGGCCGAAATCTCCGCGCCGACATCGAGGAGCGCATCCTCGGTCACGCGGAATTCGACGACCTTCGCCTTCGCTTCCACTTCGGCCTTGCCGAAATGGCCGCGCTGCGGCTTCGCGATGTTCTTGATCTTGGCGACGCCCGCACCGAGCTGGACGGCGACGTAACCGTCACGGTCCGCTTCCTTGCGTGCGACAACCTGCAACCCGTCAAGCTGGAGGACGGTCACCGGAACGTGCCGGCCGTCTTCCTTGAACAGGCGGGTCATGCCCATTTTCTTCGCTATCACGCCTGTGCGCATGATGCGTATTCCTTCCAAACAGAGGCTCCTTCGGGTTTCCCCAGCCGGAGCGTGCCAACGAAAAGGCCCTTCGACACACGCCGAAGAGCCAGCCCAAGTACAAGTGCCCCCGTCAGGGCCAGATTTTTCCGCTTCGTAAAGCGAAAGACGGGGACTCAGGCGCCAGCAAGCTGGCCGGTATCCCTGATCTCTCGTCACGCGAACCAGAAGGTCGCACAACGCGCCGGCCCGAATCGGCCCGGCGGAGAGAGGCCATTAGGCCAGTTTGATCTCGACATCAACACCCGCGGCGAGATCGAGCTTCATCAAAGCATCGACCGTCTGCGGGGTCGGCTGAACGATGTCCAGCATGCGCTTGTAGGTGCGCACCTCGAACTGCTCACGCGACTTCTTGTCGATGTGCGGGCCGCGGTTGACCGTGAACTTCTCGATGCGGGTGGGCAACGGGATGGGGCCACGGATGAGCGCGCCGGTACGGCGGGCGGTGTCGGCGATGTCGCCGGTCGCCTGATCGAGCACGCGATGATCGAACGCCTTCAGGCGAATGCGGATATTGCTGTCCATGTCCCTACCGATGCGAAAGAGCCAAGGCGAACCCAACCCACAACCAAATCGTCATGCTGAACTTGTTTCGGCATCCATCGCGCCTCAAGCGCCGCAGCGCCGGTGGAGAGATGGACCCTGAAACAAGTTCAGGGTGACGACTGCGCATGGGGCGAATGCCGCCCAAAAATTACGTCTACATAAAATGGCAACCGCCCGATTCCCGGTTGGGAATCGGGCGGTGCTAGTCGCGCCTATATTAGGCGGAGATGGTGCTGACAACCCCTGCGCCGACGGTACGACCGCCTTCGCGAATGGTGAAGCGCTGGCCCGGATCCATCGCGATCGGGGCGATCAGCTTGATCCCCAGATTCACGTTGTCGCCCGGCATGACCATCTCGGTGCCTTCCGGCAGCTTCACTTCGCCCGTCACGTCGGTCGTGCGGAAGTAGAACTGCGGACGATAGTTGGCGAAGAACGGCGTGTGACGGCCGCCTTCTTCCTTGCTGAGGACATAGACCTCCGCCTGGAAATCGGTGTGCGGCTTGATCGAGCCGGGCTTGGCCAGAACCTGGCCACGCTCGACCTCTTCACGGCCGACGCCGCGGATCAGCGCGCCGATGTTGTCGCCGGCCTGACCCTGATCGAGCAGCTTGCGGAACATCTCGACGCCGGTGACGACGGTCTTCTTGGTGTCCTTGAGGCCGACGATCTCGACTTCCTCACCCACCTTGACGATGCCGGTGTCGACACGGCCGGTGACGACGGTGCCGCGACCCGAGATCGAGAACACGTCTTCGATCGGCATCATGAACGGCTTGTCGAGCGGACGCTCGGGCTGCGGGATATACTCGTCGACCGCCTTCATCAGCTCGAGCACGGCTTCCTTGCCGAACGTGTCGTTCGAACCGCTGAGCGCGCAGGTCGCCGAACCCTTGATGATCGGAATGTCATCGCCGGGGAACTCGTACGAGCTGAGCAGCTCGCGGATTTCCATTTCGACCAGCTCGAGGATTTCCTCGTCGTCGACCAGATCGACCTTGTTCATGAACACGACCATCGCCGGCACGCCGACCTGACGCGCGAGCAGGATGTGCTCGCGGGTCTGCGGCATCGGGCCATCGGTGGCCGACACGACCAGGATCGCGCCGTCCATCTGGGCGGCGCCGGTGATCATGTTCTTCACATAATCGGCGTGGCCCGGGCAATCGACGTGCGCATAGTGGCGCGCTGCGGTCTCATACTCGACGTGCGCGGTCGAGATGGTGATGCCGCGCTCGCGCTCTTCGGGCGCCTTGTCGATGTTGGCGAAATCAACGGCGGTGCCGCCGGTCGTTTCTGCCAGCACCTTGGTGATAGCAGCCGTCAGCGACGTCTTGCCGTGATCGACATGGCCGATCGTGCCGATGTTGAGATGCGGCTTGTTCCGCTCGAACTTTGCTTTCGCCATTGCTTTCCTACCTTCTGAAACAATTTCGCCGGTCGCTCAGGGCCACGCGCGAACGCGGCCCCTTAGCGACTCATTTTGGGTTACGCCAGCTTCGCCTTCACTTCGTCGGCCACATTCGCGGGCACTTCGTCGTAATGCGAGAACTGCATCGTGTACTGCGCCCGCCCTTGCGTGAACGAACGCAGCTGGTTCACATAGCCGAACATGTTGGCCAGCGGCACCACCGCCTCGACAACCTGTGCGTTGCCGCGGCTGTCGGTGCCCTGGACCTGCCCGCGACGCGAGTTGATGTCGCCGA
>JAESGW010000931.1_pt1 | contig 9713 bp, 8 predicted proteins | sample 9269791 | NCBI WGS metagenome assembly JAESGW01 (sample SAMN16773120, study PRJNA677053) | algae metagenome | isolation source: Aphanocapsa lilacina HA4352-LM1 and co-occurring heterotrophs from near cave... | place: USA: Maniniholo cave, near Haena, Kauai, HI | collected 2009-07-28 | reverse complement strand
CCGATGACGCTACAAGCTCGATCATCATGATCGGCGAGATCGGCGGTTCGGCCGAGGAGGAAGCTGCGCAGTTCCTCCAGGACGAGGCCAAGCGCGGCCGCAGGAAGCCGATGGTCGGCTTCATCGCCGGCCGCACAGCGCCTCCGGGCAGGCGGATGGGCCATGCCGGGGCGATCGTCTCGGGCGGCAAGGGCGGCGCGGACGACAAGATCGCGGCGATGGAAGCGGCCGGCATCCGCGTCGCGGATTCGCCGAGCGAACTCGGCACGACGCTGACGGCGTTGTTGAAGGGATAATGCCGTCGCCCCTGCGAAGGCAGGGGCCTCAGGCGGCAGGGGCGGTGGCCGGTGTGCCACGAACCCAGAGGCCCCTGCCTTCGCAGGGGCGACGGAGGTTGAGGCCATGACGTTAGAAGGCCAGGATTTCAGCGAGATCGCCGGGCAGGTCAGCCCGGCCTTCATCGACACGCTGTATGCGCGCTTCAAGGAAAGCCCGGATTCGGTCGAGCCTTCGTGGCGCGCGATGTTCGAAGGGCTGGAGGGTGTCGCCCAGGGCCCCAGCTGGACCAACCCGCGCTGGCCGGCGACCGATACCGACGCGCTGACCGCGGCGCTCGATCCCACCCAGATGGGCGTCGCACCCCCGCCCGCGAAGGAAGCCAAGGCCGCAACCCCGGCCGCGCCCGCGGTGGATGTCACCAAGGCGGCGTCGGACGCGATCCGCGTCCAGATGCTGATCCGCACCTACCGCGTGCGCGGCCATCTCGCCGCCGATCTCGATCCGCTCGGCCTCGTCAGCCACGAACTGCCTGCCGATCTCACCCCCGAATATCACGGCTTCGCCGGCGCCGATCTCGACAAGCCGGTCTATCTCGGCGGCACGCTCGGTCTCGACTGGGCGACCGTCAAGGAGGTCGTCGCGATCCTGCGCGCCAATTACTGTGGCAAGGTCGGCCTCGAATATATGCACATCGCGGACGTGGAGGAGCGCCGCTTCCTCCAGGACCGCATGGAAGGCCGCGACAAGGCGATCGAGTTCAGCCCGGAGGGCAAGAAGGCGATCCTCGCCAAGGTGATCGAGGCCGAACAATGGGAAGGCTTCCTCGGCAAGAAGTATGTCGGCACCAAGCGCTTCGGGCTCGACGGTGGCGAGGCGATGATCCCGGCGCTGGAAAGCGTCATCAAATATGGCGGCCAGTACGGCGTGCGCGAGATCGTGTTCGGCATGGCGCATCGCGGCCGGCTGAACGTGCTGGCGAACGTCATGGCCAAGCCGTTCCGCACGATCTTCCATGAATTCTCGGGCGGTTCGGCCAACCCCGAGGATGTCGGCGGTTCGGGCGACGTCAAATACCACCTCGGCACCAGCACCGACCGCGAGTTCGACGGGATCAGCGTGCATATGTCGCTCGCGCCCAACCCGTCGCACCTCGAGGCGGTCAATCCGGTGGTGCTGGGCAAGACGCGCGCGATCCAGACGATCCGGGACGATCTTGCCGAGCATGACCAGGTGCTGCCGGTGCTGATCCACGGCGACGCCGCCTTCGCCGGACAGGGGATCGTCTGGGAATGCCTCGGCTTCTCGGGCATCCGCGGTTACAACACCGGCGGCTGCGTCCATTTCATCATCAACAACCAGATCGGCTTCACCACCAGCCCGCAATTCGCGCGGTCGTCGCCCTATCCGTCCGATGTGGCGAAGGGCGTCCAGGCGCCGGTGTTCCACGTCAATGGCGACGATCCAGAGGCCGTCACCTTCGCCTGCAAGATGGCGATCGAGTTCCGCCAGCGGTTCGACCGCGACGTCGTGATCGACATGTGGTGCTATCGCCGCTTCGGCCATAACGAAGGCGACGAGCCGAGCTTCACCCAGCCGCTGATGTATGCCGAGATCCGCAAGCACTCGCCGGTGAGCGCGATCTACGGCGATCGGCTGGTGGCGGAGAAGGTTATCGACGGCGCATGGGTCGAAGGCCACGTCAAGGACTTCACCGCCGCGCTCGAAAGCGATTTCGAAAGCGCCAAGGGCTACAAGCCCAACAAGGCGGACTGGTTCGCCGGGCGCTGGTCGGGCCTGCACATGCCCGCCGATCCGGAGACCGCGCGGCGCAGCGTCGATACCGGCATCGACAAGAAGCTGTTCGACAGCCTCGGCCGCACGCTGACCGAGGTGCCCGAGGGGCTGACCATCCACAAGACGCTGGGCCGTATTCTCGAAGCCAAGCGTCAGATGTTCGAAAAGGGCGAGGGCTTCGACTGGGCGACCGGCGAAGCGCTGGCATTCGGCGCCTTGCTGTCCGAAGGATACGGCGTCCGTCTGTCCGGTCAGGATTCGGGCCGCGGCACCTTCAGCCAGCGCCACGCCATCTGGGTCGATCAGACCGACGAGCGCAAATACATCCCCCTCGCCGAGGTGCCGCATGGCCGCTGCGAGGTGCTCGATTCCCCACTGTCCGAATATGGCGTGCTGGGTTTCGAGTATGGCTATGCCATCGCGGACCCCAAGACGCTGGTGATGTGGGAAGCGCAGTTCGGCGATTTCGCCAATGGCGCGCAGATCATGATCGACCAGTTCATCGCCTCGGGCGAAGCCAAGTGGCTCCGCGCCAACGGCCTCGTCATGCTGCTGCCGCACGGGTACGAAGGGCAAGGGCCGGAGCATAGCTCCGCCCGGCTCGAACGCTTCCTGCAGATGTGCGCACAGGACAATATGCAGGTCGCCAACTGCACCACCCCGGCCAATTACTACCACCTGCTGCGCCGCCAGATGCACCGCAATTTCCGCAAGCCCCTGGTGGTGATGACGCCGAAGTCACTGCTGCGGCATAAGCTGGCGGTGTCGAAGGCGGCCGATTTCCAGGGCGACAGCCACTTCAGGCGCCTCCTGTCCGATCCTTCCGCCCCGGCCGACAAGGATGTGAAGCGGCTGGTGCTGTGTTCGGGCAAGGTCGCCTATGACCTGATCGAAGCGCGTGATGCCGCGGGCGACAAGAACACCGCGATCGTCCGCGTCGAACAGCTCTATCCCTTCCCCAGCGAGCCCTTGGCCAAGCGGCTCGCGCGCATGACCAACATCGACGATGTCGTCTGGGCGCAGGAAGAACCGAAGAACAACGGCGCGTGGTTCTTCGTCGAGCCGTTCATCGAGGAATGCCTGGCCGAGGCCAAGTGCAAGGTGACGCGCCCCCGCTATGCCGGCCGCGCCGCCGCCGCATCGCCCGCCACCGGCCTGATGAAGCGCCACCAGGCCGAACAGGGCGCGCTTGTCGCCGACGCGCTCGGCCACAATGTACGCGAAGAAATCCGCCGCGCGCGCAAGACCGAGGATGCGCGCACCGCCGGCAAGGCCGGTGCCTGAGCACAACTGAACACTGCGTCCCCGGCCTGCGGGGATACGAGAGGACGATCAATGGCTACCGAAGTTCTGGTTCCCACGCTGGGCGAATCGATCACTGAGGCGACTTTGGGCGAATGGCTCAAGCAGCCGGGCGACGCTGTCGCCGCGGATGAGCCCATCGCCAGCCTGGAGACCGACAAGGTCTCGGTCGAGGTGCCGTCCCCCGTCGCGGGCGTGATGGGCCCGCATGCGGTCAAGCCCGGCGACACCGTCGCCGTCGGCGCGATGATCGCGACGATCGATGCGGGCGACGGAGCAGCGCCGGCCAAGAAGGAAGAAAAGCCCGAAGCAGCACCCGCGGAGAAGCCCGCCGAGGCCAAGCCGGCCGAAGCCGCACCTGCGGAAAAGCTGGCCGAGACCGCTGGCCAGCAGGCGCCGGCTGCTGCCGAGGACGACACCCCCGCCGCGCTTTCGCCGTCGGTGCGCCGCGCGATCCTGGAACACGGCGTCGATCCCTCGACCGTCAAGGGCACCGGCAAGGACGGGCGCATCACCAAGGACGATGTCGTCGCCGCCGCGGCCAAGCCAGCCCCATCCACCTCCGCCCCCGCCGAACAGGCCGCGCCCGCCACCGCATCCGCGCCCGGACGCAAGGAGGAGCGCGTCCGCATGACGCGGCTGCGCCAGACCATCGCCAAGCGGCTGAAGGAGGCGCAGAACAGCGCCGCGATCCTCACCACCTTCAACGATTGCGACATGACCGCGGTCGTCGAGGCGCGCGCCAAGTACAAGGACCTGTTCGAAAAGAAGCACGGCGTGCGGCTGGGCTTCATGGGCTTCTTCGTGAAGGCCGCGTGCATGGCGCTGAAGGACGTGCCCAGCGTCAACGCCTCGATCGAGGGCGAGGAGATCGTCTATCACGACTATGCCGATATCTCGGTCGCGGTGTCCGCGCCGGGCGGGTTGGTGGTGCCGGTGATCCGCGACGCGGACCAGATGTCGGTCGCGCAGGTCGAAAAGACCATCGGCGATTTCGGCAAGCGCGCCAAGGACGGCACGCTCAAGATGGAGGAGATGAAGGGGGGCACCTTCACCATCTCCAATGGCGGCGTGTTCGGCAGCCTGATGTCCACCCCGATCATCAACCCGCCGCAATCGGGCGTGCTCGGCCTCCACCGCATCGAGGACCGCGCGGTGGTTCGCGATGGCCAGATCGTCATCCGCCCGATGATGTACCTGGCGCTCAGTTACGACCACCGCCTGGTCGATGGGCGAGAAGCGGTGACCTTCCTCGTCGCGCTGAAGAACGCGATCGAGGACCCGACGCGGATTTTGATCGACCTGTAACCACTGACCGTCACCCCGGCGCAGGCCGGGGCCCAGTCCCGAATGCAGGACTGGATACCGGCCTTCGCCGGTATGACGGGGGAGAAGACGAATGGCTGAATACGACTTCGACGTTCTGATAATCGGCGCCGGGCCCGGGGGCTATGTCGCGGCGATCCGCGCGGCGCAGCTGGGCCTCAGCGTCGGCTGTGCCGAAGGGCGCGAGACGCTGGGCGGCACCTGCCTCAATGTCGGCTGTATCCCGTCCAAGGCGATGCTCCACGCGTCCGAATATTTCGATGCCGCGGCCAACGGCACGATGGCCAAGATGGGCATCAAGGTGAAGCCGGAGCTGGATCTCGATACGATGCACGGCCAGCGCAAGGACGCGGTCAAGCAGCTGACCGGCGGCATCGAATTCCTGTTCAAGAAGAACAAGGTCGAATGGCTGAAGGGCTATGCGGCGTTCACCGGCAAGGACTCGGTCAAGGTCGGCGACCGCGAGGTGCGCGCGAAGAACATCGTCATCGCCACCGGCTCCTCGGTCACCCCGCTGCCCGGCGTCGAGATCGACCAGAAGGTGGTGGTCGATTCCACCGGCGCGCTCGAATTGGCGAAGGTGCCGGAGCATCTGGTCGTGATCGGCGGCGGCGTGATCGGGCTGGAGCTGGGCAGCGTCTGGCGCCGCCTGGGAGCGAAGGTGACCTGTGTCGAGTTCCTCGACCAGATCCTGCCCGGTTTCGACGGCGAGATCCGCAAGGAAGCCAACAAGATCTTCAAGAAGCAGGGCATCGAGTTCAAGCTATCGACCAAGGTCACCGGGGTTGCGGTCAAAGGCAAGAAGGCGACGCTGACGATCGAACCCGCCGCGGGGGGTGAAGCATCGACCATCGAGGCCGACGCGGTGCTGGTCTCGATCGGCCGCAAGCCGAATACCGATGGGCTGAACCTTGAGGCCGCGGGCCTCAAGACCAACGAGCGCGGCCAGATCGAGATCGACCATGATTTCAAGACCGGTGTCGCTGGCATCTGGGCGATCGGCGACGTCGTCCCCGGCCCGATGCTCGCGCACAAGGCTGAGGACGAGGGCATCGCGGTCGCCGAGAACATCGCCGGGCAGACCGGCATCGTGAACCACGATGTCATCCCTTCGGTGGTCTATACCTGGCCCGAAATCGCCGGCGTCGGCCTGACCGAGGAAGCGGCCAAGGAAAAGGGCGAGGTCAAGGTCGGCAAATTCCCGATGCTCGCCAACTCGCGCGCCAAGACCAACCACGAGCCCGACGGCTTCGTGAAGGTGATCGCCGATGCGAAGACCGACCGCGTGCTCGGCGTGTGGTGCATCGCCAGCGTCGCCGGCACGATGATCGCCCAGGCCGCGCAGGCGATGGAATTCGGTGCGACCAGCGAGGATATCGCCTATACCTGCCACGCGCATCCGACGCACAGTGAGGCGATCAAGGAAGCGGCGATGGCTGTGACGGGGAAACCCATCCACATCTGACGGCGGAGGAGAGAAGCGGTGCGGTTGATCCTGTTGGTCCTGGGATTGTTGTTCGCCGCGCCAGCCGCCGCGCAGGTATCGGTCGCAGTCACCACCGAGGTCGATCGCACCCGGACGATGACCCACGAAATCGCGATTTCGGCAGCGCCGGATGCGGTGTGGCAGGCCGTCGCGACGATCGACGGATGGAAAAGCTGGGCGGTGCCAAGCGCCTGGGCGAAAACCGATGATCTCGACAGTTTCGAAACCAGCTACAGCCTGGACGGCGCGCCCGGCGCGGCATCGAACATCACCAATCGCTTCATGGCCCGGTTGCCGGGGCGCATCGCGGTGTTCCACACGACACAGACGCCTGACGGCTTTCCGCACGCCGCCGAATATAAGCGCGTCATCAGCTTCTTCGAGATCATGCCGCACAAGGACGGCAGTTTGGTCCGCCTGACCGGCACCGGCTACGCCGCGGGCAAGGCTGGCGACGATCTGATCGGCTTCTTTCGCGAGGGCAATCGGCAGTCGCTCGAATCGCTGCGCGACCGGTTCGTGAAAGGGCCGGTCGACTGGAGGGCCAAGCTCACCAAACGCGCGCCGTGATCCAGACCAGCTGGCAAATCGGCCCGATCCTTCCCTGGCTGGACCTGCTCGGCATCGCGCTGTTCGCCGCGACCGGCGCACTCGCCGCCGCGGCGCGGGGACAGACCTTCGTCACACTCGCCTTCTTCGCGCTGATCACAGGCGTCGGTGGGGGCACGGTGCGCGATCTGCTGATTGATGCGCCGGTGTTTTGGATCCAGGATGAGCGTGTCGCGGCGGTCTGCCTCGCCACGGCGCTGGCGGTATGGATCACGCCGCAACGCTGGTGGAAGGGGGACGCGCTCGATTGGTTCGATGCGGTGGGGCTCGCCGGCTATGCGGTGTTCGGCGCGGCCAAGGCGTTGCATTTCGGTGTGCCACCGGTGCCCGCCGCGCTGATGGGGGTGGTCACCGCCTGCGTCGGCGGCATCATCCGCGATGTGCTGGCGGGAGAGCCTTCGATCCTGATGCGGCCAGAACTCTATGTAACGGCGGCGGCGCTGGCGGCCGGCCTGTTCGTGCTGCTGGTGGAGATCGGCATCGATCGGCCGATCGCTGCGATACCGGCGGCGCTGGCCGGCTTTGCCCTGCGCGCCGCGGCGATCCGCTGGCGGCTGGCGCTGCCCGCCTATCGCGGGCGCGATCGGGAGGGAAACGCCCCTCCTCCAAAAATGTGAAAGCTTGCCGAGCCTGTTCCCACAGGCCCGGCAAGCTCCCGACATGGTCAGCGGCCAGATAGCTCTAGCCCGGGAGACCATGGTGCCGCTTCATCCCGGCTGCGTGCGTTGGATGGGGGAGGATACCCCCCGCGCGCGGCCATGCGGGATATCAGCGGCAAGTCTCCCGAACGAACCGATCCGTACCCACTGCTGAACCATGAGACATCGGATCACCTCCTTTCGCTTGTTAAGACGTACGGACCTGCCTGGCCCGCGACTCGAATGTGAGTCATATGAATCGCAGATACAAGTCTTGCAATTTGTCGGAGTTTGCGCGATTCTCTTCCGCTCGCGCCGGACGGATGCGCTAGCGGCAATCCTCGGTCACCCGCGCGACCTCCGCCCAGGCCGGAATGGCGAGATAGGGCGCACCCGCAGTCTCCACCAGAAACCGCCCACGGCTGAACGCCATCGCGTCGAGCAACGGATCGCGCGGAGTGAGCGCGGCGGATAGCGGGCCGGTAGCGGCTGGCTGAACGGGCAGTGCGCGCGTCAGGCTGGTCGTGCGCACCGTCATGCTGGTGGCCGGCGCCACGCCATCGGTGGCGCGAGACAGGATCAGCCGCCGCGCCTGCCGATCGCACCGGAGCGTCAGCCGCGGCTCGCTCCCCGGTGCGCCGAACGCGGCGACGCTACCCCCCGGATCGGCGCGATAACTCCAGTTGCCCGGCGTGATCGGCCAATCGCGCCAGTCGGACGCCAACGGCGCGGGGGCAGGTGCCGGCGCTGGGGCTGGCGCGGGCCGAACCGGTGCGGGCGCAGGCGGCGGCGCCGACGGCCGCACACAGGCGGCAAGGGCGACGAGCGGGAGCAGGACAAGGATACGCATCGGGCGACTATGCGCGGGGGATCGCCGTCACTCAACCCAATCCGGTCGCGGATGTGCGGCGGCTGAGCGGATCAGGCGGCGCGGGGGACGATACGGTCGAGCGCCTCGCCTTCGCGGCGGACAACTTCTTCGAGGTCGTAGCTGTTCTGGAGGCGAAGAAAAAATCCGTTGGACATGCCGAAATACCGAGTCAGCCGGGCGTCGATCGACGCGTCGATATCTCGGCGGCTTGCGACCACCTCCCGCAGCACTGATGAATCGATGCCGGTTTCCTGGGCAATTTCGTCGAGCGGCAATTCGCTGCCGATCAGGAAATCCTCGCGCAGGATATCGCCCGGATGGACATTGTCCAGCCGGTCCTCATCCGCGATGGTAGTCCTCGATCCGGACATCGTCCGCGCCTCCGTCACGCCAGCGGAAGGTGATCCGCCACTGGTCGTTGATCCGGATACTATATGTCCCTTTGCGGTTTCCCTTCAACTCCTCGAAGCGATTGTTGCGCGGAACCCGCAGTTCGGCGGGCTGGGAGATGCTGTCGATCTGACGCAGCTTGCGCCGTGAGACCTGCTGAATGTCTGAAGGCAGCTTGCGGCTGCGTTCGCCGTGCCAAATGCGTTCGGTTTCTGGGTCGGCGAAAGTACGGATCATGGCGTAACTCCTCGCCGCCTTGATCCTATAAGTCGAGCATTCTCGTTACCGCCGTCTGTTGTGTCGGAATGCCACACAACATCCCTATCGCCGCGCTCCACCCCCCATCCGCATCTTCTGGCTCTTGCCATAGCGCGTCTTGCGCGTACCCGGCTTGCCCTCGTTGGAACGGCCCATCAGCGGCGCCTTCTGGTGCTCTACCGGCACGCCCAGTTCCTCCTGCTCCAGCGCGCGGATTTCGTCGCGGAGGCGGCCGGCTTCCTCGAACTCCAGGTCCGATGCAGCCTTGCGCATCTGCTTTTCGAGGTCTTCGATATAGGCGCGCAGGTTGTGGCCCACCATGTGCGGCCGTTCCTCGTCGATCGGCACCGTCACCTGATCGCGGTTGGAGACGTGCGCGAGAATGTCGCCGATATTGCGCTTGATCGTCTGCGGAGTGATGCCGTTGGCCTCGTTGAACACATGCTGTTTTTCGCGGCGGCGGCTGGTCTCGTTGATCGCGCGTTCCATGCTGCCGGTCATGCGATCGGCGTAGAGGATCACCCGCCCGTCGACGTTGCGCGCGGCGCGGCCGATCGTCTGGATCAGCGAGGTTTCGGAGCGCAGGAACCCTTCCTTGTCGGCGTCCAGGATGCACACCAGCCCGCATTCGGGGATGTCGAGGCCTTCGCGAAGCAGATTGATGCCGACCAGCACGTCATACACCCCCAGCCGCAGGTCGCGGATCAGCTCGATGCGCTCCAGCGTCTCGACGTCCGAATGCATGTAGCGGACCTTCAGC
>JAESGW010000930.1_pt1 | contig 9733 bp, 7 predicted proteins | sample 9269791 | NCBI WGS metagenome assembly JAESGW01 (sample SAMN16773120, study PRJNA677053) | algae metagenome | isolation source: Aphanocapsa lilacina HA4352-LM1 and co-occurring heterotrophs from near cave... | place: USA: Maniniholo cave, near Haena, Kauai, HI | collected 2009-07-28 | reverse complement strand
ACCAGGTCATCGATCGCACGGTCGGTCGAACGCGAACCTACTTCGAGAACGGCGTCGTTGCGCACGTTGGACTGGCGGATCCGTTCTGCGAGGCGTTTCGGCAGCATGTGTACCGGCACGCCGCGGATACAACGGAGGGTGCGGAATCCGGGGGAACCTACCTTTGCATCGAGGGGCCACAGTTCTCGACGCGCGCCGAATCCCGTCTGTATCGATCGTGGGGTGCGGCAGTGATCGGGATGACGGCCATGCCGGAGGCGCGGCTGGCACGCGAGGCGGGGGTTTGCTACGCCACCCTGGCCATGGTGACCGACTTCGACGTGTGGCACGATTCCGCTGGGGATGTAACCGTTGAGATGGTTCAGCGCGTTCTATCGGAGAACGTCGCGGTCGGCCAGGAGGTCATCCGAAAGGTCGCCGCGTCGGGTCTGCCGGACTGCAGGTCGTCCTGCCGGACGGCCCTTGACGGCGCGATCATCACCCCGCCGGACTACCTGAGTGAATCCGCTGCGGAGCGAGTGGCGCTTCTTCGCCATGAACCTCACGACGGGGCAATATAGGGATACATGCACGCACGTTACCGGCCCACGGTCAGGCTGACCGAATTTGGCCTGCTGATCCCGCCGGCGCTGCTGGCAATGGTGGGCATGCTCATGATCTTCCTGGTGCCCACCGGGCAGGTCCAGTGGTCTTGGAGCGACATCTGGGTCAGCCTCGCGTTCGCGGGCGCCGTGCTGGGCATGAGCCTTACGTTTGGAATCCGCGGATTCCGTGGGGACCAGGTCATCCTGCCGATAGTCGCCACCCTTTCGGTCATCGGCATCCTGATGATCCAGCGGTTGCACCCGGACCTCACCGCGCTCGACCCGGGCTACGCGACCCTGGCCCAGCGACAACTGCTCTTTCTCGTCGTTGGCCTGGCCGTGTTGTGGCTGGCTGTGATGCTGGCCGGACCCCTCAAGGTCATGTCCTGGCTCAAGCGCTACAAGTACACGTGGCTGCTGGTGAGTCTCGCCCTGCAGGCGGCAACCTTCCTGGTGGGGACAGGTCCACCGGGCAGCGGGGCCAAGTTATGGATCGCCGCGGGGCCCATCCAGATCCAGCCAAGCGAGATCGTCAAGATGACGCTGGTGATCTTCCTGGCGGGATACCTGGACGACAAGCGCGAGTTGCTCGGATCGAGCTGGCGGATCGGGCGGGTGGCGTTGCCGCCGATTCCCTACCTGGTTCCAATGGGCTTCATGTGGGCAGCTTCGCTACTCACGCTGGTAATCCTGAACGACCTGGGCTCGGCACTGATGTTCTTTGCCGTCTTCCTGACGATGCTCTACCTGGCAAGCGGCCGGCCCATCTACGTTACGGTGGGCGTGGTGAGTTTCGCCCTGGCCTGTTTCGGGGCGTGGCGGGCATTTTCTCGGGTCGAAGTACGGGTCCAGAACTGGCTCGATCCGTGGCAGGACCCGTTCGTGACCGGCTACCAGCCGATCCAGTCCGATTTCGCGCTGGCCAGCGGTGGCATCCTGGGCACGGGATTCGCCCAGGGCAGACCGTGGTACATTCCGGCCGTCGAAACCGACTACATCTTTTCCGCGATCGGTGAGGAGCTGGGCCTGCTGGGCACGCTGGCATTGCTGACCATGTACCTGCTGCTCACGATTCGGGGATTCATCGTGGCCATGCGCGCCCAGGATGGATTCGCCCAACTGCTTGCCGCCGGACTGACGTCGATAATCGCGTTCCAGACAATCATCATCGTCGGCGGGGTAATCCGCGTCATCCCTTTGACCGGCATCACGTTGCCGTTCATCTCGTACGGCGGCAGTTCGCTGCTGAGCAACTTCGCGCTCATCGGCCTGCTGCTCCATATCTCCAGCCTCCCCAGGCGAGGTTAGGCGAAGGGACAGCTCGCCTCATGCGTATCCTCAGCCCGCTTGCCGGGCTCGCCGCATTCCTGCTCCTAGGGGGTGCCCTTTTCGCCTCAAACCAACTCAGCAGCAACCAGTGGCTGCTCGTGCTGGGAATCGCGTGGATCCTCTTGCTGGTGGCATCCCGGGTTCGGCTGCCACAACGACTGCCCACCTTCAATCGGTCACTGATCCGGACGACGTTCGTCATCGCGACCGTCTTCATCGTGATCAGTGCCCAGCTCGTGCGAGTCCAGATCGTGGACAGCGATGCCATCTACTCCCGCACGGCAACGGCGCCCGACGGAGAAATCCTTGGGAATCCGCGGCTGGCCAGCAGCGAACTCTCGATCGATCGAGGTGAGATCGTGGACCGCGACGGGGAAGTGATCGCAGGTACCGAGCGACAGGGCGGCCAGTACCTTCGCGCCTACCCCGATCCCTCCACCGCATACGTGGCCGGATACTATTCGCCGTTGCTGTATGGCTCTTCCGGGCTGGAAGCGACGTACAACGAGGAACTCACGGGCGAAAGCGGCAACGAGCCGTTCGACCGCGTCATGAACTCGCTGCTCAACCGGCCACAGCAGGGAGCGGACCTGCGCCTGTCGCTGGACGCCGGACTCCAGCGGCAAGCAACCGACCTCATGGGCGCCAGCAACGGCTCCGTGGTGGTGATGGACGCGGAAACCGGTGAAATCATCGTGCTTGCCAGTGCGCCAATCTTCGATCCCAATCAGGTGTTTACCAGTAATCCTGGTCAGGCCGAGCGCGCGACGGAATATTGGGACAGCCTGATTGCCGACGATGACGCCCCACTGGTATTGCGAGCAACGCTCGGCCTGTTCACTCCCGGTTCGACCTTCAAAACCGTCACGGCGGCGATTGGCCTGGAACTCGGCCTGATCGAGCCCGATGAAGTGTTCGAAGACAATGGCGAACTGAATATCAATGGCCGCATCCTGGTCGAAAACAATCGACCTGATACCTCCCGAGACCAGTGGACGGTACGCGAGGGTATCGCCTGGTCGCTCAATGTCGTCTTTGCGCAGATTGGGTTGCGCATCGGTGGCAATGACCTTTGGAACGGGGGCCAGGCCCTTGGCTTCGGCCAGGACATTCCCTTTGACCTGCCGGTGGCCGAGAGCCAGATCGCCGGCTCGCGCGACTTCCTCGAAGATGACAACGCGGTGGCGGACACGGCATTTGGGCAGGGCCAGCTGCTGGTGACACCGCTGCACATGTGCGTGGTGACGGCGATGTACATCAACGATGGCCAAATGATGCAACCCTATCTGGTCGATGCGGTTCTTGACGAAAACGGAAGGGTGACCAGGGAAACTGACCCAACTCCATGGCTGGAAGGAATTTCACCGGAGACGGCGGCCCAGGTCGAGGACATGATGGTCAACGCCGTCCAGAACGGCACCGTGACCCGGGCCCAGGTCGATGGATACACGGTAGGGGGCAAAACCGGCACGGCGGAGACCGGCGACGGCTCGGCACACTCCTGGTTCATCGGCTTCATGGGCGAGGACGAGCCGCGGTACGCCGTCGCGGTTGTGCTCGAGCAGGGAAGCGGAGGCCTTGGAGACGCCGTGACAATCGGCCGTGACATTCTGCTTGCAACGGTAACCGACGCCGAGACCGGGGGCTGAGGCCGAACCGTGGCGGAGGGCGGAAAACGACCTGGCAAAACCCGTTGGCGGGCCGCCAAAACATGGAGAAACCGGCCCATTTCTGGTAAAATAAGGTATGGTTCGAACGGCACGAAGCGTTGCAAACAAAGCTAGGTTACAGCGCTTTCATTCGCTCGTTTCACGTGTCGTTCGCGAACTTCCAGACGATGTCCGGCGACTGATCGACAACGTTGCCATCGTGGTGGAAGAGGAACCACTCCCTGAACATTTCGAAGATGCCGGCATCGATGCCGGCGACGAACTGTTCGGCCTGTATCAGGGGATCCCGCGCACCGACCGCGGTACGTCCTACTCTCTCGTGACTCCTGATCGCATCATTATCTTTGCCGGTCCGCTTGAACGGGCGTGTACATCGCGCCGCGAGTTCGAAGAGCAGATTCGGATCACGGTGCTCCACGAACTTGGTCACCACCTTGGATTCGATGAAGCCGGACTGGATGTGATAGGGCTTTCGTGAACGACATGAATCGCCGATCGGCGGCCCGGACCAGGAAAGCGGTCCCGAACGATGTGTCTGGCGTGCTCGAAACGCTGGCAGCCGGGTTTTCGCTCCTGCTCTCCCGGCCTTACCTCTTCATCCTGCCCCTCGTTGTTGACCTGTGGGCGTGGCTCGGTGTGCAGATTCATCCTACTGCGCTCATCCAGCCACTCCAGGACCTCATGGCTGACCAGGGCGGCACCAATGGTCCGGATGCCGCCGAAGAGTTGGGACGGGTCAGTGAGAACCTGCGGGTCAACGATGCGGTCGCCAGCCTGACGCCATCGGTTTTCTCCGGACTCTCCAACGACACCTTGCTGGGTTCGATGCTCGGGATTCTCGCTCCCGCCCTGACCAGTGGTGTCGACCGATCGAAGATGTACGAAGACTGGGGCGAGGGCCTGGGCGGAAGCGTAACGCCGGATAGCTGGGTTGGCGTCGTCGGCATCGGCATCCTGCTCTTCATCGTTGCCACGATGCTCGTGACGCTGTTCAAGGTCCCGATCGCCCAGGCCGTGCGAGGCGGCGTGATGTCGCCCCGGTCGTTCCTGCGCGATGTGGCACTTGGCTGGGTGCGGGTCATTACCCTCGTCTGCATCGTGCTTGGCGGCCTGCTCGTGCTGGGCGTTCCGCTAATCGTCGCCGCCCAGGTGCTGTCGCTCGTGGGAATCAACCTGATCGCCGTCCTTTCGCTGGCGCTCTTCGTGTTCGGAAGCATCGGAGCGCTGTACACCTTCTTCCTGCTCGACGCGATGTTCATCTACCGGGTAGGACCGATCAGGGCTGCCAGGATGAGCTTCGCTGTGGCCAGGATGAACTTTGCCCAAAGCTGGCGGTTTGCCGCCGCGTCATTGCTCATTGCTACCGGACTGCTGCATGTGTGGGGCGTGATCGTCGAGAACCCGCCAGGGATCGTGATTGCGCTTCTCGCCAACGCGGTCCTCGGAACCGGCCTTTCAATTGCCAGCATGATGTTCTTCCACGATCGTGCCCGGCTACCGAGACCGGCGCAACCCTCCCGTTCATTCCCGTTACCGGGGCGTTCATAGCCTCGCGTTCGTTCAACACCGGCAAGGAGACCGCAACATGGCTGTCGCAAGCCCAAACTCGACCAAGCGCGCCAAGGAAGGTTCGCCCGCCTACGGCGCAGACCAGATCCAGGTCCTCGAAGGGCTCGAAGCCGTTCGCAAGCGTCCTGGCATGTACATCGGCAGCACCGACTCCAGGGGATTGCATCACCTTATCCGCGAACTCGTCGACAACTCGGTCGATGAAGCCCTGGCCGGAGTCTGTGACACGATCGTCTGCCGGATCGGCAAGGATAATGTCGTCTCCGTGTCAGACAATGGCCGCGGCATTCCGGTGGACACCCACACCAAATCGAAGAAGTCGGCCCTCGAAGTGATCATGACCACGCTGCATGCCGGCGGCAAGTTCGGCGGTGGCGGTTACAAAGTCTCTGGTGGCCTCCACGGTGTGGGCGCATCAGTGGTCAATGCCCTCTCCGAGTGGTGTGAGGTGACCGTGGTGAAGGAAGGCGACACCAAGGTTTATCGACAGTCGTACGCACGCGGCAAGCCCAAGGGTCCGGTGGCCGTGGTTGGCAAGACGGATCGCGAGTCCCACGGGACGACGACCCGGTTCCTGGCTGATTCCGAGATCTTCAACGTGGGCCACGACTACAACTACGACTTCATCGTCCAGTGGTTCCGGGAATGGGCCTACCTGACCCGCGGCCTGACGCTGACGATCGCCGACGAGCGAATCGACCAGCAGATGACCTTCTACTTCGAAGGCGGCATCGTATCGTACGTGCGGCACCTCAACCGGAACCGCAACGTGGTGCACGACCGGCCGTTCTACGTGTCGAAGGAGACATCCGCGGGCGCGGTCGAGGTGGCATTGCAGTACAACGACACGTTCGGCGAATCGACGCACACCTATGTCAACAACATCAACACGATCGATGGCGGCACGCACCTTTCCGGCTTCAAATCGGCACTGACCCGGACGATCAACGACTACGCCAAGAAGAACGGCTTCATGAAGAACGATGAAGCGCTTTCCGGCGATGATGTCCGCGAGGGCCTGACGGCGATCGTCTCGGTGAAGCTGGAGGATCCGCAGTTCGAGGGACAAACCAAGGGCAAGCTCGGCAGCGCCGAAATGGCGGGTGCCGTACAGTCTGTGGTCAACGAGGCGCTCGGTGCCTACCTCGAAGAGAACCCCCAGGTTGCCCGGCGCGTGATCGAGAAGTGCCTCAACGCCGCCCGCGCCCGCGAGGCGGCACGCAAGGCGCGGGAGCTGGTCCAGCGCAAGGGCGGTCTGGACAACTTCAGCCTGCCAGGCAAACTGGCCGACTGCTCGGAGCGTGATCCCGCCCGGTCCGAACTGTTCATCGTCGAGGGTGATTCAGCCGGCGGTTCGGCCAAGCAGGGCCGCGACCGGCGGTTCCAGGCGATCCTGCCGATCAGGGGCAAGATCCTGAACGTGGAGAAAGCCCGGCTCGACAAGATGCTCCAGAACAATGAAATCCGGACCCTGGTGACAGCACTGGGAACGTCGATCGGCGAACAGTTCGACATTTCGAAGCTGCGTTACAACCGGATCATCATCATGACCGACGCCGATGTGGATGGCGCCCACATCCGGACCCTGCTCCTGACCTTCTTCTACCGGCACCTCGAGCAGCTGATCATCAACGGGCATGTGTATGCCGCCCAGCCGCCCCTGTACCGCGTCAAGCGAGGCAAGGATGAGTCGTGGGTGTACAACGACGCCGAGCTCCAGGCTGACCTCAAGGCCAATGGGTCCAAGGTCGACCTCCAGCGGTACAAGGGCCTTGGCGAAATGAACCCCGATCAACTCTGGGAAACCACCATGGACCCGGAAAACCGTACCCTGGTCCAGGTTTCGATCGAAGATGGGGTGCGAGCGGACGAAACGTTCGACATGCTGATGGGTGCCGCGGTTCCCCCGCGCAAGAAGTACATCCTGACGCATGCGCGCGACGTGCAGAACCTCGACCTCTAGACTGGATTCCGGATCCGGCGAGCATCATGGATGTACGCCGCCCGGTTCAACAACAATCGTGCCGAGGCACTTCGAGGATCGCCCATGACCATCCGGATCGCAGTCGATGCAATGGGTGGTGACAATGGCCCGGCCGTCATCATCGAAGGCGCCGTGGCGGGCGCGCGGTCGCAGGGGGCTCGCGTCCTGCTCGTGGGCGCTGTCGCCGAGATCGAGCATGGCCTCGAACTGGTCGACACGACGGGCGTGGATGTCGAGGTGGTCGAGGCACTTGATGTGATCACCATGGAGGACCATCCCGCCCAGGCCGTTCGGCGCAAACCCCAGAGCAGCATCAACGTGGCCCTGCGGCTGATCGCCGATGGCCAGGCCGACGCAATGGTATCGGCCGGCAACAGTGGCGCGGTCATGGCCGCGTCGCTGCTGGTTTTGGGCCGGGTCCGGGGCATCGAGCGTCCCGCGATCGCATCGTACATTCCCACGGCGCGCGGGAAAACCCTGTTGCTGGACCTCGGAGCCGTGACCGATCCCAAGCCCGCCAATCTCGTGCAGTTCGCGGAGATGGGCGAAGTCTACGTCGAGCGCATCCTCAACGTCAGGAATCCGACGATTGGTTTGCTCAGCAATGGCGAGGAGCCATCCAAGGGCAATACCCTCGTCCAGCAGGTTCATCGGCTCCTGGCGGCACGAGACGATCTCAACTTCATTGGAAACGTGGAGGGCAAGGACGTCACGATGGGTACGGTGGACATCGTGGTGACAGATGGGTTCACCGGTAATGTCGCGCTCAAGACGGCCGAAGGCGTGGCCACGTTCCTGATGGAACTCCTGCGAGCAGAAATTACGTCCACTCCCTTCAGGAAACTGGCCGCTTTGGCGCTTCGACCAGCGTTCCGCTCGGTACGTGCGAAAATCGACTATGCCGAGATTGGCGGGGCTCCGTTGCTGGGAGTCAACGGTGCGGTGATCATCTCGCACGGCCGGTCATCGGCTCGCGCCATCGACAGCGCGCTTTCGGTGGCCGCGCGAGCCGCCCAATTCGACCTCGCCGGGGGGATCGCGGATCGCATCGCCATCAGGCCAGAAACGTCAGCGAACGAACCCGCGCAGGATTTGGCCACCGCAAAGGTACCTCAAGGGCAACCGTAACCGAAGATACTGGACACGAGCGAGGGGCGCACCCGTGTGGGTGCGCCCCTCGCTCGTTCGCTGGCGATCAGCGGGCCAGAATACTATGCCATCCCGATAGGCACCCGGCGAACACCATGATCGCGGCAGAACTGGTCCCTGCCCGATTCAGGGTCGAGACACGCATCCGTGCGCTGCGATCGCTACCGATCGTTGCACGACTGCTTACCCGAAGCTCGTACTATTCCACCGAACGCTTGAGTTGCGTTCCGGGCCGGAACACCGGGCTTTTGCGCGCGTCGATCGTGATCGGGTCGCCAGTTTGTGGATTGCGACCCTGCCGAGCGGAGCGCTCCACCACCTTGAACGAGCCGAACCCACTGATGGTGACTTCATCGCCATTGGCGAGGGCCGACTCGATGGCGGAGAACACCGCGTTGACCGCCTTGGTGCTCGATGCTTCGTTCTGTCCGGTAGCCTCGGCCACCTCACGAACCAGATCCTGCTTGCGCACGATGTTTCCCCCTTTACGAACGCGCTCCCTGCGACGGGTTGGAGCCGTTCACGTATCGTCCATGTCGGAAGCCTTGGTCACGCGACCCCTCTTGCGCGTGCAACGGCCGTCAAATCGGTTCCTGGAGCGATGCAGCGAGTCGTCGCTGTCTGGCTGCCTCGAGAACCACGTGTGATCCTGCCACGCCAGCATTGAGACTTTCAAGGTTCCTGGCAAGGGGAATGCGCACGTACGCGGTCGCCAACGGGGCGAGCGCCTCGCTGGGACCGAACGCCTCGCTCCCGATGACGATCGCGCATGATTCGGTCCATTCGACCGCGTCATAGACGTCAGCACCGCTGGCGTCTGCAATGACGATAACAGATAGACGCGACAGGTGTTCGATCAACGGCTCCCACCGCAGCTGCTGCAAACTAACCAAAAAGTGTGCCCCCATGGCCGAACGTACGCACTTTGGATTGAATGGATCAACCGAGTTCGGGGTGATCAGGACCTCGGTTACCCCGGCTCCGGCGGCCGATCGCAACAGCGTCCCGAGGTTGCCCGGGTCACGGACGCCGTCGGCAACCAGGATCAGTGGCGTGTCCCAGACGTCGTGGCGCGGCTCGGAGTCAACACAATCCATGGGCACGACAGCCACAATGCCCTGGGGGTGGGCAACGTCCGACAATCCACTGAATACGTCCGCGCTGACGAGCCGAACCGGACATGGAGGATCGATGGTATCGATCAGTGCCTGATCCTCCGGTGTGGCGCGGATGTAGAGCATGGAGGGAATGACATCTGCTGCCAGCATGTCACTGACCGCCCGGGTGCCTTCGACGAGAAACGCTCGCTCCTCGGATCGCCCTTTACGGCGGAGGAGCGAGCGTGCCTGCCTGATGCCCGGGTTGTGGACGCTGGTGATGACGTCGAGGGCATCGACTCGCAATGCGTGGAACCGGAGCTCAGGCGGCCGGGCGCGACTGCCGGGCGA
>JAESGW010000929.1_pt1 | contig 9786 bp, 9 predicted proteins | sample 9269791 | NCBI WGS metagenome assembly JAESGW01 (sample SAMN16773120, study PRJNA677053) | algae metagenome | isolation source: Aphanocapsa lilacina HA4352-LM1 and co-occurring heterotrophs from near cave... | place: USA: Maniniholo cave, near Haena, Kauai, HI | collected 2009-07-28 | reverse complement strand
AGGAAGCTGAAGAGCTTGGCGCGACGGATGCGTCCCACAATGGCCTGCTCGGCAGGCGAGGGTTCCACGGGTGGTCGCCACTCAGGAGGCTGCATAAGCGAAGACGGTAGAGGTCGTCTCCAGGAAAGAGGATGTGGCTTCTACCGTCAACTACTGGTTCTGGACCGATGCTCTAGCTGGCCTGGCGTCTGCGCAAGAGCAACTTTTCAGCCTCGACAGCCAGTAACAGCGTGCTGCCCAGCCCGACGCACAACAAAAAGTCGGCGGGCGAAAGCGGGGTAAGTCCGAGAAATACGTCGCGCAGCGGCGGCACGGTGAGGGCAGCCACCTGCAATAGGACAATCAAGCAGATGACCAGCACCATCAGCCGGTTGGTGAACACTCCCAAGCGCCAGAGCGATTCGTGGCTCGAACGGGTCGCAAGGGCCTGAAAAATCTGCAGGAAGGCCAGGGTTGTGAAGATCATCGTCTGCCACTGGGGCAGTCCCTGCAGGTAGTACCCGTAGCCGACCGCGAGGGTGAGCGCAGCGATAAATCCGCCGACCCAAGCCACCTGCCGGCCCATGCCGTCGCTGAAGATGCCGTCGGCGGGCGAGCGGGGCGGGCGCTGCATGACGCGCTTTTCCGCCTGTTCTACTCCCATGCTGAGGCCCAAAAGCCCGTCGGTCATTAAATTGAGCCACAAAAGCTGCAACGGCAAGATGGCGACGGTGCTCTCGAGCGGTTGACCCGTCAGAAAAAACGGCACCGGCCACAGGAGCATCACGCCCACCTTGCCGATGTTGCCGGCGACGGCGAACTTGATAAACCGCCGCAGGTTGTCGTAGATCACGCGGCCTTCTTCGACCGCCGCCACGATCGTGGCGAAATCGTCGTCGAGGAGCACCATATCCGCCGCTTCCTTGGCGACGTCGGTACCGGTGACGCCCATCGCCACACCGATGTCGGCTTTTTTGAGCGCCGGGGCGTCGTTGATCCCATCGCCGGTCATCGCGACGATGTGCCCCTTGCGCTGCAGGGCTTCGACAATTTTGAGCTTGTGTTCGGGCGTCACCCGGGCGTAGACCGAGACCGTCTCGACATCGGCGGCGAGTTGCTCGGCGGACATGCGGCTCAACTGCTCACCGCTGAGCACCACGCCCCCGTCGGAGATGCTCAGTTCGCGGGCGATACTGCAGGCGGTCAGCGGGTGATCGCCGGTGATCATCACCGGGCGGATGCCCGCGCGCAGGCAGGTCTGCACCGCCTGGCGCACCACCGGCCGCGGCGGATCGATGATCCCCACCAGCCCGACAAAGATCAATTGCTCTTCGAGGGCGATGGCGCTCACCGGTTCGGCCAGCGGCCGAAAGGCCACCCCCAGCACGCGCATCCCGCCCCGGGCCAGAGCTTCCTGCTGCGAACGGATATGGGCGGCCCTCGCCTCGTCCATCGGCACCGGCCGCTCGCCGTCCCACAGGTCGGTGGCCAGGGGCAGCAGGCTGTCCGGGGCTCCTTTGGTGAAGACGATGTAGGGAGTACCGGCCATCGCCGCGAGCCGACCGGCCGGCTCAGGCGGCCCATCCGCCATCGAGCGGGCAAACCGGTGCAGGGTGCTCATCCGCTTGCGCTCCGAATCGAAGGGCAACTCCGCCACCCGCGGCAGTGCCCGGCGCAACTCGGCCATCGCCAGTTCGGCCTCGGCCGCCGCCACCAAGAGCGCCCCCTCGGTCGGATCGCCCACCGGGCCGTCCGGCTGCCAGACGGCGTCGTTGCACAGGGCTCCTGCCGCCAACAGCAATTCGAGGGCGGCGGGGGAGTCCCCAAAACCACCGCCCTCCCCTCGCCGGAGGCAGCGGCCCGCAACGCAGGCCGCAGTAGCGCTCATGCGGTTTTCGGTGAGCGTACCGGTTTTGTCAGAACAGATGGTCGTCACCGAGCCCAGGGTCTCGACCGCCGGCAGTTTGCGGATGAGCGCCCGGCGGGCCAGCATCCGTTGAGCCCCCAGAGCGAGGGTGAAGGTGACGACGGCGGGCAATCCCTCAGGAATAAAGGCAACCGCCACGCTGATGGCCGTCAGGATCATCGCATCGAGCGGCTCACCCGCAATCAGGCCGACGGCCATGATCAGCCCCGCTACGGCGATTCCGGCGGCAGCCAGTTGCTTACCGACCGCGTCGAGGCGCTGCTGCAAAGGCGTCAGTTCGGCCTTCACCTCCTGGATGAGCGCCGCGATCTTGCCCAGTTCGGTGCCCATGCCGGTCGCGACCACGACAGCTCTGCCCCGGCCGTAGGTGACGACGGTCCCCATATAGCCCATGTTCAGCCGATCCCCCAGGGACACCTCGGCGCGGGCCAGCGGGGCGGTGTCTTTTTCGACCGCCTCGGATTCACCGGTGAGGGCCGCCTCCTGCACGCGCAAATTGGTGCCCTCGATGAAGCGCACATCCGCAGGCACCAGGTTGCCCGCCTCCAGCACGATCACATCGCCCGCCACCAGTTCGCGGGCACCGACGGTGCGCAAAGTGCCGTCGCGCCGAACGCGCACATCGGGGACCGCCAGCTTTCTGAGGGCGGCAATCGCCTGCTCGGCCCGGTAATCCTGAATGAAACCCAGCACGACAAACAGGACCACGATGGCGAGGATAGCCCCCGCCTCCAGCCATTTACCCAGTACCAGGGACAATCCCGCTGCCCCCAATAAAATCAGCACCATCACAGCGCTGAGCTGCTCCCAGAGGATGATCCACGGTGAGCGTGCTCCGCGATCCACCAGCTCGTTGGCGCCACCTTCAGCCAACCGCCGGGCAGCCTCAGCACCCGGCAGGCCGCGCTCGGCGTCCGTAGCCAGTGCAGCGAGCACCTGCTCCACCGGTAGGCAGTGCCAGCCGTCCGCCCGGCAGACCGGGGTGCTGGGTTCGATCGGAGTGTTGCGCATCGCGTCATCTCCCGAAGACACGGCAGTGGGTGGACGTGGCGCTCTCAGGGGCTTGCCTTGCAAATGGCATGCTCGGGGCTACCCGCGTACTGGACGTGGTTCGCCTCGACACCGGCGGCCCTCGCCTCCTCCACCGGGGTGGAGAGTTTATCGAGGCTCTCTTTTTGCATCGTCTCGCGCAATTCCAGATAGCGCTCGAAGGCGGTCTCGCCGATGAGCGCATAAAAATCGCCCGGGGCGGGGGTGGGATTGGCCAGAGAGTTGTCGTCTTCGTAGGTGAGCACGTGCACAATCAGCAACTGCGCCCATGCAGGCGGGCGACTTCGAGCGCGTCTTCAAAAACCTTGCGGCCCGCTGGGGAGCTGTCGATGGCTGCCAGTACTTTGCGAAACATGGTGCGCTCCTTTCGATGCAATGCGATCGGCCCTGTGTCTTCACCGTAGGCACCAATGGTGAAAAACCGGAGAAGGCCGCCTGCAACCGGCCTGGGACAACGGTTAGACTACCTGGCCTTCGCGGCCGGCATTCCAGCCTAAAAGCACTTCGAGCTGGTCGGTGAGACCCCTCGGGTCGAAGGGTTTAGCAATCACCCCAGCCACCCCCAGAGCGGCGAAGCGGCGCTTGTCGGCGCTCTGCGCTTTGGCGGTGAGCAGCACCACCGGGATGGCGCAGGTGGCCACTTCCGCCTGCAACCTGGCAAACGTCGCCACCCCGTCCATCTCAGGCATCATCACATCGAGCAAGATGGCATCCGGATTGCGGCTTGCCGCCAGGGCGATTCCTTCGCGTCCCGATTCAGCGGCGAGGATTTCCCAGCCGCGGGTCAACTCCAAAGTCAGTTGAATCACCTCGCGGATATCCGCTTCGTCGTCGATAACCAGGATGCGCCTCACTGGCTTTCTCCGGCCCGCTCACGGGCGATACGCGCCAGCAACCCCGCAACCTGCTGCTCGAACTCGGCAGGCGGGATGCGGCTTTTGGTAAAAAATAGGGTCGGCCCGAGCTTGAGCCGCTCGCGCTGGGCTGCGTCGATTTCCTGGACGGTATATACTACCAGCGGCATCAACCGCAGGCGGTCGTGCTGCCTGAGGCGATTGACGACCGCGTAGCCGTCGCCGTCGGCCAGGAGCAAATCGAGCACCAACAAGTCGGGGTGGTGGTCCAGGCAGAAGGCGAGCGCCTCGGAGGCGGTGCGGGCGTGGAGAGCCTGCGCGCCGCAGCGGGCGAGCGTGACGGTGAGGATGTGGGCCAGTTCGGGATCGTCCTCGACCACCAAGACCCTCAAAGCGCTCTCGGCTGTACTCGGTCGGTCGGGAGCAGCGAGGGTATCCGGGGGGGCGAGCGCTTCGCCGACGACCACCGGCAGGGTGAGCACAAAGGTGCTGCCTTTGCCGGGGGTGCTCTCCGCCCAGATCCGGCCGCCGTGCTGCAGGACGATGCTGCGGCAGATGGCCAGACCCAGGCCGGTGCCGCCTTTTTTGCGCGAATCGCTCGCGTCGACCTGCTGGAATCGCTCGAAGATGCTTTCGAGTTTTTCCGGCGGGATGCCGCGCCCCTGGTCGACGACCCGCACCTGCACCTGCGGCCCTTCGCACGCGCTGCTCACCCGCACCGTCGAACCTGCGGGGGAGAACTTGATGGCATTGCTGAGCAAATTGGTGAATACCTGGATAAGGCGGTCGGGATCGGCCCACAGGGGGGCTGATGCGCTCTCGCAGCACAAGATCACCCCACCTTGCTGGGCCATCGACCGCATCAGGTCCGCCGATTGGGTGAGCAGCTCGGCTAGATCGCAGCGCTGGCGCACCAGAATCATCTTGCCCGATTCCGTGCGCTCGACGTCGAGGATGTCGTTGATGAGCCGCACCAGCCGGTCGGTGTTGGCAATGGCAATATCGAGCATGCGCTGGCCTTTTTCGGACAGCGGCCCCAACAACCCGCCGGTGAGCAACCCGAGCGCCCCGCGAATAGAGGTGAGCGGTGTGCGCAGTTCGTGGCTCACCACCGAGACAAATTCGGCTTTGAGCCGCTCGACGGCCTGCCGCTCGGTGATGTCGCGAAAGGTGATCACCGCCCCCAGGGTGTGCCCCTGTTCGAGAATCGGGGTGCTCACGTACTCGACTGGAAACGACGAGCCGTCCCGGCGGCCGAAGCAGCCATTGCCCACCCGGTGCACAGAAGCGTCGACAAGTGATGCGTAAAGCGGGATATCGGCCATCCGATAGGCGGGAGGCGCAGTCCACCCACCAGGCAACCGCTCGTGAAAGGGTTGGCCCAGCAGTTCGTGCACCTCGCAGCCCAGCATGCGCGCCCCGGCCGGGTTGATGAACGCCACCCGCCCCTGCAAATCGAGGCCCACGATCCCCTCGCCCGCCGAATTCAAGATCAGTTCGTTTTGGTGGCTCAACAGTTCGATCGCTTTTTCGGCGCGGCGGCGCTCGGCCAGTTCACCGTGCAGCCGGGCGTTGGCGGTGCTGAGGTCGGCGGTGCGCTCGGCGACGCGCCTTTCAAGTTCGTCTTTGGCCTGGCGCAGCGCTTCCTCGACGCGCTTGCGCTCGGTGATGTCGTTGCGGATGGACACGTACTGGTAGGAGTGACCGTGGTGGTCGAGAAACGGCACGATCGTCGTGTCCACCCAGTAGATTGAGCCGTCCTTGGCCCGATTGCGGATTTCGCCTCTCCAGACTTTGCCCCCCGCGATCGTCTGCCAGAGGTTCTTAAAAAATGCCGGCGGATGGAAGCCGGAGTTGACAATTCGGTGGTTCTCGCCCAAAAGCTCGGCGCGGCTGTACTGTGAGATTTCGCAGAATTTGTCGTTGACATAGACGATCAGCCCCGCTGCGTCGGTGATCGCCACAATCGACGATTGATCGAGAGCAAGCTTGATGTCCGCCAGCTCCTTGAGCAGCGTGGTGTGCAGGTCGGCAAGCGAGGGAGAGGATTCGTTCATCGCGGGGAGCGTCTACGTTCAAGACGGTTGAGTATGCGCATAGCCAGATTCGGACCGGAGACGGGTTTGGCCACAAAGTCGTCGGCTCCGCCGGCCCAGGCGCGCTGGATGGTTTCCTCGTCGGTGTGACAGGAAAGAAACAGCACCGGCAACCACTGCCACTGCGGGTCGCCGCGCACGATGCGGCATAATTCGATGCCGCTCAAGTGGGGCATCTCGACGTCGAGCACCAGCAAATCGGGTCGAAAGGACTCAAGCTGCTGCCAAAATTGCAGCGGGTCGGCCAGGGTGAGCAGCTGCAACCCCCAGGGAGCAAGCAGGGCGCGCAGGGCGGTGAGCAGCGGCGCATCGTCATCGACGATCATCACCTTGGCGGTGCGGCGGCGGGCGCGCTCGAGCACCCGTTCGACGGTGCCAATCACCCGCTCCGGGCTGACCGGTTTTTCGAGAAATGCACGGCTGCCGAGCCGGGTCGCCTCGATGCGCTCCTCAAAAGAATGGCGATCGCTGAGCACCAGCGCCGGGATGGGCGGCTGGCGGGCGGCGAGTTCCCCCAGAAGCGACCAGCGCGCCGCCTCGTCCGCCGCCGGCAATCGCTCCGCCAGGACCGGGTGCAAGTCGAGCACGACCAGATCGGGGCGATGGTGCTCCATCCAATCGTGCGCTGCCTCTACGCCGCAGACGACCTCGAGCAAGAACACCTCCCCCGCGGCGTCCTGTAGTGCCTGGGCAAGCGGTTGGTCCGGGTCGACGGCGAGCACGCGCGGGTGATTCTCGGGGGGGCGCTCGGGGGCGGGGGCGGCACCCTCCAGTTCGCGCTGCAGAGCAACGATCCCCTCGGCAAAGCGCAGCGCCCGCTCGCGGGTGGGGGACAGCCCCGCCTGCAAAGCCTGCTCCATCGAGCGCGCCAGGCGCGAACCTTCGCGAAAACCAAACGTCCCCAGCGAACCTGCGAGCTTGTGGGCTTCACGCTCGGCCTGCTGCCTGAGGGCGTCGTCAAGACGCGCTTCGAGCATCGCCAGGCTCGCGCGCTCCAGCACCGCCACGCGGGCCAGGACATTGGCTTTGCTGCGCTCCCAGATCCCGGCCAGGGCTGAGTGCAGCTGCCCACGCACTGCGGCGGGCGCAATCTGTGCGATGGCCGCCTCAGTCTCGAGGCTGGCTTGAGGCTTGAGGCGGTATCCGAGGCCGTAGACCGTCTCGATGAGGTCCGCCGGGGCGCCCACGGCGCGCAGTTTGTGGCGCAGTCCCTTGACGTGGGCTTTGACGGTGTCCTCCTCGGGGGGTTCTTCAAAAGGCCACAGGTGATCGACGATGGCGCTACGGCTGTAGACCCGCCGCCCGCCACGCAAAAACAGCTCCAGCAAGTTGTACTCTTTAGGGGTCAGGTGCAGCGGTTGTCCCTGGTAGCTCACCTCGCAGGTGTTCGGATCCAGGCGCAACGGTCCCCATTCGAGCACCGGCGGCAAAGCGGCTCCACCCCGGCGCAACAGCGCTCGGATGCGCGCCGCCAGTTCGGCAAGGTCGCAGGGTTTGACGACGTAATCGTCCGCGCCGGCGTCGAGACCCGCCACCTTGTCGGTGCTCGCGTCGAGTCCGGTCAGCAAGAGTACCGGCATGCGGTGCCCTTTCGAGCGCAACCGGCGGCACAGGCTGATCCCATCCAGCTTGGGCAACAGCACATCGAGCAAAATCAGGTCGTAGTTGCCCAGTTCGATCAAGTTCCAGGCCGCTTCCCCGTCGTCCGTAACATCCACCAGATGGCGCTGGTGCACCAGAAATTCCCGTAGTACCTCGGCTACGGATTCGTCGTCTTCCGCCAACAGCACTTTCATATCGATTCGGAGCGCCCGGTGCTTTCTCCACGCTACCCCGGCGGTGCGTGCTCTGCGCTTGTTCAACAGAGCCTCACCCCGCCGCCTATTTTCTACTGCGCTCCGGTTCGCGATCGGCAAAGCTTTGTGCAAAATTTCACAATTCGCGCTTCGGGCTAAGATCGGCACGTGATGCCCTGGGCATCCTGGTACTGAAGCGTACCTGTCGAACGATGCAACCCGCTGCCGCCACGGCCGATCCCGGCCGACAATCCCGTCTACCCGCCCTCGCCGTCGAAGGACTGAGTAAATCCTTTCGCGCCGGTTTCTGGCTCAACCGGGTCGTCTCGCCCCTGCGCGGCTGCACCTTAGAGGTGTTTGTCGGTGAGACTTTTGGGTTGCTCGGTCCCAACGGTGCCGGCAAGACCACGCTGCTCAAGGTGCTCTTGGGCATCGTGCGCCCGAGTGCCGGGAAAGCGACACTGCTGGGTCACCCGCTGGGCGACGCGGCCGTCAGAGCGCGCCTCGGCTATCTGCCTGAGAACCCCTATTTTTATGAGTATCTGACGGGCGAGGAAACGCTGCGCTTCGTGGGCAAGCTCTTCGGGCTGTCCGAGGACGTGCTCGCAAGGCGCATCCCTGGGTTGCTCGAGCGGGTGGGTCTTTCGCGCGAGGCCGCCAGGTGCCCCCTGCGCAAATATTCCAAGGGCATGCTCCAGCGCATCGGCCTTGCCCAGGCGCTCATCAACGACCCGCAACTGGTCTTTCTCGACGAGCCGATGTCGGGACTCGACCCCACCGGCCGCCGCCTGATCCGCGAGACCATCCTGCAACTGCGCGCCGAGGGCAAAACCGTTTTCTTCAACAGCCACATCCTCGCCGATGTCGAAGTCCTCTGCGACCGCATCGGGCTTCTGGTGCAGGGCCAACTGGTCAGCTGCGGCACTCTGGAGGCGCTTTTGGGCAGCGAGCAGACCTACCGCGCCGCAGTAGCTGGGGTGAGTGCGGCCCAACTCGCCCACCTGCTCAGCGACAGTGAGCAGGTGGGCGAGCGGGTGCGCGGACGGCTGAAGGTGCCGGTGGCCCAATTCACCGCCCAACTGCCTTCTCAGGCAGTGCTCATCGACCTCAAACTGGAGCGCCGCTCGCTGGAGGAATTTTTCCAGGCCAAAGTCGCAGAGCACCAGGGCCGCATCTTTGATACCTGAAATAAGCCATAGAATATATTTGTTGTATTTGGATGCAAGACGATGGCCCAGCTCCATCTTTACGTTCCCGACGATGTGGCCGAGCGTTTGCGTGCTCAAGCCGAACACCAGGGGCTCAGCCTTTCGAAGTATCTGGCCGAACTGGTCACAAAGGCTGTCGATAAAGGCTGGCCGGCAGGATACTTCGAGCGTTTGGCGGGTGCTTGGGCTGACGAGCGCTTCGACGAGCCGGAAGAGCTGCCTTACGATAGGCGCGACTGGAGCGATTTTTGAACTACTTGCTTGATACGAGTACCTGTGTTGCTTTTCTCCGTGGCAATCGACGCCTGATAGATCGCGTGAGGGCGCGTAGTGCCTCGAACCTACGCCTCTGCAGTCTCGTAAAGGCCGAGTTGCTGTATGGGGCACGAAAAAGCGCCCAAGTGGCGCTGCGCTTGGAGGAATTGAGGGCGTTTTTCGCTCCGTTTCGAAGCCTGGATTTCGACGACCGTGCCGCCGAAGAGTACGGCCTTATCCGAGCAGATCTCGAACGCGCAGGCCGGCTCATCGGCCCAAACGATCTGCTGATTGCCTCCATTGCCCGTGCCCACGACCTGTGCGTCGTTACACACAACATCGGTGAGTTCATTCGTATTCCGGGGCTGGCTGTCGAAGACTGGCAAGATTCTTACTCGGATGGCAACGGAGGCGCCTCGCCCTGACAAAAGCGCGAGCTATCGCCAGCACCATACATCATCTCCGTCTGGAGTGGACCCATGGCCTGAGACAGACGCCGATTCAAAAATGAAGTGCAACGCTTGAGAGCCTTCCGCTGAGGGACTCATAGAGGTATCCTGACGTTTACTACGACAAACAGGAACCCCTATGAGCTTCAGCCAGCTTACCCTACCAGAGCGT
>JAESGW010000928.1_pt1 | contig 9883 bp, 7 predicted proteins | sample 9269791 | NCBI WGS metagenome assembly JAESGW01 (sample SAMN16773120, study PRJNA677053) | algae metagenome | isolation source: Aphanocapsa lilacina HA4352-LM1 and co-occurring heterotrophs from near cave... | place: USA: Maniniholo cave, near Haena, Kauai, HI | collected 2009-07-28 | reverse complement strand
CTGACTCGACGGTCCGGTTGCCGATCCACACCTCGGGGACCGGGATGTGGTCGACGCGGATCGTCCCGGAGGGGTCGCGGAAGTCGGGCTCCGCGCCGGCGGGCAGGATGCGGCGCAGGACCTGGTCGGCGGTCCACTTCACGGTCGCCACGGTCGTGATGCCGAGCCGCTGGTAGACCTCGGCGCGGCCCGGGTCGTAGATGCGGGCCACGACCTGCTGCAGGCCGAAGGTCTCACGGGCGACACGCGCGGCGATGATGTTGGAGTTGTCGCCGCTGGAGACGGCCGCGAAGGCGTCCGCCCGCCGGATCCCGGCCTTCTCCAGCACCTGCTGGTCGAAGCCGTAGCCGGTGATCTTGTCGCCGTTGAACTCCGGGCCCAGTCGCCGGAACGAGTCGGGCTCGCTGTCGATGACGGACACGGTGTGGTTGCGGTCCTCGAGGCTGCGGGCGAGCGTCGAACCGACGCGGCCGCAGCCCATGATCACGACGTGCACCCCGGAACCGTATCCCAGCGGGGATATCGGCCGCTGCGGGTCTAGGCTTGCCGCCCGTGAGTGTCGGCGACGTGTCCAAGCGGATCCTGCTGGGCCGCAAGCTGAGGAGCAGCCAGCTGGGCGAGACCCTGCTGCCCAAGCGCATCGCCCTGCCGGTGTTCGCCAGCGACGCGCTGTCCTCGGTGGCGTACGCCCCCGACGAGGTCTTCATCATGCTGGCGATCGCGGGCGCGTCGACGTACGTCTGGTCGTGGAAGATCGGCCTGGCCGTCGCCGTGGTGATGCTCACGGTGATCGCCAGCTACCGCCAGACCGTGCACGCCTACCCGTCCGGCGGCGGTGACTACGAGGTGGCCACCGTCAACCTCGGGCGCAACGCCGGCGTGACCGTGGCGAGCGCCCTGCTGGTCGACTACGTGCTCACGGTCGCAGTCTCGATCTCCTCGGCCTCCCAGTACGCCGCGGGCGCCATCCCCCCGCTGATCGGGCACGAGGCCACCGTCGGCGTGATCGCGGTCGCGCTGCTGGCGGCCATGAACCTGCGCGGCGTGCGCGAGTCCGGCGCGTTCTTCGCCGTGCCGACCTACCTGTTCATGGTGGCGATCCTCGGCATGTGCGCGTACGGCCTGATGCGCCTGCTGGCCGGGGACCTGCCCGACGCGGAGAGCGCGGACCTGCAGATCGTCCCGCAGGCCGGGTGGGAGGAGCCGCTCACCCAGATCGGCCTGATGTTCCTGCTCGCGCGGGCGTTCTCGTCGGGCTGCGCGGCGCTCACCGGCGTCGAGGCGATCAGCAACGGGGTGCCGGCCTTCCGCAAGCCCAAGAGCCGCAACGCCGCGACCACGCTCCTCCTGCTCGGCCTGATCGCCATCACCATGATGATGAGCGTCATCGTGCTCGCCAAGCAGATGACGATCCGCTACGTCGACCCGCACCACCTCGAGCAGCTGCGCACGGCGAGCGGAGCGGTCCCCGAGGGCTACGAGCAGCACCCGGTCATCTCGCAGATCGCCGCCGGCGTCTTCGACCACTTCCCGCCGGGCTTCTACTTCGTCGTCACGGTCACCGGGATCATCCTCGTGCTGGCCGCCAACACCGCGTTCAACGGCTTCCCGGTGCTCGGCTCGATCCTCGCCAACGACGGACTCGCGCCGCGCTCGCTGGGGTCGCGCGGCGACCGCCTCGCCTACAGCAACGGCATCGTCTTCCTCGCCGGGATGTCCATGCTGCTGATCTGGGTCTTCGACGCCGAGACGACCAAGCTGATCCAGCTCTACCTCGTCGGCGTCTTCGTGTCCTTCAACCTCAGCCAGCTCGGGATGATCCGGCACTGGACGCGACACCTGCGCACCGAGACCGACCCGGCCGTGCGCCGACGGATGATGCGCTCGCGCGCGATCAACACCTTCGGCCTCGGGATGACCGCGGTCGTGCTGGTCATCGTGCTGATCACCAAGTTCCTCGCCGGGGCCTGGATCACGATCCTCGCGATGGGCTTCTTCTTCGTCGTGATGCAGGCGATCGGGCGCCACTACGAGCGCGTCGAGCTCGAGCTCGCGGCCGACGAGCAGGACAAGGTCATGCCGACCCGCGTCCACGCCATCGTCCTCGCCTCCAAGCTGCACAAGCCGACCCTGCGCGCGCTCGCCTTCGCCCGCGCCACCCGGCCCAACGTCCTCGAGGCGATCTACGTCAGCATCGACTCCCGCGCGACCAACCGCCTCCTCGAGGAGTGGGACGAGCGCCACCTCGACATCCCGCTCAAGGTGCTGCACTCGCCCTACCGCGAGGTCGTGCGCCCGATCGTGGAGTACACCCAGGAGATCCGCCGGGCCAGCCCGCGCGGCGTCGTCGCGGTCTACATCCCCGAGTACGTCGTGGGTCGGTGGTGGGAGCAGCTGCTCCACAACCAGACGGCGCTGCGGCTCAAGGGCCGCCTGCTCTTCACCCCGGGCGTCATGGTGATCTCCGTGCCCTACCAGCTGCGGTCGTCCCAGGTCGCCCAGGAGCGGGGCCGGCTCGACGACACCCGCGTCCACGCCGGAGACCTCCGCCGCGGCCGGGTCGGCAACCGCGAGACCGGCCGCCAGGTCGACGACTCATGAGCCGCACCAACCGTCCCCGGCGCGCCCGCGGCCGCTCGCGGGTGGGGGAGCGCTTCGAGGTCGAGGTCGGGCCCGTCGCCCACGGCGGCCACTGCGTCGCCCGCCTGCCCGAGCCCGAGTCCCGGGTCGTGTTCGTACGCCACGCGCTCCCCGGCGAGCGGGTGGTCGTCCGGATCACCGAGGGAACCGAGGGCGACCGGTTCTGGCGCGGCGACGCCGTCGAGGTGCTCGTCGCGTCCGCGGACCGGGTGCCCGCGCCGTGCCCCGTGGCCGGACCGGGCCTGTGCGGTGGCTGCGACTTCCAGCACGTGGCCGTCCCCGCCCAGCGTGACCTGAAGACCTCCGTCGTCCGCGAGCAGCTGGTGCGGCTCGGCCGCGTCCCCGCCGAGTCCCCGCTGGTGACCGGTCTGCGGGTCGAGGCGGTCCCGGTCCCCGGCCGGCCGGACGACGGCCTGCGGTGGCGCACCCGGCAGAGGTACGCCGCCCTCCCCGACGGGCAGCCCGCCATGCGCGCACACCGCTCGCACGACCTGGTGCCGCTCGAGGACTGCCTCATCGCGGCCGAGGGCGCGCGCCCGGCCGACGCGGTCGAGGAGGGCGCCCGCCCACCGCTGGTCGAGGAGGGCGCGCAGCGCCCGTCACGAGACCCCGTCGTCCACACGGTCACCGCCGCCGGCGCGACGTACGACTTCTCGGTCGCCGCCGACGGCTTCTGGCAGGTCCACCCCGAAGCACCGCGCGCGCTGGTCGAGACCGTCCTGGAGCTGCTGGCCCCGCAGGCCGGGGAGCGTGCGCTCGACCTCTATGCCGGCGTCGGCCTCTTCGCCCGTGTCGTGGGCGAGGCCACCGGTGCCCGGGTGGTCGCGGTCGAGGCCGACCGCACGGCCTGCCAGCACGCCCGCGCCAACCTGTCGGCGCTCAAGGCCGCGGTCGTCGAGTGCGGAGCGACCGACCGCGTGCTGCGCGCCGGCTACGACGAGCCCTTCGACCTCGTCGTCCTCGACCCGCCCCGCGAGGGTGCGAAGCGCGCCGTTGTCGAGCAGGTCGTCGACCGCCGGCCCCGCGCCGTCGCGTACGTCGCCTGCGACCCGGCCGCGCTGGGCCGCGACGTCGCGATCTTCGCCGAGCACGGCTACGCGCTCACCGCCGTCCGCGCCTTCGACCTGTTCCCGATGACGCACCACGTCGAGTGCGTCGCCCTGCTGGAGCGAACGCGCTGACCCACACCTAGGTGCGTTCTGAGGAGGTGGAACGAGAACTAGAGTCGCGCGGGTGCGTCTGGTCTCGGTGATCCTCGGGTTCGTCCTGGGGAAGCTCGGCAAGTTCCTGGCGATCCTCGCCGGGCTCTTCCTCGTTCTCCTGCTGGTGTCGGCAGCCGTCCCCGCCCTCCAGACCGCCGAGGCGGAGCGCGACCGGCTGCGTGAGGTCTCGCGCGACCGCGCGGCACTCGAGGCGGACGTCGAGCGGCTGCTCGACGCCACCGAGGAGTCCTTCGTCGCGGAGGTCGCCTCGCTCGCCGAGGAGGCCGCCGAGGAGGCAGACCAGGCCCGCCAGCGGGTGGCGGACGCGTCCGACGAGGCGGAGCGCGCGCTCGACGAGCGCGACGAAGCCTGCGGGACCATCGACAAGGTCGTCGCGTGGCTCCTCCCCGGCGACGCGTGCAAGGCCGCGGAGGCGGCGCTGGAGAAGGCCGAGGAGCTGAAGGACAAGGCCGACAGTGGTCTCGCGCAGACCGAGGAGCGGATCGCGATCCTCTCCGACCCCGAGCTCAGTGCCGATGAGAAGCTCGACCGGATCGGGGAGGACGACCTCACGTCGGAGGCGGCACGAGAGCTCGACGTCACCCAGGCGGAGCTGGCACAGAAGCAGGCGGAGGAGAGGAGCCTGGAGGAGGCGCAGGGCACCTGGGCGGGCCGGATCGTCAACCTCTGGGCGTTGTCCTGGAAGTGGCTCGCCCTCCTCGCCGCCCTCGCCGTCGTCATGCCGGCTCTCGTGCGGGTCGTGAGCTACTTCGTGCTCATGCCGCTGCTCAGCAGGTCGCAGAGGAGGATCCGGCTGGCCGACGGCGCCGACGAGACGGGCGCCACGCTGGTGACCGGCCTCGCCGAGCGGACGCTGACGGTCGAGCTCGGCCCCGGCGAGGTGCTGTCGGCGCGCTCGGAGCACGTGCGACCGGTCGACGGGAAGAGGGCGAGGAGTCGGCTGCTCTACGACCTGTCCGCACCGTTCGTCAGCTTCGCAGCGGGGCTCGACGGCCTGAGCCGCGTCTCCGGGGGCGGGGACGGCACCGTGGCGGTGCTCGCGACGCCCGACGACCCCGACTCCTACCTGATGCGCATCGACTTCACCGACCACCCCGGACTGGTGATGCGGCCACGGCACGTCGTGGGCGTCATCGGTTCTCCCGACCTGCGGACCCGTTGGCGGTGGGGCATCCTGGCCCTGGCCACCTGGCAGGTGCGCTACATCCTGTTCGCCGGCACCGGCAGCCTGATCGTGCAGGGCGGCGGCGACGTCCGAGCGGACAGTCCTCGCGGCGAGTCCCGGCGGATGGAGCAGCACCTGGTGATGGGCTTCGACTCACGCCTCGTCGCAGGGGTCAACCGGACCGAGTCGTTCTGGCCCTACCTGCTGGGCCGGACCCCCTTGGTCGACGACGAGTTCACTGGCGGGCACCCGTTCTTCTGGCAGAAGGCGAGCACACAGGGGCCCGGCAACCCGATCACGCGGACCTTCGGGGCCTTCTTCTCGGCGGTGGGCAAGCTGCTCGGCTTCTGAGCTGCGCTCGATCGTGGCAAGGTCGGGTCCATGGCCACCTACGAGGTGAACACGGCCGCCGTCGCCCACGCGCGCCGACTCATCGACAACCGGCAGTACGTGCTGGACAGCGACTGGGGCGAGGTGCAGCCGAGGGCGGACGCCGAGAACGCGTACCTCGAGAAGCACTCGTGGGAGGACTACGCGGCCTGGCACCTCGGGCTCACCGAGGGCGCGAACGAAGGCACCAAGGCCCGCTACGCGTTCGTGTACGGCGACCTGCGGCGGGTGCACCGCAGCGGGTTGATCGCCTGCGTCTACCGGGCCGCGGAGTGGCGGCACAAGGCGGTCGAGCTCGCCGCCCACGACCTGCTGCAGCGCCTCGACCAGATGGCCGGCATCGACTGACCCGCAGCCCGGCTCACGGGCGTACGGCGTCTGCCAGGGCTGCCAGCGCGGGCTCGCGCTCGGTGGCGTCGACCACCGCCCAGTCGTGCTCCGGCGCGAGGTCGAGCAGCTGCTGCCGCCCCTCGAGGACCAGCGGGTCGCCACCACGCTCCTCGATGATCCGCGAGATCACCGCGGTGACGGGTGTCTCCGCGCGGCGGTGCAGCCGGTCGAGCAGCACGTCGGGCGCCACGTCGAGGACCACCCCGACGTACGTCGCGCCGGCCTCCGCAGCGGCCGCCTCGAACCTCTCTGCCTGGCTCGGAGTGACGATGAGCTGGGGGAGGACCACGTCGCGGCCGGAGCGCAGGTAGGCCGTCGTCAGCGCCAGCGCGGTCTGCCGCACCGCCTCGCCGGTGCCGACGAAGTCGTCCTCCCACCCGGAGACCCAGGACCGCAGCTCGTCGATGTCGCAGAGCAGGGTGCCGGGGTGGGCGGCGGCGTGGGCACGGGCCAGCGTGGACTTGCCGACACCGGAGGGACCGTTGAGGTGGAGGAGCGTCGGCACGCGGGGAGGCTACCCGGAGGTCGTCACGACATGTGATATCTTGATGTCAAGATACTGTGATGTCAGAACTAAGGGTCGCCTGCCTTCCCGTCCCCTCCCGTGCGACGGCAAGATGGAAGCGAACCCGAGAACTCCCGAGGAGATGTGGCTGATGGCCAGTCAGGACAGCTTCGGTGCCAAGGGCACCCTGGACGTGGACGGCAAGTCCTACGAGATCTACCGCCTCGGCGCGGTCGAGGGAGAGGGCCTCGACGTCGAGAGCCTGCCCTTCTCGCTGAAGGTGCTGCTGGAGAACCTGCTCCGCACCGAGGACGGCGCCGACATCACGGCCGACCACATCAAGGCGATCGCCGGCTGGGACGCCAGCGCCCACCCCGACCAGGAGATCCAGTTCACGCCCGCGCGCGTGATCATGCAGGACTTCACCGGCGTCCCCTGCGTCGTCGACCTCGCCACGATGCGCGAGGCGATGGCCGAGCTCGGTGGCGACGCCACGAAGATCAACCCGCTCGCCCCGGCCGAGATGGTCATCGACCACTCCGTCATCGCCGACGTGTTCGGCTCCGCCGACGCCTTCGAGCGCAACGTCGAGATCGAGTACGAGCGCAACCGCGAGCGCTACCAGTTCCTGCGCTGGGGCCAGGGCGCCTTCGACGACTTCAAGGTCGTCCCGCCCGGCACCGGCATCGTGCACCAGGTCAACATCGAGCACCTCGCCCGCGTCGTGATGGTGCGCGACGGTGTCGCCTACCCCGACACCTGCGTCGGCACCGACTCCCACACCACGATGGTCAACGGCATCGGCGTGGTCGGCTGGGGCGTCGGCGGCATCGAGGCGGAGGCCGCGATGCTCGGCCAGCCCGTCTCCATGCTGATCCCGCGCGTGGTGGGCTTCAAGCTGTCCGGCGAGCTGCCCGAGGGCTCCACCGCCACCGACCTCGTCCTGACGATCACCGAGATGCTCCGCGAGCACGGCGTCGTCGGCAAGTTCGTCGAGTTCTACGGCGAGGGCGTCTCCGCCCTGCCGCTGGCGAACCGCGCCACCATCGGCAACATGAGCCCGGAGTTCGGCTCGACCATCGCCGTCTTCCCGATCGACGAGCAGACCGTCGACTACCTCCGCCTCACCGGCCGCTCGGAGGAGCAGCTCGCCCTCGTCGAGACGTACGCCAAGGAGCAGGGCCTCTGGCACGACCCCCGTTCCGACGGGTATGTCGAGCCCCGCTACAGCGAGCGCCTCGAGCTCGACGTCTCGACGGTGGTCCCCTCGCTCGCCGGGCCGAAGCGCCCGCAGGACCGCGTCGAGGTCACCAAGGCGCAGGAGAGCTTCGAGAAGGCGCTCGCCGACTACACCGAGGACCGCGACGCGAAGGCGACCGTGAGCCTCGACGGCCAGGAGTTCGAGATCGGCCACGGCGCCGTCACGATCGCCGCGATCACCTCGTGCACCAACACCTCCAACCCGAGCGTGATGATCGGCGCGGCCCTGCTCGCCAAGAACGCCGTCGAGAAGGGTCTCGCGCGCAAGCCGTGGGTCAAGACGACGCTGGCGCCCGGCTCGAAGGTCGTCTCGGACTACTACGAGCGCGCCGGCCTGACGCCGTACCTCGACAAGCTCGGCTTCAACCTCGTGGGCTACGGCTGCACGACCTGCATCGGCAACTCCGGTCCGCTCATCCCCGAGGTCAGCGCCGCCGTCAACGAGGCCGACCTCGCGGTCGTGTCGGTGCTGTCGGGCAACCGCAACTTCGAGGGCCGGATCAACCCGGACATCAAGATGAACTACCTCGCGTCCCCGCCGCTCGTGGTGGCGTACGCGCTGGCCGGGTCGATGGACCTCGACCTGTTCAACGACGCGCTGGGCCAGGACCAGGACGGCAACGACGTCTTCCTGAAGGACATCTGGCCGAGCCCGGCGGAGGTCGAGGAGACGATCGCAGGGGCGATCAACTCCGAGATGTTCAACGACTCCTACCAGGACGTCTTCGCCGGTGACGAGCGCTGGCAGTCGCTGCCCACGCCGGAGGGCAACACCTTCGAGTGGGACGAGGACAGCACCTACGTCCGCCGCGCGCCCTACTTCGACGGCATGCCCGACGAGCCGGAGCCGGTCACCGACATCGTCGGCGCCCGGGTGCTGCTCAAGCTGGGCGACTCGGTGACCACCGACCACATCAGCCCGGCCGGTGCCATCAAGAAGGACAGCCCCGCGGGCCGCTACCTCGCCGAGCACGGCGTGGACCAGCGCGACTTCAACTCCTACGGCTCGCGCCGCGGCAACCACGAGGTCATGATCCGCGGCACGTTCGCCAACATCCGCCTGCGCAACCAGATCGCGCCGGGCACCGAGGGCGGCGTCACGCGCGACTTCACCACCACCGACGGTGACGTCACCAGCGTCTTCGAGGCGAGCCAGAACTACCAGGCCGCCGGCACCCCGCTGGTCGTCCTCGCGGGCAAGGAGTACGGCTCCGGCTCCTCGCGCGACTGGGCGGCCAAGGGCACCGCGCTGCTGGGCGTGAAGGCCGTGATCGCCGAGTCGTACGAGCGCATCCACCGCTCCAACCTCATCGGCATGGGCGTCATCCCGCTGCAGTTCCCCGCGGGCAAGACGGCCGACGACCTCGGGCTCACCGGCGCGGAGATCATCTCGATCTCCGGCATCACCGGGCTCAACGACGGCACCACGCCCAAGACCGTGACCGTCAAGGTCGAGCCGGCCCCCGGCACCGACCAGGCGCACGGCGAGACGAGCGAGTTCGAGGCCACCGTCCGCATCGACACCCCGGGCGAGGCCAACTACTACCGCAACGGCGGGATCATGCAGTTCGTCCTGCGGAACCTGCTCAAGGGCTGAGGCCTTGCGCGAGTTCCTCACGCGGGCACAGGCGGCCGCCGACTCCACCACCGGTGGGGACGGCGGCCGCCTGCCGCTCGGCGGCATGGTCGACTGGGAGGTCTTCCCCTTCGAGCGGGAGGGCCTGCGGCCGCGCCCGCTCGTCGACTACGCCGATCCCGAGCCCGACCGCCGCAAGGCACCGGCAGACTGCAAGACCTGCACGGCCCTCGGCCGTGACGACCTCGTGCTGCACACGGGGGAGCGGCTCGCCGTGATCCGTCCGGGCGGCACGTCGCTTCCGTTCGTGGCCAACGTCGTGTCCCGCACCCACGAGGTGCTCGATGCGCTGGACGACGACGGGCACGTCGAGCTGGGCCGCCTGATCGGTCGCACGTACGCCGCCCTCCGCGCGCTCGACGGCGTCGGCAACGTGCACGTCAACAAGTGGGAGAACGGCACCGGCCACCTCTCGGTGACCCTGCTTGCCCGCCCCCTCGGCGTGCTCCAGCTCCGCGGCTCGAACCTGCCGGTCTGGGCCGACATGCTCCCGCCCACGCCGGCCGAGGAGCTGGAGGCGCGAGCCGAGCTCGTCCGGGCCGCGCTCGGGTCCGCCGACGACGCGGGGTAGTTCGGGACGGTCTCGTAGGTCCCGAACCCGGATCTCCTACCAGTTCGTCCCTCACTACCGCCCGGACACGCTCCGGACGGCACCCCTCCGGATCGGCTTCTCG
>JAESGW010000927.1_pt1 | contig 9898 bp, 11 predicted proteins | sample 9269791 | NCBI WGS metagenome assembly JAESGW01 (sample SAMN16773120, study PRJNA677053) | algae metagenome | isolation source: Aphanocapsa lilacina HA4352-LM1 and co-occurring heterotrophs from near cave... | place: USA: Maniniholo cave, near Haena, Kauai, HI | collected 2009-07-28 | reverse complement strand
CGCACGGTGCAGCAGCCGGTGCTGGCGCATGACCTCGCTGCACCTCTCGCAGGTGGCCAGGTGCTCCTCGAGCCGGGTGACCTCGCCCGGCGTCAGGGGTGCCGACGGATCGGCGTCCAGGTATCGCTGGATGCGGCGGGCGGTCCAGTGGCAGGTGACCATCTGCCGGAGCGCTCCAGTCATGACTGCTCCCCTCGGGAGGTGGTGAAGGTGGGGCCGAGTGCCGTGCGCACGCGTTCGCGTGCGCGGCTCAGCCGGGACATGACGGTGCCGACGGGCACGTCGAGGACAGCGGCTGCTTCGGCGTAGGACAGGTCGTGGACGTCGACGAGCACGAGCGCGGAGCGGAACTTGGGGTCCAGCTCCGCGACGGCAGCCTGGAGCGCTCCGTCGAGCTCCTCCACGACGTACACCTCCTCGGCGCCCGGGGACTCCGCGGCGCCGAAGGCGGGGCGGGAGGCATGGATCAGCTCCCAGTCGTCGACCGCGATCGGACGACGCCTGCGGTGCATGTTGGCGTTGGTGTTGCGCAGGATCGTGAGCAACCACGCGCGTGGGTGGCGGCCGTCGAACCGGTCGATGGCGCGAAAGGCGCGTACGAGCGACTCCTGCACGAGGTCCTCGGCGTCAGCAGCGCTCCCGGTGATGCTCCGTCCGACCCGCAGCATCACCTCGATCTCCGGCTCGACGACCTCGGCGAAGGCACGACGGCGCGCGGCATCGTCGGGGGTGCTCGCCTCGCTCATGTCACGGGAACCCGTCGACCGCGCGGATGTCTTCCCGCCGCGGCACTGATCCTGGCGGTCGGGCCGGGGCGCAGGGACAGGAACGGCATGCGGTGAGCCTTGCACGGCCGTCCCGAGCGCGGACCGGGAAGGAACCCGATCCCTGACCGGGTTTCGCAGGCATCCAGACGTCAACCCAGCAGCGAGGTCAGCATGAAAGCAGTGTGGAACGGTGCCACGGTTGCCGAGAGCGACGACACGGTGGTCGTGGAGGGCAATCACTACTTCCCGGTGAGTGCGGTCCGGGAGGACTTGTTGCGCCCGTCGTCCAAGCAGACCTCGTGTGCGTGGAAGGGGCAGGCCTCCTACTACTCGCTCGAGGTCGACGGGCAGGTCAACGAGGACGCAGCGTGGTTCTACCCCGAGCCCAAGCCCGAGGCCGCCCAGATCAGCGGCCGGGTGGCCTTCTGGAAGGGCGTCGAGGTGACCGACTGAGATGGGCGCCCTGACAACGACTCGACGCCTGGCCGGGCTGCTCGCAGCCCTCGTGCTCCTGATCTCGGGATGCGGCACCGAAGGTGAGACCTCCGCGGCCGACGAGGCAGCGACCGACACCTCCACCACATCAGGCACGGCGGCGCCGGCAGTGCTCGACTTCACCGCCGAGACGGTCGATGGTGAGCCGTTCGACGGCGCGACGCTGGCAGGCAGGCCGACGGTCTTCTGGTTCTGGGCGCCGTGGTGTCCCACCTGTCGTGCCCAGATCTCCGGCGTCGGTGAGCTCGCCGAGACCTACGGTGCCGACGTCAACGTCGTCGGTGTCGGATCGCTGGACGAGCAGGAGGCCATCGAGGGGTTCGCTGCCGAGGTGTCCCCTGACGTGACGCTGCTCGCCGACCCCGACGGCGCCGTGTGGCGCACGTTCGGCGTCACCGCCCAGAGCACCTACCTCGTCCTCGACGCGACCGGGACGGAGCAGGCGTCGGGCTACCTGGACGACGCCGAGCTCGCAGCCCTCGTCGAGGACCTGGCGGGCTGATGTCCGAGGGCCCGCTCGTTGCGGGACGACTGGTGGCAGCAGGAGTGCTGTCATTCGTCCTCACAGCGTGCTCGGCCTCGCCGAGCGAGCCCGCCGACCGCGACGAGGACCGGACCACGACGGCCGAGGTCGACGACGGGCGCACCGCACCCACCGTCGACGATCCACCGTCGGCCCTCGACGACCCGGCGCACCCCGACTTCCCCGATCCGCTGATCGACCTCGACGACCTCCTCCCCGGGGGGCCGCCGCCGAACGGCATCCCGTCCATCGACTACCCGCTCTTCCAGCCGGTCGCGGAGGTGGACTGGCTCGACGACGACGAGCCCGTGCTCTCGCTGACGATCGACGGCACGACCAAGGCGTACCCGGTCCGGATCATGATGTGGCACGAGATCGTCAACGACCGGCTCGCCGGCGTCCCGGTGGCGGTGACCTACTGCCCGCTCTGCAACTCCGGCGTCGCCTTCGAGCGCACCGTGGCGGGTGAGACGACCACGTTCAAGGTGTCCGGCAAGCTCTACGCCGACAACCTGGTGATGTACGACCGGCTCACCGAGTCTCTGTGGCCCCAGCTGACCGGCCGGGCGTCGGTCGGAGCACTCACGGGCACCCAGCTCGAGAGCATCCCGGTCGGGGCGGTCGGCTGGGCGCAGTTCCGCGAGGAGCACCCGGACGCGCGGGTCCTCAGCAGGTCGACCGGACACGACCGCGACTACCTCACCAACCCCTACGTCGGCTACGACGACCCGGACTCCGAGCCGCTCTTCGCACTCCCGACCGACCAGGACTCCCGCCTGCCGGTGAAGGCCCGCGTGGTCGGCGTCGGCGAGGGGAAGGACGCCGTCGCGGTGTCCCGGGACCTGCTCGCGGACCGAGGCGTCCAGCACGTGGAGGTCGGTCGGAACCGCGTCGTGCTCTGGCACTCGCCCGGCCAGGTCTCCGCTCTCGACACCCGTGAGATCCCGGACGGCGCCGAGATCGGGTCGGTCGCTGCCTTCGTCGCGGAGGTCGGCGGGAGGACCCTGGACTTCACCCGAACCGACGACGGGACGTTCCGGGACCAGCAGACCGGGTCGGTGTGGAACCTCTTCGGCCGCGCCCTCAGCGGGCCGCTCGTCGGCGAGCAGCTCACAGCCGTGGAGCACCTCGACACGTTCTGGTTCGCGTGGGCCGCGTTCCAGCCCGGCACGAGGCTCGTCTCCGAGAGCTGACGAACCTTCGCGGCGTCACCTCAGCGCGTCAGCGAGCTCCACCAGCGACGATGCCCGCACGTCCGGCGCCGCGAAGTACGACGGGTAGTGACCGTCCGCTCTGTCGATCCAGGCCGTGGCCAGTCCGGCACGGCTCGCGCCGTCGATGTCCCACGGGTGCACCGCAACGAGCATCGCGTCCTCCGGCTCCACGCCACACTCCGACAGGGCGAAGACGTACGCACGCGCGGCGGGCTTCCAGACACCGGCGTCCTCGACGGTCATCAGCCGCTCGAACCGGTCACGCACACCGGCCCCCTGGAGCAGGATGTCGGCGACCCCCGCGGATCCGTTGCTCAGCGTCACGAGCCGGATCCCGAGGTCCCCCAGGGCATGGACACCCGCGACGACGTCGGGGTGGACCGACAGCTCGGAGAACCCCCGCATCACGTGGTCGACGGCGTCCTCGAGCGGGCGGTCCAGCGGCTGACCCGCCAACCGGACCCTCAACGCCTCGGCGCCCAGTGTCGCGAACGGCCGGAGGTCACCGGCCACCGTCACCGCGAACCCGTCACGCAACAGCTCGGCGAACCAGAGCTTCGCCAGGTGCCCGGGTGCACCGACGTCCTCGAAGCGGCCTGCCATCGGCGCCATGTCCGACAGCGTCTCGTTCACGTCGAACACCAACAGCCTCGGGCGTCGCGGTCCGTCGGTCATGGCCTCTCCTCGTCATTCGGCGTGCGTGCCGGCTCACACGGGCGCGACGTCCTCAGTGTGGCGTGTGGGTGGCCGTGCCTCCACAGCGGCGCTGGGTCCCCGCGAGGCATCGACCCGAGCCGAGGCGACCCACTGGCCCCATCCGAGCGCAGCGACGACGACCCCGGACCCGACCGAGGCAGCCAGCCCCGTCCCCGTCAGCTGGGACGCGAACGCGCTGAGCAGTCCCACCGTGCCGATGACCCACGCGCCGTCGAACAGCGCGAGAAGCCGCCCCAGCTCCGGCGTGACGCCCGCACCTGCCGCTCGTGCCAGCACCCACGCGTATCCGGCCAGCCCGATCCCGACCGTCGCGACCAGTTCCGTGCCGGCGCCACCGAGCTGACGCGACCACCACCCAGCGGCCCCGAGGAGCGCCGTACCGGTCGTCAGCGACACGAGGCCGTTCAGCAGCACCAGGCGGTCCAGCATCGTCCGGCTCGACGCGTGGACCCGGATGACCTTCGCGCGACTGGGAACACCGGTCTCGACGTACGTCTTGAGGTCGCGGCTGGTGCGTCGGCCGAGCACGGTCAGGTACGCCCTCGCGAGCGGCCCCGCGAGGCGGGCCAGGCCGACGAACTCGACGGTCGCGTCCATCCGGAACTCGGCCCGTCCGCCCGGGAGAGGTCGGACCTGCCAGGTGTTGGCGGCGTCGCTGACGAGTCGCGTCATGCCGCCGCTCAGGCGGTAGGTCAGGCGGCGGGCCTTCACGTCGTAGTCGGTCAGCTGTTCGGTGATCTGGTCGATGCCGGGAGTGGTGACGTTGCACGCGCGCCCGGCGGCTGGCGCACCATGTGGCGAGCCCGCCCCGATCGGGCGGGACGTCGCGATTGCGGCGACCCAGTCGCCGACCCGCCCGAAGCCCGGCCCGATCACCTCCCAGGCTTGGTCGGCGGGCGCGTCGATGTCGATGGTGCTCGAGACCTTCATGGTGGTTCCTCTCGGGATCTGCGGGCCACCACTGAAGCTCGCGTCCAGGCGCTGGTCGATTCCCGCAGAGGGAATGGCAGCGGCCCCTGGGGTGCGCGACCATGCAGGGATGAGCGTGACCGAGTCGATCAGGACACCATTCGGTGCGGCGCTGCGCCGCCGACGTCTCGCACGCGGGTGAAGCCAGCTCGAGCTGTCCCTGAGCTCGCGGACGACGTCGCGTCACGTGTCGTTCCTCGAGACCGGTCGGTCCCGTCCGAGCCAGGACATGGTTGCCCGGCTCGCCGCAGCGCTGGAGCTGCCGCTCCGGGAGCGAAACGTGTTGTTCCGCGCTGCCGGACTGGCCCCGGTCTACCCGGAGTCGTCCTTGGAGTCAGAGGACCTCACGGCCTTCCGCACCGTCGTCGACCGGATGCTGCAGAGCCACGAGCCGTTCCCGGCGTACGCGGTTGACGGCCACTGGAACATCGTGCGGACCAACGCCGCGGCGGAGGTGTTCCTGGCCGCCACCGACGAGCGCAACGCCATCCGGCTGACCTACGCCGGACCGTGGCGCGACCTGATCGACAACTGGGACGACATCGCATGGGTCGGGCTGGCACGTCTGCAGGCGGAAGCTGCAAGGTTGCCGCAGGACGAGGTGTTGGCGGAGCTCCTGGAGGTCGCCACCAACGCCGTGGGTTGCCTTCCGCGTCCCACGGTAGGCGTCTCCGCACCGGTGCTGTGTCCGAACTTCCGCGTGGGCGACGACATCATCCGCACCGTGTCGGTCGTGGCCCAGTTCGGATCACCCATGGACGTGACCCTCGACGAGCTGCGCATAGAGCTCGTCTACCCGGCAGATGACCACGCCCGCCGCTTCTTCGAGGGACGCTGACCACCGCGATCGACGGCAACGCGCGCGCTTACGCCGACGAGGTGGGCCGGGGCCACGGTCAGAGTTCCTGGCCCTCCTGGGGTGAAGGTGCCCGTGCACCCCCAGAGCCCCGGTCGGGCGCTGTTGCCCAAGGGCCGATCCGCTGAGGCCTCCTCGATCTGCAAAAGGTGTATGTCGGAATCGGGTGAGGACGGGCGGGAGGGCCGTGGACACCTACACGATGCGTGGAGATCAAAGACGCAAGGTGCCTGAGAACGGCTGAGGGTGCAGTGCAATGCAGCGTGCATGCGGGTCGTTGCAGTCACGGATCAGACGGTGGTCGCATTTCGCGGCGCGCGGTCACCCCGTATGCAGGCGAACTCTTGGACACCATCCATCGAGCCGTTCGACCGCCGAGCCGGTCGTGCCACATCGTCTCCGCCTCAAGGCAGTCCAGGACGACTGCTCGCGCCGACCTTCCCTGGCCGACCGCCAGCTCGAGGTCGCAGGACCGGTCCTCGGGACTGAGCGGCTGACCATGCTGTGCGTAGGCCAGTCAGTGTTCGAGTGCCCCGTTTTCGGCGCGAAGGAAGTCGACTGCACGATCGCCGGTTCGCAGGTCGAGCCTGTAGCTGGCGCCCGCCGACATCGGGCTTGTCAAGGATCGAGGCATCCTGGGTGGACATCGCACGTTAGGACGGGCGCCCCTTCGGTCGAACGAACGCCGCGCCCTCCCCCGCCCGTCCTGGGACGGGCGAACCTCGGACGGGCGAAAAATGGTGCCTTCCTCGTTCACAGTGGGGACATGAAGACGTCTTGGGCTCGGAACCGGATCTGTCGCCGCCTCGAAACTGGTAGAGCCCTCGAACGACAAGAACGCAGGTCAAACCGGTGATGCTGAATCAGCAGGACCGTGGGCTGCGATGGACGCCACGTCGAATCCCAACGCCCCGCCGGAATGTGGCGTCGACCGTCACGTCCATACCGGCGTCGTTCCTTGTGTCCCTTCGAAGCGCATGAACATGACCTGGAGGCACTATCGGGCGTTTCCTGGAGGCGCTGCACCCCGCCCAGAACGACGCAGGTCGGACCGTCCAGTTATAGCGGGCACTGCGTCTTGAGCTTGTGGACGCCCTTCACCAAAGCTAATCCGCTCTCGCCCGACAGTGCCCCATTGTGATCACCGAACTCGAGTCCGGAGTGCAGGTAATCCGCACTCCCCGCACGCCCGCGACACACGGAAGGCGTGCGAGCATCTGTGCCAAACCACGGCGCCCCCGGCCGTTGAGTAGAAGAAGACCTTGGAGGGATGAGAGTTGGGTTACAACCCGTTCGCTGTCATTCGCGACTTCTGGGGCGAAGAGTTGAGCTCCTCACTCATTGAGCGGATGGTTCAAGCTCCGCAAGAACACTCCGACGCCTTCAGCGATGAGTACTTGTCGCGGGAGCCTGGCTTGGGGGCCTTGCCTTCCCTCACCCCCGGCCACACGCGGCCGATCCTGACCACGTCGGCGTCCGACGAGTTTCGGCGCATCCACAATGTGTACCTAGAAGCACCGCTCCTACTTCTCTACGCCCACGAAGTTGTGGTTCCTTTCCCACAGATGGGTGTCGTCTCGCAAGACCCACGCCTGCGAGAAGCAAGTCTCGAATGGATGCTGGCAGTGAAACCGCTCTTCGAGATGGGCATTGTCCATATTCGGGCGGATGACTCGGCCAAGCGACACCCTGCATTCGCACACAGAGCGCACGGCGTTGAGAAGGTTGCGAGGGAGCTAGGCCAGGATCCGACATCCTCCATCGCTCAGTTTCGCGATCGCTGGAGGCAGCTTCAAGGCGAAGCGTCGGGTATCGCCGACGAGTCTTCCGATGAGCTGGACCCGATTCTATGGTGGCTGGCGCTGGACGCCTCCGTACACGCTGATCACGAGGAACGTTATGGCCGGCGCGCCCACAGGCTCTTCAAATCACAGGCTGAATTGGATCTGTGGGTTGCCCTCGGCGGTAGTCGCGAAACGCTGCAGGAGCGAACACAGGCCAAGCTCGTAGCTCTCGAACTTCCCAAGTTCCAGCACGCGATTCCGGATCTCGTCGCTATCCGTCGATCCTCGGAGACCTTCGCAGAGTGGCGCTCGGCACTGGCGACGGCAGTCGCGCGGGCCGCGCCCGGTGATGAGATCGAGACCAGTCGTCCCGCCGAGCTGCGCCGCGACCTCGCCGAGCAACTCGCTCCGTTTGCCGAGCGGGTGAACGCGGAAACGAAACGGTCCAGTGCCCTAGCCGCTCTACGAGTCGGCGCCAAGGAGTTCGGGCTCGGCGCAGTCGCATCGGCAGTCGGCTTCGCCGCCGGTGGGTCATTGCACACAGCCATCGCCACGGGGGGCACCGCTAACGCAATCAAAGCTGCAGCAGAGTTCAAGAACCGTCGCGTCGGCGCATCGAGCGAAGCAGCACTTGGACGGTTGGCCATGTTGTTCTTCGACGAGTGACGGGTCTGAGGACCGCTAGCCAGCAAAGGAAGTGCCGCGGAAGCGCAAGGCGGCACAAGGCGGCATTCCGTCCTCGACTGGGGAGCCGAGCTGGCTCTTGCGGCTTTCCCGCACGCAGGCAACCGCCATATCTTCAGCTTGGGCCCTCAACCTTCGTCCAGAGCTCACACAGGTATGACAGCCGGTCTCTCAGCGTTGCACAGGGCCGTTGGTAGAGAGGCGTATCCCAGGGGCCGTGGGTACTCCAGGTAACTCCACGCGACTCTAGGCTGCGTGCCCCTCGCGCCCACTCAAGGGCGCGTCACACCGCCGCCTTTGGCCGTCAAGCCGCGCTAGGTCATCGGCCGTCCTCCGACGGTCTTGGTGCGAGCAGCTCGAGGATCTCAGCCGTCACCGGGTTCACCGCCTCGTCCGGCTCGATGTAGTGCTCCTTGGTGATCTTGGACGACGTGTGGCCCAGCATCTCGGCCGCCAGGTCCGCTCCCCCGGCCCGGTCGAGGACGGTCGCCACCGTGCGTCGGAACGAATGGGGCGTCACGCCTTCGATACCGGCCTCCTCGAGCACCGCGCGGAGCCGTCGGCGGATGTTGTTGGTCGTCAGCGGAGTGCCGTTGCGGCTGAAGAAGATCAACTGATCGGGCGCCTCCGACACGATGGCCACCAGTCGTGCGCGCAGCACCTCAGCGGTGAACGACGGCACGGAGACGGTCCTGGTCGACTTCATCGTCTTGGGGTGCGGTTGTCGATGCGTGGGCTTTCCCGTGGGCGACACGATCGTCCCGCAGAGGCGCACCGTCGCCGGCGACCTCGTCACGTCCACGTCGCACTTGCGGATGGCGAGCACCTCTCCGATCCGGGCCGAGGTGCCGAGCATGACCTCGATGATCTGCTCGAGCTGTCCGTCGGGCGGCGGGCCGGGCAGGCCGGACCCGCGGCGCCAGCCGCGCACGGCTCGACGAATCTCGTCGACCTGCTGGGTGGTGAGCGACATGGCCTGGGCGGGCGGCTTGCGGAGGCGAGCCGTGTCGCGGACCGGGTTCTCGCGCATCGCGTCGTAGCGGACGGCGAGACCGAAAGCGAGGCTCAGGACCGTGCGGGCCTGCTTCGCCATGCTGTAGCTCTTGGTCTTGGCGAGCGTCTTGATGAACTGGTCGACCTTGCGGACGCTGATCTCGCGCAGCGCGTAGTGCTCGAAGGCCGGCATGACGAGCTGGCGCATGTTGCGCTCGTAGAGGGCTCGGGTGCTGGGAGCCAGCGCGTCCTCGAGATCGAGGTCAGCGAGCCACACGTCGACGAGGTGCCGGAACGAGCTGGCTGACGTGAGGTCGCCCTGTCCAACCTGCTGCTCGGTTCGCTCGGCGAGCATTTCCTTCAGCTTGCGCTCGGCGGCCTTCGGCGTGTCCGCGGTCGCTCTGACACGGCGCAGCTGACCGTCGTAGTCACGGAACCGGGTCAGCGCCCGGGCTCGACCGTCGCGGGTCTTCTCGACGTGGATCTGCGCCAGTCGCGGATCGTCGTGACGGGCACGTCGAGATACTCGGCGAGCTCCTCGATGCTCAGCAGCGGCTCCAGGCCGCTCAGCGTGCTGTGGGTGGTCTCCATGACCGTGAGGTGCGCCCGAAGTCCCGAGTGCTCCCGCGGGGGTCCGTGACAACCCATGCCGATGCTCGCAGATGCCGCTCGAGGAAGCGCGGCGACGAGGTTTATGGCCGGTTTGTGGCAGTCGGATCAAGTCTTAAATGCTTTCAGGCTCGGAGATCAGTGATCTCCGAGCCTGAAACTTTGTAGCGGGGGCAGGATTTGAACCTGCGACCTCTGGGTTATGAGCCCAGCGAGCTACCGAGCTGCTCCACCCCGCGTCGGTGAACAGAACATTACAGGGGTGGTCCTCCGAGCCCAAATCGGGG
>JAESGW010000926.1_pt1 | contig 9935 bp, 5 predicted proteins | sample 9269791 | NCBI WGS metagenome assembly JAESGW01 (sample SAMN16773120, study PRJNA677053) | algae metagenome | isolation source: Aphanocapsa lilacina HA4352-LM1 and co-occurring heterotrophs from near cave... | place: USA: Maniniholo cave, near Haena, Kauai, HI | collected 2009-07-28 | reverse complement strand
AGCACCGTATCATCGCCGCCGCCGACGACGCCATCCGCGCCCAGATCGGTCGCGACGACGCGCATCACATCCACGCCAAGACGGCCACGATGCGCAAAGCTTATGGAAACATTGCTACCTGCGCTCGGCGTGAAATTCTGGAACAGCGCCGCATTCTGGTTGGCGTTGATTTCGGCGAACTGGTTGCCTTCATAGGCGAGCACGCCGGCACCGCTTCCACCATTGAAGCCCGATTTCCAGATTTCGATCAGATTGTCGGTGGCGTCGGTGTCCCAGCCCGGCACCGTGGTTTCGTTGACCAGCTGGAAGGTCGATCCGGGGATGACGGGGGTTTCGAAGCCGCCATTGGTAAAGGCGCCGGCGGGGGTCGGATTGGTGATCGTTCGAAGCGTGATCTGCGCCGGCCCGTTATAGTCGGCGGCGGCAACGTAGCGCGCGCCTTCGAGCGCCGCATTGATCGCGGCGATCGTCCCGGTGAAGGTCATCGTCTGGTCGGCGGTGCCGTCGCCCGCGGTGAACGTCAGCCCGGCCGTGCCGGAGAGCGTCATCGTCCCGCCGGCGATGGTCAGCGTCACGGTTTGGGACCCGCTGTCGACATCCGATACGGTGATCGCGTTGCCATTGGCTGCCGAGAAGATCAGCGGATTGTCTTCGGTGGCGGTCTGGTTGCCCGGAACATTGTTGACCGGCGCGTCCTCGACGGCCGAAACGGTGACCGTCGCCGTGGCGGTCGCAGTGCCGCCCTTGCCGTCGCTGATCGTGTAGGTGATCGTGTCGGTGCCGTTGAAATTGGCGCCCGGCGTATAGGTGATCGTGCCATTGGCGTTGCGCACCACCGTGCCGTTCGCGGCGCTCGCGCCGGTGACGCTCAGCGTATCGCCGTCCACGTCGCTGTCGTTGGCCAGCACCGTGACCGTGACCGGCGTGTCCTCCGCCGTCGTCGCGGTGTCGTTCACCGCGACCGGCGCATCGTTGACGCCGGTGATGGTGATCGTGGCCGTCGCGGTGTCGGTTCCGCCATTGGCGTCGCGGACCGTGTAGGTGAAGGTCTCGGTGCGCGTCTCGCCGACCTTCAAACTGTTGTAGATGCCGTTCTGTGCGTAGGTGAAGGTGCCATCGGCGCGCAGCGTCAGGGATGCGCCGGAGGGCAAGGTGGTCGCCGTGCCGATGGTGATCGCGCCGCCCGAGGAATTCTGCGCGGCCGAGACGGCGAACGTGTCGCCACGCGGATCGCTGTCCGCACCATTGCCGTTGTTGGAGAAGACGCTGCCGGTGAGGGTGGCGTCCTCATTGGTCGCGAGGCTGTCATTCTGGGCATTGGGCGGCGCGTCGATCGCCACGCCCATCTCCCATCCATCGCCGGCACCCGCGGCCGCCGCCGGGTTCATCCGGACGCTGAAGGTGAGTGTCGTGAAGGTACCGCCGACCTGGACGCTGCCCGCCGCGGTGCCCGTCGCGTTGACCAGGCTGGATTCGGTTCCGGTCGTCGTGACGCCGGTCTGGCGGGTGATGGTCCGGGCGGTACTGTCCACCACGAAATGCGCAGGGCCCGCGAGCCTGGTCAGCGTGGCGCCCGATGTCAGCAGCGCCAGGAGCGCGCTGTTCGAGGTGCCGGAAACGCCGCCAAGCCTGTCGAGATGAATGACCGGATTGATCACCGCCTGGCTGAAGGTGATCGTGATCGTCCCGAGATCGGTGGTGTTCGCCGACGTCCAGGTGACGCCGAGCGAGGGCTGGTTCTGCGCCGCGTTGTCGAATGCGGCGATATTGTTGAAGGTCTGGTTGCCGAGACCCGTGAACGTGCTTGAGCCTGCGGGGGTGAAGGTGATCGTCGTCGTGATCCCTTCGGCAACGGTCGACGCGCTGTTGGTGCCGATCGTCCAGGCGCCGCTGTTGGTCTTCGCGAGCAACCCCTCGTAGCGGTCCGATGACAGCAGCGGCGCCGCCACCATGCCGCTGCGCGATTCCAGATCCCAATCGCCGCCCTGTGCCGCGGCACCCGTATCGTCGGCCGAGGCCGCGACGTCCGCGCCGGTCGTCTGCGCGATCGCGTCGATCAATTCTTGGCCCTGCTCGCCGCCGCCGACGTCGCAGCCATAGATCAAGATATCGCCCTCGGCCGACAGCTTCGATCCGATCGACGCCAGCGCCCCGGCCAACTCCCCCGTCACCGCTGCCTGGTCGATCGTCGTGGTCCCCAGCGTGAGGCTGTTCGCCGCGCCGTGGCTGACGATATGGATCGCATCGATGTCAGTCCGGCCGGCCAGCGCAGTCATCATCTGGTCGATGCCGTCGCGCGCGGCGTCGATCAGGACAACCTCGCCCCGTTCCGCCCATTCGTGCGCCAGCGCGGCATAGCCCTCGACGCCCGTGTCGATGAAGATGATCTCCTTGGCCGCCGGCGCGCTCTCCGGCTCAGCGGTCCAGGCCGCATCGTGAATGGCCGGATGGTCCAGATCATCCGAGAGATCGCGATGGGCGCGCCATTCCCCGGCATTATCCCGGCCCGACGCCCATGGAAGGAACGCGTCACGGTGCAACAACAGATCGCCTGAAGGCGCAGCATCCGGGGGAATGGCAGGATCAGGCCCGATGGCTGCATCGGCGGCGGCAACCACCGCGGCGCCGTCGAACATCATGCGCGGCTCAAGCGCCAACAAGTGCGGCTGAAGGCCTGCCGAACCGGCCTTGCGACGCTCCTTACCCCTTACGCCCTGACCAAGGTCTTTCACTATGGCCCCTAAATGTTACCGTGCAACAATCTCGACTTTCTATGTATACGGCCGCATTTGAGGTGAATCTTGCAGATTGCCCAATCGTTTACCAGCCCGATCTGACCCCCGGGTGCTTGAAATGCGATGAACTGAGACTGGTGGGATAAATTCCACCACCTTTGCCGCGCGGCGATTTCCCGCCTCATCACTCATATCGAAGGGCGTCGATCGGTCGCGCACGCGCCACGGCGAGCACATGCTTCAGCACCGCGGCGATCGCGAAGACCGCAGCAGTGACGACGACGGCGCCGAGCAGCCACAGCGGCAGATCGACCCGCGACGCGAACTGCTCCAGCCAATGCCGCATGAAAATATAGCTCAGGGGTATCCCGATCATGCATGCCACCAGGAACGGCTTCAGAAACTGCCACAGGAGCAGTTGAACGATTGCGGTGGTCGATGCCCCCATGGCCCGGCGAACACCGATCTCCTTGGTGCGCCGATCCGCGGTGAACGCCGACAGCGCGAACAGCCCCATCGCGGCGATCACCAGCGCGACGATCGCACAGGCACCGATCACCCAGCCCTGGACGATGGTCGCCTGATAGCGATCACGCTCGATCTGCGACAGCAGCCGCGCCTCGAGCGGTCCGCCATCGCCCATGCCGCGCCAGAGCCGATCGAGGCGGCGGCGGACATCGGCAAGCGTCTCGGGACTGGTCTCGACGGCGAGGATGCCTGCTTCGGGCGATCCCGCATTGTAGATGAGCTCGCCGGCCGGGGTCAGCACGTTTGCCGAGACGTCCGGAACGACGCCGATGATCATATGCGGGACGGGTTTGGGGTTGGCGCCCACCTCCAGCGCGACCCCGATCGGCTGGTCGATCGCGGCTTGCGGCGAAGCAAAGCCGAAATCGCGCGCGGCGGTCTGGTTGAGCACGACCTCGCGCCGCCCGGCGCCGCCCTCACGGCCAGGCGAATAGACGCGCCCGGCAAGCGGCTGCACCCCGAACGCGCCGAAGAAATACGGATCGACATCGACCAACCCCGGCGTGAAACGCTGCCCGCTGCGGTTGATCGCGGTGACCGCGCCCTGCGGCCCCATATTGAGCGCGCCGCCCGATGCGCAGGTGGCGCCACGGACACCCGGCAGCTCGCGTGCGGCCTGCGGGAAGCCGGAGCGGCAATCGGCGGCGACCGTGAGCACGGGGCCATGACCAGCGCCCAGCGCGCTGGCGATCGCCAGATGGGTCTGGCGATAGATGGTGATCGTCGCCACCAGCAGGCCGGTCAGGATGGCGAACTGGACGACCACCATCACCCGCCCGATCCAGGCCGTTCCACTGAGCCCCGCAGGGCCGCCACGCAGCGCCACGGACGGCTGGAACGACGACAGAACGAGCGCCGGATAGATGCCGGACGCCAGCCCCACCGCGAGCCACACCGCCAGCAGCGGCAGGAGCAGCGCCGGCTCGCGCGTAAGATCGAACGACAGCGACAGGCCGAGCACGCTGTTGACCGCGGGCAGCACCAGCTCGACGATGCCCATCGCCGCGACGAGTGCGATCAGGCTCAGGACCAGGCTCTCGCCGAGAAACTGCGTGAGGAGCTGGCTTCGACTGGCGCCGCACGCCTTGCGTACCGCGACCTCGACGGCGCGCCTGCCGGCGCGGGCCGTCATCAGCGCGATATAGCTGGTCGACGCCATGACGAGGATGAGGATGCCGACCGCCCCGATCGCGACGACCACCGCCGGATCGACGCTCGGCTTGCCGTGCGGGCTGTCGTCGGCCGGACCGAAATGGATATCGGCGATCGGCATCGCATAGCCGCCTACTTTGGTGCCGCTCGCCGCGGCCATCGCCTGGAACGGGCGGATGATCTCGTCGATCGCGGGTTGCAATGCGGCGGCGGTGACGCCGGGCTTCGCCCGCGCATAGGTGACGATGGGTGCGCCAAGCAAAGGCACCGGGTTCGCGTCGGCCTGCCCCAGCGGCGCGTTGGCGCCCCTTCCCGACGCGATGAATTGCAGGTCGAGATGCGTTTCGGGCGGCAGGTCCGCGATCACGGCGGTGATCCGCAGACGCCGCGTCGCCCCCTTGGGATAGACCAGCTCGATCGAGGCCCCGATCGGCGCATCACGCCCGAACAGCCGCCGGGCGGCGCTGCGGGTAAGCACGACGGTGTCGGGCTCGATCAGCGCGTTCCCGATATCCCCGGCGATCGCTGGAAACGGCAGCACCTTGAAGATGTCGGGATCGGCCCAGGCAAATCCTTGTGCGCGCACCGGAAACCGATCGCTGCCGGCGCGCAGCAGCGGCGCGTCCTGGTAGAGCCGCGCGACCGCCTCGATCTGATCTGCGCGCGCGCCGACGGCGCCGGCCAGCATCGAGGGCGAAGTAGCCGAGGTCCGCTCGGGCTGGCCCGGCTGCGCGACGGTGCCGGTTAGCCGGAACACGCGCTCATGGCCCGGGATGAACTGCTCATAGGCATATTGCTGCCGCACGAAGAGCCCGATCAGGATCGCCGCGGCGAGCGCCAGCGCGAGCCCGACCAGCGTCACCACCGCGTAGAGACGGTTCAAGGCAAGCGCGCCGAAGGTCGAGGCGAGGAGGTTGCGCAGCATCGCTCAGGCTCCGAGCTGGGTCTGGCTGACGATCCGGCCGTCGAGCAGCTGGATCCTGCGATCCGCCTGGTCGGCCTGCGCCAGCGAGTGGGTGACCATGACGACGGTGGCGCCGCGGCCGACCGCATCCTTGAGCAACTGCATCACCGCTGCCCCGTTCTCGGTATCGAGATTGCCGGTCGGCTCGTCGGCGAGGATCAGGCGAGGATCGGAGACGATCGCACGCGCGACCGCGACACGCTGCTGCTGGCCGCCGGACAGCTGCTTGGGGAGATGGCGCGCGCGGTGGCGCATGCCGACCTGATCGAGCGCCGCCTCGATCCGTTCGCGCCGCACGCGCGTATCGAAGCCGCGATAGAGCAGGCCCAATTCGATGTTCTGGATGACGGTCAACTCGTCGACGAGGTTGAAACTCTGGAAGACGAAACCGACCGCCGAACGCCGGAGCCGGGTCAGGTCCTGCTCGCTCGCCTGGCTGATATCCTCGCCGAGAAGCTCGATCCGTCCCGTGTCGGCGCGGTCGAGCAGGCCGAGGATGTTGAGCAGGGTCGATTTGCCGCAGCCCGACGGCCCCATGATCGCGACGAACTCGCCCTGGTCGATCGAGAGCGAGACGTCGCTGATCGCGAGCGTGCGCACCTCGCTGGTCTCATAGGCCCTGGAGATCGCTTCCACCTTCAGCATGGCTTGCTCCTATCGAAGGTTGATACGCTGATACCGCTCCCAGCCGTCATAGCTGGAGCTGATCACGCGTTCGCCGGGGGTCAGCCCGGCCAGTATCTCGACCTGATCGGCATTGCGCCGCCCGATCCGGATGCCCCGCCGCTCGGCGTGGCCGCCGTCGGGCGCGACCACGAACACCCATTGCCCGCCCGAGGCCTCCAGAAAGGCACCGGCAGGAAGCAGGAGTGCCGCGCGATCCGCACCGAGCGACAGCCGGCCGCGCACCGCCTCGCCGGCGATCAGGCCCGCGGGCTGACGGGGGTCGAATTCAAGATCGGCGACGAAGGCGCCGTCCTTCACCTGCGGATAAAGGCGCGTCACGACCAGTCCCGCCGGGCGTCCTTTGACGTCGACCTCTGCGCGCTGTCCGGCCCGGACGCGGCCGAGATAATATTCGTCGATGCTGGCGGTGACGCGAAAGCCGGTGTCGAGCGCGATCTCGCCGAGCCGGTCGCCGCGATTGCGGTTCTCGCCGCGCTTGAGATCGAAGGCGGAGAGGCGACCGCCCGCGGGCGCACGAACGGTGAGATCGCCGAGCTTCGCGCGCGTCACCGCCAGGCTCTTGTGCAAGGTCGCGAGCTGCGCCTCGATCTGCGGCTGCTGGAGCGCGCGCAGGCCTTCCTGGCGCCGGCTGCGCGACAGCTGAATCACTCGCCGGTCGTCGACCGACCGCAGTTCGTCCTTGAGGCGGTCCATCGTCTCGCCGGTGACGAAACCGCGTGCGGCGAGCGGCAAGCGGCGGCGCAAGGCGCGATCGACGCGCGTATGGTCGTAGCGGATGAGCGCGAGCGCCTGCGCATTGTCGCTGCGGTTCTGCTCGAGCTGCTGTTGGTACGCCTGAAGCTGGGTGATCGATTCGATGAGCCGCCCCTCCTGGGACAGGATATCGAGTTCGAGCGTGGTGTTGGTGAACTCGACCAGCGGCTGGCCTGCCACGACGCGGTCACCCGAACGGGCGAGCACGCGCCGCACGCGGCCGCCCTCGACCGCATCGAGATAGATCGTGTCGCGCGGCACGACATTGCCCTGCAGGCTGGTGGTGTCGCGGAACATGCCCCGCGCCACCCGATCGATCGCGACCTGGTCGGCAGGCACGGCGAGCGACGGCGTGCCAAAGTGCCGGATGCCCATCGTAGCGGCGATCATCAGCGCCACCAGTGCGGCAGCCACCGCCGCCGCGCGGCGATGGCGGTGCAGCCAGGATTGCCGGAGCGGCTCGTCCATCTTGTCACGATCTCCTCATGACGGGAAGTATCGCGCCGCTCGGACGGAAATGGAAATCCAGCGAACAGAACAACTTGCGGCAGATTATTCGCCGAGCCGGCGACGCGAGCGTCCGGATTCGGACACATTTATCGGCGCGGCGCGCCCGCGTGACGTGCAAGCCGCTGCTTTTGCTGCGGTTCCGCATTTCGCGCCTATCCGCTACACTTCGCCCGTGGAACCGCTCGGTCGAATCCTGCTGGTCGAGGACGACGCCGCGGTCGCGCAGGCGATCCGACTCGCGCTGCGCGCAATCGCCGAGGTGGATGTCTTTGCCGCACCCGACCGGCTTCCGGTGCCATTGCGGCTAGACGGCTATGACGCGGCGCTGCTCGACATGAACTTCGGCACGGGCGAGCGGGATGGTCAAGCCGGGCTCGACGTCATCGACGCGCTTCGTGGCGCCGATCCGACACTCGCGATCGTCATGCTGACCGTGTTCGGGGGTGTGGCGCTTGCGGTGGAGGCGCTCAAGCGCGGCGCGTCTGATTTCCTGCTCAAGCCCTGGCGCAACGACCGGCTGGTCGAGGCGATGCGGGCGGCGGCGGCGCTCACCGCGACGCAGCGCGCGGGCGCTGCGATGAGCCTGGAGGCGATCGAGCGCCACGCGATCGCGCGCGCGCTCGAGCGGAACGAGGGCAACATCAGCAAAGCCGCCGCGGCGTTGGGTCTCACCCGGCCCGCGCTCTATCGGCGGATGGAAAAGCATGGCCTTTGAGGTGCGACGGCGCTGGACCTTCGCGGCGCGGCTGGCGGCGCGCGGGCTGGTGGCGGGATGTCTGGCCGCGGGCGGCATGGCGCTCGCTTTCTACGGCAGGCCCGTGCTGGGGGTCATTGCCGGGGTGCTCGCGGCCCTGGTCGTCGTCGATCTCATTCGTATCGCGGGCAGCGCGGAACGCGCGATGCGCGATCTGATCGATCAGCTCGCAAGTGGCGCGGACGGTCTTCCCGCGAAACTTCCCCCTGCCTTCGCCGGACTTGAGGTGTCGATCACGCGCGCCGGCCGGACGATGCGCGCGCGCGAGACACGGCTGGGCATGCAGATCGATGCCGATGCGGCGCTTCTCGACACCGTACCGGCGGCGATATTCGTCATCTGCGAGGACGGTAGGCTCGTGCGCACCAACCGCGCGGCGCGCAGCCTCGCGCCTTCCGCTCCCGGCAAATTCGCCGAGCATCCCGCCTTTTCGAGGGAAGTCGCGCAGGAACTCCTGACCAGCAAGCCCGACACCGGCCGCATCGTTCGCCTGACCGATGGCCGGGCGGCGCATGCATCGGTCGCGCTGTTCGATCTCGCCGATGGCACGCGGCGGCGGCTGATCGCGGTGCAGACGGTGTCGGAGTCGCTCGGCGCGGTCGAGATCGACGCATGGCATCGCCTCAGCCGGGTGCTTGCCCATGAGATGATGAATTCGCTCAGTCCGGTCATTTCGCTCGCCGAGAGTCTCGTGTCGCTGGCGCGGGATCCAACCGCCGATCCCGATCGCCGCGAAGCCGCGATGGCGGCATCCACGATCGCGCGCCGCGCCACGCACCTGATGGGCTTCGTCGAGCGCTATCGGCAATTGCTCGCCATTCCCGAGCCAGAAATGACCCAAATACCCCTCAAGGAGTTTGCCGAGGGCCTGGCCGCGCTCGCCCGCACCTTCGATGCGCGCGTAGACGTCCGGGCCATCGTCGAGCCTGCCGACCTGACTGCACCCATCGACCGCGAACTGATCGAGCAGGCGCTCCTCAATCTCCTCAAGAACGCGGTCGAGGCGGTCCGGGACAGCGAGCGACCCGCCGTCGTTCTTCGATGTCGCCTCGACGCCGACGACGTCGAGATAACAGTGGAGGACAATGGTATCGGTCTGCCGGTCGCGGCCGACGATCTCTTCCTGCCCTTTTTCACCACAAAGGCCGAAGGCGCAGGCATCGGTCTCGCCATCGCCCGGCAGATCACGATCGCGCACGACGGCAGCCTCTCGGCCGAACGCCGGGTGAAAGGCGCCGCGTTTGCGTTGCGCCTTCCAAAGGATGCGATGCGCCAACCCGGCCCGCGGTGACCGAAAACCGCAAATGCGAGGCGATGAGGGATCGCACGCAGACGGCTGGACAGCCGTTTCGGTTGCGCTATGAAACGGGCATGCTTGAAGCGTACCCGATTTTCAAAACCCTGCGGCTGCCGGTCATCGGTGCGCCGCTGTTCATCATCTCCAGCCCCGATCTGGTGATCGCGCAGTGCAAGGCGGGCATCGTCGGCGCCTTCCCTGCCCTCAACGCGCGGCCGCAGGCGCTGCTCGATGAATGGCTGCATCGCATCACGGAGGAGCTGGCGGCGTGGAACCGTGACAATCCCGATCGTCCGGCCGCGCCCTTTGCGGTCAACCAGATCGTCCATAAGTCCAACGACCGGCTGGAGGCCGATCTGGCGACCTGCGCCAAATGGCAGGTGCCGATCATCATCACCTCGCTTGGCGCGCGTGAGGATCTGAACACCGCGGTCCATGGCTGGGGCGGGATAACGTTGCACGACGTGATCGACGACCGGTTCGCGCGCAAGGCGATCGAAAAAGGCGCCGACGGGCTCATCGCGGTCGCGGCGGGCGCCGGCGGCCATGCCGGAC
>JAESGW010000925.1_pt1 | contig 9959 bp, 5 predicted proteins | sample 9269791 | NCBI WGS metagenome assembly JAESGW01 (sample SAMN16773120, study PRJNA677053) | algae metagenome | isolation source: Aphanocapsa lilacina HA4352-LM1 and co-occurring heterotrophs from near cave... | place: USA: Maniniholo cave, near Haena, Kauai, HI | collected 2009-07-28 | reverse complement strand
AATCTACGTCGAATGCGCCGAACGGCTCTCTCCGCGCACCGCCGAGCTTGCCGCGCATGCCTTTGCCCCGTACCGGCCTGGCTGGTTCGAGGAGCCGATCCCGTTCGAGAACCCGGCTGCGATGGCGCGGCTGAGGCAAACCCTGCCGGTGCCGATCGCGACCGGCGAGCGCCTGCTGACCCGCTGGGACTGGATCGACCTGCTGCACCACGGCGGCTGTCACGTCGCCCAGCCAGACGTCATGCATTGCGCCGGAATCACCGAGGTGAAACGGATCGCCGCTCTAGCTGACACCCATTACGTCCCGGTCGCGCCGCACAACCCGGGCGGGCCGATCTGCACCCTCGCCTCGATGCACCTGGCGGCGGCGATCCCGAACTTCCTGGTGCTTGAACAGATGGAGGACGAGCGGCCGCTGCGCGATGCGATCTGCACCAAACCGGTCCGCTTCGTGGACGGGCACTTCGAGCTGCCGACCGGTCCCGGCCTCGGCACCGACCTTGACCTGGACGCGCTGGCGGGGCGTTCCTTCCGTGCGCAGCCGGTCTCAGGTTCGACGGAGTCTCCCTGGCGGTAGGTGGCCGAATCATCGATCGAGCATTGCGAGGCACTTTCCCATTCCGTCATCCAAAGCGAAGCGAAGGATCCCCCGCGAAGCGGTACTGTGGCTTCGCGACGCGGATACCGCCTTCGGCGGGCAATTCCTCGCAAGCTCGGGATGACGGTTGGGGGGAGGCGAATTAGCTTTATGCCACCTGGGTGCCGGTGGGTTCCGCCTGGCCGATATGATCAGCGGCATCCTCGGCAATGTCCGCGAGCTGGTCGCGGAACCAGACGGACACGTCGTCCCGCTCGACCGACCGTCGCAACCGCTGGGCCCGGCGCTGACGCTCCTGGATCGGCATCGTGAGCGCCTGGTAGATCGCTTCGGCCGTGCCTTCGACATCGGCTGGCGACACCATGAGCGCTTCGTTCTCGAGCTGCATCGCCGCGCCCGCGCCCTCGGAAAGCACGATCACGCCACTTCGCTCGTTGATGAGGGCGCCTACCTTGGCCACCAGGTTCATGCCATCGATGATCGAGTTGACCAGCAGTACGTCATACCACTTCATGGCCGCCAGCACGCGTGGGTAGCTTTCGCCCATGATGATCTGCACCGGCTGCCAGCCGGTTTCGACATTGGCATATTTCGCGTTGATGCGTCCGACGGTCGCGCTCATGTCGTCCAGGTAGTCGCGGTACTCGGCAACGTCCATGCGCGACGGCTGGGTGACCGCAATGAAGTTCACCCGGTTCTGGAATTCGGGGTGCGCCTCCAGGAAGCGGTCGAAGGCGTGAAAGCCCCGGATGATGTTCTTGCTCGGCTCGGCGCGGTCCACCCGCAGGATGGTGTATTCGTTCCAGTGCGTCGGCAGGTAACGCTCGTAGGCCCGGGCTTCCTGGCTGTAGGCGGTGCGGCGTACGGCCTCGGCATCGATCGATATCGGATAGCTGCGAACCTTGATCGTCCGCCCTCGCCATTGGACGCTCTTGTTGGCATAGTCGATCGAGCAGTCCGGGACGTACGCCTCGCACGTATACATGAAACTGCGGGCGTGGTCGGGAATCTGGAACCCGACGATATCGCACCCAAGCAGCCCCTCGCAGATACCCTGCCGCATTTCCTTCGGCAGCAGGCGCCAGTAATCGGGATCCGGCCACGGGATGTGGATGAAGTGCTGGATGATGGCGTTGGGGCGCTTCTCGCGGATCATGCCGCCCGCCAGGTAAAGCTGGTAATCCTGGAGCATGATGACCGGTTCACGATCGAACTGTTCGCAGGCCACGATGATCTCGTCCGCGAACATCTGGTTGACGCACACGTAGCCTTCGCGCCAGGCGGACCACGTCTCGTGCGTAATGTCGGGCGAGCGTGGGGTATCCCAGAGGTAGTGCTGCAGGAACCAGAGGAGCGGGTTGCTGATCACGTTGTAGTAGTCGTGATAGGCCTCCTCGGTCGGGACGACGAATCGCAACTTGAACTGTGAATCGGTGTCGTCCGGTGTGATCAGCTTCTCGCCGGCGCCCTCGGCTTTCCGGGCCCGTTCCCTGTCCCCTTCGGTCATCGCCGCCGCGATCCAGGTTGCCTCATGCCCCTGCAGCACGGCGCTTACCGCCGTCACGAGACCGCCACTGCCCTGCCGTGCCGAAAAGTGCCCATCGGAGTGCTGGGTGAACGATACCGGCCCGCGGTTCGAGGCCACGATGAGCTGGCGATCCTTCAGCAGCGAATCGACCATGAGTTGCTTGGCTTCGGCTTCCTGGTGATCGATGTCAATGGCGGTGGGCGTAGGTTCGATCGGTTTGGGCACGGCCTGGGCCTCCTGACGTGGTCGCTTGGGTCTGACAGGTACCATCATACGCCGCGAAGACCCTTCACAGGCTCATATCAGTTCCATGTTCCGGCATCCAGGTCAATCGGGATGGCACGTTCATGCGGATATCCGGTCTGTGTTCGGCGTTCGAATACAGAAACGCCGGCGCCCGCCCGGGCACCGGCGTCAAAGGACGTTCGTCTGGTCAGGCCTTGACCGGGTATCCGGCCTGGGCCATCGTCGAGGAAATCTGCTCGACGGTTGTGACGGTCGGGTCGAAATCGACATCGACGAACTTGGTTTCGGCGTTGGCCATGGCCAGCTTCACGCCCTCCTGCTTGCCAAGTGCCTCCTGGACGGTGCTCACACAGTGACCACAGCTGATGTCCGGAGCGAGAAGGGTCACATGCTCGGTGGTTGACGTGCTCATGTACGGGTCCTTTCTGACCAGCGCCGGGAATCTGCCTCCGTTGGCGTTCCCTCACGCCAGGCTAGTAATGAACGGTACCAGTTTACCGCGATTGTCCGAACGGGATACATCTCCCTCCTCACGTGCGTGCTAGTCATGCGCTGGCATCGGCGCTTCCTCGTCCATTGGCTCCACGATTTGCAGCGCGTGGTCTTCGGCGCCCTGAACGCCCATACCGGCCCGCTCGCCGAGCCAAAGGGCGCCGGCACCGATCCCGATTGCCACCAGGGCGATCCCGGCCAGGTAGCCCCACTCGCGCACCCGCTCCGAAACCGGAGGATGCAGGATGGCATCGACTGATTCCGGCCGCCGGAAATTGCGCAGGCGAAGGGCATTCGAGACGACGCTGACGCTGCTCATCGCCATGGCCGCCGCCGCCAGCACCGGCGTCAGCAACACCCCGAAGGCGGGGTACAGGATGCCCATGGCGACCGGGATGAGGGCGATGTTGTAGGCGAAGGCCCAGAACAGACCCTGTTTGATCGTGTTCACGGTCCGCCGCGAGAGCTCGATCGCGGTCACGATCGATCGCAGGTCCTGCCCGATCAGGGTGATGTCCGATGCCGCCATCGCAACGTCGGTGCCAGACCCGATCGCCATGCCCAGGTCCGCCTGGGCGAGCGCCGGGGCATCGTTGATCCCGTCACCGACCATCGCCACGACCTTGCCGGACTCCTGCAATTGGCGAACCTTGTCCGCCTTCTGCCCCGGCAGCACGTCGGCCAGCACGTGGTCAATGCCGACCTGCCTGGCGATCGCCGCCGCGGTGGCGGCGTTGTCGCCGGTCAGCATCCAGACCTCGAGCCCAAGCGCCCTGAGTTGCCCAACCGCTTCGGCAGATTCCGGCTTGATGGTGTCCGCGATGGCGATCATCCCGGCCAGGTGGCCATCGACGGACACGAGCACCGGCGTCGCACCATTGGCGCTGTGCTCCCCGATCCGGGCCTCGATGGGTTCGAGGCCGATGCCAAGGTCGCCCATGAAGGCCCGGTTGCCGATTGCCAGCCGGGAGTTATCGACGAACGCGGCGATGCCCTTGCCGGTGACCGAGTTGAAGGCCTGCGGTTCGGCGAGCGGCAGCGACTTCGCCTCCGCGGCCTGGACGATCGCCTGGCCGAGCGGGTGCTCCGAGCCGCGCTCGGCCGACGCCACAAGCTGGAGCAAACGGTCAGGATCGAATCCGTTGGCCGGCGCAACCGCCACCACCGAGGGCTTGCCCCGGGTGATGGTGCCGGTCTTGTCGAGCACCACCGAATCGATCTTGCGCGCAACTTCCAGCGCTTCGCCGTTGCCGATGAGGATGCCGAGTTCGGCGGCCTTGCCCGTGCCCACCATGATCGCGGTAGGCGCCGCCAGACCCAGGGCGCATGGGCAGGCGATGATCAGCACGGCCACGGTGGCCGTGATGGCATATGAGAGGACGGGTTCGGGCCCGACCGCAAGCCAGAAGAAAAACGTGACGACGGCGATCGCCAGGATCGCCGGCACGAAGATGGAGGAGATCCGGTCCGCCAGGCGCTGGATTGGCGCCTTCGAGCCCTGGGCCTGCTCGACCAGCCGTACGATCTGCGCGAGGGTCGTGTCCTTGCCGACCTTCGTCGCCTCGAACACGAACGCGCCGGTACTATTGAGCGTGGCCCCGATCACCGCGTCGCCAACGCCCTTGTCAACCGGCAGGCTCTCCCCGGTCAGCATGCTTTCGTCGACCGCCGATGCGCCCTGCGTGATGACGCCATCCACGGGCACCTTCTCGCCTGGCCGGACGCGAACCAGGTCGCCCACCACCACGGCCTCGACCGGGATGTCGTGATCCATTCCGTTGCGGATGACCCGGGCCGTGGTCGACTGCAGGCCCATCAGCGCCCTGATGGCATCGCCGGTGTGCTTCTTCGCGCGCGCTTCGAGCCAACGTCCCATCAGGATCAGCGCGATGATGAACACCGCCGATTCGTAGTACAGGTTGTACGGGAGTTCCCAGCGCACCGAGAGGTGCGGCCACAGCGTGACGAATGCGCTGTAGCCATAGGCGACCGACGTGCCGACCGCGACCAGCGTGTTCATGTTGGTCGATCGGTGCTTCGCCGCGATCCACGTTTGCACGTAGAACACCCGGCCGGCCCAGAACTGCACCAGCGTCGCCGCAATCAGCAGGATCGGGGCAAGTGTTTGCTCACTGACGGGCAACGGCAAGTACATCGAAGCCATCATCACGGCGCCAATCGCGAGGCTGACCAGTGATTTTCGCTTGAGATCGGCGATCTCGGCGTCGCGACGAACGCGGCGCGCGTCTTCTTCCCGCTCGGCCACCGAGGTTCCAACGGTTTCGGGGGTCACCGCGGGGGCCACGTCATCTTCCAGCGGGCGGGCGCCGTAGCCTGCCGCCTCGACTGCGCTGGAAAGCGTCACGACCTGCACTTTCGCCGGGTCGAAGGTCACGGTAGCCCGTTCGGTTGCCAGGTTGACGCTCGACTCGCGGACGCCGTCGATCCTGTCGAACGCCTGCTCGACCCGCCGGACGCACGAGGCACACGTCATGCCCTCGATATCGAACGTGGCGGTCTCGTCACCGGGAGGTTGCGAATCCGTCGCCGGGACCGGGTTGGGAAGCGTGATCGTGCCCGGCCGGTAGCCGGCGCCGGTCACTGTGTCGGTCAACTGCTTCGCGTCGACCAGGTCGGGATCGATCGCCACGTGGGCGCGTTCCGTGGCCAGGTTGACGCTGACGGAGCGTACGCCAGCGGTTTTTTCGAGCGCCTGTTCGACGCGCCGGACGCAGGAGGCGCACGTCATTCCATCGACCGCGAAATCGAGTTCCAACGTCCTGGGTACTGTCATGGTCATCGGGATCACCCGCCTTTGCGTTTGGCAATCCAGCGTATCGCTGGCCTCTTGCCGAATTATACCCCCCTAGGGTATTACAGGCAACGTCCAGCGATGCGGCACCCACCTTCTTTCTCATGGACTGGCCCCTTGACTGATGTACCATTGGCATTCGTGGGACACGGTCAACCGGCGGCCATTCCACCTTCGCCCGTATCGGAGATGCACCCTGGCACGTTCGCGCCCCGGCTTCGACCGCCGTGACAATCCAGCAGATTTGCGAGGCAACGAACCGGCCACGCCGGACGCCTCACCCGAACGCGTCAACGACCATGTCTGTCCGTGGTGTGGCAGTGCCGATACGGTGCGGGTTCAGCGCGGCTTCGTGGGTCCAACCGATGATCGTAATCAGTACCTTCGCTGCCGGGCGTGCAGCCGGCTCACCTTCGAGATCATCTCGAAAACCGTGCGGGACATGCGTGTCGGTCAGTTTCGCGCCGGCGGCACCTATCGCGACACGGTCAGCCAGACCAAATACTCGATCACCCGGGTCCTCAAGGTTGGCATGAATGAATGCCTGCTGTATGTGAAACCCATCATGCGCACCGATGTCGGCGCCGATCGCGGCCGCGACCGGGATTGACCGCGCGTTCCGGGCGGACCTCTTCGATACCCGAACGGGTGCCGGATGGTCCGCGCCGTTCCACTCCCGCCAGGCGCCCACGCGCTCCTTCACCAAAAGACAAGCAAGGCCACCATGACTGACACGGACACCATCGACATCGACGCGACCGAAAGCGAACTGCCGTCGTTCGTCGGGGACGCCTCGCTCGTTTCCGAGGTTGCCCGGCGCCGCACCTTCGCCATCATTTCCCATCCCGACGCCGGCAAAACGACCCTGACCGAAAAGCTCCTGCTCTACGGTGGCGCGGTCCAGCTTGCCGGATCGGTCACCGCTCGCAAGACCCAGCGCCACGCGGCGTCCGACTGGATGGAGATGGAGCAGCAGCGCGGGATCTCGATCACGTCGACCGTGCTCGCCTTTCCATACAACGGATACCAGCTCAACCTGCTCGATACTCCCGGCCACCAGGACTTCTCGGAAGATACGTACCGCACCCTGACTGCCGTTGACAGCGCCGTGATGGTGCTGGACGGTGCACGGGGCATCGAGCCGCAAACACTGAAGCTGTTCGAAGTGTGTCGCAGCCAATACACTCCGATCTTCACCTTCATCAACAAGGTCGATCGTCCCAGCCAGCATCCACTGGAACTCATGGACGAGATCGAGCGCACCCTGGGCCTGGAAACGTATCCGCTCAACTGGCCGATCGGTGACGGTCCGGATTTCAGGGGCGTCTACGATCGCGTCACACGCACCGTTCACCTCTTCGAACGCACGCAGCATGGCGCGCGCCCGGTGCCGGTCCAGATGACCGGTCTCGACGATCCCGTGCTCGACGAACGCATCGGCGCCCGGTTTGCCGGGCAGCTCCGTGAAGAAATGGAACTCCTGGACCTCGCCGGGACGGCGTTCGATCTCGACGCGGTCCACGCCGGCACGCAAACCCCGGTCTGCTTTGGCTCGGCCCTCACCAATTTCGGTGTCCAGCTCTTTCTCGACCGCTTCATCGAGCGCGCGCCGGCGCCAGGCGGCCGGGAGAGCACCTCGCGCACCCTGCATCCCACCGATCCCACCTTTTCCGGGTTCGTGTTCAAGATCCAGGCCAACATGGATCCCCGCCACCGCGACCGCGTCGCCTATCTCCGCGTCGTCTCCGGAAAGTTCGAGCGGGACATGGATGCGTGGCATCCGCGGATGAAGAAGAAGGTCCGTCTCGCGCGCCCCATGCGGCTCTTCGGCCAGGATCGCGAAGTGGTCGACGAGGCCTACGCCGGCGATGTCGTCGGCCTCATCAATCCAGGCACGTTCACCATCGGCGACACGATCAGCACCGACGAGATCGGTCATTTCGCGGCGCTGCCCCGGTTCCAGCCGGAGCACTTCGCGCTTCTGCGCCACGCCCGCGCCGATCGATACAAGCAGTTCCTCAAGGGGCTCACCCAGATCGAGGAAGAAGGCGCGATCCAGCTCTTCTATCCGGTCAGCACAGGCAGCCGCGAGCCAATCATGGCCGCGGTTGGCGCGCTCCAGTTCGATGTGGTCCGGTTCCGCCTGGAATCGGAGTACAACGTCGAGACGATCATGGAACCCCTGGGCTACTCGGTCGCCCGGTGGGTGACAGGCGATGACGCCGAGATCACCAACATCGGCAACGGCCGCGGGCGAATGCGTGCAGAAGATCGGGAGGGCCGATCGGTTATCCTCTTCACGACCGAATGGGACCTTCGCTACGCCGAGGAAAACGCTACCGGCGTGGGATTCAGCGCCCTCGCCGGCATTTAGGGGCAAGGCTGATCCGCACAGAACCTCCGTCTGGTAGTGGCCGCCCTTGTGGCGGCCATCTCGGAAGACCATGGCCGCCACAAGGGCGGCCACTACTGACATGAAGAATTCCGCCGTTGAAGGCGGTCGCACAGGAGCCAAGCACCATGGCAACGGCAACAACGGCGTCGTCCGCGCTTCCCACCTGGGACATGACGACGATCTACCCAAGCCCCGAATCACCCGAGTACGCCGCTTCGGTCGCCGAGCTGGATGCCATGCTCGACGGGCTCGAAACCGCACTGCACGGAGCCGCCACAGGTGACGCCGCGGGCCCGTCCGTCACCGCCGGCTTCGAAACCCTGCTGGCGCAAACCGACGCGGCATCGCTGATCGCCCATCGGAACGTGGCCTTCCTGTACGGATTCATCTCCGTCAACTCCCGCGACCAAATGGCCCAGGCGAAGATGAGCGAGCTGGAAATCATCCTCTCCCGCCTTTCCAAGATCGGTACCCGGGTGACCGCCTGGCTGGGCACGCTCGACATCGATGCCCTCATCGATTCCTCGGAGGCGGCGAAAGCGCACAGCTTCCTGCTCCGGCAGGCGGTGATCGATGCCCGGCACCAGATGGATCCGGGCCAGGAAGAACTCGCCGCCGAGCTGACGCTCTCGGGAGGGTCGGCGTGGTCCCGGCTCGACGATGACATCACCTCGCAGATCATGGTCCCCTTCGAGAACGACGAGGGCGTGGTCGAGATGCTTCCCATGCCGGAGGTCCGCAACCTTGCCATGTCGCCGGATCGGGACGTACGTCGCCGCGCCTGGGATGCCGAGCTGGCCGCCTGGAAGCTGTGGCAAACACCGATCGCCGCCGCCCTGAACGGCGTCAAGGGCGAGCACGCCACGCTGGCCAAACGCCGGGGCTGGGATTCGATCCTCGACCAGGCGCTGCACCAGAACCACATCGACCGCCAGACGCTCGACGCGATGCTCGAAGCGGCCCGGGACGCCTTCCCGGACGTACGGCGCTACTTCCACGCCAAGGCCAGAGTGCTGGGAGTCGAGAAACTCGCGTTCTACGACCTCTTCGCCCCGCTGTCGACCGAAAGCCGCACCTGGCCGTGGGAGGAAGCGCTCGACTTCGTTTATGAGCAGTTCGGCACCTACTCACCGAAAATGCGCGGCCTCGCGGAACGCTCGATCCGCGACCACTGGGTCGATGCGGGTCCGCGCCCGGGCAAGGTCGGCGGCGCCTTCTGCATGCCGGTCCAGGGCGACGAGTCCCGGGTGCTGATGAACTTCACGCCCGCCTTCGATGGCGTCCGTACCCTCGCCCACGAGCTCGGTCACGCCTACCACAATCTCTGCCAGGCCGAGGTCACGCCCTGGCGGCGCGAAGCGACCCCCATGACCCTGGCCGAAACGGCAAGCACATTCTGTGAAACGGTCCTGACCCAGGCCGCGATCGAGCATGGCACGGAAGACGAGCAGTTCGCCATCCTCGAAAGCTCCCTGCAGGATGCCGCGCAGATCGTGGTCGACATCACCAGTCGCTTCCTCTTCGAACAGGCCGTCTGCGCCAAACGCCCGGAGCGGTCGCTCTCAGCAGAGGAGTTTTGCGAGCTGATGCTCGACGCCCAGCGCGACACGTATGGCGACGGTCTCGATCCCGACGCCCTTCATCCCTACATGTGGGCCGCCAAGGGTCACTACTATTCGCCTAGCTTCGCGTACTACAACTATCCCTACATGTTCGGGCTGCTCTTCGGGCTCGGCCTGTACGCGAAGTACCGGGAAGATCCCGACGGCTTCCGCACGCGATACGACGACCTGCTGGCCTCGACCGGGGACGCCGACGCCGCCACCCTGGCCGCCCGGTTCGGCTTCGACGTTCAGTCGAAAGAATTCTGGGTGGGCAGCCTGAACGT
>JAESGW010000924.1_pt1 | contig 9965 bp, 10 predicted proteins | sample 9269791 | NCBI WGS metagenome assembly JAESGW01 (sample SAMN16773120, study PRJNA677053) | algae metagenome | isolation source: Aphanocapsa lilacina HA4352-LM1 and co-occurring heterotrophs from near cave... | place: USA: Maniniholo cave, near Haena, Kauai, HI | collected 2009-07-28 | reverse complement strand
ACGGTGCCGGACGCCGTCCCGCCCTACGATTCGTTCGAGTTCGTCAAGCAAATGCTGTCTGTCCATACAGGTCGCCAATCATCGATTCGAGCGTCCAGACGATTGCGGGGTTCCGTCATTCGCCGGGAACATTGCCAAGAGTTTCCCATGGACGACTGGAGTCGTACAGTGAACGGGAAGCGCCTGCCAGGGCGGGCGCCGAAAGCACCGGCATGAGATCACAAATGGACCGGCTTGCAAAACCCGGCATGGATCACACTTGGCGCGAGATCGACTCGTTCACGTTCGGAGCCACGCCTTTCATGGAACAGCAAGCACCCGTCGCGTTGAACTCCCATCGCATCGGTATTCGCGAACTTTGCCTCCTGCTCATCGCATCCGGTTTCGCGTTGCTGATGATGGACCTTGGCAACGTCGCGCTCATCGCCGGGTGCGCGGTTGTGGCGTTGTGGACCTGGTCAATGTTCGTGGGACCGAAGCCCAGCCCGGCCCTGACCATCACCTACGGTGCGGGCCTGTTCGTGACCTGCTTCTGGTGGCCACGCGAGGGCTGGTGGATGCTGGCGATTGCCTTGACCTGGACCGGCATTGCCCTGATGACGCTCGGCGCCGGCGCCCTCGTCGCCAACCGGATCCGTCGCGCGTCCCCCTGATTGGATCCTACATCCCGTACGCTTCCAGCAAACGCAGCCACACTTCGCTCATGGTCGGATAAGACGGGACTGCGTGCCACAGTCGCGGGAGGGGCACTTCACCCACGATCGCAATCGTAGCCGCATGCAGCAACTCCGATACGTCCTGTCCGGCGAACGTCACGCCCACTAGCACGCCCTTGTCCTCATCGACAACGATCTGGGCCCATCCCTCGTATCCGTCTGCGTGAAGGGACGTGCCGCCAACGCTCATTTTGATCGCCACCGCCCGAGCGTTGAGGCCAGCCTCCCTGGCCTGCGCCTCACTCTTGCCCACCATTGCGATTTCAGGATCAGTAAAGACGACGCTCGGCACTGCGACATCGTCTGCTGTGGAGGCGAATGGTGACCAGGGTTCGACCGTGTCACCAATGTGGCTCCTGGCCCGGGCGGCGATGGCATCACCCGTCATGCGGGCTTCGTACTTGCCCTGATGTGTCAGGAGCGCCTTTCCCGCCACGTCACCTACGGCGTAGAGCCAGCCGCCCTGCACGTTGTCCACTCGACCATCCTGACCCACGGAGAGTTTCCTGGTGGTGACCCCAACCGTTTCGAGTCCGATTTCCTCGGTTGCCGGATGACGGCCGGTCGATACCAGCACCTCGTCGGCGACCACCGGTTCGCCGTTCGCTATCCCGATGTGGATCGAACCATCGTCGGCCCTGGACAGCGACGTGGTCGACGTGTTGAGCATCAGCCGGATTCCATCCGCCTCAAGTCCTTTCGACACCAGCTTGACTGCTTCCGACGGAAAGCCGGAGAGCAACCCTCCCCGGGCGATGATCGTCACGGTTGACCCCAGCCGGGCGAACGCCTGCGCGAGTTCGACCCCGGCCACTCCTCCGCCGAGCACCGCCAGACGTTTCGGAATGGATTTCGCGGAGGTCGCCTCGCGCGTGCCCCAGGTTCGGGCGGTGTCGATGCCATCGATCTTCGGGATCGTTGGCACGGATCCGTTCGCCAGCACGACTGCCTGGCGTGCTACCCAGCGTTCGACCTGACCGTCCTTCAGGGCAATGTCCACGGTGCGCTCGTCGACCAGGCGGCCGTAGCCGCGGCGGAGCGTAATCCCGGCGTTGTCGACCCACTCAACCTGGCTGCTGTCGTCCCAATTGGAAGTGAACGAGTCGCGCCGTTTCAGGACTGAGGCCACGTTGACGTGACCCGTCACGGCCTGTTTTGCGCCGTCGACATTCCGTGCCGCGTGGAGCACCGCGGTCGATCGCAGGAGCGCCTTCGATGGCATGCAGGCCCAGTACGAGCACTCGCCGCCGACCAGTTCCGACTCGACGATGATCGCTTCGAGCCCGCCCCTGACCACTCGTGCCGCGACATTCTCGCCAACGGCTCCTCCCCCGAGTACGATGACATCGGTTTGCTTGACTTGCGGCTCGCTCATCCCGATTCCCTTCTTGCGCGTCGGTCGATCGTCGTGTGCACTGAGGGCAATTGTAGGGGCGGCTCACCTTCGGTTGGCACCGCTCCTGGCCCTCCAAGTTTTCATCGAAGCGCGTGTTCCCCAGGTGTAACGTGACCCGTTGGCGGATTGGGTGGGCCGCCGGGGGCCTCATTGGCCCAGTTGCCATGCGGTGGATATGCAGAGACCCCCGCAATAGCGGGGGTCTCTGCCTGATCTGGTGGAGATGGGGGGAATCGAACCCCCGTCCAGAACCTTCTGCCGGACATTTACTACACGTTTAGTCGGTGTTTTTCGTGCCTGTTACCACTCCCGCCGACAGGATGGGTAACCGGTGAGCCAGAATGTCTTGGGATGACCGCGCTCTGGCAAACTAGGTCATCCGCATTCCATCTTGGTGACGCTCAGGATCCGGACCGACGGAACGAGTCTGGCTGAACGCGCTGTCTAGAGGTCTGGGACTTAGGCAGCGTAGGCGAGTTGCGGTTGTTTCGCAGCTACAGTTTTGCCCGTTTTTACGAGGCCTCGGGCACCTCGACGTGCAATGGCCTGGCGTCCGACCCTGTCGAAACCGGACATCCCCAGAACATCACGCCCGGATCACTCCGAACGTTATGCAATTATAGCACGGATCAGAACGCATGTGTCACCACTGCGACCGTTCCTTGACCGCGATCTGCATCGATCGCTTCGCGTCCCGCTCGGCCATCGTCTGCCGCTTGTCATACAGGTTTTTGCCGCGTGCCGTTCCGACATCGACCTTCGCCCGCCCGTTGCGGATCCTGACCCGAACCGGCACCAGCGTCATGCCCTTCCTTTCGGTGGCCTCCCGCAGCGCCTCCACTTGTCGCTTGTGGACGAGCAACTTGCGTGGTCGCGCTGGATCGTGATTGGCATAGGCGCCGTGCGTGTAGGGCGTGATATTGGCCCCGATCAGCCAAAGCTCGCCATTGTCGACCCGCACGTAGGCCTCGCCGATGGTGATCTTGCCATCGCGGATCGATTTGATCTCGGAACCGGTCAACACCAGTCCGGCCTCGATCGTCTCATCGATGAAATAGTCGTGGTAGGCACGCCGGTTCTGCGTAATCACCCGGTCTCCGGGCGGCGTCGCGTTTCCGGCCTGCGCGTTCTTCTTCGCCATGGCTGCACTATACAACGGGTGTCGACCAGGCTGACCGGCTCGCCGGAACGTTGGCATCCATTAGACTCATGGCATGAATCACCGAGGGACCACCCAGGTCGACCCCTACCACGCGATTGCCGCCCTGTACGATCTGGAGCACGATCCCTTCCGGGAGGATATCGATCTGCTCCTCTCGTTCGCCGAGGCAACCGGTGGTCCGATCCTCGAAATGGGCTGCGGCTCCGGCCGGGTGGTTGCCCCCCTTGCGCGAGCCGGCCATCACGTCGTGGGAATCGATCGATCAGCCACCATGCTCGAACGGTGCAGGGCCCGGCTCGCGGCCACAGGCGGGACCAACCTCATTACCCTCGTGGAAGCGGATATGTCCTCATCTCACCCGTTGGCCGGCCACCCGTTTGGCCTCGTCCTCTTCACCCTCAACGCCCTGATGCACCTGCCTGATGCTGATGCCCAGCGAGAGGCACTGCGAACCGCTCGAACGCGATTGGCTCCCGGTGGCCTGCTGGTGATCGACATCATGAACCCGGCCCCGGAGTACCTGGTCAGCCTCGCCGCGGGCCCTGCCCTGGAGTGGTCTGCCGAACTGGACAATGGATCCACTGTCGACAAATGGGCGTATCGCAAGGTCCATGCCATCGACCAGGTCATCGATACCACTATCTGGTACGACCAGGTTTCGCCCCACGGAAACCTCACTCGCCACCGAACGCGGTTCGAGTTGCGGTACCTTCATCCTGCCGAGCTTGAACTGATGCTTCAGGTCGCCGGTTTCACGCAGGTGCAGATGTACGGTACATATGAGCTCGACACCCTCGACGATGCCTCCGAGCGCATCGTGGTCACGGCGCACGCTCCCGAGTCTGAACCTGTACTCACCCGTCCCGAGGAAGCCTGAACAATGCGGTACCTACGCCTAACGTCCTATGGAATAACGCTGCTGGGGTTCGGTACCTTGGTGGCTGCGATCGTGGTCGATCTCGGTGCAGCCTGGCAGTTGGCGGGCCTGATGCTTGCCCTGGCAGGAGTGGTCAAAATCATCGTCGTCTACCTCTGGACACACGTCGCCAATCTTGGCACCGACCGTCACAATCCGCTACCCCCCGGCTGATTCCCTCCGCTTGCCCCAGTACCGGTCAGGAGTGCCCTCATGTCCGACCTCGACGACCAGGAATCCCAGCGAACCCGCATCAGGCAGGCCCGGCAGGTGCTGGCCGGTGACGCGATTCGCCCTTCCCCCGATCCATGGGTGCTGGGCAGTGATGTCGTGCCGCTCAGCTCGCTGCAGCGAAACTACTTGGTCACCCTGGTCATCCTGCTCCTGCTTGGCGTGCTCCTGGCGTGGATCATTGGCCTCGCCGTCGCGAGTATCGTGCTCTTCGTGCTTGCCCTGGGGTTGATTGCGGCCTGGCTGGTCTTCTAACGTTCGGCAACCGCGATGATCAGGTCATCCACCGGCCGCCTTGGCCGCCGTTTCGGCGGCCGGTCAATGAGCCCAATCGGGAACATGGCATGCGGTTGAAGCGCATCGTCCAGTCCCAGATGTTCCTGGATCAGGTCCGGGCAGAAGAGCGGGGCACACATCCACCCAGCATCCAGCCCCTGCACGTGCAGCGCCAGCAGGAAGTTTTGGGCCGCGGCCCCCAGGCTCTGGATGGCCATAAGCGTTTCGGCTTCCTGGCGCGCCCGATCCGGATACGGGTGAGCATCCTCGAGGTAGAGGCAGAGGATCGCCAGGATCGGCGCGCGCTCGAGTCGCTCCTTGCTTCGCGCCACTCGATGCTCGATCACCTCCGGTTCGAGATCGTCGAGCCTGAGTTGCTGGCGCCACGAATCGCCCAAGCGCTCCGCCAGCGCGCGGCGGTCAGCCTCGCGCTCCAGCAGCACGAACCGCCACGGCTGCGTGCCGTGGGGCGAAGGCGCCCACCCGGCCAGTTCGATCGCCTTCACGACCAGCTCCCGATCGACTGGATCCGTCCGGAACGAGCGCACGGACGACCGCTGCGCAATCACGTCGAACAGGTCGCGTGACCGGGGTTCCTTACGTCCGCTCAAGCCTCCTCCTCGACGATGGTGGCAATCACGTATTCGTCTCCCCGAGGCTCCCAGCCCGATGCCGCACCCGCCACGCCATAGCCGGACGTCAGATTCCAGAGGTAGATCGCTGGCGCATCGTCGCGCATCAGCGCCGACAACTCTCGGTACTGAGCGGCCCGTGCATCGGGATCCGTCTCCTGTGCTGCACCGGAGATCAGGGCATCGGCGTCGGCATTCGCGTAGCGCGAGAGGAACCCGTCACTGGCAAACACCAGGCTAAGCAACGTTTGCGGATCGTACAGTGGGGTCCAGGTGGCCATGCGCAGGGCCGGCGCCGACGGCTCCGCCCACGTGGCATTGAAGTCGGTCAGTTCGGACACCACGATCTCGATGGCGACGCCAACCTCTGCAAGCTGCGCCGCTATTGCCTCGGCCACGTCTCTTCGTGCTCCAGCGGTCACCTCGAGCTGCGTCTCGAATCCGTCGCCGAATCCCGCTTCCTGCATGAGCCCGCGTGCCCGTTCCGGATCGTAGGCGTAGGGGTCCAGCTCGGGGTTGAAGGCCATCGATCGCGAATCGGGGAAGAGTGATGCCAGCCGCATCGCCTCCGCCGAAACGAGCGCCTCACCGATCGCCTGGACATCGATGGCATGATTCAACGCCTGCCGCACGAGCGGGTCGTCGAACGGAGCCTGATCGGTCGCGATCCTGATGAATGCCGAACCCACCACCGCCGACTCGACCGCGTTTCCGCCAGCATCGCTGACGGCCGGGAGCTGGCTCGCGGGAATTTCGGTGATCAGGTGCGACGTGCCAGTCGAAAGATCGGCAATCCTCGTGGTCACTTCTGGCACGAACCGGTACACGACGCGCTCGGCCAAAGGCGTTCCCTTGGGACTACCCCATGCGTAGTCGGGGTTGCGGAAAAGCGTGATCGAGCTACCCGCATCTTCACGTTCGTATCGGTATGGTCCGGAACCAATCGGCGCGGTGGCCGCCTGGTCCGGGGTGTATCCCTCGGGAATGAGCAGGAGCCAAACCGCCATTTGAGCCGGAAGCGAGGGCGAGGGCACGTCAGTCACGAGCCGTGCGGTCAGCTCGTCGACTTCCTCGATGTCAACGATGCCCGCGAACAGGCCCGAGGCTTCCGAACCCGACTCCGCGAGGTAGGCGACCGAGCGCGCGATCGATGCGGAGGTGACCGGCGCACCATCATGAAAAAGCAGTCCGGGACGCAGGACGATCTCATACGTGACGCTGTCGACAACCGTGAACGACTCAGCGGCAAGTGGCTGGATCGAGCCGTCCGCCGCGAACCCAACCGGAGAATCGTAGATCGAGTGCACGATCGACCAGTCCCGTGGCGAGTAGGCCAGCGCCGGATCGATCGACTCTGGTACACCGGAGAGGTCGATCACGATCTCATCCTGCATCGGCGCGGCTGGTGTTTGCGCCCGGCTCGAACGATCGGTCGTGAGTGCCAGGGCCAGGCCGGTCACGCCCGCCCCCGATCCGAGCATCAGGTTTCTGCGGGTAAGCGTGCTGGAACGGTGCAAGGGTGTTGCGGTGCTCATCGATTACTTCCCTTCCTCGTCGCGATGACGTACTCGTCTCCCCGCGGTTCCCATCCTTCTCCGAAATCGCGCACGCCATAGCTGGCCGTCAGGTTCCACAGAAAGACCGCCGGCGGCGATTCCTGGAAGTACCGACCCAGTTCCCGATAGATCGCAGCCCGTTCGTTCGCATCCACCTCCATCGCAGCGGATCCAATCAGGTCGTCTGCCCCTTCGTCCGCATATCGGCTGAGTGGCCCGGTGCTGGCGAACATCAGGCTCAGCAGGGTGTGTGGGTCATAGACCGGCCGCCAGGTGACGTACCGGAGGGGAGCCGAGTCCGGGTCCTGCCAGGAACCATTGAACATCGCCAGCTCGGTCGTTTCGATCGACACCTGAATCCCGACATCCGCAAGGTTGGCGGCGATTGCCTGCATCACATCATCGACGCTGCCCCCGATATACTGCAGACGGGTGTCGAAACCGTCGCCGTAGCCTGCCTCTGCCAGCAATTGCCGCGCCCGATCAGGATCGAACGCGAACGGGGCGAGGTCCGGGTCGAACCCGATCGCCCGCTCATCCGGAAACAGTGACGCCAGGCGCCGGCTCTGGTCCGAGACGAGCGCCGCCCCGATTGTGTCAACGTCTATCGCGTGATTCAGCGCCTGCCGTACAAGGGGGTCGTCGAATGGGGGAACATCGTTGACGAGGCGGAGGAATGACGTGCCCAGAACGGGAGCTTCCACCACCTCCCCACCGCTGTCGATGACCGCCTGTCCCTGGTCCGACGGAAGGCTGTCGATCAGGTTCGCCGATCCGCTGGCCAGGTTGGCGATACGGGTCGTTGCCTCCGGGACGAACCGGTAGCGCACGGTCTCGGCGAGGGCCGTTCCCTTGACACTGGCCGCGTCGTAATCCGGATTGCGTTCGAGCAGGATATCCTCACCTGCCGATCGCGATACGAACCGGTATGGCCCGGACCCGACCGGTGCCGTTTCGAACGTATCCGCCGTCGCACCCTCCGGGAAAAGCACCAGCCAGACGGCCAGCTGCGACGGCAACCACGGCGCAGGACTTGAAGTCACGATACGCGCCGTCAGGTCGTCGACAAGCACGACGGACTCGATGACCGAGAAGTTCCTGGCAGCCGGCCCCTCCGAACGCTGAACATGCGAAATGCCTCGCTCCACCGCGTCGGCGCCCACTGGCGTGCCATCGTGGAAGGTGAGTCCATTCCGAAGCATGATTTCCCAGGTCAGATCGTCCACTGATCCAAATCGTTCAGCCGCAAGGGGTGCCAACGATCCGTCGTTGGTCAGGTCGAGGATCGAGTCATAGATCGAGTGGATGATCGTCCAGTCGCGCACGGACCGGGCAAGCGCCGGATCGAGGTTGTCCGGTCCACCCGCCATGTCGATCTCCAGCTCATTGGGCAGTGTCTCGGGAGCCTGGGCCAGTCCGGGCCCAGGGCGGGCCAGTGCCACGCTCCCGGACAGGAGTCCGGCCCCAACGAGCGACCGACGTGATAACGCGGTGTTGCCGTGCCTCATGAATCTCTCCGTTTCGGATATTCCGTGAATCCCACTCGTTACACTCCTGACGCATGCCGGACAGGATCCCGGGTCCGTTGGATCCAGTCGGCCAGCAGCGTGAACCCGATGACAGCCAACCCGATCATGACCCCCGGCGCGAACGCCACCCACCAGCCATCGAACGCATGTTGCTGTCCTTCCCTGATCATCCCCCCAAGGGAAATCCGCTCTATCGACAAACCGATTCCCAGGTACGTCAGCGATGCTTCCCAGAGCATTACCGCCGCCACCTGCTGGCAAAAAAGCACGATCACGTGCGGCATCACGTTGGGCAGGAGGTGATGCCGCGCAATTCGGAACCGGGAGGCGCCAAGGGCAACTGCACCCAGGACGAAGTCCGCATGCACGAGGTTGCGCGCCTGCAGCCTCACGACCCGGGCATGGGTAATCCAGCCGGTCAGGACGAGGATCGCCAGCAGGTTGTTCAGGGACTGCCCAAGGATCGAGACCAGAACGATGCCGACCACGATCGTCGGGACAGAGAGAACGAGTTCGACCGCGCCGGTGATGATGCTGTCGATGGTGCCCCCCCGGCTGCCCGCCAGCAAACCGAGCGACACGCCGATCAGGGCCGAGATCGCGGCCGCAACCAGGCCGATGACGAGAGACAGGCGCCCGGCCGCCAGCACGCGGGAGAGGATGTCACGCCCAAGCCCGTCAGTCCCAAGGGGATGACTCCACGTCCCACCCTGGCCAACCGGAGGCTGGAGCCGGTTGGTCAAATCCTGTCCGGTCGGATCGCTGGCCAGCCAGGGCCCGAACAGAGCCAGGCAGACAAATACGGCGATCGGGATCAGCAACGAATACGTGCCCATGCCAAGAACGTGACTGACACCCGGCCGGACGGCTCGCCGATCCGTCGTGCCTTTCCTCGCGACTCCTGTCACGCCAGCGGTCAGGACCCGGTTAGCCACCATTCACCGCCAGGTTCCCGCCGGATCGCTGCGCCGGATCGATCCACGCCGCTATCAGGTCCACGGAAATATTGACCAGCGAAACAAGCAGGATCGTCACCACCACGAACGCCTGGATCACTGGCAAATCACGTTCCGATGTCGCCTGAAGCGCCAGCCGCCCGAGACCTGGATACGCGAACACCGTCTCCACGACTATCGTTCCGCCAACCAGGAATCCTGCCTGGAGACCGATGATGCCCAGGGTCGGAAGCATGGCGTTGGGGAGGCTGTGCGCGAGCCACACGGCCCGGGCTGGAAGACCCTTGGCGTGGGCAGTCGTGATGTAGGGCCTGCTCGCAACGTCGAGCAACGACGTCTGCGTCAACCGGGCGATCAGCGATCCTGGGTACGCTGCCAGGGTCAACGCCGGAAGCACGAGCGATCGCCAGCCATCGTTCCCGGAAGGCGGCAACCATCGCAACTCGACCGCGAAGATCATGATTCCCAGGGTTCCCAGCCAGAACGCGGGCAAGGCCTGCCCGAGCATGGCGAACAAGCGTACTCCAACTCGAAGCGGTCCCGATTCGAGCCACGCGGAAAGCACGCCCAGGGCTACGCCCACGGTCACTGAAAC
>JAESGW010000923.1_pt1 | contig 9970 bp, 8 predicted proteins | sample 9269791 | NCBI WGS metagenome assembly JAESGW01 (sample SAMN16773120, study PRJNA677053) | algae metagenome | isolation source: Aphanocapsa lilacina HA4352-LM1 and co-occurring heterotrophs from near cave... | place: USA: Maniniholo cave, near Haena, Kauai, HI | collected 2009-07-28 | reverse complement strand
TCGGTCGGGAAGAGCGTCAGCGTCCAGTCGAGCCGGCCATCGGCCGCCCGCTGCATATAGGTCTCGAACAGGCTTCGCCGCGCGGCGGTGTACAGCGATTGCCGCGCCGGATCGACGGCGGACATGCGCTTGGTGTTGGTTTCGGCCCGGATGTTGATGACCACATCGGCCTCGGTCCGCACGAACCGGTCGATCGGCGAGATGAACCGCAGCTGGTCGTCGCTGCCCTTGGCCAGCAGGTCCGCCTGCGACCCCTCGGCCGAATACAGCAGCACCGGGTGCGCACCCAGCCGCACCACGTCCCGGTGCACGGCCCGCAAGAGCGGTTCCGCCGCCGGGTGACCGAGGATCGCCACCGTCTGTCCCGCCTTGACCTCGACCGAGTAGCCGGTGAGTGCGCGCGCCCATTTTTCGATACGTGGATCAGCCATGTGTCCTCCCCGATGCTCAATGACCGCGACTGCAACCTGTTGCCAGCTCCGCACCCCACCTCCGGTGCCACACAGGAACGGATGCCCCGGCATTCTCGCATGCCGTCCGTCACGCGGCAGGCCCCGCAAGCCTCGGGCCGGGGGAGCCACCCCCACCGCTGCACCAGACCAGACCGCATGAACCGGTGGTTCAGCCCGGGTGACGGGAACGGCCACACTGAACGTTCACCACCTCCACGATGTCGTTGCACTCAACCACGTCATGGTCTCCAAAACTCCCGGAACGGAAAGCCGAACGGACACCTACCCCTTATGGGGCCGGGCGGTTTACAGTGGTTTCCGGGAAGAGCCGGATGGCCGGCCAGGTGACCTGACAGCCCGTGCCCCCGCACGTCAGGACACCATTGGGGAGTGGAAGGGAGCAGTGCGGATGCTGACGCTTCGGGAAGCGCGGCTTAGGCGACGCATGTCGCAGCAAACATTGGCCGACCGTGCCGGCGTGGCACGGGTGACGGTGTCGCAGATCGAACTTGGCAAGTCCGGTCCGCGCCCGCACATCGCGCGGCGGCTGGCCGAGGCGCTTGGAACCCAGCCATCGGAGATCACGGAGTTCGGGGCCGCTGCCCAGAGCATGCGCCTGCCCACACCTTCGATCCTGGCCGAGCTGGAAGGCGAGGGGTCTGCCCTCTCCTGAACCGCCCCGGTCGCGACCTACGTCACCACGCCACATGAGAACGACCCGACGGCCTGGACCGCTGGGTCGTTTTGCATGATCCGCATGATGTCAAAGGATGCTCGCTCTCGATGTCGAACCCTGGTTTGCCCGTTGCCCGGCCCGTGCTCCGTATCCTGGCGGCCATGGGGTGGATGGGCCTGATCTTCCTGGTCTCGGCCCAAAGCACCGTGCCGCAGCCGCCCGGCCTGGGGCCGGCGATGACCGCCTACCTCGGTCATTTCTGCGTGTACTTCGTCCTGGCCATCCTGGTCTGGTGGGTGCTTGGCGGCTTCGGGCTCCAGGGACGACGTCGCTGGCTCCTGGCCTTCGGGTTGGCGGTGCTCTACGGCGCCAGCGACGAGTGGCATCAGTCGTTCGTTCCGGGTCGCACCCCGGACGTGCTCGACCTGCTGGTCGATGCCCTCGGCGCCGCTTGCGGCCTCGCCGTCGTCACCTGGCTCGACGCCCGCCGGGACCGGAGGCCACGGTGGTCAGCGGTGAATGATCGCCCGCTGCTCGACCGCGGCCCATGACCCCACGTTGGCGCCAAATCCGCGTTACGTCGTGCGGATCTCCTCCGCATAGTACGTCAGCGCGCGGCGGTACCAGGTGACCGAGCCGTCACCGGCGCCCTCGCCCAGGATCACCTCGAACAGCAGGTCGATCGCCGTCCGGTCCCGCCCCGCGCTGACCTCCACCAGGGCCAGGAACGCCGCCAGCACCCGCACCTCGGGAAAGCGCGAACGTCCCGCTTCCAGCAGCGACCGCGCCTCGTCGAGCCGGCCCAGGTTGCGCAGGGTGCTGCCCGCCTGCACATGGATTCGCGGCCGGTCGTCCGGGTCGAGATGGTCGACGCCGAGGGCGAACACGCGCTCATACGCCACCATCGCCTCGGCACCGTGATCGGTGTAATCCAGGGCACCTCCATAATGGAACCAGGCCACCGCATCGTCCGGATTGGCTTCCGCATGGTGGCGGAGCCAGGCCAGCCCCTCCCGAACCTGGCTGGCATCATCCGAGCGGATCAGGGCATCGGCTTCCGCATACGACGTCATGGGTTCAATCCTCGGACACTCAAGGGGCGATCATCTCGTGCGCCAGCTGGTGGTTCGCCATCGCGCCGGCGGCAGACCCCGATGATACCGCCATGGCGATCGACTGCATGGGGGTGGTCACGTCACCCGCCGCAAACACGCCTGCAACGGTGGTTTGCTGCATGCCCTCCACCCGGATCAACCCGGGAATGGGAGCCTCGACCAGGTCACACCCGAGCTGCGTCGCCAGGTCGTTTCGCGGTTCCTGCCGGGGCCGGTTGAACAGCACCGACCGCTCCAGCGGATCGCCCCCCGCGAAGTCGATCCGCCGCAACTGACCATCCTCGCCGTGGAGCCGGACGATAGGCTCGACCCGGATCGGGATCCCAAGGGCCGCCAGGCCCCGGGCGGTCTCCATGTCGACCTCGCCTTCCCCGTTCGTCAGCGCCACGAGATCGCGCGTCCAGCTGGCGAGCAAACCCGCGTAGCCAAGCACGTCGGATGGCGCGGCCAGCACGGCCCACGGCCGATCGCGATGCTCCCAGCCATCACAGTACGGGCATGCAAAGACACTCTTGCCCCACAGGCGCTGGAACCCTTCGACGGGCGGCATGATGTCCCGCACACCAGTCGCCAGGATCACCTTGCGCGCCCCGATCTGGTCGCCATCCCCCAACGTCAGGTGGAACGATCCATCATGACCCCCGGCCTGGACGATTTCGCGCTCCTGGATCTGGACCGTGGTGTAGGGCGCCAGCTGCTCACGCCCGATCCGGCGCAACTCCAGGGGATGCTCGCCATCGCGCGTGAGGAAATTGTGGGCGGCGTGCGTGGGCGCGTTGCGCGGCTCGTTGCCATCGAGCAGGAGCACGCGGCGGCGGGCCCGCCCCAGTGCCAGGGCCGCGCTCAGTCCGGCCGGTCCCCCGCCCACGATCACCACATCATACGCATCCACGTTGTCACCCTTTCTTATTGATACCAAGTCTCATTAAGAAAGGGTAGACCATGCCTGGCACGAATGCAATCCCGTCACGTTCCCGCCAGGCCGGCCACGAGCGGCGCGATGCCGTCCACGTTCCGCTCGCCAACCACGAGGTATGAGAGCCCGAACCGTTCGCGCCGCAGCCGGATCTGGTCCGCCATCTCACCCGGCGTGCCCATCAGCAATGCCGGCATCTCCAGCACGTCGGCCACCGGCACGCCTTCCCAGGCACGCTCCGCAATCAACTTCCGGGCACCAGTCTCGCGATCGCCGGTCGGCTCGATGCTGACCGTCGTATTCAGCTCGATCGCATCGAATCGCGATCCGGCCGCTTCGCGGATCAGGTCGATCTTGCGCTGCATCGTGCCTGCCAGCAGGTTGCCAGGTTCCATCACGACGTCGCCGGAGGTGGTGACGACCGTCTGGATACCGACGATGTCGGCCTCCCGCGCCGCGATGGCCAGCATCCGGTTGCCCGACCCCGCGACAAGGATGGGCAGGTGCGGCTGTTGCACCGGGCTGGGGAAGCTCTCGAATCCGTCAAGGTCGTAGTACCGGCCGTGGTGGGTCACCGGCCCGCCCGCCAGGAGCATCCTGAACACCTTGACCGATTCCTCCAGCCGGGCGACCCGGACGCCCGGCGGGTCGAATGGGATGCCAAGCGGCTCGTACTCCGCCCGGAGGAACCCCGCGCCAATCCCCAGCTCGATCCGGCCGCCGGACATCACATCGAGCGTGGCGATCTCCTTGGCCAGCTGGACCGGGGGCCGGAAATCGTTGCTGATCACCATCGTCCCGATCCGGAGGCTGGACGTCGACATCGCCACAGCCGCCATCGCGGTCAACGGCCCGAGCTGATGGCCGAAAGGCTGCGCGACCACGTGGTCGCGCAGCAAGAGGGTCGAGAACCCGAGCGCTTCCACCCGCCGTGCCAGCGTGATCAGTTCGTCCTTCGTGCTCGCGACATCGGCAATCACGCCAAACCGGATCGGTCTCATCCACACGCTCCCATTGCCATCGGCCCAGGCAGCTGCCACTCCGGGCCTATGACGCCGGCAGACCGGCTCGTGTGATACCCGCCGTCCAGGTTCCGGGTTGTCGATCACCGTGTGGCATGGGAAACCCGGACGGATCATCCCCCTATGCAAGGCTCGCCGCAGCCCTATGATGGATATGGGTCATACGGGTCTCATCCAGCGTTCGCGGTCAGGCACCGCGGGAATGCCGTTCCCACAGGGAGGCGCGGATCCATGAAGGCAACCACGGATTACGGGCGATTCAAGACCATCCTGCCCTACGCCAGCGAGATCTTCGGGGTCTACCAGCCGATGATCGGCTGGAAGTCGAAACGCCAGCTGCAGAAGGCCGCCCCGGGGATCGACGCCCTCCCGATCGGCAAATGGCTGGAGGAGTACGATCCCGACATCGATGTGGAGTTCAGCGACAGCATCCCCATCCTCGGTCGCCCGCTCGCGCCGGCCACCGCGCGCCATGGACACCCGGTCCCCCAGAACGACAGCCTGCTCCTGGCCTCGATTGCGGGGACCCTCCGGGAAACCTCGCGGCCCCAAACCCTCGAGGAGTGGGTCCCGATCCTGCTCGATACCGGAGTCGAGCAGCGCCTGCGCGACGATGTCTTCCCGGCCTGGAGCGAGGCCGTCACCGAAGATCTCCACCGCGTGCACGCCGCGTTCCAGCAACTCCCTCACGAGACGAATGAACAGGCCCAGGCTCGCCTGGAGCGCGAGCTCACCGCGGTCGAGGACCGGGCCAAGGCCCGGCTCGCCGAGGAAACGGTGATCGCCAAGGTCATCTTCGATCTCTTCGACCACCTCGATACCACCGGGCTCGACCGCATCTTCTACGGTGCCAACCACCTCGCCAAACATCCCGGCATCGATGATTTGCGCACCATCGCCGAGCTGCGGAACGCCGCGTTCGAAGACCCGTTCCTGCTCTTCCGCCCCCAGCAGGACATCCAGGACGTCAGCCTCTCGCCGCTGGGCATCGTCCACCTCTTCCGCCAGTTCTTCTTCGAGTTCGATACCTTTCTCGGCACCCCCGCCAGCCATGTCTGGCTCAGTCCCGGCTCCTCGGTCGAGCTGATCGAAACCAGCACCCGCAAGACCACCACCGAGCGGACGGTGGAAACCGCCTACGAGACAGTCGTCAAGACCGAGCGGTCCACCACCGAGCAGGACGACGTCAGCGAGGCCATCAAGCAGGAAAATCGCGACGACACGAAGATCGGCTTCAGCACCACCGCCACCCAGTCGTGGGGCACCGGCAGCGCCACCGCCACCGGCAGCCTGAACCTCGACTCGACCCAGATGACCGCCCGCGAGGACACCCACAAGCGCATGCGGCAGCAAACGGAAAAACTCTCGACCGAAATCCGCCAGAGTTACAAATCGACCTTCAGGACCGTCACCGAGGTGACCGACGTTTCCAGCAAACGCTACCTGCTCGCCAACACCACGCCCCACCTCATCAACTACGAGTTGCGGCGCAAGATGCGGCAGGTCGGCGTCCAGGTCCAGGACATCGGCACCTATCTCTGCTGGCAGGCCTACGTCGACGAGCCGGGCGCCACCCTGGGACTGGCCAACCTGGTCCACATTGCGCAGCCGACCGATCTCGTGCCCCAACCCAACGTGAACGAGATACCGCTGCCGCCCAGCCCGATCACGAAGGGCTTTGAGCTGCCTGTGGTCTGGGATTTCAAGGACCGCAAGCGCAACCATTTCGACCCGCCCTACATCCCGCTCGGCACCCTGACCTTGCCGTTCCAGGTCGATCCCGGCTACGAGATCGTGCGGCCGCCGCAGGACCGCGTTGCGATCCATCAGCGCTCGGGCCATGGCGAGGACTTCAGTGGCGTCTGGGCCTTCGCCGGCACCCTGGTCGGCAACGACCGGATCGAGATAGGCGTCGTCGCCGGACCCAAGGGGCTCGACTGGGACGAGCGGGTCGACTTCGTCGTCAACGGCGAGCTCACGCTGCAGCTCACGGCAGCGAAGCGCCAGGAAATCGAGACGGCGAACGCCAAGATCGTGAGTGATCGGCTGGCCGCTACCCGCGCCCAGCAGCGCGCCAGCGAGGAAGCCTTCCACAAGGCGGCGAAGGAACGCATCGAGCAGGCCGCCGCCATCGAGCCCCGGAAGTTCGAGGAGCTGCGCGAGGAGGAGCGCACCGTGGTCTACCGCGCCCTGATCCGGGAGCTGATGACCGACCAGTTCTACACGCTGCCCGCCGGCGAGGACAACGACGAGATCCGGCACGTGCTCTCGGAGCTCCTGAACTCGATTTTCGACATCGACAAGATGCTCTACTTTGTCGCCCCCGAGTGGTGGAAGCCGCGCACGCACTACAGCCAGTTCCTCGGGAAGTCGCCCGGAAAATCCCCTGGGCTGGGCAAGGCGAAGCCGAGCCACGGCGCGCTCGGCAACGACCTCGTCGTCAACTGGTCCAACAGCGAAGTCCGGCCGGACAACTACTACATCACCAATACGTCCGAGCCGGCCAAACTGGGCAGCTCGCTCGGCTGGCTCCTGCAGCTCGACGGCGACAACCACCGCAACGCCTTCCTCAACGCCCCCTGGGTGAAAACCGTGATCCCGATCCGCCCCGGCAAGGAACAGATCGCGATCAACTGGCTCACGCAGGTCAACGTCGAGGGCGCCGACGGCCTCTCCAACAACTACGCCGCGCCCGATTCCGAACTGGAGCAGATCCGCGACGGCCTGCTGGCCGAGGACCCCAACGACCCCGTGGCCGACCACCCGACGATCGGCGACGCCATTCGCTACCTCTGCCTGCAGGTCGCTCGCAAGCACGCCGAATCGCTGCGGGTCCGCAAGTTCCCGATGGGCATCGACATCCACGACGACGACCAGGTCTCGGCCACGCCGGTCGACAAGGTGTACGAGCACGGCTTCTATCCGCTCCAGGGCGGCTTCCGCATCGATCCCCTCGATCCTGACCCGAACAACCCGGAGCCGAACTTCCAGGTCTTCGACCAGTGGGTCGAGATCCTGCCGACCGACCAGATCGTGCCTGTCGAAGTCGCCTACGACCCGATCACCGGCCGCCAAATCCCGGTTCCGCCCCGGACCGAGCCGGATCCCGGGCCAAACGGATGATCACGCTCGGCGTCCGGCTCGATCCCCGGATCGCGATGCACTTCCTGTTGCGGAACACCGTCGTTTCGGGCACGGTCACCCACAACGGCGTCGTCAGCGATGCCGGGCTCTTCACCGGCGGGGCCGGGTTCGGGGTGGTCTACGACGAAACGAAACCGGGCTGGCTCGATCTCAACATCCAGGTGCGCTACCACTACGGCGGCAACGGGTTCGTGCTGCTCAAGATCCTGCAGGGCTTCTCGATCAGCGGCACGGCCGGTGCACCGCCCCTGCCGCAGCGCTGGCAAAAGGGGGCAGGGGTCTTCACCGCCGGCATCCCGACCAGTTCGCCCAGGCTGCACCCGCTGCTGCGGATGACCGGGACCGACATCACGGTCGCCCTCGACTTCCTCGACATCACCGAGCTCTACGAGCGGATCCACGGCCGAACCCCGTGGTTCCAGGTCCTCAACCTGATCAGGCGCACCAATTTCCGGCTCCGATTCCTCGCCCACCTGCGCGGCGAACCGTCTATCTGGTACGCGGTCGTGCCGGAGCAGGCCAGGCTGGCCGCCCAGCTCACGCCCCACCTCTTCTACTGGCCGGCCGACTACGGCGGCATCAAATACGATCACCGGAGCGAAGCCGGCATCACCACCCCGAACCACAACACATCGGTTGGCAGCAACCAGTGCAGCGGCGAAACGCTCTGCTCCTTCCTCGCCACGCCCCTCACGCACGATGAATACCTGAATCTGCTCCCGGCCTACACCACCCTCCGTGCATCGTGGCCTACCCCGGTCGCCCTCGACGAGCGGCACCCCTGGCCCCTGCACCGCTACCGCGACCTCCTCAGCGTCGGCCACTCCCTGGGCAAGATCGTCCCCCGCCACTGGTCCCTGCCCTTCGGCTTCGAGCAGGTCTTCGCGCGCACCGACCACCTGCTCTTCTTCATCCAGGGCAACGGCGGCAGCGCGCCCGGCGCCATCGGCACCGGGCTCAAACGACTTGCCGAATCGGCGATTGCGACGATCTACAGCGGCGGCGACACCCTCGTCAACGCCGACTATGCCGCGGGCAAACTGGTTATCTCATGCTACAGCGAGTCGGGCGGCAACGCCTTTACCGCCTGCCGGAACAACGTGGACGACATCCGGGCGCTGATCTGCATCGAGCCGCAGTACATGAACGAGCACCTCAAGGGCGAGCACTCGCACCTTGCGCTCGGCTTCCGGGTCATTCCCATGCTCCTGAAACAGAAGATCAGGGTCGTCCTGATCGCCCGGCGCTGGGAACCGAAGCACCAGCTCAAATACCTGCCCAAAGGCGTAACGCCGGCCCGGCTCGACCTCCTGCCGACCGAAGCCAACCGCCACGTGATCGATTACCCGCCCACTACCGGCAACCGGCACAACAAGCACCGCCTGGGTCGGCTGCTCGACCACACGCACGACGCCACCTCGCGCGCCGTGATCGCCGACGGCGGCGCCACCATCGACCCGGGTGCCGTCAACCAGGAAATCCGGACCGACGCCGCGCTCGATGCCCTGCGCCAGGCGGGCAAGACCGACCGCGAGATCCTGGACGAGGTCTTCGTGGACAAGCTCAACCTCGACAAACGCGGCGGCTTCTACTCCCACAACTTCCTGCTGGCCGGCGGCGAGCGGGAGGACGCCTACGAGCCCAGCGGCGCCCTCAAGCCCAACACGCGCTACACCACGTTCTTCGGCCAGGCGATGGAGCTCGTCCGCTGAACCCATTGATGCCGTGCGATATGAATGGCCATCCCTGGTAGCGGCAATGCTTGTCTTTGCCAATGCGACAGCAACGCCTGGATGGACCCGGTCAAATCATTGCCGGAAGCCATGTTGCGTCATGCTATGCTGATAGCACGACCTATCGGCGAGGAGGTGCAGGATGCCAATCACGACTGACGAATTGCAGGAGATTGGTCGACGAGCGGACGAGCTCCACGCGGAATCCCGTGACATCCTGACTGCTGGCGTACGGCGCGCCGCACGCGACGGGTACACACAACGCCAGATCGCGGCGGCGATCGGGCGAAGCCAGCCCGAGGTTTCCCGGCTGTTGCGGTTCGTTCCTCATAGCGAGCATGGAAAGCGGCTGGCTAGCCTTCGCCACGACGTACTTGGTCTTGCTCACCAACTGGGCATGGCAAACGTGCGGGTGTTCGGAAGCACCGCGCGCGGCACCGATGGACCATCATCAGACATCGACCTGCTGGTCGATGTCGAGCCAGGCGTTGGACTCTTCGGTCTCGCTCGGCTGGAGATTGCCCTCTCAGACCTGCTCGGCGTGCGCGTGGACGTGGTGCCTGCAAACATGCTCAAGGAGCGGATCGCGGACACGGTGCTCACTGAAGCCATTCCCCTTTGAGCCGGACCGAGAAGGACATCCTCCAAGAAGCCCTGGATCATCTGGCGATCATGAATGATCACCGGAAGTGGGGCGATCTGACGGATCTCGTGGTTCTCGACGCCGTCTGCCTGCGCCTGGCTTCTGCCATCGAGTCACTCTCCCGGCTCCCGAATGAACGACGTAATGACCTGTTTGGCAGTGACTGGCACGTCATGTGGGCTACTCGAAACCGGATCGCCCACGCCTACGTGCAGCTCGATGCCAGCATCATCGTGGCCACGTTGGATACGGAGGTCCCGAACCTGATG
>JAESGW010000922.1_pt1 | contig 10049 bp, 5 predicted proteins | sample 9269791 | NCBI WGS metagenome assembly JAESGW01 (sample SAMN16773120, study PRJNA677053) | algae metagenome | isolation source: Aphanocapsa lilacina HA4352-LM1 and co-occurring heterotrophs from near cave... | place: USA: Maniniholo cave, near Haena, Kauai, HI | collected 2009-07-28 | reverse complement strand
GCCCCCCGGGCTCGCGGGCCGTCGCCCACGAGACGGCGAGCTCGTCGCGGGCCCGCGTCATCGCGACGTAGAGGAGTCGTCGCTCCTCCTCGACCTCGGCCGGTGTCTGAGCCTGCGAGATCGGCATCATCTTCTCGTGCATGCCGGCGACGAAGACGGCATCCCACTCGAGGCCCTTGGCGGAGTGGATCGTCGCGATGGTGACCGCGTCGGCGACGGGGGCGTGCTGCTCGCTCGCGCGCCGGTCGAGGTCGTCGACGAAGTCGCCGACGCCCGCCTCGGGTCGCTCGCGGCCGAACTCGGTCGCGAGGTCCACGAGCGCCTGCAGCGACTCCCAGCGGTTGCGGACCTCTCCCCTGCCCTCGGGCGGCTCGGTGGAGTGACCCATCTGCGACAGCACCGCCAGGACCGCCTCGGCGACCGACCCCGACGCCTCCCCGCTGCGCGCTGCGCCGCGGACGAGGGTGATCGCCTGTCGCACCTCGGCGCGGTCGAAGAAGCGGGCCGCCCCGCGTACGACGTAGGGGAGGCCGCGCGCCGCCAGCGCCTCCTCGAAGCGCTCGGACTGGGCGTTGATGCGTACGAGCACGGCCATCCGGCTGGCGGGGGTGCCCGCGGCCCGCAGCGCGGCCACCCGTTCGGCGACGGCCCCGGCCTCGGCGACCTCGTCGGGGGCCTCGCGCCAGGCGATCCGGGCGCCAGAGGGGCGCTGGGCGACGAGGTCGACGCCCTTGCTGGGGGTGCCGGCGAGCAGCTGGTTGGCGGCGAGGACGACCTCGGGGGTCGAGCGGTAGTTGCGGACGAGCTCGACGCTCGTCGCGGACGGGAACCGGTGGGTGAACTCGCGCAGGTAGCGCGCGTCGGCGCCGGCGAAGGAGTAGATCGTCTGGGCGGGGTCACCGACGACGCACAGCTCGTCACGCCCGCCGAGCCACAGGTCGAGCAGGGCGTGCTGGAGCGGGGAGACGTCCTGGAACTCGTCGACGACGAACCACTTGTACTGGCGGCGGACCTGGGCGGCGACGGCCTCGTTGTCGGCGAGCAGGCCGGCACCGAGGAGGAGCACGTCCTCCATGTCCATCCGGCCCTGACCGCGCTTGACCTCCTCGTAGGCGTCGAACGCGCGGGCCACCACCTCCGGGTCGAGGCCGGACACCGCGCGCCCGCGGGTGCGCGCGATCGCGGCGTAGGTGTCGGGGCTGACGTTGGAGACCTTGGCCCACTCGATCTCGCTGGCGAGGTCGCGCAGGGTGGCCTGGTCGACGCCGAGGCGCTGGCGCCGGGCGGCGAGGGCGAGCATGCCGAGCTTGGACTCGGTGAGCTCGGGCAGCTCGCGGTTGTGCACCCGCGGCCAGAAGAACCGCAGCTGGCGCAGCGCGGCGGAATGGAACGTACGGGCCTGCACGCCGGGCGCCCCGAGCGAGCGCAGCCGCTCACGCATCTCGCCGGCGGCCCGGGTGGTGAAGGAGAGCGCGAGGACCTCGGTGGGTGCATAGACCCCCTGCGCGACCCCGTGCGCGATGCGGTGCGTGATGGCGCGGGTCTTGCCGGTGCCGGCACCCGCCAGGACGCGCACCGGTCCGCGCAGCGCCTCGGCGACCTGCCGCTGCTCGGGATCGAGCGCTTCGAGCAACGGAACAACTCCTGCGGGATCGTGGTTGAGGGGGGTGATCGACCTTGCTTCTCAACCCTAGACGCCGGAGGGGACACTCCCACCCATGACCTTCACGATGTTCACCACGCCCTGGTGCGGCTACTGCCACCGCCTCAAGAGCCAGCTCGACCGCGAGGGGATCCCCTTCTCGATCGTCGACATCGAGGCCGAGCCCGAGCACGCGTTCACCGTCGAGCAGGCCAACGGCGGCAACCAGACCGTGCCGACGCTCCTGTTCGCCGACGGCAGCACGCTCACCAACCCGTCCGTGGCGCAGGTGAAGGACAAGCTGTCCGCCCTGGCGTGACCGACCAGGGGGCACCGGGGTTAGCCTGACGTCGTGTCACTGCTGAACTCGATCGACCGCGACCACGTGCTCACCGCGATGGAGACCTGGGACGCGGCGGGCGGTGCCAACTACATGCTGGTGCGCGGCGGCGTCTCGACCCACGTCCTGCTGCACCGCGGCCGGGAGTACGACGCGGCCGCGATCGCCGGCATCGCGCACGGCCTCGCCACCGGCCGTACGCTCACGCCGGCCGACATCCCGGGCGGCTCGGCCGGTGCGAGCAAGGCCCTGACCCGCCTCGGCTTCGACATCCGCGACGACTCGCCCCCGAGCGAGCGCGTGCCGGGCACGCGCGCCCGCGCCACGCGTACGACGTCGTCGGGTGCGGCGACGCCGAGGCGCAGCACGACGACCCCGCGGCCCTCGCGCGTCGCCGCGTCCGACCGGCCGGTCAACCTGTGCCCGCGCTGCTTCATCGCGCTGCCGGCGACCGGCGTCTGCGACACCTGCGACTGATCGCCCAGCCGCGCTGCAGGGGATCAGTCCCAGCCGGGCCCGTCGAGCGGGCGGCCGAACCAGGACTCGATGAGCGAGGACGAGATCGACACGCCGCGCGGCACGACCATGTCTCCCGCGCGGACCGCGGCCTCGAAGTCGTCGCGGGTCCACCAGCGGGCCTCCTCGATCTCCGCGCCGTCCACGTCGATCTCCGTCGTCAGGGCACGCCCGGTGAAGCCGAGCATCAGGCTGGCCGGCAGCGGCCACGGCTGGCTGCCGAAGTAGCGGACCTCACCCACCCGTACGCCGACCTCCTCGTCGACCTCGCGGCGCACGGCGTCCTCGAGGGTCTCCCCCGGCTCGCAGAACCCGGCGAGCGTGGACCAGCGCCCGGCCGGCCACGCCGCGTTGCGGCCCAGCAGCAGGGCCTCGTCGTCGCCCTCCCCCTGCGTGATCGCCATGATCACCGCAGGGTCGGTGCGCGGGAACTGGGCGCGCGAGCACTGCGTGCACCGCAGCTCGTGCCCGGCCGCGCGGCTCACGAGGGCGCCGCCGCAGCGCGGGCAGAAGCGCGTCGCGTGGTGCCACTCGGCCAGGCCGATGGCGTGCATCAGCAACGGCGCCTGGTCGGGGGCGTGCGTAGCGAGCAGCGCCAGCACGTCGCGCAGCGGCACCCAGTCCTCCGGCGCCCCCTCGGCGTCGCGCGGGTCGACCACCACCGCGAGGTGGACCACGCCCTCCGCCTCGCCCAGCAGCACCAGGGTCCCCACCGGTGCCCGCTCCGGGGAGACCCACTCCACGGCGCCGTCGACCGGCCGGAGCCGGTTCCCGGCCACCACCAGCACCCGGGTGGCCGGGTCGGCCATCCGCCCGGCCAACCAGTCCTCGTCGGTGCGCCTCAGGCCCATCCGGTTGTGGGCGTGGGCGGACAGGGCGACGTGCGGGAGGGGGCGCTCGGTGCTCACGACCTGCCACGCTAGCCGGTAGCGTCAGGCCTCGTGAGCACGCACATCGGCGCCCAGCCCGGCGAGATCGCCCCCACCGTCCTCCTGCCCGGCGATCCGCTGCGGGCGAGGTGGATCGCGGAGAACTTCCTCTCCGGTGCCCGCTGCTACAGCGAGGTCCGCGGGATGTACGGCTACACCGGCACGTGGCAGGGACACCCCGTCTCCGTGCAGGGCTCCGGGATGGGCCAGCCGTCGATGGCGATCTACGTCAACGAGCTCTTCACCGACTACGACGTGCAGTCCGTCGTACGGGTCGGGTCGTGCGGCGCGGTGACCGACGACGTCGCGGTGCGCGACGTCATCATCGCGTCGGGTGCGTGCACCGACTCGTCCATGAACCGGATCGCCTTCCACGGCATCGACTACGCGCCCGTCGCCGACTTCGGCCTCCTGCGCGGCGCGGTCGAGGCCGCCGAGGCGCGCGAGGGCGGCTCGCCGTTCCACGTCGGGCTGATCTTCTCCAGCGACTCGTTCTACCCCGCCCGCCCCGAGCTGCTCGGTGAGATGGTCACGTACGGCGTCCTCGCCGTCGAGATGGAGGCGAGCGCGCTCTACACCCTCGCCGCCAAGCACAAGCGCCGAGCACTGGCGATCTGCACGGTCTCCGACCACATCGTCACCGGCGAGGAGACCACCTCGCAGGAGCGCGAGCAGACCTTCGGCGAGATGGTGGAGATCGCGCTGACCGCGGCGCTGGGCTGAGTTGGCCTGGCGTACGGCGCGCCGCTGGGCGGTGCGTGAGGCGGGTTCTGCGCCCCCGAAAGGTGCCTCACTCACCGCCGGGCCGCGCGCCGGCGTACAACGCGCCCGTGAGCGGTGCGTGAGGCGGGTTCTGCCCGCCCCAAAGGTGTCTCACTCACCGCTGGAGTGCGCGGCGGCGTACGGCACGCCGCTGGGCGGTTCGTGAGCCAGGTTCTGCGCCCCCGAAAGGTGTCTCACTCAACCGCTGGAGTGCGCGGGCGCGCTCAGACCTCGGTGAAGAGCCGCTCGAGCGCGGGGCGGTCCGGGAGGTCGGCGGGCTCGACGGTGCGGCCCGACCGGACGTAGTGGAAGGCGGCTCGGACGTGCTCCAGGGGCGTGCCGGTGAGCTCGGACCAGGCGAGGCGGTAGAGGGCGAGCTGGAGTGGGTCCGAGGTCTCGTGGCGTCCGGTCTTCCAGTCGACGACGAGGAAGCCGCCGTCCGGTTCGAGGTAGACGGCGTCGATGCGACCCCGGACGACCTGGCCGGCGAGGACGAGGGCGAACGGGGCCTCGACGGCGTGGGGGGCGCGGTCGCCGAAGGGGCCGTCCTCGAAGCGCTTGACCACCTCGCCGAGGTCGGCCTCGTCGTCGATGCCCGCATCGGCGCGGCCCGGCAGCTCGTCGGGCTCGATCAGGGCTTGCTGGCCGAAGCGGTGCTCGACCCAGGCGTGGAACGCCGTGCCGAAGCGGGCCGCTGGGGCGGGCGGTCGCGGCATCGGCCGGGCCAGCTCGGCGGCGAAGGCGTCGGGGTCGTCGCGCAGCCGGGCCAGCGAGGTCACGGACAGGCTGCCCGGCAGCGGCAGGTCGAGGGTCGCGGCCCGCTCGGCGCGGGCCTCGGCGAGCAGCTGGGCGAGGTCGTCGTCCCACTCGGCCACCCGTGCGGCCTCCACCATGTCGAGGCCGTCGTCGGGGGCGGTGGGGTCGACGGAGCGTACGAGGTCGGCGGCGGCGAGCCGGCGGCGAGCCTCCTCGCCGGTCCCGGGCACGGGCCACGGGCGGGAGGTGTCGACGTCGTCGTTGGGGTTGGGGGACTTCGGCGGCGGCTTGTCGAGCCAGCGCTCGACCGGGCGCCCCCACTCGGCGAGCTGGTCGCGCACCACGCACTGGTAGTCGGAGGGGCCGAAGGGCGTGGAGCGCTGGCCCCAGACGTAGGAGGTGACGCTGAGGTGGTGCGCCGCGCGGGTGAAGGCAACGTAGCCCAGGCGCAGCTCCTCCTCGGCGTCGTGCGCCTTGGTCGCGGCGCGGTAGGCGTCGAGGGCGGCCTTGTCGTGGCCGGCGAGCTGCGGCTGGTCGGCACGGTCGCCGCGCAGGGGTGCGGGCAGCACCGCCGGCGAGGAGGTCCACAGCGTGCGGGACCGGTTGCTCGGGAAGCGGGTCTCCCCCACCCCCACGCAGAAGACCGACGACCACTCCAGGCCCTTGGCCCGGTGCACGGTGAGGAGCTTGACCGAGTCGGCGGCGGTGGGGGTGGCGACGTCGAGGCCGTTGCCCTGGTCGTCCTCGGCGGTGAGGTAGGCCAGGAGCGCCGGCAGGGTCACGTCGCCGTCGACGGACTGGAACTCGGCGACGGCCTTGACGAAGAGGTCGAGGTTGTCGCGCCGGGCGGCGGCGGCGGGTGACGTCGCCGAGGCGAGCTCGACGTCGACGCCGGTGGTGTCGATGATGCGGCGTACGACGTCGAGGAGCGGGTCGCCGACGTGGGCGCGCAGACGACGCAGCTCTGTCGCGAGCAGGCCGAAGCGGTCGAGCGCCTCGGCGGAGTAGGCGGCCTCGCCCGGCGACTCGACGGCGTCGCTGAGCGCCGGGAGCTCGGAGGCGTCGATCCCGTCGGCGATCTGCAGGAGCGCCTCGGCCACGGTCGCGGTCTCCCGTCGTCCGCGGACGCCGGCGATCTCGGCGGCGCGCTCGGCGAGCAGCCGCAGGTCGCGCGGGCCGATCGCCCAGCGCGGACCGGTCAGCAGGGTGAGCATCGAGGAGTTGGCCGTGACGTCGTGCATCAGGGTCAGCGTCGCGACGACCTCGGCGACCTCGGGCAGCCGGATGAGGCCCGACAGGCCCACGATCTCGACGGGGATCCCCGCGGCGGTGAGGGTGTCGTAGACCTCCTCGGCCTGCGCGTTGTCGCGGCTCAGCACGCCGATCTCGGACCACTGGGTGCCCGTCTCGTGGACGCCCCGCACCTCGTCGGCCAGCCATCGCAGCTCGTCGGCCGAGCGCTCGAAGACATGGGCCTCCACGTGGCCGTCGGCGGCCCCGTCGGCGGCGCGCAGGCGCGCCACCTTGTCGCCGTAGGCGGCGAGGAGCGGCTCGGCGAGCCGGTTGGCGACGTCGAGGATGTGGCGGTCGGAGCGCCGGTTGACCGTGAGGGGCAGCCGCCCGGGCTCGCCGTCGGCGGCCGGGAAGGTGGCGGCGAAGTTGAGGATGTTGGACACCGACGCGCCGCGCCAGCCGTAGATCGCCTGGTTGGGGTCACCGACCGCCATCACCGGGTGACCGAGCCCGTGGTCCGGGTCGGGACCGGAGAACAGCCGCGCGAGCATCGTGGCCTGGGCGACGGAGGTGTCCTGGTACTCGTCGAGCAGGACCACCTTGAAGCGTGAGCGCTCGAGCTCGCCGACCTCGGGCTGGTCGTCCACCAGCCGGGCGGCGAGGGCGATCTGGTCGCCGAAGTCCATCAGGCCCAGGTCCGCCTTGAGCCGGCGGTAGCCGGTGACGAGCTGCAGCAGCTCGGCGCGCCGGTCGATCGCGTTGATCGCCCTGGCCGGCGGGTCGAGGTAGGTCTTGCGGGCCTTGCCGGCATGCTCCTCGGCGAGCGCGCGCTCGAATCCGCGACGGGCCTCCTCGTCGACGCGTCGCACGTCGTCGGCGTCGACGAGGTGCTCGCTCATCGCGCCGTCGAGGGCGAGGAGGTTCTGGATGGCGGTCGCGGGGTGGTCGGTCAGCAGCTCGATGTGGCCGGTGAACCGCTCGATGACCCGGGAGCCGAGCTGGTAGCGCGAGGCGTCGGAGACGACGCGGGTGTCGGGCTCGTGGCCGATCCGGAGGCCGTGGTCGGTGAGCAGGTTGGCGGCGTAGGCGTGGTAGGTGGCGACGGTGGGCTCGAGGACGTCCTCGCCCTCGGCGACCACGGAGCGGTCGAGCAGTCCGGCCGCGCCGAGCGCTGCGGTGACCCGCTGGCGCAGCTCGGCCGCGGCCTTGGTGGTGAAGGTCAGGCCGAGGACCTCCTCGGGCCGGACCTTGCCGGTGGCCACAAGCCACACCACGCGCTGCGCCATCAGGGTGGTCTTGCCGCTGCCGGCTCCGGCCACGACCACCGTGGGCCGCAGCGGTGACGTGATGGCGGCCCACTGCTCGTCGCTGGCGGCGTGCTTCGCCGCCATGAGGGCGCGGAGGTCCTCGGGCGTGTCGAGTCGGAGCGGTGCGGGGGGCTGGCTCACTGGACGGTCACGCTCCCTGCGCCCTTGGCCGGGCAGATGGCCGTGAACGGGCAGTCGCGGCAGTGGGCACCCGTGGTGGCGGGGAAGGTCTCGGCGCGGACGAGGTCGGCGGCGCGGGCCAGCCCGGCACGGAGCGCGAGCCGCTCGGCGCCGTCGTCGGCGTGGGCGGGCTGGGCCTGGACCTTGGCGGCCGCGGAGTCGTCATCGATGCCGAGCTGGACGAGCTCGGCGCCGCCGGAGGCGACCGCACGGCCGGCGGCGTCGTCGATCGCGCCGGTGTCGACGGCGTACTGGTAGAGGGCGAGCTGGAGGTTGCCGGCGACGGCGGGCCCGGTGGGGGCGGTGCGCGCGCTCTTGAAGTCGACGACGACCACCCGGCCGGCGTCGTCGATCTCGAGCCGGTCGGCGAAGCCGGTCAGTCGCACCGGGCGCCCGTCGACGTCGACGACGCTCTGGAAGCGCTGCTCCGCGCCGAGGAACTCCCGCGGGTTGGCGAGGTGCCACTGCACGAAGCGGGCCACGGCCTTGCCGATGCGGGCGAGCTCGCGCTGGCGCGACCACGGCGTGCGGAAGGCGAGCCGGTCCCAGACGGCCTCCACCTCGGCCATCAGCGGCTCGACCTCGGCGGGCAGCTCGCCGACCGCGACGCGCTCGGCCAGGGCGTGGAGCACCTGACCGAGGTTGGCGGACTGGTGGACCGCCGAGACGCCACCGGCCTCACGCTCGAAGAACCACTGCGCCGGGCAGAGCAGGATCGACTCGAGCATGCTCGCCGAGACCGGGACGGGGCGGTCGGGGTCGCGGATCGGCTGCACCGACCTGGTGGCGCTGCGGGTGCCCCACCAGGTGGAGGGGTCGGCGGCCGGCACGATCGGGCGACCGTCGACCTCCTCGGCGGCCAGGGCCGCGAGGCGGCGGGCGGCGGCCTCGCGCAGGGCGGGCGTGGTCGCGGGGTCGGCGGCCGTGCGGCGCAGCTCGGCGACCAGTCCGCCCAGCGACAGCGGCCGCGGTGGCCGGCCGTCCTGGTGGTCGATGGTGACGCCGAGCTCCTCGAGGAAGCGGGAGGGTTGCTCGCCGTCGTCGTCGGGCGAGCGCACGGCGCTGACGACGAGGCGTCGCCGCGCACGGGTGCAGGCGACGTAGAAGAGGCGGCGCTCCTCCATCAGCAGTGCTCGCGTGGTCACGGGCGGGACCAGGTCGGGGTGTCCGGAGGCGTCGACCCCGATGCGGTCGGCTCCCAGCAGGGTGGTGCGGCGGCGGAGGTCGGGCCAGCCCTCCTGCTGCACGTGGGCCACGACCACCAGGTCCCACTCGAGGCCCTTGGAGCGGTGGGCGGTGAGGAGGCGTACGGCGGCTCCCCGGACCCCCTGCTCGGCGAGGGTGTCGGCCGGGAGCTGCTGGGCGACGACGCTGGCGAAGAAGGCGGCGACGCCGACGTGGTCGCGCTGGTCGACCGCCCGGGACGCGAGGTCGAAGAGCGCGACGATCGCGTCGAGGTCGCGGTGGGCGCGACGGGCGCCCGCTCCCCCGCCGTCGACCTGACGGCGCAGTCGCTGCGGCCACGTGGTGCCGGACCACAGGTGCCAGAGCACGTCCTCGACACCGGCCCGGTCGGCGAGCATCCGGGCGCCGCCGCCCAGCAGCGTCGCGAGGGCCGCGGCACGCTCGACGTCGGGCCCCTCCAGCCCGTCGAGGAAGTCGGGGTCGACGACGGCCAGGCGCAGCAGCTCGCGGGAGGTGCGGCGGTCGGCGGCGTCGGCCGCGTCCTTCTCGCGCGCACGCAGGCGGCGTACGAGGGCGCGCAGGTCGGAGGCGTCGAGGCCCCCGAGCGGCGAGAGCAGCAGCGACTCGACCCGGCCGGGGTCGAGGTAGTCGGGTGAGTCGGGGTCGTGGTTGTCGAGGTTGACCACGGCACGCAGGCCGTCGAGCAGGGGGACGACGGCGGGGTCGCGGACCAGCGGGAGGTCGTCGGAGGCCACCTCGACCGGGACGCCGGCAGCGGCGAGCGCGCGGCGCAGCGGCGGGATGCTGGCGCGCCCGGAGCGTACGAGCACGGCCATCCGGTCCCAGGCGATGCCGTCCTCGAGGTGGGCCCGCCGCAGGAGGTCGGCGAGCCGCTCGGCCTCGGCCCGCTCGGTGTCGTAGGTGAGGACCTCGACGCGCCCGTCGCCGTGGGGGCCTGGAACGGCCTCGGGCGCGAGGAACGCCTCGCGTGCCTCGGGCGAGATGCTGCCCGTCAGGGTGAGGCGGCTCGCCACCCGGCCAGCGGCGAGCAGGATGCGCGGGCCGAAGCGGCGGGTGCGCTGCAGCACGACCACCGGCGCAGGCGTTCCGGCGACGGTGGGGAAGCTCGCAGGGAAGTCGAGGATGCCCCGCACGTCGGCGCCGCGGAAGCCGTAGATGGACTGGTGCGGGTCACCGAC
>JAESGW010000921.1_pt1 | contig 10075 bp, 11 predicted proteins | sample 9269791 | NCBI WGS metagenome assembly JAESGW01 (sample SAMN16773120, study PRJNA677053) | algae metagenome | isolation source: Aphanocapsa lilacina HA4352-LM1 and co-occurring heterotrophs from near cave... | place: USA: Maniniholo cave, near Haena, Kauai, HI | collected 2009-07-28 | reverse complement strand
GAGGATCTTCATGACGACACATGAGACACCGCCCCCTGCTGCCTTCCGGTCACGTGTCTTCCTGTGGGGGGCAGACATGAATCCCTCCCGCATCCGGGCCCGCTGGCCCGATGGCCGGTTCACCTCCATTGCCGCCGCGGCGGGGTTCCTTGCGCGCGCGGCCGGGTTGCCCCGGGATGCGTTCGGGCCGGAAATCTGGGGCGTCATCGTCGAGACGGGCGCCCTGCAGCCGGGGACTCCCCTGCCACTGACGCTGCCGGATGGCACGTCTACGACCGCGATGCTGACCGGGGACCCGGAGAGCCTTGGCTCGCCGGTCGAGATCCTGGCCGAAACGCAGTACTGGGAATTGCCGCAGGATTACCGCGACCGGATTCAGGGCTGGATCGAGTCTGCCTGATCCCGGTGTTCAGGAACCTGGACCGTCGAGAAACGCCAGGACAGTCTGGCTGAAGAGGTCTGGACTGGAGTTGATCGCCATGTGGCGCTGACCCGTGAGCACCGCCACCCGGCTGTTCGGGATCTGCGTGTGCAGCTGGTCGATATTCCGCGTGTACAACGCAGGACTCTCCCCGCCGACGAGCAGGAGTGTCGGGATCGATAGTCGCGCCAGCTGACCAGCCGGGAACGGCCTGAGCGCCGTCAGTCCATCGACTTCCCGCAGGATCGTGTGGGCCGCCGCTACCCGTGCCGTCCACGATGGCAGGGTCTTGAGCGTTGCCACCTCCTGTGGCGGGATGGCAGCCACGTCGAGCATGAACGTGGTAACCACGCCTTCGCGATCGCCGTGTTCCAGCATCGACCGCATGCGGGCAGCGGTCTCAGGTGGAAGGATGCTGGCCGCGGCCACTGGCGGCGGTTCGTACAGCATCATGGTGCGCATGTTGGACGTCAGGAACGCGGCGCCAATGGCACACGCTGCGCCAAACGAGTGTGCGAGCAGGTGTACCGGTTCTTCGCTGGCGTCGACCACGGCCGCGATGTCCTCGAATTCCCGTTCCACCGCATACGGCTCGGTGTCGCCACTTCGGCCTCGGCCCCGCCGATCCATCGCGCGCACGGTGAACCGTTGTTCGAGCGCAGGCAGGATCGGGTTCCACCGTGTGTGGTCTGACACGCCCCCATGCACGAGCAGCAGGGGTGGCCCCGCTCCGGTACTGCTGTACGCAATCCCGGTTCCGTCACGAGAAACGATGGTCTTCATGGCTGGTACCTCCAATCCTGATCATGGGCAGTGAGCCATGGCGGCCACTGCCCTGATCGAAACAGATTGCCCCATCCGAAAACGACATAATATCGGCGCGGGGCGGAAGAGGCAATCCTTTCTCGCCCGGAGCAAAACCCTGGGTGGTCCATGCGGTCATGCTTCAACGACGGCTCGTCAACATGTGCCGGTTGCACACCTGGCCCGTTGCGGGGATTGACTTTTGCCCCGGTGTTGCCTAGCATGCGATCACTGTTCACCAGCCCAACCGACCGAGCTACAGGCGGAGCCAAACCGTCACAATCTTTTGCATTCGGGCCAGGTAGTGGCGGTGAACGATCACCTGTTTCCCGCCGTGCGCGGGGAATCGGACAGGATCGCGAGCATGTGGGCGAGGTTGCGCCTGCGGCACGCTGCCGCATTGGGCCTCCCGTTTCCACAGAATACGTACGACGCGATCCTGTTGGCTGGCCTGCTGCACGACTCGTGTGGTTCGCCAGGGAAAGGCAGGCGCGCCGGCACCACATCGTTTCCGTCTCCGCCCACCGTGGGCACGGGTCCACCAGGCGTTCGTCAACCCTGGCCGGGCACCATGAACCCAGTCAATCCGGACCCCTCATCGGCCCGGAGCCGTCTCAATGGCTTAATCGTGCTGGGTGTCGACACAGAGCCGGAACGTGCGAGCGATCCAGTTCGCCGGCACACACTTTCCCACGTGAACGCATTTGTCCGCACGCAGGGTTTCGCGGGGGTTCATTCCCCATACGCGCCGCATCCACTGCCGCGCATCGCACCCCACGCACACCGTGGCGGTCTGGAGGCCGGTTGATTCCCGGCAACCAGGCGATCTCGGTGACCCGGTCAATGCACGTCACGTCCCTGGATGAGCAGAACGACACGCTGCCATGACTCCTCGGGAAACGAATGGAGCGATCGGAGCGATGGGACCATTCTCGCGATGGGTCTGCACGAGGCGAGATGCCAGGAGGAAGCCGTATCGATACGACTGAATGGCCGGTGAGCCTCGGACGAGCCGATCAGGGGTATCGAGGCGCATCAGGATTCCGCGACAGGTCGTGGAGTCGGCCAGGAGCAAAATGAAGACGGCATGCGCGAGGGCCGGACGGATGTGATGCATCCCCTGGCCCTCGCTGTTACATGGCCATGCGGCGATTGCGAGCAGCCAACCTGTTCAGTCGTGGCTTATCCAGTGCCACCGGCGTGTCGCGGTTTTCCATGTACCCAGACAACGCGCTTTGCCATGACCAGGCTGCCTGCTGGACGTACTGGATTCCGCAATCAGGTTCCGTGCCTCATCCTCATCCAGGAATCCCGCTCGTCCTTCCCGAAATGCTCGATGGCGTAACGCAACATGGTCCTCGGCATCGTTGCGGCGTGGGTATCGAGAAAGCGGACCAGTCGCGGCTGGTCCACGTCGCCCGCGGCGCGCAACCAGCCACCCACCGCCTTGTGGATCAGGTCTTCCGTGTCGTCGAGAAGGAGTTCGGCGATGGCGAACGTGTCCGCCACGTCTCCCTGCCGGATGAAGTACGACGTGCTGACGATCGCGGTCCGGCGCTCCCACAGGTTGACTGAGCCAGCCAGCGCATACAGGACATCCCGCGGCTTGTCGACGAGGTAGCCGCCGATGACATACGGCGCGGCGAGGTCGACGAGGTCCCAGTTGTTGATCCGGTCCATGCGCCGCAGGTAGAGCTCGTACAGCTCCCTGCGGTGAACGTCCGGTGTCCGTTTGCGGCGCGCCTGCTTGTCCATGATGCTGAGGGCGCCGGCCCGCATCTCATGAACCGCGCTTTCGAGCAGCACGTCGATCTCAGCCAGCGGCAGGTCGATGAATTCCTTCGCCAGCGCAAAGACATCGCCCATGCGCACGCCAAGGAACTGGTCACCCTCACCGTACTCGCCCTTGCCGGACTTGAAGTAGCGCTGGATCTTCGCCAGCTCCTCGTCAGACCGCAACGCCTCGAGGCGCCTGGTGAACGACGAAGCCGTCAGGCCGTCTGACATGGGCGTCAATCCGCACCGGCCGGCGCGAAGCGGAACGAGAGGTGTGTGACCCCGGCCAGCTGCTTGCCGGCGGTGAATTCGAGCGCGCGGGGCGAAACGCCCAGGTGATCGAAGAGCCGTACGCCGCCGCCGAAGAACACAGGCACCAGGTGGAGGTGAATCTCGTCGAGCAACCCCGCCTTGATGAACTGCTGGGCGACGTTGGCGCCCGCCAACCCGATGTTCTTGTCGCCAGCCACCGCCCGGGCCTGGTCGAGGGCGCTCGCGACCCCGTCATTGACGAAGGTGAACGGCGTCTGCCCTTTGGTCACCGGCTCCCGCACCTCATGGGTCATCACGAAGCAGGGCCAGGTGAAGGCGGTGCCGTCTGGCGCGACCCAGCCGTTGGGGCCGTCGATGTTCTCGAACATCCGCTTGCCCATGATCACGGCGCCAGTCGTGGTGAATGTGTCGCGGAACATGTCGTCCCATGCTTCGCTCAGCATGCCCGTGCGATACGAGACATTGGTCCGTTCGGGTTCGGCCATCATCCAGTCGAAGATCTGCATTCCGCCTTCGCCCAGCGGGTTCCCTGGGCCGGCGTTCGGTCCGGCAATGTACCCGTCGAGCGACATCGATTTGTCCAGCGCCACCATGCCCATGATAAGGTCCTCTCGTTGAATGAGTTGTCGTATTCCCTACTCGGGGTCCGGACTCTCCTGCAGGACCCAGCCGTTGCCGTCCGGATCGCTGAAGAAGACGAAGGCATTCCACGGGCCGCCGTGGCCGTCGACCCACTCCCCGTCGGCCATGTGCCGGACCGGGCTGGCCTCGACGCCGTTGGCCAGCAGGTGCGCCCGCGCCGCCTCGATGTCGGCAACCGTGATCTGCACACCTTCCAGCGCGCCGGGCGGCAAGCCCACCAGGCCGGTGCTGAGGTGGATCGAGCAGCCCGAACCAGGCGGGGTCAGTTGCACGAGGCGTGTGCCTTCACCAAGCGACGTGTCCAGGTCGACCGCAAAGCCGAGCTGGTCGGCGTAAAAATGCTTGGCCCGGTCCACGTCGGAAACCGGAACGGGAATGACTTCGATCTTCCAGTCCATCGATGTTTCTCCTTTGGAATGAATGGTTTGTGCTGGTCGATGTGTCAGGCGCCAACCGGAACCAGTGTTGCCAGCAACTCGTCGAGGCGATCGAGTCCGTCGTTGAGCCCGGCCTCCATCCCGGATTCGATCATCGCGTCGCGGTTGGCGACCGACTGGTAGACCGCGTTCTGACGGAGCAGGGTTTTGCCGCTGCGATCCTCGAAGGTCACGGTTTCGAGCGAAACCTGGCCGGGGGTGCCTTCGAACTCGAAGGTCTGGACGATGCCGGCGAGGGACGGCTCACCGTGAAACACGCCGCGGAAGGCATATTCGGCGCCATCGGTGTCGCGGTGGATGTAGCGCCACGATCCGCCGTCCCGCGGATCGAAGTGATCGATCGTCATCGTCAGGCGGCGTGGCCCGAGCCATTGGACGAGCAGGTCGGGTTCGGTGAACGTGCGGAACACGACCTCTGGTGGCGCGGCCAACTCACGGGTGATGAGGATTTGCGGTACGCCCTGTTCGGCGGTGAGGTGTGTTTTCGCCATGGTGAAGATCCTTTCCTTCGAGACGCGCGGTGCGGCTAGCTGGTCGTGTCGTCCTGCAGGGTGGCGAGCAGGGCATCGAGCTGGTCGAAGCGCTCGTCCCAGTACGCGCGGTAGCGCTCCAGCCAGGCCGTTGCTTCCCGCAGCGGCTCGGCTTCGAGGTGGCTGAGCCGGGCGGTGGCGCGGCGGCGGCGGGAGATCAGCCCGGCCCCTTCGAGCACCTTGAGGTGCCGCGAGATGGCCGGCTGCGACATGCTGAACGGGGCTGCCAGGTCGGCGACATTCGCGTCACCTTCGGTCAGGCGGGCCAGGATCGCGCGCCGGGTGGGATCGGCGAGGGCGCTGAAGACGCTGCTGAGCTGGTCACTGGTCATCCATAACCACCACTTTCTATAACTATATGGTTATATTACTGGAGGGTTGTGCTGATGTCAATGACGTGCTTTCACCGTGCGTGCCAGGGGGACCTGCGTCGCCAGTTCCGGTATCAATGCGGCAGAGCCGGGATCGGGATGCTTGTGCGGTACCATGCCGTCAGGGAAGACTTGCCTACATTGCGTCTCGTGGTCGGGTGCAGACACGGTTGTGTTTGGGAGTCAGAAACGCGTCTGGCCCCGGGTTTCCGATTGCTGAGGGACGCGGAAAGAAATCGATGAACGCAGCAATCCGGAATCCGGCGGACCTGGGGTTCGACGGCGTGGCGGTCGAGGATGCCTGGCTGGAACTCGTGCGCGCCGGTGACCAGCACGAGTACGGTGGGGCAGTGGCCCTGGTGGCCCGAGGTGGCTCGATCGCGTTGTATCGGGCGACCGGGTGGGCGGTGCGTGAACCCGCCGACGAGCGCGCACCGATGACGGTAGACACGCTCTTCGACCTGGCCTCGCTGACCAAGGTTGCGGCCACACTGCCGCTGATCCTGCGGCTGGTTGCTGACGGCGGGATCGGGCTCGATCAGCCACTGGGCACACTGCTGCCCGAGTTCGGGAGCACCGGGCCGAAAGCAGGCGTGACGATCGCCCGGTTGCTGACCCATGCGGCCGGGTTACGCGCCTGGTTGCCGGCCCTGCCCCATGCCGCCGGGGAACGCGCGTACATGTTTGCACTGGCACAATCGCAGCCGGTGTGGGAGCCCGGTACGCGGGTGGTGTACAGCGATCTGGGGTTCATCCTGCTGGGGGCGGTGCTCCAGCGGGTCACGGGTGACACGCTCGACGCCAGGGCGACGGCGCAGATCTTCGCGCCGCTGGGTATGACCGATACGATGTTCAGGCCGCCACGGTCACTCGTCGGGCGGATTGCGGCGACTGGCCACCGTCCGTTGCTACCAGCCTCTGGGCCGTTGCTATCAGCTTTGGCGGAGGATGGCGGCATCATGGCTGAATCCGGCCCTTCGCGGAACACGCTGATCCGGGGCGACGTGCATGATGACCACGCCTGGTATGGGTTCGGAGGGATCGCGGGCCACGCCGGGCTCTTCGGCACGGCAATGGACCTGTTCCGGTACGGGCAGATGTGGCTGGACGGTGGGGTCCTGGATGGCGTGCGCATCCTGCCCGAAGAGATGGTGAGCGAGGCAACGACGAACCACACCTGCTTTGCCATACCGGGAGAAGCGCGAGGCTACGGCTGGCGACTGCCGCTACCCCCGGGCGTATCGCCGACTACCCCGGAAGCATGCCGGAAGATGAGCCGGTGGGCATTTGGCCACACCGGGTTCACCGGAACCTCCCTCTGGATCGACCCGGAGCGTGACCTGGTGGTAGTGCTGCTGACCAACCGGGTGCACCCCACGGTCTCGACCGACTTCCTGGAGACACGGGCCCGGTTCACGGCGGCAATCGTGAAGGCAATTCGAGTCTGAGGCGGCAGGGCCGGTATGTACACATGCTCAAGCCGCAGGCGCCCTTGGGGTTTCCAGGTCGCCAGCGGCTTGGTGTGTGCTGCCAGGTAGCAAAGCCGATGGTGCGGTAACGTGTCGCTTGGGTCATCGCATCCAGGATTCAGATGAGGTTGCACTTCTGCTGTGCAACTTCATACCTGAGCTTTGCCCCCTGAATGCAAGTCGCGCGTTGCTTGCCCCTGAAGGTGAGTTGGCAGGTGTTGATTTCCTGCTTGAGGACCGCGACGGCATCCCGTTTGCACTGTGCCCTGGCCCTGGCGGCGGCGCCAGGAGTGCCACCGTAGATGGTGCCTTGCGTTTGGGCCGCGGCCGGTTTGAGTGCCGCGGCGTGTGCCGCCGCCGCCGCCAGGGCAACGCCGGTACCAACCAGGCCCTGGATGAATTCGCGACGACCAATCCGCCCCTCGACGAATGCGTCGAGCAGTTCCGCCCTGGACATACCACTCCCCTTTTTCGCGTACGGGGAGCAGAGCGGAAAGCGCTCGCCTTCCATTGCGCCCCACGACACCGAACTTGTAACGGGCTAGCACATTCATCCTAGTTGCACGTACCATTGGAGTCAAGATCCTTATGACGCCTATTTGGCAGGCAAAGCCGAAGAATGAAGGACGAACGGGCCCCTGAACCACCATGCAATGAGGCTGGGAGGCTCCCCCGTCTCTCGTTCGGCTGCCCAGGGCTGGTGGGACATCATCCGGGAACCGGTGCGAGATGCCGGTTACGGTGCGTGCGCGGCACCTGTTGTCACGGTCAGGAGGATGGACGATGAGCGGCACGAAACTTGTCTGCCTGCTTCCGGTTCGTAACGGAGAAGAGGACCTGCCCGGATACTTCGAATCCGTGGCCCGGTTTGCTGACGTCATCGTGGCCCTCGACGATGGCAGCACCGATGGAACGCGCGAGATGCTCGAACGCCACCCGCTCGTCGCCAGGGTGCTCGAGTCGCCGCGGCGTGACACCTATGCCGGGTGGGACGATGCGGAGAACCGGAATCGGCTCCTCGAAGCGGCGGCAGAACTGGAGCCGGAGTGGATCATCTCGCTCGATGCCGACGAGCGCATACCTGCCGATGATGCAGCAGCCTTGCGGGAATTCATCGAGCACGACGCCCTGCCGGGGTGTGCCTACCTGTTCGAGATCTTTCGCATGTGGCAGGACCTCGACCACTACGAGACGGCAGGGTTCTGGGTGTGTCGCCTGTTTGCCTTCGAGCCCGGCCAGCGGTTCCCTGATCAGCGCCTGCATTTCGTGCCCGTGCCCACCGATATCCCGCGCTCGCGGTGGCTTTACACAACTGTGCGCATACAGCACCTGGGCGCAGTCACCGGGGAACACCGTCGCGCCCGGTTCGAGAAATATCGTCAGGCCGACCCCAACGATGACTACCACCAGTCCTACAAGGATCTGCTGGAAGACCCCGTTGAGGTGCGTCCGTGGGAAGCACGTGAGCCCGGTCTGGGAGTGCTCAATCCGTCCGCTGACGATACGGCCGCAGCCATCGACGATGCCAGGCAGCGCCGCCTGGCCGATATCGGAGACGGTCCTGCGTTGACGGCAGTGGTCATTTCCCGCAACGATGAGGCCCGTATCGCGCGTACCGTCAGGTCAATCGTCACCCAGGAGTGCCCGTGGCCGTTCGAGGTCATCGTGGTGACGAGCGGTACCGACCGCACGGCGCAGATCGTGCGTGAGCAGTTTCCAGAGGTCACGGTTATCGCACTCGACCACCCGGCGTTACCGGGTGAGGCCCGCAATGCGGGACTTCGGATCGCGCGTGGGGAATACATCACATTCCCGGGTTCGCATGTTGAACTGACACCAGGGAGTTTCGCTGCCCGGTTGCGGGCCCATGATCTCGGATACGCCATGGTGACGGGTTCGACGCGCAACGGCACCAAAACCTGGGCAGGCTGGGCCAGCTACTTCATCGATCATTCCGCCATGCTTCCGGGCCGTCCCTCCGACGAGTTCAATGGACCACCGCCCCACTGCTCGTACCGCCGCAGCGCGCTCCTGGATGTTGGCGGCTTTCCAGAAGACATGCGGGCGGGTGAGGACACCGTGGCCAACCATGCCATGGCCCGCCGAGGCTACACAGCCTACTGGGATCGTGACGTGCAGTTCATCCATCACAGTCCGTGCCGAACGCCCTGGAGACTGGTTGCGCACCACTTCGTTCGGGGTCGCGGGTTTGGCCGCATCCTGCACGATCAGGGGCTCTCCGGGAGAAAGGCGTTCACGGGGAGACGCGGGTACCAACTCGTGCGCAAGCAGACCCTTGGCCGTGCCGCCCAGAAACACCGGGATGTCCAACGCTGGGGAACCGATCCGGACCTGCGCCGGCATTACCGCAGATCCTGGCCGGTGATGATGGCCGGGATCGTGGCCTCCTGCGCCGGAACCTGTTTCGAATTGTTTCATCCCTCAGACGCGGGACTGCCGATCCAGCCTGGTGGGATGGCCATTCCGCCTGACGTACATCCTTCGCCATCAGGCGACAAGGCAGACATTGGTCTCCTGCCGCACCATCGGATCGTGGCCTACTACGGTCATGCAACGTCGGCAGGTATGGGAATCCTTGGAGAGCACGAGATGCCCGCGCTGCTCGCCAGGCTCCGGGAACAGGCGGAAGAGTACGCGGTTGCCGATACCGGCCGGCCAGTGCTGCCTGCCTTCGAGCTCATCGCCGTGATGGCCCAGCGCGAACCTGGCACCGACGGACTGCACCGGACCCGCATCCGCGCGGAAGTGCTGGACGCGTATGCCAGGTTCACCGAGGCGAACGACATCCCGCTCATCCTGGATGTGCAGCCTGGCCTGGCGTGCCTTTCCGAAGAGGTTGCAGCACTTGTTCCCTGGCTCCGGCGATCGCATATTCACCTGGGTCTCGATCCCGAATGGGCATTGAAGCCGGGCCAGCTGCCGGGTATCGACGTCGGGGCCATGGATGTGGCCGAGATCACTGGCATTCAGCAAGCACTCTCCAGGCTGGTTGCGGAAGAAGGGCTGCCGCCCAAAATGCTGATCGTGCACCAGTTCCGGGCAGAAATGATCCGGGGCAAGGTGCTGCTCAGGCCCCAGCCCGGGGTTCAACTCGTGATCGACTGCGACGGATTCGGATCGCCAGCCTCGAAGCGGAATGTCTACCGTGCGCTCATCCGCCAGGAACGCGTGGGGTACGCCGGCGTCAAACTGTTCTACCGGCAGGATAGCCCGCTGATGCCTGCCGAAGATGTGCTCGCGTTGGGCCCGGCGCCGGATGTCGTGATCTATCAGTAAGCTGCCCCGTGGTCGAACGGCGCGCAGCTCGGTTGTACAGTGCTGCATCCGGCGA
>JAESGW010000920.1_pt1 | contig 10098 bp, 10 predicted proteins | sample 9269791 | NCBI WGS metagenome assembly JAESGW01 (sample SAMN16773120, study PRJNA677053) | algae metagenome | isolation source: Aphanocapsa lilacina HA4352-LM1 and co-occurring heterotrophs from near cave... | place: USA: Maniniholo cave, near Haena, Kauai, HI | collected 2009-07-28 | reverse complement strand
AATATTCGCCGACCAGCCGGGTCGGCACGCGTTCGCCATCGACCCCGTTCGGCTCGGTCGACCGGCCCGCCAGCCCCTGCGCCTTCGCGCTGGGATCTGGCGCGCGCTTTGTCGCGCGGGCGATCGACGTGAACAAGAACCTGCCGGCGGTGCTGAAGGCCGCGCACGCGCACAAGGGCGCGAGCTTCGTCGAGATCTTCCAGAACTGCATTGTCTATAACGACGACGTGTTCGCGCCTTTCACCGAAAAGGCCAACGCCGCCACCGGCCAGCTCTGGCTGGAAGAAGGCAAGCCGATGCTGTTCGACAAGGATAGCAAGGGCCTGACACTCGATCTCGAGACGCTGTCGCTGAAGGTCGTCGATGTCGTGGACGGCGATTGGCAGGCCGCGGGCGTGATCGTCCACAATGTGAAGAATCGTGCGGTCGCGCACATGCTGGTCGAAATGCCCTTCGATCCGTTCCCGATGGCGCTGGGCGTGCTCTACGACGATCCCGCGCCGACCTTCGACAGCGCGGTGATCGAGCAGAACCGCACCGCCGCGGCCGGCAAGGCCGCCGATCTGCAGAAGCTTGTAGCCAAGGGCCAGACTTGGCAGGTTGAAAAACAGCCCCACGTCATCTGAGCCTGGTGCCGGGGGCGAACGCGTTGGAAACGGACTTCCGTGCGTGGTCCGGCCGGCGCATGGGGAGAAGATGAACGCGCCAACCGTCAATCGCGGCCGCCGCACTGCCGTCCACCGCTCCGGCAAGGTCGGCGGACGCTGGCTTGGCGTGTTCGAGCCTCTGTTCCGCAAGCTGCTCGACCGGATCGATACGGGGCTGGAGGCAGGCGCGATCGAAGCGACCTTGCCCGATGGACGCACGCGATTGCTCGGCGGCCGCGCGGAAGGGCCGGTGGCGATCGTCGCGCTGCACAGCTGGCGCGGGCTGGTGCGGCTGGTGTTCGACGGTTCGGCGGGCTGGTACGCCGCTTGGGCTAGGGGCGAGTGGACCAGCCCCGATCCGGTGCCGCTGTTCGATCTGTTCATGCGCAACCGTGTGGCGCTGGGCGCCAGCGGACGCCCTAAGGGATGGTCCAGGCTGGCGCAACGCGTGAAGCATTGGCTGCGGCGCAACCACCGCAGCGGCGCGCGGCGGAATATCGCGTTCCACTATGATCTGGGCAATGATTTCTACGCTGCGTGGCTCGATCCGACGTTGAGCTATTCGAGCGCGATCTTCGCCGATCCGGCCGAGCCGCTGATCGACGCGCAGCTGCGCAAGATGGCGACGCTCACTGCAAGGCTTGGCCTGAAGACCGGCGCGCAAGTGCTTGAGATCGGATGCGGATGGGGCGCGCTCGCCTGCTATATGGCCAGGGAGCATGGGGCGAATGTCACCGCGCTGACTCTTTCGCCCAGCCAGCGGGCGGTGGCTGTTGCGGCAGCGGAGGCGGAAGGCGTCGCGGACCGGGTTTCGATCGAGCTGACCGACTATCGCGATGTCGCCGGCAGCTATGATGCGATCGCCAGCGTGGAGATGGTCGAGGCGGTCGGGCAGGAATATTGGCCCGCCTTTCTCGATACCATCGCGGCGCGGCTCAAACCCGGCGGGCGGGCGGCGATCCAGTGCATCATGATCCAGGACGATGTGTTCGAGGCCTATGCCAGGAATGTCGATTTCATCCAGGCGCATGTGTTCCCCGGCGGGATGCTGCTGTCCGAAAGCCGCTTCCGCGCGCTGGCCGAGGCGCGGGGGCTGGAATGGCGCGATCGCGCAGGGTTCGGACATCATTATGCCGAAACGCTGCGGCGCTGGCGCATCGCTTTCGACACGGCGGTGGAGCAGGGGCGGCTTCCTCGCGAATTCGATCGTGATTTCGTCGATTTGTGGCGATATTATCTGATGTATTGCGAGGGCGGCTTCCGCGGCGGCGGGATCGATGTGGCGCAGGTGACGCTGATCAAACAGGGGAATGCATGAAGATTTTGGGAACTGCGCTGGCGCTGGCGCTGGCGCTGGCGGGCTGCGCGAGCATTGCGCCGCGATCGGCCGAAGCGCCGCTGGTGGGCAAACCGCTGACTGCGGAGAACCAGGCCAGCATGCGCTCCGCGGGGGCGGAGATCCTGTTCTGGAACCAGGCGCAGCGCCTGGAGCGGTTCCGCGCCATGGAGGCGCTGTTTCCGGGGCACAAGGTGAGCGCGGGCGGCGCCGTGCATGCGCTTCCGGCGGCCAGTCCGCTCGGCATCTCCGGGGCGGAGGTGGACGCCTATATGCAGGCCAACAACGTCTCCGGTCTGATCGTGCTGCAGGATGGCAAGGTGCGTTTGGAGAAATATGCCTTCGGCTACGGTCCGGAAGGGCGTTGGACCAGCTTTTCGGTCGCCAAGTCCTTCACCTCGACGTTGGTCGGGGCGGCCGTGCGGGATGGCTATATCAAGTCGCTGGCCGATCCGGTGACGCGCTACATTCCCGAACTCGCCGGGTCCGGCTATGACGGCGTCAGCGTCGAGCAGCTGCTGACGATGACGTCGGGCGTCCGCTGGAACGAGGATTATACCGACGCCAATTCGGATGTGGCGAAGATGTATGCCGGGCCGGTCCCCGCAGGCATGGACCCGACCGTCGCCTATATGCGCACCTTGCCGCGCGCCACGGCTCCGGGCGAGAAATGGGTCTACAAGACCGGCGAAACCAATCTGATCGGCGTGCTCGTCACCCGCGTCACCGGCAAGAGCCTGGCGACCTATCTGACCGAGAAGGTGTGGCGGCCCTACGGCATGGAGCAGGATGCCTTCTGGATGATCGACGGGACGATGCAGGATCTTGGCGGATGCTGCATGTCCGTCTCTCTGCGCGATTACGCCCGGATGGGGCAGTTCGCGCTGGAGGGCGGCAGGGGCGTGGTGCCCGACGACTGGTTCGCCAACGCGACCGCGGCCAAGGCGGATACCGGCCGGCCGGGCTTCGGCTATGGCTATCAATGGTGGACCTATCCGAAGGGGCGCTTCGGCGCGCAGGGGATTTTCGGGCAGGGCATCGCCGTCGATCCGGCGAAGCGCATCGTCATCGCGCAGTCCGCGGCATGGCCCAGGGCGACGGGACCCGAACTGGGCGCCGCGCGACTGGCATTCTTTGACAAGCTCATCACGGCGGCGGAATAGTCGCGCACCAGTTGTGAGTGCGAATCCATGCGTATCAGGCAGATAGCGGAAGAGACGATCAGGTTCCTGGAGGCGCACCGGCTGGAGCCGGGGCCGACCAACTATGCGCTTGGCTATTTCACCGTCACGGGCGAGAATCCCGAGATCGCCCGCGCCGTCGCCGCGATCACCGCAGGCGGCGTGCGGATCACCCAGTCCGAGGTCGAAGCGATCATGGCCTCGCACGGTTTCGGGCGCGGAGAGACGGTGGCGCGCAACAATGCGGCGGCGAACGCGGTGCGGCGCCAGGCGCTGCGGCTGGTGGACGTGACGGCAGACGCAGCGCGGGCGACCGGCGAATTCGGGCGCGACATCGCCGCCAATCTCGATCAGCTGGATGCGGTGGCGGAAGGGCGGATGGCGCTGCGCGAAGTCGCCGCGGCGATGATCGAGCGCACCGCGGTCGCCGAGCAGCAGCTTGCCGCCGCGACGGCCGAGGCGATGCAGCTCCGCGTGGACCTGGAAGAGGCCCGCAGCGAGGCGATGATGGACCATCTGACCGGGCTGCCCAACCGGCGTGGCAGCAATGCCGAGGTACAGCGGCTGACGGCGGAGGGGACGAACTGGTCCGCGGCGATGATCGATGTCGATGATTTCAAGGCGATCAACGACCGGTTCGGCCACGGCGTCGGCGATCGGGTGCTGAAGGCGGTGGCGGGGACGCTGGCCGAGATGTGCGCGCCGCACTTCGTCGGCCGCTGGGGCGGCGAGGAGTTCGTCGTGCTGTTCGAGGGGATGGACGCTGCCAAGGCGACGGTGATCGTCGATCGCGCGCGCGAGGCCGTTGGCGACCGGCGGATGCGGTTGCGCGAATCGGACGAGCCGCTGGGGCGGGTCAGCTTTTCGGCGGGGGTCGCCGGCGCCTCGCTCTATCTTGATGGTGACACCATCGAGCGGGCGGACGCGCTGCTCTATGCAGCCAAGCAGGCGGGCAAGGACCGGGTGCTGGCGGCCGCCTGATCAGTCCAGCCTGAGCCGGTGGCCGGTCTCGAAATCCTCGGCCAGCAGCTGCACGATCGCATCCGCCACCATTTCCGGTTCCTTGACGCTCGCCGGATCTTCGCCCGGATAGGCGCGGGCGCGCATCTGGGTGCGGGTGGCGCCGGGATCGAGGATCGCGGTGCGGATCTGGGAGAGGTTGCGCATCTCCTCGCCGTAAGCGCTGAGCAGCGTTTCGAACGCGGCCTTGGACGCGCCATAGGCGCCCCAGAAAGCACGGGGGCGGGCGGCGACGCTGCTGGTGACGCCGATCACGCGCGCGCGCTTCGATTTGCGCAGCAGCGGATCGAACGCCGCGATCAGCGCCTGTTGGGCGGTGACGTTCAATGTCATCACCTTGGCGAATTCCTTGGCGTCGATCGTCGGCACCGGACCCAATGAGCCGAGCATGCCGGCATTCATCACCAGCGTATCGAGCGCGCCCCAGCGTTCGGTGGCGGCCTGGGCGAGGCGGGCGATGCTGGTGCCGTCGGTCAGATCGAGCGGGGCGATGGTCGCGCTGCCGCCGGCTGCGTGGATCGCGTCCTCTACCTCCTCGAGCCCGCCGGCGGTGCGGGCGGTGAGGATGACATGGGCGCCGGCCTTTGCCAGCGCCTGGGCGGTGGCGGCGCCGATCCCCCGGCTCGCCCCGGTGACGAGGGCGAGGGTCGCTTCAAGATGATCGGTCATGCGGTCTTTTCGGCGAGGAGCGAGAACTGGTCGGCGGGGGCGAGCTCATCCTGATCGGTCAGGCGCGTCGGGTAATCCCCGGTGAAGCAGGCGTCGCAATATTGCGGGTGGATATCGGCGCGGCGCGCCTCGCCCAATGCCTTGTACAGCCCGCCGATCGAGACGAAGGCGAGGCTGTCGGCGTGGATGAAATCCTGCATGCCGGCGACATCGTGCTGGGCGGCGAGCAGCTTGGCGCGTTCGGGCGTATCGACGCCGTAGAAGCAGCTGTGGCGCGTCGGCGGACTGGCGATGCGCATGTGGACCTCGGCCGCACCGGCATCGCGCATCATCTGGACGATCTTGAGGCTGGTGGTGCCGCGGACGATCGAATCGTCGATCAGGATGATGCGCTGGCCCTGGATCAGCGCGCGGTTGGCGTTGTGCTTCAGCTTGACGCCGAGGTGGCGGACCTTGTCGCCCGGCTGGATGAAGGTGCGGCCGACATAATGTGAGCGGATGATGCCGAGTTCGAACGGGATGCCTGACGCCTGGGCATAGCCGATCGCGGCGGGGACGCCCGAATCGGGGACGGGGATGACCAGATCGGCCTCGACCGGGCTTTCCTCGGCCAGCTGCGCTCCGATCGCCTTCCTGACCGAATAGATCGATTCGCCCGCGACGATCGAATCGGGGCGCGAGAAATAGACATGCTCGAAGATGCACGGGCGCGGCGCGACGGGCGCGAACGGGCGGATCGAGCGGACCTCGCCGTTTTGCACCGTCACCAGCTCGCCGGGCTCTACCTCGCGCTCGAAGGTCGCGCCGACGACGTCCAATGCGACCGTTTCGGAGGCGAAGATCACCGAGCCTTCGAGCCGGCCCATCACCAGCGGGCGGATGCCGAGTGGATCGCGGCAGGCGATCATCCCTTCGGGCGTCATGCAGATCAGCGAATAGGCGCCCTCGACCTGGCGCAGCGCGTCGATGAAGCGGTCCATCAGCGTGCGGAAATGCGAGGTGGCGACGAGGTGGATGATGGTTTCGGTGTCGCTGGTCGACTGGAAGATCGAACCGCGGCGAACGAGCTCGCGCCGCAGCTTCATCGCATTGGAGATGTTGCCGTTGTGCGCGATGGCGAAGCCGCCCGAGGCGAGATCGGCGTAGAGCGGCTGGACGTTCCTGAGCGCGGTTTCGCCCGTGGTCGAATAGCGGACATGGCCGCACGCCATCTGCCCGGCCAATGCGCGGATGATCTCGTCGCGGTCGAAATTGCCCGCGACATGGCCCATCGCGCGGTGGGTGTGGAAATGCTGGCCGTCGAAGCTGGTGATCCCCGCCGCCTCCTGCCCGCGATGCTGCAGCGCGTGGAGGCCCAATGCGACGAGCGCGGAGGCGCCTTCGGACTGGGCGACACCGAAAATGCCGCATTCCTCGCGCAGCTTGTCATCGTCGAACGGGTTGGTGGTGATCATCTCGCGGCGGCCGGTCGTGAGCGGTCCGCGCCATATAGGGGGGCGGTTCCGGTTTGTCGCCCTTTTGTCATCAAATCGGGAAAACCATGGCCTGTCCGTGCGTTATTGGCGCAAAACAAGGAGGCGAACATGGCCAAGGACCACGGACCGACGATCAAGGACGACAAGCTTTACTGCGACCTGCGCGACGAGGGCATGTCAAAGGAGAAGGCGGCGCGAATCGCCAACGCCAAGGCGGCGGGGACGCTGGATCACGAATCGACCCATCTGGAGAACCGGTCGAAGGAAGATCTGGCGAAAGAGGCCAGGGAGATCGGCATCGAAGGCCGGTCGGACATGTCCAAGGACGAACTGGTGAAAGCGATCCGCGACCATTAATGAACGCGCATGGATGATGCGCGCGAAACCGGGCTGGAGCTCGATCCGAAATTCGATGCGGCGGGGTTGATCACTGCCGTCGTCACCGATGCCGCGAGCGGTGCGGTGCTGATGGTGGCGCATATGGATGCCGAGGCGCTGGCGGCGACCTTCGCGACTGGCGAGGCGCATTTTTTCTCGCGCAGCCGCCAGCGGCTTTGGCGCAAGGGCGAGACGTCGGGCAACGTGCTGCGCGTGGTCGAGATGCGGGTGGATTGCGATCAGGATGCGGTGTGGGTGATCGCCGAACCGGCCGGACCGGCCTGCCATACCGGGGAGGCGAGCTGCTTCTATCGGCGGGTGACCGCCGATGGGCTCGAGCGGGCATGAGGATCGCCGCCGCGGCGCTGTTGATGCTCGCCGCGTGCGGTGATGGCGGCAAAGAGGAAAGTGCGGGTGCGCGGCTGGAGGCGGCGGCGATCGCGCGGGGGGTGATCCCCGATCCGGAAAGCCTCAAGGTGGTCGGCGCCTATGGCCGCGGGGCGGACCGGATGTGCGTGATCGAGCGGGATGGCGGACTGAAGATGGGCGTGGACGTCGCTTATGGCGGCGATCTGGGATGCACCGCGCGGGGAAGTGCGAAGCAGGATGGCGAGGATATCGACATCACGCTGGACGGAGCCGAAGGCTGCCGGTTCACCGCGCGGTTTGACGGCGACGAACTGGTGTTTCCCGGACGGTTGCCCGACAGCTGCGCGACGTTTTGCGATGTGCCGGCCTCGCTTGCCGGGCTTACCGTCGATCGGCTGAGCGACGCGGCGTCCGAAGTGCGGGCGATGCGCGGGCAGCAGGGCAGCCTGTTATGCGGAGGTTGACGTTAGCGTAAACGGAAGGTAGCAACATGCCCATGACTGCGCGCGCCTATGCTGCGATCGAAATGCCCCGGATGCCCGATCGCGAGCAGTTCACCATTTCCGACCTTTCCGCCGAATTCGGCGTGACGGCGCGTGCGCTGCGCTTTTATGAGGATGAGGGGCTGATCTCGCCCGAACGCCGCGGCACATCGCGCATCTACTCACAACGGGATCGCGCGCGGCTGGCGTGGATCCTGCGCGGCAAGCGCGTCGGGTTCAGCCTGACCGACATCCGCCAGCTGATCGACCTCTACGATCTGGGCGATGGACGCGAGACGCAGCGCGTCGCGACGATCGGGAAATGCCGTGAGCATGTCTCGCAACTGCAGGCGCAACGCCGCGACATCGACGCGGCGATCGACGAGATCAAGGAATTCATCGGCCTGCTCGAAGGCAAGGCCCCTTAAGGAGACGACCGATGCCGCAATATACCGCCCCCGTGCGCGACACGCGCTTCATCCTGAACGAGGTCATCGGTCTGGACCGCTATGCCAATCTGCCGGGATTCGAGAGCGCCGGGGCGGACGTAGTCGATGCGGTGCTGGACGAGGGTGGCAAGTTCGTTGCCGAGGTGCTGTTTCCGCTCAACCATTCGGGCGACCAGCAGGGCTGCACGCGCCATGCCGACGGATCGGTGACGACGCCGGATGGCTTCAAGGAAGCCTATGCCAGGTTCCGCGAGGGCGGGTGGCCGACGCTGTCCGCGCCCGAGGAGTTCGGCGGGCAGGCGATGCCGCATGTCGTGTCGACCGCGTTCGAGGAATATATGATCTCCGCCAACATGGCCTTCGCCATGTATCCGGGGCTGACCCACGGCGCGGCCGCCGCGATCCTCGCCAAGGGCAGCGACGAACAGAAGGCGATGTACATTCCGAAGATGGTGTCGGGCGAATGGGGCGGGACGATGAACCTGACCGAGCCCCAGTGCGGCACCGATCTGGGGCTGATCCGCACGCGTGCGGTGCCCAATGCCGATGGCAGCTACAGCATCACCGGCACCAAGATCTTCATCTCGTCGGGCGAACATGACCTGACCGACAACATCATCCACCTGGTGCTGGCGAAGACACCCGACGCGCCCGAATCGACCAAGGGCATCTCGTTATTCGTGGTGCCCAAGTTCATCGTCAATGCGGACGGTTCGCTGGGCGAGCGCAACGCGGTGTCGTGCGGGTCGATCGAGCATAAGATGGGCATCCACGCCAATTCGACCTGCGTGATGAACTATGACGGCGCGACCGGCTGGATGGTTGGCGAGGAGAATAAGGGCCTCGCCGCGATGTTCATCATGATGAACGTGGCGCGGCTGGGCGTGGGGCTGCAGGGGCTGGGGATCGGCGAGGTCGCCTATCAGAATGCGGTGCAGTACGCCGGCGACCGGCGGCAGGGGCGGGCGCTGACCGGCCCCAAGGAGCCCAACGAGAAGGCCGATCCGCTGTTCGTCCACCCCGATGTCCGCCGCATGCTGATGGAGGCCAAGGCGCTGACCGAAGGGCTGCGTGCGCTGTGCCTGTGGGGCGCGCTGCAGGTCGATCTGTCGCATAATGCGCAGACCGAGGAGGAGCGCGAGCTGGCCGACGATCTGATCAGCCTGCTGACCCCCGTCATCAAGGGCTTCGGCACCGATGCCGGCTACAAGATCGCGACCGATGCGCAGCAGGTCTATGGCGGACACGGCTACATCGCCGAATGGGGCATGGAGCAATATGTCCGCGATGCGCGGATCGCGATGATCTACGAAGGCACCAACGGCGTGCAGGCGATGGACCTGGTCGGCCGCAAGCTGGCGCAGAAGGGCGGTCGCGCGGTGCAGGCGCTGTTCGCGCTGGTCGATGCCGAGACCGCCGCTGTGAAGGACCATGCCAGGATGGGTGCGTTCGCCGCTTCGCTGGAAAAGGCCAATGGTGAACTGAAGGCCGCGACGATGTGGTTCATGGCCAATGGCATGCAGAACCCGGAGAATGTCGGCGCGGGCGCCTACAGCTACATGAACCTGATGGGGCTGGTGTCGATCGGGCTGATGTGGCTGCGCATGGGGCTGGCGGCGGATGCGGCGCTGGCGGGCGGCGCGGGTGACGCCAAATTCTACGAGGCCAAGCTGGTCACCGCACGCTTCTATGCCGAGCGGCTGCTGCCCGATGCCGGCGCGCTGCGCCGCAAGATCGAGGGCGGAGCGGAATCGATCATGGCGCTTGAACCGGAGATGTTCCGCGCTGCATAAGCGCGTTACATGGACAGCACACCCGTTCCGCTCACCCCGCTAGAGCCCGGCCAGCGCCGGGTGATGCATATCGCCGCCATCATTCCCGCGCTGGCGATGATCGCCGCCGGCATCGGATCCGGCGTGGGGCTGGGCCACGCGCTCGACTGGCCGTTTTTCTGGCCGCCGCTCGCCGTGCTCGTTCCGCTGGCGTTGTGGACGGTGTTCATCGCGCCGCGGCGGCGCTGGGAGGCGTGGGGATGGGCGCTGGCCGATAACGAGCTGCATGTCGGCTGGGGCGTGTGGACCCAGGTTCACAC
>JAESGW010000919.1_pt1 | contig 10118 bp, 5 predicted proteins | sample 9269791 | NCBI WGS metagenome assembly JAESGW01 (sample SAMN16773120, study PRJNA677053) | algae metagenome | isolation source: Aphanocapsa lilacina HA4352-LM1 and co-occurring heterotrophs from near cave... | place: USA: Maniniholo cave, near Haena, Kauai, HI | collected 2009-07-28 | reverse complement strand
ATCCTGGATTCGTGGCCCGGCATGGGGTTCGCCGGCGATTACGGGCAATCGCTGGAGATTGCGTTCGAGCTGGCCAGCAAGATCCGGGCTGAGCAGGAGCGCGAGGTGCTGGATCTCTGGCACCATCACATCGCCCCTGACCATCCTGACGACTGGATCGTGGTCGACGGGCGATTGCGCCGGAACGTTCCCAACGCGATCGGGATCGTCAAGGATCTGCAGACCCAGCACCTGACGGGCGATGAAGCGATCACCCTGTTCGACCTGCCCAAGGGTCATCGAACGTCCGCGTTCCGGTACGCGTCGGCGCCGGATGGGCAAGATCGTGGCGCCTCCGAAGGGCGAACGATGTGGTACATGCGCCTGTGGGGCGCGACCGGGATGGATGCGCGGCATTCGCTGGTTCGGATCGAAGCGCCCAACGACGTGACCAGCAGCGAGCGCATCGACGAGATTTCCCGTTGGATCCTGGCCGAACGCCTGCCCCGGGCGACGGAAGACCCGCGCTGGCCCACGTTGCTCTATCCGATCCATTACCTCGAGCGGATCCTGAAACGACGTCTTGCCGACATTACCGCCGGCTGGCCCTCGGCCTAGCCACCTCCAGGAGCACGCCGCATGACCGAAACCCTGCCCAACGGAACGCGGGATGTCGAAACAACCGACCAGCAGGTACGGGTCTGGAAGCACGATCTGTATCAGCCCCTGCTGGACGTCGCCACGGGCGAGATCGGCCGGGTGGTCAGCAGCGAGAAGGAACCGGCCGGCGCCCACCAGTTCTTCTTCTGGGCAGCTGACGACGCCCTGACGCTCGATGTCGGGCACATCGTGGTTGCGTTCTCCGAAGAGGCGGCGGTGATCGGGGTCGTCGATGAACCGCGCCGCTACTCCGACCTGCGCACATTTCTCGATGACTACTTCGACCGGCATGTCGAGATTGCGCTCGATGTCGACACGCCAACGCAGCGGCCCGAAATCCTGGTTTACACGGTCAAGGTGCTCGCCTCGCAACACCGGCGGCCCGACGTCCAGTCGCAGCGGCCGGTCATCACCGGACCCGTCTACTTCGCCACCCAGGCCGCGATCGAATATGCACTGGGCACGCAGGAGTTCACCGGAGCCAAGGTGCCGGCCCTGATGCACACCAATGGTAACTACGTGCGCGATGTCAATGGCGACATCGCGACGGACGAGCGGGGCCTGCCCAAGTTCCAGCGGACGCCGCTCTACCTGGACGAGGACTACCTGGTCGGGCCCGAGGCCGGCCACGCGAACTGGACCGGGCAATCCGGCCTGGCAACCAAGACGAGTCATGCCCTGTTCCTCATCAGTTCGGTGTTCCAGACCCTGCAACGCGAACAACAATCAGTTGCGGCGATCATGTTCAACGTCAAGGGCCCGGACCTGCTCTGGCTCGACAAACCGGCCCAGCCGGACGAAAGCCTGGCCACCGCCTACGCCAGCGGAGCGCCGGAATGGAAGGGGCTCGGCTCATCGCACCTCGAAGCGTACGAGGCGTTCGGGTTGCGGCCCGAACCATTCGACACCATGCGGCTGTTCGCCCCGTTCCGGCCGGGCCACGATCCGAAGTCGTTCTCGGGAGCCGTCCAGCTTGCAGGGTTCAACGATTACCGGTCGCTCAATACGGCGCGCCAGGCTGCCGGGGAAACGGACAAGGTCTTTCCCATTCTCTGGTCGTTGCGCACGGCCCTGCGATTTCCCAGCAAGCTCTTCGATTTCAACGACCTGGACGACAAGCTGTGGGGATTCATCTACGAACTCTCCGCGCAGCAGGTAACCTCGCTCGACGGTCTCAGGAAGACGTTCGAGGAGATCGATGAGCACTTTGCGTTCAACGACAAGGAAGACAACTGGCGAGGCCACCACAAAGCCACGATCCGGAAGGCCCAGAACCGGTTCCGGGGTCTCAAGGACAAGCTCGGCGGGCTCCTGGCGGATGGCGACGTGAACTACGGCTCGATGCCGCAGGTAGACGCGCCGTTCGTCTCCAACGAGTTGCGCGTGGTCGACATCTCTTCGACGAATTCGATTTCGAAGGAACTCATCGTCAGCTCAACGATCAATGCGATCTGGCGCATGGCCGAAGAGGGAACGATGGGGGTAGACAAGCTCATCATCTTCGTGGACGAGCTGAACAAGTACGCGCCAGCCGGCGGCGAAGGCGGATTGCGCGAGACGCTCGTGGATATCGCGGCACGGGGACGCCACCTCAACGTCGTCCTGCTGGGAGCCCAGCAGTTCCGGTCGAAGGTCGATGGCGAGATCCTGGGGAACTGCGGCACGTCGTTCTACGGCCGCATCGGCGACGAGGAGATCATCAACGCCGCCTACCGCTCGATTTCCGAAACGGCCAAGCAGGAGTTGCTGGGCCTGCCCAAGGGCCGGCTGCTCGTGCGCCATGCGCATTACAGGTCCCCGCTGTTCGGCACGTTCCCGATGCCGCCAACGATTCCGGGAGCCGTGGGCCAGCGGATATTCAGCGGCGCGGTGACCACCATCGATCCATCCGACGCGTTGTTCCGAACGCTCAAGAAGCTGATGGGCGGCAAGGCGCCCACGCTCGCGGACGTCAAGGTCGAGGCGCAGGGCGCCTCGCGGGAATCGATCGAAAAGGTGCGGCAAAACATCGATCGACTCTACGGCGGCAAGCCGCTCTCGATCGGCGCCGATCCCTGGAAGAAGGCCAAGAGCGAGCTTCGGACCGCCGTGTCCATGGCATCGATGACATGAAGGATGTCGTCCGGATCGCACACTTCTCGGATACGCACCTTGGCTACCGGGCCGGCTCGCGATTCGATCCCGAAACAAGCCGCAACCAGCGCTCGATCGACACCGATCATGCGTTCACCCGCACCATCGACGACATCATCGCGCGACAGCCAGACGGCGCCATCCACAGCGGCGATGTGTTCCACCACGCCCGGCCGACCTGGCAATCGCTCCGGCACTTCATCCGGCAAATGCGACGGCTCGAGATGGCCGGAATCCCGACGCTGGTGATTGCCGGGAACCATGACACGCCGCGGATCCGCACGGGCGGATCGGCCTACAGTGTGCTGGAGCTGGCCCTGCCGGGCATCCGGTTCGTCACCGATTACGCGGATATTCACGATGTCGACACCTTCGGCGCGCTGGACCTGCATGTCCATGCGATCCCCCACGGGGCGCTGACCAATCCGGACCCGGTGGTGGCCAGCGTGCTCCACGGCAAGCGCAACGTGCTGGTCACGCACGGCGCGGCGCCAGGGGTGCTCCCGGCCGGGCTCTTCACGGAACCCGGCGAACAGGAGCTTGGCGCGCATCTGCTTGATCGCGACTTCGACTACATTGCGCTGGGCCACATTCACCAGGCGCAGCAGGTGACGGCCGAAGGGTGGTACGCCGGCTCAACGGAGCGGTTTGGCTGGAACGACCTCACCGCCGTTCCCGGTTACAACGTGGTCTCGATAGCAGGACCCGGTGAATCGATCGACGTGACGCATGTGGAACTTCCCGCCCGGCCCATGATTGCACTGAAGCCGGTGTACGGCGATGGCCGGCAGGCACGTGACGTCGCCAACGCAGTGATCGAGCAACTTCAGGAAATCGACGACCACTCGGCGATGACGCGGGTCGAGTTGCGAAAGATCGACCGTCCGCAGCGGCGAGAAGCGCAGGGTTTGCTCAAGCGGGAAGCCGGTGCCTACACGTGGAGTCTCGAAATTGCCCCGGAACGCGCCGGCTTCGTCGCGGAGGGCGGTACCGAGATTGCCGACGATACCACCCTCGACCTGCACGCACTGTTCACGGAGTTCGTGGCATCACGGACATCGATCTACCCCAACGAAGCGTTCGCCGCAATGCTGCTCGACCGAGGGGGCCGGGCGCTGACCGACGCAATGCTCGCCGAATCGAACCCAACGCCCGAGGATGACGCGGTTTCATGATCCTGACCCGAATCCAGATCGAGAACTACAAGCAGTACCAGGGCAACCACGACATCGACATCCCGGCCCAGGCCACAATCGGGGTGATCGGCGAGAATGGCACCGGCAAGACCACCTTGTTCGAGGCAATCGAATGGTGCCTGTACAGCCCGCGCGCAATCTCGCCAAGCGATGTTCGGCCGCGGGGATTCTCCGGCCACACGAGCGTCATCGTACACCTGGAGTCCGTCGACGGCACCCAGCAGTTCATCGTCGAGCGAGTCCTCAAGCGGACGCCTTCGGCCAACATCTACCGGGTCCACCCCGGTGGCGACATCGAGCCAATCGTGCAGGGCACCCGGCAGGTCAGTGATTACGTAGCCACGAAGTTGATCGGCCTGAGCCACACGGCCTTCACCGCCACCTTCTTCACGCGGCAAAAGGAACTGCATCTCTTCGGCGACCACACACCCGGCAAGCGGCGGGAAGAAGTTGGACGTCTCCTCGGGCTCGAAACGATCCGGACAGCCCAGAAATCGATCATTGCCGATCGCTCGAAGGCTGCCTCCGAGGCCAAGGCGATCCGCTCGCAGTACGAGCGGGAATCGCAGGGCCGGGACTTCACGGCGGAACTGGCAACCATCGAACGGTCGCTCGCCGAGCGAACGGCGCAACTCTCCGCCGATGCCCACACCATGGCAACATGCGAAGCGGCGTGCGTCCAGGCCGAAACACGCCTTGGAGCCGCCCAGGCACGGCGTGACCGGGACGGCGCCCTCGCCCAGGAGCTGGGCCGTCACGACCATGAGCGCCGGGGCCTTGCGAAACGGCTCGCCCAGATACGAACGGAACTCGACGGGTTGGCGAGCCGGGAAACGGAACGCACCCGCCTGCTCCCGACCGCGTCCAGGCTCCCGGCCCTGCGTGATCAGGTTGCCGCCATGGAACGGGAACGGAGCCGTTTCGAGCAGCGGCGGGAACTCGAGCGCACGATCCGTGATTGCCAGCACCGGCACCTCGAGATCAATGGCGCCGTGCGTGACGTAGTGAGCCAGGTCATCGTGCCGGAAACCCACACCGGCTGGATCTGGTCGGCAGACGATGCCCTGGACACGGGTGCCGGCATTCGCCGGTTGCTTTCCATCGTGGAATCCGTGAACCTGCCAGCCCTCGAACACCAGGACCGCCAGCTGCATGCCGCACATCGGGCGGCGGCAGACCTGGCCATCGCCCAAGAGAAACTCCAGCGCTACCAGCAGGCGCGGAATGACCTCGACAAGGATGAGCGAGCGCTGGTCGCCGAAGGCGAGCCGGGACATCGTATCCCGGGGATCGATCGGGAACGGGAACAACTGCTTCACGACCGCACCGTCCTCCACGCCAGGCGCACCGCGCTGGAAGACGAGCGAGACCGGGCGCGCCTGATCCTGCGCAACCTCGACGAGCAACGCTTCGGCGACGATTGCCCTACCTGCGGGCGGCCGTTCTCCGAAGGGGATGTCGCTATTGTGGCCACGGCCATTCGCCAGCGTGTGGACGATGCCACAGGGCAAATAACCGCAGTCTTGCGTGAGGCCAGGACAGCAGACTCCGGCCTGGCCTCGCTGGAGGCACGCCGCAAGCAGGTGTTCGCCGACATGGAGGCGCTCGACGCGCTGCGAAAGCGAATCCAGAACAGCGAAACCTACCTCGAAGCGCAGCGGGAGACGACCGGCGCCGCAGCGGCAACCCTTGACCAGGCATTGGCGGAGGCCGGCCTCACCGTTCCTCCAACGGACGACCAGATCACAGTGGCGGAGCAGTCCACCGTCCGCATGCGATCACTGGTCGGCACGCGCACCTCGCTGATGACGTCCATCAAGCATGTCGAGCACCTGGACGTGCGGCAAAGGACCGCAAACCAGGGGCTGGACGCGCTCGGTACCATCGCTTTCGATCCAGACATCTTCGAGCGAATCTGGCGGGAACACCAGGAAGCCGACCGGGCCGTGATCGCGATTGGCCAGATCGACCAGGACCTGGCACGCAAGCCAGACCTGGAGACCGAACTCGGGATCGCCACCGAACGCATCGCCGAGCTCGACAGCATCGTTGCAACCATCACCGACCAAAGGGCTGCGCTCGGGTTCGATCCGGAGGAGCTGGCGACGGCACAGGCCGGGCTCCAGGCGGCCCGTGACGCTGAACGGGCCGCGGTCGCACGATTTCACCAGGCCCGTACCACCCTGCGCGAAACGGAACTCCAGCGGGAATCCATCGAACGCGAACGGCAGCGCCTAAAGCGGCTCGCCGAAACCGCCGACGCGAGGCAATCAGAGGCGGATCACCTCGAGTTCATGGCCAGGGAATTCACGGAGTTCGAGCGGTTCGCGGCTGGCCGCAAGCGGCCGATCCTCTCCGAGTACACGAGTCATCTCGTCAACGGTATCACCGATGGCAGGTACGACCGCGTCGATTTCGACCACGATTTCGGAATCATCGTGTACGATGGCGCTGACCAGGAGAGTTCCTATGCCGTTGACACGTTCTCTGGCGGCGAGCGCGACGCCATCACGCTCGCCGCGAGAATCGCGCTCTCGCAGATGATTGGCCGCCAGGCCGCCAATCCCCCCGGCTTCCTGGTGCTGGATGAGGTCTTTGGGTCCCTCGACGCGGATCGGCGGTCGCGGCTGCTCGATATGCTCGGTTCGATCTCCGCAACCTTCCATGAACTGCGGCAGGTGTTCATCATCAGTCATGTCGATGACGTCCGAACGTCCCCGGTTCTCGACGAGCTCTGGCGGATCGAGGAAACCGCCGAAGGCTCCAGTGCAATCACCAGCCTCGGACCGGGCGCCGAGATCGACACGCTTTAGCCCGTGCGTACCGCGGGCGAGCTACAGCAGGCCTTTGTAGGAGCCGCCGTCGACCTGCACGGTGGCGCCCGTCACGTACGACGCGGCCGGAGAGGCAAAGAACGTGACCACCTGCCCGAATTCTTCTGGCGTGCCGTGACGCCCAAGAGGGATCGCGTCGCCTTCCCGCTTGATGATTACGTCGAGGTCGGCGCCGGTTGCCGACGCTTCGTTCTCGGAGATCGAGCGGATCCGGTCGGTCAGGATCGACCCTGGACAGATATTGTTGACCCTGATGTTGTCGCCTGCAAATTCAAGCGCAAGAGACCTGGCCAGGCCAACAACGGCGGTTCTCGCCGTGTTGGATAGCACGAGATTGGGAATCGGCTGCTTGACCGAAATCGATACGATGTTGGTAATGCTGCCGCCGCCCTGCGCCTGCAGGTACGGAATCGCGGTGCGAGACATGCGCAGAGTACTCATAAGGTTCAGGTTAATCGCATCGAGCCACGGTGCGTCGTCGGGAAACGTGGCGAATGTGCCCGGGGGCGGCCCACCAGCATTGCAGACCAGTGCATCCAGCTTGCCGCGCTGACGGACCGTTTGCTCGATCAGGTCACGGGCTGCATCCGGCTGCGAGAGATCGCTGACGATCTCGATCACGTCGCCGCCGGTCTCCTCGCGAATCGCGGTGGCCGTCTCGGCCAGGCGTTCGGCGTCCCGGCCGTTGATGGTCACCAAAGCGCCTTCACGCGCCAGGCACATCGCGGTTGCCCGCCCCAGGCCCTTGCTCGATGCCGCCACGATCGCCACCTTGCCACGCAACCCAAGATCCACGTCGTTTCCCTTTCCGGAAGTGGTGCCCGGTGGCCGTCCGCCGGTCCGCATGATGATTGGCGCGTGCACGAGCACGGCCCTATCCTAGTTCCGGCGCGGCACACCTGGCGATGCCAGTGGCATCATTCTGCACACCTCCTGGCCGATCACAAGCGAGGGACCACCTTGACCAGCGACACAGTCCGGATCAACACGGTGAAGCCGGCAGCGTCCTCGCGACCGCGCGTGGTCCGCACGGCGAGCATCGACGCCTGGACGTTTCCCGCGATCGTGTGGGTCGTGCACTGGATGCTGGTACAAATCCCGGCGACGTTGGCCTACCAGTACGGCTCGATCCGCACGGTGCGGGAGAATCCGCCACGATCCGGCGTGTACGTCGAGGATTACGGGCCCGCCTCCGGCGCCTATGGCACCATCCTGGACCCACTCGACGGACTCGCGAACTGGGTGGTCGAGCCGTTTCGGAACTGGGACGGAACATGGTACCGCCTGGTGGCGACCGGCGGATACGATCCAGACCTGCTCGCCACAGCGGCGTTCTGGCCGCTCTATCCGTGGCTCATGGACGTTGGTTCGCGCGTAACTGGCTGGGCGCCGGAAACAATCGGCTACCTCGTTTCCAACGTGGCGTTCTATTTCGCCCTGCACTATCTCTACCGTCTCGTGACTCTCGATTTCAACGTGCCTGTGGCGCAGCGGTCGCTCTGGGCGCTGGCGCTCTTCCCTACCGCGTTCTTCTTCAACGCCGTCTACACCGAGTCGCTGTTCCTGCTGCTGGCCGTGGCCGCGCTCTACCATGCGCGCAAGGGGGAGTGGCTCGTGGCCGGGATCGTGGGGCTGCTGGCAGCGCTGACGCGGTCGGCCGGCGCGATGCTCCTGGCACCATTCGGGGTCCTCTTCCTGCAGCAGTACGGCTGGTCGGTCCGGCGCTGGTTCCCCAACGCATTCGCCGCGGCGTTGCCGGCACTTGGGCCAGTGGCCTTTGGCTGGGTGCTGACGCGAAGCGGGCTGGGAATCTTCGACTGGGCAGACCAGCAATGGCAATGGAACCGCTTTTCGGCCACTCCCTGGCGCACGTTCGATTGCGCGCTGAATGGCTGCGATGCCGAGGTGCGGTTCATTTCCGGTACGACCGGTGAAACCTATGTCCAGCCGATCGACTGGGGCTGGTTCGGACAGCTACTGGACAACCCGACCTGGTCGTTCTTGACCTCCAGCGAGTTCCGGTTCCGGATTGGTGAGAGCCACGTACTCGAACTTGTCGTCACTGTGCTGGCGATCATCCTGGTGCTGGTTGGGTTGAGAATGGTGCCGCTTTACTACACCGCGTTCGTCGTCCCGGCCCTGGTGGTGCCGCTGCTGACCCCAAGCTCCGTGAATCCCCTGATGAGCCTGCCGCGATTCGTGCTCCCGCTCTTTCCGCTTTTTGTGGTGGCGGTGCTGCTGGTCAGGAACCGTCCCGCCGGCTGGGCGCTGGCGGGAACCTCATCGCTGCTTCTGGCGATGCTCTCGATGCAGTTTGCTCTCTGGTACTGGGTTTCATGAAGCAGGCACATGTCACCAGCGACGCGCTGAGGCGGGTACACTTGCATCGAGATCACGTCGTCCCCACGATTGCCCGAACGTCCGGGAATCGGGCTGCCTGATCGTCCATCGACACGTCGCACGCGGCGAAATCCGCACGATACCTTCACGGAGCAAGTCCAGTGGTCAGTGTGCAGGCCCGGCCCCAAGATGGCGTTACCACGAAAACCATGACCGGAGGGCAGGCGCTGGTCTCCTCGCTGCTTGCCCAGGGCATCGACACCGTGTTCGCGTTGCCCGGCGTGCAGCTTGACGGCGCGTTCGACGCCCTGTTCGATGCCGTCAACGCCGGACACATCCGGGTTTTCCATCCCCGGCACGAGCAAACTGCGGCGTACATGGCCGACGGATACGCCCGGGTGACCGGCCGCGCAGGCACATGCCTCGTGGTTCCGGGTCCTGGATTACTGAACGCCACAGCCGCACTGGCTACCGCGTACGCCTGCAACACGCCGGTCCTTTGCGTCACCGGCCAGATCCAGTCGAACCTGATCGGTGTTGGGCGAGGACAGCTGCACGAAATCCCGAACCAACTCGAAATGATTCGCTCCGTAACCAAGCATTCGGCGCGCGCCGTCGAACCCTCGGCCATCCCTGGATTGGTGCACGACGCGGTGACCGCCATGTGGAGCGGACGGATCCGGCCTGTCGAGATCGAGGTCCCGCCTGACACCCTCTTCGCGAGCGAAGAGGTGAGTCTGCTGGATGGCGTTGCGCGGCCGGAGCGGTCAGCGGGAGATCCCGACCTGATCGAGCAGGCAGCGAAGCTCCTGGGCGAAGCGAAGAACCCGCTCTTCTTCGTCGGCGGTGGCGTCATCGGGGCCGATGCCACGGCCGAGCTGCTCGAGCTGGCGGAGCTGCTTCAGGCGCCCGTCATGATGACCCCAAATGGCAAGGGGGCCATCAGCTACCGGCACTACCTGGCGCAGAACCTCAT
>JAESGW010000918.1_pt1 | contig 10151 bp, 10 predicted proteins | sample 9269791 | NCBI WGS metagenome assembly JAESGW01 (sample SAMN16773120, study PRJNA677053) | algae metagenome | isolation source: Aphanocapsa lilacina HA4352-LM1 and co-occurring heterotrophs from near cave... | place: USA: Maniniholo cave, near Haena, Kauai, HI | collected 2009-07-28 | reverse complement strand
TTCCAGGGGCGGGACCAGCGCGCGGACCGTGGTCGTGCTGCGTGCGTCAGTGACTCAGGACTGCGGGGTCTCCCACACGCGGACCCAGTCGACGTACATGTGCTGCGGGAGCTTCTTGTCGCTCATCTCCAGCGCCTCGTAGTCGGAGGCGAGCAGGCTCAGGATGAGGTACTGCTGCTCCTTCGACACGTGCTTGGACGTGCGCCAGGTCTCCTTGCCGTCGATGTAGAAGACGATCTTCTTCGGGTCCCACTTGACGGAGAAGACGTGGTAGTTCTTCGACCAGCCGTCGCGCTTGTTCTTCAGGAACGACTTCGAGTCCTTGATCCACGAGCCGGTCTTGATCAGGCGCTTGCCCTTGTACCAGTGGATGAAGCTGGTGAGGCCGCCCTGCGGGTGCTTGTCGCCGAAGTACTCGATCACGTCGATCTCGTGGCCGTCGGTGTGCGGGCCGTTCTCGTTGGTCGGCTGCGACCAGAAGCTCGAGTGCTGGCCCTGGCTCTTGTGCATCTTGATGCGGGCGGCCATGACGCCGTACTTGAAGGAGAACCCGGTGTCGCCGTTGGTGCCGACGTGGCCGTTGAGGCGGTAGGCGATCTTCTTCTTCAGCTTGCGGGACTTCGCGAGGCACTTGCCCTTGCGCTCGCGGTCCTTGATCACGCTCAGGCGCAGGGCGCCGCCGGTGACCTTGACGGCCTTCGGGTCACCCTTGGAGCAGACCCGCTTGCTGGTCGGCTCGTAGTCCTGGCCGCGCATGCTCCACACCGGGCTCAGCGTGCTGCCGGAGAACTCGTCGGAGAACGTCGGGACCAGCCACTGCGAGGTGTCGGCGGACTTGCTGGTGACCTTCTTGAGGCCCTTGAACTTCATGGCGGTGACGCGGTAGGTCACGGCCGCGCCGCCCTTGGAGACGACGGCGGAGAAGTGGGCGCGACCCGACTTCTCCTGCTTGGCGGTGCCGACCTTCTTCCAGGACGACCCGTTGAGCTGCTCGAGGACGACCTTGCGCCCGACCTTGACCGGCTTGATGGTGGCGGTGACGCCGGCCTTGGCCTTGTCAGGGCTGGCGGTGCGCTTGCCCTGCTGGACGATCTGCGGGAGCACCTCCAGCGAGATCTTCTGGCTGGCCTTCTTGGTCACCGACGTCGACGCGGGGCGAGCCGCGGAGTCGGAGGCCGAGCCGGTCTCGACCGTCAGGAGCAGGGACGCGGGCAGGAGCAGCGCGGCGACGCTGCCTGCGAGCACGCGGCGTGCAGACATGTAGGACTCTCTTCGTCTCGGGTGCGATTGGTGTTTCCCCCAGGGCACTCCACCCGTCGGAGGCGGCACCACCTTAACCTTCAGCCCCACCCGTCGGACGATTCCTCGCGATCTCGACGCGCCTAGGGTGGACCGCATGCGGATCACGAAGCACGGGCACGCCTGCGTGCGGGTCCAGGGAGACGGCGGTGTCGTCGTCATCGACCCGGGGGTGTTCACCGACGCCTCCGCACTCGACGGTGCGGACGCCGTCCTGATCACCCACGAGCACGCCGACCACGTGCACCCCGACCACCTGCGCTCGCGCGACGTCCCGATCTGGACGATCGCGGCCGTGGAGCGACTCCTGCGCGAGCAGGCCCCCGACGTGGCCGCCCGCGTGACGGTCGTACGCCCGGGCGACCGGCTCGACGTCGCCGGGACCACCGTGGAGGTCGTCGGGGAGAAGCACGCGGTCATCCACCCCGACTACGACCGGTTCGACAACTCCGGCTACGTGCTGGAGTCGGGCGGGGCCAGCGTCTACCACCCGGGCGACGCGCTGACGCCGCCCGGCCGGGCGGTCGACGTGCTCCTCGCGCCGGTCAGCGCACCGTGGCTGAAGGTCAGCGAGGCCGTCGACTTCGTGCGGGAGGTCGGTGCCCCCAGGTCGCTGGGCATCCACGACCGGGTCTACAGCGACGTCGGCCTCGACATGGTCGCCTCGCACATGGCCAACCTGCTGCCCGCGGGGCAGGCGTTCGAGCGACGCGAGCCCGGCCAGGACCTCTAGGCCTGCGGCGCCCCGGACCGGCTGGGCTCAGCCGGCCTCGAGCGCGTCGCGCACCGGCACGAACTTGGCCTGCGACTCGGCCAGCTCGGCCTCGGGGTCGGAGCTGGCCACGATGCCGCAACCCGCGAAGAGGCGTACGCCGCCCTCGGTCACCATCGCCGAGCGCAGCGCGATGCCCCACTCGCCGTCGCCCGAGGCGTCCATCCAGCCCACGGGGCCGGCGTAGCGGTCGCGCGGCATCCCCTCGATCTCCGCGATGAGGCTCGTCGCCGCGGGGGTGGGCGTTCCGCCGACGGCAGCGGAGGGGTGCAGCGACTCGGCCAGCTGGAGCGAGGTCGCGACGTCGTGCACGACACCGTTGACGTCGGTGGCGAGGTGCATGACGTTGGGCAGGTGCAGGACGAACGGCGCCTCCGGCACGTTCATCGACGAGCAGTGCGGCTCGAGGGCGTCGGCGACCGAGCGTACGGCGTACTCGTGCTCCTCGAGGTCCTTCGACGACCGTGCCAGGGTGGCGGCCAGCGCCAGGTCGCGCTCGTCGTCGCCCGTACGCCGGATGGTGCCGGCGAGCACCCGCGAGGTCACCAGGCCGCGCTCGCGGCGCACCAGCATCTCGGGGGTGGCGCCGAAGAGCCCGTCGACGTGGAAGGTCCAGCACATCTCGTACTGCGCGGCCAGGCGGCGCAGCGGCCAGCGGACGTCGAGCGGCTCGTCGGTGGTGGCGATGAGGTCGCGCGCGAGGACGACCTTCTCCAGGTCGCCGGCACCGATGCGGCGCACCGCCTCGGCCACGACCGACATCCACTCCTCGCCGTTGCGGGCGCCGTCGGAGAAGACCAGGCCCACCGGCGCGGCGGGGTCGGACGTGGGGGCGAGCGTCGGGGCGTCGACCGAGACCGTCGTCAGCCAGGTCCGGTCGCCCCGCCGGCCGACGACGACCTGCGGGACGACGAGCACCGAGTCACCCGGCTCGTCGGCGAACGCGAAGGCGCCGAAGCAGACCGGACCCGTGCCCGGCTCGCCGACGTGGTCCTCGACGTCGGCGCGCGCGACGGTCTCCGACCACCACTTCACCGCGTCGCTGAAGCGGGTCGGCCCGGACGTCTCCAGGCGTGCGGCGACCCCCCAGCCGACCAGGCCCTCGCCGCGGCGCAGCCAGCTCACGGGCTGCTCGCGCGGGAGCAGGTCGAGGAGCGGGAGGTCCGCGAGGTCCACGGGGACGGTGCGCACGACGAGGGGCGCAGCGGGTCCGGCGCTCGGAGCGGACGCGGGGGTCGTCACGAGGGGGGAGCCTACGCCGGGGCACGCAGCGCGGTGACGGGAGATCGGCGAAACGGCGAACAGGAGAGGTGTGGGTCACCTAGGTTGCACCGAGACACAGAGCCACCAAGGAGCCTGCCCGTGCCCGTCGACGAACCTCCTCTCGTCCGGTTGGAACGGCACGCGCGCAACCGCGCGCTCGAGGTCGCCGTGACGGAGCAGCGAGCCGGTGCGTGGGCGTCTCTCACCTGGAACGAGCTCTACCGACGCGTGATCGACGGCGCGGCCGGGATGATCGAGGCCGGGGTGAACCCCGGCCAGGTCGTGGTGATCCGCGTGCCCACCGGCATCCGCCAGCTCGAGCTCGAGCTCGCCACCCGCGTCGCGGGCGCGGTGCCGCTGCTGCTGCCCGACGAGCTCGACCCCGCCGAGGTGGGTCGGCTCCTCGACGAGGTGCAGGTGCGCCTGGTCGTGGTGGACGAGGAGAGCCGACTGGCCCTGCTGCGCCGTGCCGCGCTCGACGACGCACAGCTCTTCGAGTGCGACGACCGCTCCTGGGAGCGGCTGCGTGGCATGGGCCTGGAACGCCGCAAGCGTCAGCCCGACCTTCTCGCCTGGGTGGCGCAGGCCCGTACGGGTGCCGCGTCGGGCGCCGTGATCGGCCTGCCCCGCGAGAAGAGCCAGGCCTGGCTGTTCCGCCCCGAGTGCTCCGGCACCCTGTCCGACCTCGTCGCCGACGACGTCGTGCTGATGACCGGCGCGGCCACCGACCGCTTCACCACGGTGGCGCGCGAGGCCCACCTCACGTCCGGCTGCACCCTCGCGTGGGTGGAGTCGCCCGCGGGCCTTGAAGCGGCGCTCGCCCACGTCGCTCCCACCCACGTCCTGCTCGACCATGCCGGCGCCCGTGTGCTGGAGGACCTGCTCGAGGCTGCCACGGTCGGCGGTGTCGCGTGGCACCCGACGCCACGCGACGTGCTCGACGCGATGTCGGCCCGGGTGGCCGAGGCCCGGCTCGGCTCGCGGGCCCGGAAGCTGGCGGCGGACGTCGCTGCGCTGGGGCCGTGGTGGGGCGGCCGGCTGCGCGTGCTGGCGCTCGACGCCCGCGTGAACCGGACCATCAGCGGCCTCGCGACCACGCTCGGGTTCCGCATCGGCCGCATCGCCCACCACCCCGCCGTCAAGCTCGAGCTCGCGCGGGAGCACGTCGTCGTGCAGGTCCCGGCGGCGCCCGCCGCGGACGCGGCGGACGTGTCACTCCCGCGCCGCGGGCGTGCGGGGGAGGGCCTCGACTCCGCCTTCTCCCTCGCGGGTGCGCCCACTGCCTGACGGCGTCCGTCTCTGCTGCTGAGACGAGCGCCACAGTTCGCACACTGCGCGACCAACGCGCGGTAACTCCGCGGTCGATCCATCAGATCTCCCCAAGGATCGTCGAAGTATCAACCAGACCTCGTGGGGAGGATCGCTGATGGGCCACATCCCAGTCGCCCGCGCGCACGCGCTGCCGGGCCACGCGGACACCACCGCGCACGCCTCGCCCTGGAGCGCGATCACCCACCACGCCCGTCACCGCGGGGACGAGCAGGCGTACGTGCTGCTCGACGGCGACCGACTCGTGACGCGCACGTGGTCGGACGTGGCCGCAGGCGTCGAGGGGGCTGCCGCCGGCCTCGTGCGCAGCGGCCTGCGCGTCGACCAGGTGGTGGTGTCGCTCCTCCCGGCCGACCACGCGTTCCCCGAGCTCGACCTCGCGCTGCGCACGGTCGGGGCGGTGGTCGTCCACGTGGGCCCGCACGCCACCGCCGAGGACCTGGCCCGCGACCTCGGCGATGCTCACGTGCGACTCGTGGTCGCGGAGTCCCTCGACGACGTGACCCGCCTCCAGGGGCTCCCCCTCGCACACGCGGAGCTCTTCACCCTCGACGGCGGTCGGGGCTGGGACCGGCTGCTCGAGCTCGGTCGCGAACGACTCCTGATGGACCCGACGGCCGTCGAGCGCGCCGACCGGATCGTCGACCCCGACGGTGCCGTGCCGCGCCTCCTCGACGGTGGCGTGCCCCTCGGCCGTGTGTCCGGTGACGGCCTGCGCGACGGCGTCCTCGGTCCCGGTCACGTCGTGCTGGCGGTGGGCGACGCCGCCGATCCCCTGGTGCACCTCGTGCGCGCGGCGCACCCGGCCACGGGGTTCGCCCTGTGCGTCGTGCAGGACCCCGCGCGGGCGGCAGGAGCTGCCGCCGCGGTCAGGCCGTCCGTGCTGGTCGTCCCGTCAGCGGCCGCGGACGCGATCGCTGCCACGCTCGCCGTCCTCGAGCCCGGGCCGGCGGCCCGTGGCCGCCGGGCACGCGGCTGGCGGTCGGCAGGGTCCGGGCGGGCTGCCGCCGCACGGGGCGCCGCCCCGCGCGGGCTGCTGGTGGTCACCACGTCCCTCCCCGGTGCCGTACGGACCCTGGTGGCGGACCACGGCGGCGTCCTCGAGGTCGTCGAGGACCTCGACCTGCTGCCGCCCGACCTGCCGCAGCCCCCGCCCGTCGTCATCGGTGACGTGACGCAGCTGCCCCGTCGTTCGCGCCGTGCCCCCGTCGACGACTTCGAGCTCAGGCTGGACGCGCCCGAGCCGGACGCCTCGGCCTTCTCCCTGCCCTCCCTCCCTCTCATGTCGGGTGAGTCCTTCCTCGACCAGCTGCTTCTCTCGCGTGCGCGGGAGGCACGCGAGTGAGGGCCCGGGGACGCCGAAGGGGCGCCCGGACCACGGCCTCCCGGCCGACACCACCAACCTCTGTCGCAGCAGGCGGCGGACGACACATGAAAGGCACCAACATGACCAACGTGGACGTGATCCTCAAGGAAGCCGTCGGCATCGACGGCGCCGTCGCTGCGCTCCTCGTCGACTACCAGTCGGGCATGGCGCTCGGCCAGGCCGGCGACGCCTCGGCGCTCAACCTCGACATCGCCGCGGCCGGCAACACCGACGTGGTCCGCGCCAAGATGCGCACGATGGAGAGCCTGGGCCTCGACGACGAGATCGAGGACATCCTCATCACCCTGGGCAAGGCCTACCACCTGATCAACCTGCCCAAGGACCACAAGGGCCTCTTCGTCTACCTCGTGCTCGACAAGTCCCGCGCGAACCTGGCGATGGCTCGCCACAAGCTGTCGACGCTGTCGACGCAGATCGAGATCTGAACGGCGCCCGCCCGGGTCAGGACCGGTAGACGATCACGTCGTCGCCGATCCTGACCCGGTCGAACAGCCACGCGACCGCCGCGCGGTCGCGCACGTTGACGCAGCCGTGGGACGCCCCGTCGTAGCCGTTGGCGGCGAAGTCGGGGGAGTAGTGGACGGCCTGGCCGCCCGAGAAGAACATCGCGAACGGCATGGGGGTGTCGTAGAGGCTCGACACGTGGTCGCGCGACTTGCGGAACACCGTGAACGCCCCCTCGCGGGTGGGCAGCTCGTCGGAGCCGAAGCGCACCTCGACGGTCTTGAGCACGACACCGTCGACCACCCACCGCAGGGACCGCGAGGTCTTGTCCACGCACATCGCCCGCCCGGTCAGGCACCGCGGGTCGAGTGCGGGGCCGGTGGCGACGATGTTGAAGAGCTCGGCCCGGGTCGGCGTCCGGGTCATCTCCTTGAGGCGCGTGAGCGTACGTCGGTCGACCTGGCCGGTCACCGGGATGCGCCGCTTGGCCTGGAACCCCTCCACGGCCGTGACGGTCGAGCGGGCGTAGCGTCCGGTGACCCGGCCGTCGTACCAGCGGACCTGCCGGAGCCGCGCCTGGACCTGGCGGACCCACATGCCGGTGTCGCCGCGCTCGAGCAGCGCGCGACCGGGCGTGTAGATGTTGTGCAGCGCCTCGGTGGTCGGCTCGGTGGTGATCGCGGTCAGCTTGAGCCACGTGCGCTCGTCCACCACGCCGTCCGCCGTCCACCCGCGGCGCCGCTGGAAGGTCGCCACCCCGGCCCGGGTCTCGCGGTCGAAGCGGCTGGTGACGACCTCGGAGTGCAGGTCGAGCTGGTGCAGGCGGCTCTGGAGCTGGCGCACCCGCCAGCCCGTGTCCCCGATGCGCATCGGGGAGAAGTCGGCGCGCGCAGCCGTGGCGGCGGTGCCCGTGGCACCGAGGACGGCGAGGCCGGTGAGCGCGACGAAAAGGGCGAGCAGGAGCGCGGTGAGGCGCCCGGCGCGGGTGCGTGCAGGACGAGGTGCAGGAGTGCGTGGCATGTGGTTCCTCCCCCGGGGAGCCGACGAACGTGTCGATCATAGGGACGGAGCCCGACGCCCCCACGTTGCACGTACTGGGGATCGGACGCCTACGCTCACCGCGTGGCCCGCGCTGACCTGGACAAGCAACCGACCGACGTACGTCGCATGTTCGACACCGTGGCCAAGCGCTACGACCTCACCAACGACCTGATGACGGCCGGCATCCAGCGCAGCTGGCGGCGCTCCATGGTCGAGGCCGTCGCCCCGCGTCCCGGGGACCTCGTGCTCGACCTCGCTGCCGGCACGGGCTGCTCGAGCGAGCCGTTCTTCGACCGCGGGGCCACGGCGGTGCCATGCGACTTCTCCGTCGGGATGCTCCAGCAGGGCAAGAAGGACCGCCCCGCGCTGCCCTTCGTGGCCGGTGACGGCACCCGCCTGCCGTTCCTCGACGACACGTTCGACGCCGTGACCATCTCCTACGGCCTGCGCAACTTCGTGGACCCGCTCGCCGGGCTCAAGGAGATGCGGCGCGTGACCCGACCGGGCGGCCGCCTGGTCGTCTGCGAGTTCAGCACGCCGACCAACGGCGCCCTGCGCGGCCTCTACATGGACGGCTTCATGCGCGCCCTGCCCGCCATCGCCTCGCTCACCGCCAGCGCCGCCGACGCGTACGTCTACCTCGCCGAGTCGATCCGCGCCTGGCCCGACCAGGCCGGGCTCGCGGACCTGGTCGCCGAGGCGGGCTGGCAGCGGCCCGAGTGGCGCAACCTCACCGGCGGCATCGTCGCGCTGCACCGCGCCACCGCCTGACATGGACGCCGACGGCGCCGTGCCTCGGCGCCCCACGGGCGGAATTAGCGCACGAGATCGTGCCTAAATCCGCAGGTCAGGCCACGTGAGCCGGGTCACGACCCCGACGTGACGCACGCCGCATCCGAGTCCTAGACTGTGGCCCGCGCCACTCGTGAAGCCATTCACAAAGTCACATTCTCCACCTCGGATGTGACCGGGGCGCAGGTCCACCGGAAGGGAATCGATGGAGCTCTACACGCCGGTCCTCGCCCTGGCGCTGCTCGCGACGGGTTTCGCCGTCTTCTCCGTGGTCATCAGTGCCTTCACCGGACCCAAGCGCTACAACCGGGCGAAGCTCGACTCCTACGAGTGCGGCATCGAGCCGACGCCGCAGCCGATCGGCGGCGGCAGGATCCCGGTGAAGTACTTCATCACCGCGATGCTCTTCATCGTCTTCGACATCGAGATCATCTTCCTCTACCCGTGGGCCGTCCACTTCGACCAGATGGCCCTGTTCGGTCTGGTCGAGATGGTCCTCTTCATCGGCACTGTGTTCGTCGCCTACGCCTACGTGTGGCGACGCGGCGGCCTCGACTGGGATTGAGAGATCTGACATGGGACTCGAAGAGAAGCTGCCGTCCGGCGTCCTGCTGACGACCGTCGAGGGCGTCGCGGGCTACATGCGCAAGGCCTCGTTCTGGCCGGCCACCTTCGGCCTGGCCTGCTGCGCCATCGAGATGATGACCACCGGCGCCCCCAAGTACGACCTGGCCCGCTTCGGCATGGAGGTCTTCCGGGCCAGCCCGCGCCAGGCCGACCTGATGATCGTCGCCGGCCGGGTCAGCCAGAAGATGGCTCCCGTCCTGCGCCAGATCTACGACCAGATGCCCGAGCCCAAGTGGGTGCTCGCGATGGGCGTGTGCGCGTCGTCGGGAGGCATGTTCAACAACTACGCCGTCGTGCAGGGCGTCGACCACGTCGTCCCGGTCGACATGTACCTCCCCGGCTGCCCGCCGCGCCCGGAGATGCTCATCGACGCGATCCTCAAGCTGCACGACCAGGTCCAGGCCACCAAGCTCGGCGTCAACCGCGCCAACGAGATCGCCGAGCTCGAGACCGCCGCCCTGCGCGCGCTGCCGACCTCGGAGATGAAGGGCCTGCTCCGGTGAGCGACGAGAAGACCGACGACAAGAGCGACAAGAACGAGTCCGCGCGTCCGGCCGAGGAGCGCAACCTCGAGGCCGCCAAGGCGGAGGCCACGGACAGCGCCGGCACCGGTGTCGAGCAGCCGGCGCCCGACCAGTCCCCGGAGAACGTCCCGGCCCCGACCGGTGAGGTGCGCGTCGTGGGCGCCCGCCACGGCATGTTCGGCGTCGCGGGGTCCGGCGACACCTCCGGCTACGGCGGCCTCGTCAGCGCCACGGTGTTCCCGGCCCCGTCGCAGAAGCCCTACGGCGGCTGGTTCGACGAGGTGGCCGGCGCGCTCGAGGCGCGCCTCGAGGCCACCGAGCTGACCGCGGCCATCGAGAGCGTCGTGGTGCACCGCGGAGAGATCACCTTCCACGTACGCCGCGAGGACCTGCCCTTCGTGGCGCAGATGCTGCGCGACGACGAGGCGCTGCGCTTCGAGTTCTGCTCCGGTGTCAGCGGGGTGCACTACCCCGAGGACACCGGGCGCGAGCTCCACGCCGTCTACCACCTGACCTCGATGACCCACAACCGGCGCATCCGGGTCGAGGTGACGGCACCGGACAGCGACCCGCACCTGCCGAGCCTGGTGAGCATCTACCCCACGCTCGACTGGCACGAGCGCGAGACGTACGACATGTTCGGGCTGGTCTTCGACGGCCACCCCGCTCTGAC
>JAESGW010000917.1_pt1 | contig 10152 bp, 13 predicted proteins | sample 9269791 | NCBI WGS metagenome assembly JAESGW01 (sample SAMN16773120, study PRJNA677053) | algae metagenome | isolation source: Aphanocapsa lilacina HA4352-LM1 and co-occurring heterotrophs from near cave... | place: USA: Maniniholo cave, near Haena, Kauai, HI | collected 2009-07-28 | reverse complement strand
TGAGCGGAGGTTCGGTTGGCGAGTGCACGAGAGGCGATTGAGTAAAGACTATGAGCAGTGGCCGCAGAGCAGTGAGTCGCTGTTCTACCTGGCAAACATGCGGCTGCTCCTGCGCAGATTAACCGCGACTCAGCCTGCCTCCAAAACCGCTTAACAACTTTACGAATTAGCTCTAAACCGTGCAGGTATTTAGCAAATTGGTATCAGGTGGAAAACCGTTGCCCGCCAAGGCTTTTCACCGGTTGGCTGTACTGGAGGCCTCTGCAAACCGCTCTAATGATCAGGTGGACCCCAAAAGCCAATGCAACGGCACCCCGCGCGTGAGGGCAAATTCTTGGGCGCCGCGCACTAGCCGGGCGGTGTCGCGGCGGGTGTCGGGGGTCTGGTAATAGCGGCCCAGATAAAATTCGAGGATGCCTGCGAGGCGTTCGAGCACGGAAGACGTCGGTGGACAGGTAAATTCGATGCACTCGACCTGGTCGAGGTGGCTGTCGAAGACCGGGCTGGTGCGCAGCACGACCTGTGATTCAACACCCAACTGGGCGATGTGCACGGCGCACTCGCGGCAGCTGGCAAACGGCCAACCGGGAAGGTAGAGACGAATCTTTTCAGCCGGCGGCCGGACCGTTGCCATAGCGTAGGATGCAGCAGTTGACTTCGTCGATGCAGACTTTGCCCCACTGCAAAGCCCAACGCACCAACTCGACGCGGTTTTTGGTCTTGGTCTTTTGAAGAATGTTGCTGACGTGGTTGTCCACCGTGCGCTTACTGATCTCCAATACGTCCGCGATATCTTCGTTGGTATGGCCCTGGGCCACCAATTCCAGAATCTGCATCTCCCGGTCGGAGAGGGATTCGCTAGACACGCGGGTCTCAGGCATGGGATGGAGTAGGTATAAATTCACGTTCACTTTTATTCTACGGGATCTGCCGAAATCGGGGATCTTCCCTTATGGGCGGTTTTCCATGGCGCAAACCACCGCCGGCCTGCCGGAAATGTTGGTAAAGATTGGTGCGTTCCTGAAACCTGACACCTACAACCCGCTTTAGATCTCGATCGCCGACTCGGGCAGTTCCTTCATAGGTAAGTCGTTGTTCAAGTCGTCGATGCCTTCGAGGGTGGCGCGGTTGGCCTGTTTGAGGTGATCTTCGAGGATCTGACGAAAGCGCGGATGGTAGATGCGGTGCAGGCTGTAGTTGGGGGTGGCGGCAAAGCCCCGGCGCATCTTGAACTGCCCGCCCGCCCCCGGATCGAAGACTTTAAGACCCATCTGGATGGCCGCTTCCACCGGCTGGTAGTAGCAGGTGCTGAAGTGCAGAAACTTAACTTCCTCGGTGCAGCCCCAGTAGCGGCCGTAGAGGTGGCTGCCTTTGCAGATATTAAAAGACATGGCGAGAATGTCTGCTTGCTTGTGGGCAGCGATAAAGACCGTGCGGTGGGCGAAGCACTCGGCGATGAGCTGAAAAAAGCGCCGGTTGAGGTACTTGCTGCTCCACATGAATTTGCTGCAGGTGTCGTCGTAGAGCCGGTACATCAGCCCAAAGAGATCCGCCCGGATGCTGTCGCCGGTGTAGGTGGCAAAAGTCAACCCTTCTCGCTCCAGTGCGGCGCGCTCGCGGCGGATGTTGCGGCGCTGGTTGGCGTTGAAGCGCTGCAGGTATTCGTCAAAATCGCGGTAGCCGCCGTTGACCCACTGGTAATTGTGGGTGATGCGCTCCAGGCAGTCCTGGGCCTGGAAGCGCTCGCGCTCGCGCGGGGCGACGTACAAAAAGCTCGCACTTAGAATGCGGTTGTTGCGCGCGAAGGTGTCGATGGCCTGGGTCATGCCGGTCATCAGCGCGCCCGGCTCCTCCTGCGGGTGCATCAAGAAACGGTAGCCCGTGGCCGGGGTAAAGGGCGTCACTCCCATCAGCTTCGGGTAATAGCGCAAGCCCATGCGTCCGGCTGCATCCGCCCAGGCGTGGTCGAAGACGAATTCGCCGTAGCTGTGGCCCTTGAGATAGAGCGGTGCCGCTCCCACCAGACGGCTACCGCGCCGTGCCAGCAGATGGACCGGCTGCCAGCCCTCGCTCGGCGAGACACAGCTCGCGAGTTCCATGCTTCTCAGCCACTCCCACTCCAGAAACGGCGAGCCGTCGCCCACCAGGGCATTCCATTCGCGCGGGTCAATCGACTGGAGCGAATCCACCCATTCGCAGGTGAGTTTGGCGGTAGACATAACGCGGTGCTGCCGGCGATTCACATTTATCGTACCCACACCGGAGGGCGGCGCGGCCGAATCGGGCACGAAAAGCGCTCCGGTGCTTGCGTTTGGGGGCCGAAGGCGGTAGCTTACGGATAACAACTGTCCACAATTGCCACATTTTGAGCGCCATGCTGGACTTTCTGAAGATTGCACGCCAGATGCAGGGGGTGAGCCGCCAGCTCGCCGAGGAAGCGCAGCGCGCCTCGCGCCGCCTCGAAGAAGCCGACCGCGTGCTCGGCTGGGTCCGGCAGAACCAGCCGGCGGTGATTGCCCGCACCGCCGAGGTACGCCCCAAGATCACATTTTTGGTGGGCGAACCGGTCGAAGCGCTCGGTGAGAACCATCCGGTCGTCCCGGCGCCGCCCGTGCACACGGTGATTGCCACCGACGGCTCGCAGATTGCCCCCAGCCATCACGAGATTGCCTACTGCTCGCTCATCAACGTCGGCAAAGTCTGCCTGCACTACGGCACCGGCGAGCGGCCTTTGCTCGATTCGCAGCCGGAGGTGTTCTACCGCGAAGAGGATCTGTACGGCCCCTGGGGGCTCAACACCGAGGAGTCGCTCGCCCTGCGCCGCTCCAGAGCCGAGATGGAAGTGCTCGCCGATGTGGCCCTCGACTGTGGCGCGGGCGAACGTCCTGCTGTGGCGCTCGTGGATGGCTCGCTCATCTACTGGCAACTGGAGCAGGTCTCCACCAAACACCAGCAGGCGATTCTCGAACCGATGCTGGTTGCCTGGGAGCGGCTGCGCGAACGGCGCATCCCGGTGGCGGGCTACATCAGTTCGTCGCGCTCGGGCGACGCGATCAATTTTTTGCGCCTGCAACTGTGCCCCCACCCCGACCCCGACTGCGACCGCCACTGCACGGGCAACACCGGCCGGGGCGCCCCCTGCGGCATCCTCCACGGCCTGAGCGACCGGCGGCTTTTCGACAAATTGCTCGCCCCCGGCGAGCGCTCGGGCCTGTGGGCAAGCACTTCCCGCATTCTGGAGCACTACGGTCCGCATCGCGTCCACTTTTGTTATCTGCACGTCGGCTCGGAGATTGCCCGCGTCGAGATGCCTGAGTGGGTGGCTCTTGACGCGGAGTTGCGCGAGCGGGTGCTGGGGGTGTGCCTGGCGCAGGTCGAAAAAGGTTTTGGCTACCCGGTGGCGCTTGCCGAGGCCCACAACCGGGCGGTGGTGCAGGGGGGCGACCGGGCGCGCTTTTTTGCGATGCTCGAAGCTGCCCTCGTTAGGGCCGGCCTCAGCGACGTGCGCGTCTCGCGCAAAGAAGCGCGCAAGCGCGGCAGCATCGCTTAGCAGCCCATCCCTTGGACGTTCCTGCTAGCCTGTAAATATGGAACTAATTCGGAATCACGAGCGCGATTTACCCGCACATCCCCTCGACCGGGAGGCGCTGGAGCGCGACTGTACTCTGGAATTTGTGATTGCCGGTGGACCCGGCGGGCAGCACCGCAACAAGACCGAAAGCGGCGTGCGGCTGACCCATCGCCCGAGCGGCGCCGTGGTCACCGCCACCGAACGGCGCTCCCAGCACCAGAACCGGGAAGTGGCCTTCGAACGCATGGCCGCCAAGCTTGCCGATTTGCAGCGGGTTCGGGCTCCCCGCAAACCGACCCGCAAACCCCGGGCGGCCAAATTGCGCGACCTCGAAGCGAAAAAACGCCGCTCCGCCATCAAACGCGCCCGCTCCGGCCGCGATCTGACCGAATAGACGCCGTGGAGCGCTACTTTGCCACCGTCGCCCGCGGCCTCGAAGCGGTCGCCGCCGCCGAACTGGAGCACCTCGGGGCGGAACGGATAGAAGCGGCCTTTGCCGGGGTGCAGTTCCAGGGGGATCGAGCGCTGCTGTATCGGGTCAACCTCTGGGCGCGCACGATCTTTCGGGTGCTGGTACCCATCGGCGAATTTGCGGCACCGGACCGCGAGCGACTCTACCGGGCCGTCCAAAAAATCGACTGGCAGCGCTACGTGCCAATGGAGGCGACGCTCGCGGTCGATGCCACCGGCGGCAATGCCCGGCTCAACCACACCCACTTCACCGCCCTGCAGGTCAAAAACGCCATCGTCGATCAGCAGCGCGACCGCACGGGCAGGCGATCGAGCGTCGATGCCCACCGACCCGATGTGCGGCTCAACATCCACATCGACAACGATCGCGCCGTGCTCAGTCTCGACAGTTCCGGCGAGAGCCTGCACCGGCGGGGCTACCGCCCGGCGATGGGGGCGGCACCCCTCAAAGAAACCCTGGCCGCGGCCCTTATCGAGCTTGCCGGGTGGGATCCCGCCCAGGCGTTTATCGACCCGCTCTGCGGTTCCGGGACGCTGCCCCTCGAAGCGGCCATCAAGGCACTCGCCATTGCTCCGGGCTTGTTTCGCGACCGTTTCGGCTTCGAGGGCTGGCCGGACTTTGACCGACCGCTGTGGGAACGCCTGCGCACCGAGGCGAAGTCCGTGCAGCGCACCCAATTGCCCGCACCGATAGCAGGCAGCGACAGCGATGTGGAGGTGTTGCAACTGGCCAGGGAAAATGCCCGCCGCTGCGGGGTCCAAAAACTCGTCGCCTGGAGCGCCACCGAACTCGCACACCTCGAAGCGCCGAGCGATCGGGGTGTGATCCTCTGCAACCCGCCCTACGGCGAGCGCCTCGGCGAGGCGTCGGCGCTGGGCGAGCTGTATTCGACCCTTGGCGATGTGTTTAAACAGCGATTCAAAGGCTGGCAAGCGGGCATTCTGACCGGCAACCGCGAACTGGCCAAGCAGATCGGCCTGCGCCCTGCGCGCCGCCTGCCGGTGTTCAACGGAGCGCTGGCGTGTACCCTTTTGCTGTACGAACTTTACTGAATAGCTCGACAGCTATGCAACCGGAAGGAGAAAGCATTGTGTCCACCGGCAGAGGGGATAGATGCCGTTGAAGCATTAGTTTTGATTCACGAACTCGCACAGGGCCACGGCCATGGAAAATCTTGAAACCGCCAGAGATATGCCCGAGACGCTACGCAGCTCGATCGAAATGCTAATGCTCGATACCACCGAGCCCCTCGATCCGCTTCTGTCGCTCAAGCTTACCAACCTAACGATGAACGTTGCCAAGATCGTCTACATGATGGGACTGCAGGACGGCCGCTCTGGCTCCTCTGTCTACTCCTGATCGCCCATAGCATTGCAGAGCCGAAACTAATTATATTTGCGCATCGTAAGTAGTGCCAAAATGTGTGGCTTGCTTGTAAATCCAGCCGAAGCATCTGTCCAGTGGTAGCATCTGGAAGTTGTAAGCGAAAGCGGAGATTTCAGTGGCTACCATCAGCGATATCACCGTCCAGACTGTAGATGGGCAGGCCCGTTCCCTTGGTGAATACAAAGGGCATGTCCTGCTTATTGTCAACGTCGCTTCCCACTGTGGCTATACGCCCCAGTACGCGGGCCTCGAAAGGCTTTACCGCCGCTACAAAGATGCCGGGTTGCGGTTGCTGGCCTTTCCCTGCAACGACTTTGGAGGACAGGAACCGGGTTCCAACGCCGAGATCGCCCAGTTTTGCAGCCGCTACGACGTCAGCTTCGAACTGTTCGACAAGGTGGGTGCGCGGGGCTATTACAAGCACCCCCTGTACATGCGCTTGAGCGAAGCGGTCGAACCTGCGGGAGACGTATCCTGGAATTTTGAGAAATTTTTGATCGCCAGATCGGGGGAGATCCTGGGCCGCTACCGCAGCGGCATCGGCCCGGAAGATCCGCAACTGGTCGCCGATATCGAACGCGAACTGGCAAAAAGTTAGTTTATTTCTTGTTGCCTTTGTTGCCCTTAGCTTTGCTGTCCTTGACCGCATTGCTGAACTTGCTGCTCAAGAAGTTGCGGAACTTGTTGATCAAGTTGGGTTTTGGGCGCTGGGCAAGCTGGATCGCGTCGTCGGGAAATTCCTTGCGCCGAAAACCGTACTCCAGTGGATTGGTGGCCTTGCGCAAAGCGGCGTACTGCCTGAGGGCGCTCTGGCGCAATTTTTCTTCGGAATCGAAAATCGCCTGCTCGACGAGATTAGCAGCAACAGCGATTGCTCCGGCCGCCTTCCACTCGTCCTGGCCGGACTCGCGCACGAAAATTTCAAAGGTCGGCTCGCCTTTTTTCTCAGCGGCCTCGTAGCGGCGGCGCGCCTGAAATTCTTCGTCACTCAGCCGCGGCGCCGCACGACGGCGCTTGGGCGCGGCAGGTTTGGCGGGCTCGACGGGTTTGCCGAAGCCTTTCGCTCGGGGGTCCGATTGCTCTGCCATTGTTTCTCCTTGCACTGGGTCCGGTCTTTCGATTATCGCGGCAAAGGCGGCTTGCGCGGCGATCGACAGCCCGGCTCATCAATGGTACTTGAGCGCTTCCATCAATTCTTCGACGATCCGGCCCTGGTCGCCCCGCTCGTAGGCGGTGGTGACGTGCGCTTCGAGGTGACCGCGCAGAACCACCTCCCCGGCCCGGCTGAGGGCGCCCTGCACCGCCTTGAGCTGGCGAAGCACGTCTATGCAGTAAATTTCTGGGTCGTCGAGCATCTTCTGGATGCTCTCAAGATGCCCTTTGGCAATGGCAAGCCGGCGGGCCGCCTGTTGGCGGCTTTGCGCCGGCATGCACAGATGGTGGGTTGCACCCTGGACGGCTTTTTTGCTCATCGTACCCCTACCACTTCCACTCCAAACCCTTGAGCGTCGACAGCCGCCGTGAGCCGCTCAGGGTAGGCCTCCCCTTCGACGATTGCCCGTCCGGTGCTCAGCTCCACCGTCACTGCCGCAACACCCGGCTGCGCTTTGAGAATCCGGGCGACTCCCGCCTCACAACCGGCGCAGGTCATGCCGGTAATCTTCAACTCGATGGCCATGTCTTCAACCTCCTCTACTGTTGACCCCCCCAGGGAGGGTGCAAAATTATTCTACTGCTGTCTTGGCTCCGGCGACGAGCGCTTTTGGTCTACTTGAATCGAACACAGGGCTTTTGCGCTGCTATCATGGCGGTAGACATGCAAGACAAAGGAAGTTGACCCTCCTGGGGGGGATAGGATGAGTAAGTCCCTGGAAGTCGAAGTGCGCGGGATGACCTGTGCCTCGTGCGCCAGCCGGTTGGAGCGGGTGCTCGGGGGGCTCGACGGGGTGGTGGCCGCGAGCGTCAATCTGGCCACCGAACGGGCACAGGTGAGTTATGTGCCGCCCGCCGAACCGGCGCACTTGCGCGCGGCCATCGAAGCAGCAGGGTTCAAAGTTCCTGCCGCCGCCGATACTGCCAATACCGACGCGCGCACCCGGCAAACAGAAGCACTGAAGGCATCGGTGATCTTCTCGGCCGCCTTCGCCGTGCCGCTGGCGGTCCTCGCGATGTTGCCGATGCTCTGGCCGGCCCTGGAGAAGGCGATGATGGCCGCCGCCCCCGAAGCTGTCTGGCGCTGGTTGATGCTCGCACTGGCCACCCCGGTGCAGTTCGGGCCGGGGCTGAGATTCTACCGCAGCGGCTGGGCGAGCCTGCGTCATGGGGCGCCCGACATGAACGCGCTGGTGATGATCGGCACTTCCGCCGCCTACTTTTACAGTGCGGCGGCGGTGCTGTTCGCAGGGTGGTTTCCGGCCGGTACCGGCCACGTCTATTTCGAGGCGAGCGCCGTGGTGATCACCTTGATTTTGCTGGGCCGCTACTTCGAGTCGCTGGCCAAGGGGCGCGCCTCCGAGGCGATGAAGCGCCTGTTGAACCTGCAGCCGCCCACCGCCCGGGTGGTGCGCGACGGCGGCGAGCAGGAGGTGCCCGTCGAGGCAGTGGCCGTGGGGGATGTGGTCGCCGTGCGACCTGGCGAGAAGGTGCCGGTGGATGGCGAGGTGATCTCAGGCGCAAGCTACGTCGATGAGAGCATGATCACCGGCGAGCCGCTGCCGGTGGCCAAGGGCGAAGGGGCGACGGTCGTGGGCGGGACGATCAACCAGAACGGCGCCTTGCGCTTCCGGGTAAGCCGTGTGGGGACCGGGACCGTACTGGCGCAGATTATGCGGCTGGTGGAGACCGCCCAGGCTTCCAAACCGGCCATTCAGGGGCTGGCGGATAGAGTCGTGGCCTACTTTGTGCCCGTCGTGCTGGTCATCGCCGCGCTTACCTTTGTACTCTGGCTGGTCTTCGGCGGCCCGACCGCCGTCGGTTTCGCCCTGGTCAACACGGTGGCGGTGCTGATTATCGCCTGCCCCTGCGCCATGGGCCTTGCCACCCCCACCTCGGTGATGGCGGGCACCGGCAAAGCGGCCGCACTGGGTATGCTCTTCCGGCGGGGTACGGCCCTGGAGACCCTCGCAAACGTGCAGGTGGTGGCCCTCGACAAGACCGGCACCCTCACCCGCGGCCGGCCGGAGTTGACCGATTTTCTGGCCCAAAGCGGTTTCGAGCGCCAGGAGGTCTTGATCTTAGTGGCTGCGGCCGAATCGGTGAGTGAACACCCGCTGGCACGGGCGCTGAGGGCTGCGGTGGGCGACGTGCCGTTGCCCGAGGCCGAGCGCTTCGCCGCCCTCCCCGGCTACGGCATCGAAGCGACGGTGCAGGGCCGCCGGGTGCAGGTAGGGTCCGAGCGCTACATGGGTCGCCTTGCAATCGCCACAGACGCGGTGGCTTCCCGGGCCGCCGCCCTCGCCGCGGCGGGCAAAAGCCCAATCTACGCCGCTGTGGACGGACGGCTTGCGGCCGTGCTCGCCGTGGCCGACCCGATCAAGCCCGAAAGCCGCGCCGCTGTCGAGCAATTGCACCGCCAGGGTCTGGAAGTGGTGATGGTGAGCGGCGACAACCGCCGCACCGCCGAGGCCATCGCCCGCGAACTGGGCATCGAAACGGTCATCGCCGAAGTGCTCCCGGACGCCAAAGCCGAAACGATGCGCAAGTTGCAAAGCGCCGGCCGGACGGTGGCGTTTGTGGGCGACGGCATCAACGACGCCCCGGCCCTCGCCCAGGCCGACGTCGGTATTGCGATCGGCACCGGCACCGATATCGCCATCGAGACCGGCGAGGTGATCTTGATGGCGGGCGATGTGAGCGGTGTGCCCAACGCCATTGCCCTTGCCCGCGCCACCTTGATCAACATCAAGGTCAACTTGTTCTGGGCTTTTGCCTACAACGTCCTGTTGATTCCGGTGGCGGCAGGGGTGCTCTACCCGGCCTTCGGCTGGCTGCTCAACCCCGTGCTCGCGGCGGCGGCGATGGGTTTTTCGAGCGTGTTTGTGGTCAGCAACGCCCTGCGCTTGCGCCACTTCCGCCCGCCCCTTGCGCACCCTGCAGCCTGACAATTGGAGAGATTATTACAGTATGTGTTCGAGTTGATCTTGCCCAAAAACAGCTCACTATAATGCGCGAACCACCGGCGGGATTGGGTCTGCCGTTCGACGTCGCCACCGCCGACTTTCAGGCGGTGGCGATATCCAGCGAATCTCGGCCCACCGCCTTCCGGCTCGCAGCGTCGGAGGCTCCCATGTTCTCGCAAAATCGCAAAGTCGTCGTTACGGTCAAACCCGAGCATTTTCATAAAGAATGGCGGCTGGTGGGCAAGTTTCACCGCCGCACCAACGAGTTGCTGGAGCTGCTGGTGATGCCGCCGGAGGTCACCTGCCCCGCCAACGCCCGGCAGTATTATTGCCTATTGATGCTCAACGGCTCGATTCGCGACACTTTGCGTCTGCGTGGCCTCAACAATCTCGATCGACCCCTCACCTGGACGTTCGACTCCGGTGGCCAGGAACTGGGCTGGTGTTGAGGCGCTCTCCGTCTTTGAGGGCGAACCCGTGTTAACGTCAGTTCGGGTTAAGCCGGATGGAGGCCCGTATCCGCCGCTACCGATGGCTTTTTCGGCTGGTGACAGTAAGCTATCAACCCGCACACCAGATTCACCAAAAAGTTTACCGGGCTGCGA
>JAESGW010000915.1_pt1 | contig 10174 bp, 12 predicted proteins | sample 9269791 | NCBI WGS metagenome assembly JAESGW01 (sample SAMN16773120, study PRJNA677053) | algae metagenome | isolation source: Aphanocapsa lilacina HA4352-LM1 and co-occurring heterotrophs from near cave... | place: USA: Maniniholo cave, near Haena, Kauai, HI | collected 2009-07-28 | reverse complement strand
GTCATCGCAGCGAAGTGAACTTTCTGGTGAACCTGGTGTGTGGATTGATTGCCTATTGCCACAAGCCGAACAAGCCGTCGGTGGCCTCGGATGTGGAGCGGCTCAGCGCTTAACCCGAACTGACGTTCAGTTACAGGGACGTCGAGGAGATGATGGCCGTGCGGGGCGTCCAGCTTACCTATGAGACCGTCCGCGCCTGGTGCCGCAAGTTCGCTCAGACCTACGCCAATCAGATCCGCTCCGCCGCCGTCGGCCACAACCCGGTGACAAGTGGCACCTGGACGAAGTAGTCCTCAAAATCAACGGCAAGACCTCCTATTTATGGCGGGCGGTGGACCAGCAAGGCAACATCCTCGACATCCTGGTCCAGAGTCGGCGCAATAAAGCAGCGGCTAAAAAGTTCTTCCGCAAATTGCTGAAGGGTCTGCGCTACGTGCCGCGGGTGATCATCACCGACAAACTGGCCAGCTACGGGGCGGCGAAAAAGCAGATCTTGAAATCGGTGGAACACCGGCAGCACAAGGGCTTGAACAATCGGGCCGAAAACTCCCATCAACCAACCCGGGAGCGGGAGCGACGGATGCGCCGCTTCAAATCGGCCGGTCATGTCCAGAGATTTCTCTCAGCCTACGGCCCGATCCGCCAGCATTTTTCTCCGCGCCGCCACCGACTGAGTGCTGAGGCGTATCGCCAGACCCTGCAGCAACGTTTGGCGGCCTGGCGGGAGATCGTGGGTATCGCTGTGGCAAGTTGAGCAAGAACCGGCCCGATCTATAGGGAAAATGCGTGTCCAGAACCTTTGCCTGCCAGCTCAAAACGTTAAGTTGACAAAGCCGAAGCATGTACGCCGCCGGTATCCGCTTCGAGGGCTAGACTGGACGCAAAACGAGCGGCCCGGTCATGGTACAGACGATTCAGGCTCAGGGGTTGCGGCTTGTGGACCTCCAGCAACGCTTTGGTCTGCGCTGGGTGGAGAGCGATGCCGCTTCCCTGCAATGGCAGGAGGAATTGCCCGTTCTGAAGAACGAGCAAGTTCACAAGTTGGATCTGCTCAAGCAGCGCCACCGCTACCTGGCCCAGTACGGGGTAGCCGAAGAGACGGTCAAACTCACCATGCTCGCACCGCTGCTCGAACTGGCGGGTCTATGTGACGCGCCCTTTCGGCTCGAAACCGAGGCTTCTATCGAAATTGCCGCCGAGGACGAGGGAGTGCTCATCCGTGGGCGCATCGATGTTCTGGTGGTCAGCGGCCAGTTATGGATCCTGGTCATTGAGTCCAAAAAAATGGGCTTTAATGTCACGGAGGGACTGCCCCAGGCGCTTTTATACATGCTTGCCAATCCCAGTTTCAAAGAACCCCGATTTGGAATGATTACCAACGGCGAATCTTATCTTTTTGTGAGGCTTACCCAGAACGGCACACCCGAGTACAACCTCTCCAGACCGTACTCTCTACTGAACCCCGGCAACGATCTGTACGAAGTTTTGGGTATTCTGATGCGATTAAGCAGCCTTTTTCTTCCGCAATAGAAGCTGCGGAGCAGATCGCTGCCGTTGGAGTGCACGCATCAACGTAGCTTTTAGATCGGGTCTCACTGATTGCATACAAGCCTTTTCCAGGTCGGCTCCTGATGTTCAGGAAGTAAATTGGCCGGAGAAATAGTGGCCTGCGGTAAAACTGGATGGATGGCCCCCCAGGATAGGGAGTTTGGAAGGTATGAAAAGTGGATGGCAAGCGACAGTAGGGCTGGTTGTCTGCATGACGTCGGCAACTGGAGGAGCCCAGGCAGCAGAATTTAAGGACATTGCCGGGTACTGGGGGGCCTCCTACATCGATACCCTGGTCGATCGCCGGTTTATTGCCGGTTTCCCGGACGGTACCTTTCGCCCAAATGCGCCCGTCACCCGCGCCCAACTCGCGGCGATGGCCGCCCGGGCCTTCGACCTGCCCGAGAGCCAGGTGAGCAACCTCACTTTTAAAGATGTTTCCCCCAACGACTGGGCGGCGGGGGCGATCGCGGCGGTAGCCGACCGGGGTCTGGCAAGCGGGTTTGTGGACGGCAACTTTCGCCCTGAGGATCTGCTCACCCGCGCCCAGGCGATCGTGATCTTCTCGCAGGTGTTGGGGCGCTCCTCCCAAAACAACACCGCAGGCACTCTCACCGGCTACAACGACGCCGCGGCGGTGCCGGATTGGGCAAGGCCGGGTATCGAAAAAGCCGCCGCCGCCTCGATCATCGTGAGCTACCCCGACCCGAACGTCCTCAAGCCCAACACGGTCGCCACCCGCGGCGAGGTGGCCGCGATGATGTACCAGACGTTGATTCGCCTGGGAATCAGCCTGCCGGCCCTCGATATCGGCGTGGTCGGCAGCGACGACCGGCCGGCGGTGCCGCGCGCGCGCGCAGCTGCCGCCGAACGGGTCGAGATCGATCGTCTGGTGCTGCTGCCTGAATTGAATGTGTTCCGTTCGGGCGACGAGTTCTCGGTGCGCGCCTTTGCAACGCCGGGGGGGCAGGCAAATTTCACCCTACCGGGGATCGCCCCGGCGGTGCCGATGGAAGAAAAACAGCCCGGCGTCTACGAGGGCCGCTATGTCGTCAAACGCGGCGATCAAGGCGGCGATCTGCGCCTCGCGGTCACCCTGCGCGGGCGCGCCGGGAGCAGTACTACCCAGGTGTGGCCCCAGGGCATCAACATCAATCGCTAAGTCGGCAGGAGCCATTTTCTCCCGTTGGTGGTGTGACACCCTCTGCCGGATGCGGCATGCTTGTCCGAGGGGGGCGTTCGCGCAGCTTGCGCGGGGGGCGCCCCTTTTGTGTGCAGAAGGAGCATAGCGCATGGACAATTTTCGTAAAACAGGGGCGGCGATCGGCCTTGCCCTGGGTCTGACGGTTGTCGCTGCCCAGGCGGCGAATTTCGGCGATACGGCCGGGTACTGGGCGGAGCCGTACGTCTCGACGCTGGCCGATCGCAAGTTCATCGGCGGCTTTCCGGACGGGTCGTTTCGTCCCAACGATGCGATTACCCGCGCCCAATTTGCCGCCATCGCTGCCAAAGCGTTCGATCTGCCCGCTGCTGGCGGTGGCGGTTTGACTTTTAACGACGTGTCGGCCAACTACTGGGCGACCGGGGCCATCGCCGCGGTGAGTAACAGCGGCCTGGTCACCGGTTTTCCGGATGGGTCGTTTCGGCCGGAGGAGCGCATCACCCGCGCCCAGGCCCTGGTCATCCTGGCCAAAGCCCTCGCAGATAAAGGCGAGCGCACGTCGCTGAACCTGGACGATTACACCGACGTGCAGGCGGTGCCCGACTGGGCACGGCCGAGCGTCACCAAAGCGGCGGAGTCGGGGATCATCGTCAATTTTCCCGACCCGGCCCTAATCAAGCCCAACGCCCTGGCCACCCGCGGCGAGGTGGCCGCCCTGATGTACCAGACGCTCTCGCGCTCCGGCCGCGACCTGCCGCCGTTGAATATCGGTTCGCTCGCCCCAGCTACCGGTGGCGGTGCTGGGCGCGGGCGACTCGCCATCGAGCGCGTCGTCGTGCAGCCGGACCGGCGGGCAGTGCAGGCGGGCGAAGAACTGGTCGTGCGCACCGAAGGTACCCCCGGCGCCGAAGCGAGCTTCAGCATCCAGGGGATCGCCCAGGGGATCCCCATGCAGGAGGTGGAGCGGGGGGTCTACGAAGGCCGCTCCACCGTCAAGCGGGGAGACCGAGAAAGGAATGCCCGCCTTGCGGTTACCCTCAAAAGTCGCGGCGAATCGGTCACCCGCGAGGTCGAGCGGCAATACGCCTTCGGATCGGTGGCCTTAGGCGATGCGGGACGCGGTGATTTTAACGGTGACGGAAGGCCCGATGTGCTCTGGAGCCGGGTCGACGGCAGCGAGGCCCGTCTGTGGCTGATGGAAGGCACCCGCAAGGGCCGCGAACTGGCCCTGGGGCGCTCACCCGGTCGCGACTGGCGCCTCGCGGGCAGCGGCGATTTCGACGGCGACGGGCTGTCGGATCTGCTCTGGCACAACCAGGCCACCGGCGAGTTGTTGCAGTGGCGCCTCGGCCGGGCAGGCAAACCGCAACCCATGGCAATGCGCACCGAGCCGGTGGCGCGCCGGTTGCAGGTGGGAGGCACGGGCGATTTCGACGGCGACGGCCGTGCCGATGTTCTCTGGCGCAACCCAGCCACCGGGCGCAACACCCTCTGGCTGATGGACGGGACCAACCGCCGCTCACAGAGGCCGCTGCCGGACCAGGCCGGGGCGAATCTATTGATCGCAGGAGTGGGCGATTTTGACGGCGACGGCGGCGCGGATATCCTCTGGCGCAACCGGGTAAGCGGTGCCAATAGTCTTTGGCTGATGAACGGCACCCAGGTGGTGCGCACGGTGGCCATCGGCGAGGCGCCGCCCCAGTGGCAGGTGGGCAGCATTGCCGATTACAACGGCGACGGCCGGGTCGATATTCTCTGGCGCCGGGTGGACTCGGGTCAGAGTGTCTTCTGGATTATGAACGGCACCGAGCGCACGGCGACCGCTGCCGCCCCCGATGGACCGGGCGCGCCGTGGGAAATTGTCGGGCCGCGCTAAGCGCCGAAATGCAACAAGAAGGGGCCGAATGGCCCCTTCTTGTTGGTTGGTGTGTGGAAATTTATTCGGGTTTGACGGCGGGTCCGGTGGTCGTCGTGGTCGTCGTACTGCTGTAGGAGGAGCTGCTCACCGAAGTGGCGCTCGGATCGACGTAGCCCGTCCGGTACGGATAGATATTGAACGAGGCGAGCGAAGACTTAGGCGATCGGGCCAGGGCGTAGGTGGTCGGGTCGAAACGGCTCAGCACGTTGTTGGCACGCCGTTCGCGCAGCACGTGGACGGCGACGACGGCGCTTTTGCTGTTGGGCCGGCGGCTAATCGGCACCGCAATGTTCTTGTTGGTGCCCGAAGCGAGTTCGACATAACCCAGCACCGCACCCGGTTGCCCGTTATCGTTCTCGTGGATGACCAGCCAGCCGATGTCGGGGCTGTTGACTTGCTTGACCATTACTTTGCCGTCGGCGATGTACTGATCTTGAACGTCGATGAGGGACGATTCGGGACGGGGGATGTAGGGGCTGGTGTAGAGCGAAGGATCCGTCGCAGCGCTGCGCTGCATGGTGGTGGTCGTCGTAGTTGTCTCATCGGCCGTCGTCTGTGCCTGCGCATTGCCCTGAATCAGCAGGATTGGGGACAGCGCAAGCAAGGTGCCAAGCGCAAGATGACGCGTATTCATCGCGGTTCAACCTTATCCACTGCTTTTTGATCGTGCCAGGGGCGAAAAGCGTGTACCTCTGCCCGCAGAGACATCTCCCGGGGCCGATGCCGGCAGAGGTGTAGAATAGGTTGTAACTTTGTGTTTAACAGAAGCTCAGTGAGCCAGTCCCCACCGACCCGTAAGCCCATCATCGAATTTCGCGGCGTCAGCAAGTCCTTCGGCACTCAGCGTATCCTGGACGATCTCGATTTAAAGGTCTACTACGGTGAGGCTCTGGTGATTGTCGGGCCGTCGGGCACCGGCAAATCGACTATCCTGCGGCTGATGTGCGGCTTGTTGGAACCGGACTCCGGAGAGGTGTTGCTCGGCGGCGTGCCGCTGCAGGCCGAACAGCTGCAGAGAAAGCCCATCCAGGTCGGTATGGTCTTTCAGCAGGCGGCGCTGTTCGATTCGCTCACTGTCGAAGAAAACGTCGGGTTTTTGCTCTACGAGCACTCGAAGTTGCCGCGCAAAAAAATTGGCGAACTGGTGCGCGAAAAACTGGAGATGGTGGGACTTGACCCGGTGCTCGCCCGGCAGATGCCGGCGGAACTCTCCGGTGGTCAGCGCAAGCGTGTCTCGTTTGCCCGCGCAATCATGGAAGATCCTACAGTCCCCGACGACGAGACGCAGCTGTTGCTGTACGACGAACCGACCGCCGGTCTCGACCCGATCGCTTCGACGGTGATCGAGAATTTGATTCGTTCCCTGAAGCAGCGGGGATCCTGCGATAGTTATGTAGTGATCACCCACCAGGAAACGACCATCCGCAGCACCGCCGACCGCATTTTGCTGATCTACCAGGGCAAGGTGCGCTGGGGGGGTCAAGTCCCCGAAATCGACGCGTGTCAGGATCCTTATGTGCGCCAGTTTTTTGACGGCAAGATCGACGGGCCGATCCAGTAGAGAGCAGACAAGGAGTGACCAGTGAATCGACGGGGCATTCGTGAGGGGTTGGTAGGGCTGCTGATCCTTGTCGGCGTCGGCATCTTCGTGGGGCTCTATCTGTGGCTTTCCGGAGGGTTTCGCCAGGGCGGGTACCGCTTTACGATTACTTTTCGCGACGCGAACGGTCTCAATGTCGGTGCGCCGGTGCGCCTGCGGGGTGTGCGCGTCGGCCAGGTGCAGGCGACGATCCCCGGCATCAGCAGCGTCAAGGCCGACGTACTCATCGACCGGCCCGACGTCTTTATTCCCAAAGATTCCCAGTTCGTGGTCTCCCAAAGCGGTTTGATCGGCGAGACGTTCGTTGAAATTTTTCCGTCGGACACCGCGGTGGTGCCGCCGAATACGACCGTCGAGACCCTGAGCGAGCGCTGCGAAAAGAGCGTCGCTTCCGAGCCGCTGGTCTGTCCCCAGTCGTCGGTGATCGGCCGCACGCCGCCCCGCTTTCAGGAACTGGTGCGCTCGCTCGATGCGCTGGCTACCCGATTGGATCAAGATTTCTTCGACAGTCTGCAGACCACCGTCGTCAAATTTGGCCAGACCGCCGACAACCTGAGCAGCCTGTCGCGCACGGCCGCCAAGGATTTTGACGCGCTTGCCGAGACGGCCCGGGCGGCGAGCCGGGAGGTGCCCGCCTTCGGTCGGGCCGCCCAGGCGCTCGAAAAAACTCTGCTCGATGTCGATGTCATTTTGCTGGATAACCGCGCCTCGCTCTCCCAGACGCTGGCCAACATCAACCGGGTAAGCGAAGAGGTGAGCAAACTTACCGGGCAGTTGAGCGGCAGTATCACCCCTGAACGGCTCGATCAGATCGTGGCTAACACCAACGAGGCGGTGGCCAATCTGCGCAGCTTGAGCGTGGCCATCTCCGACCCGGCCACGGTGGCGTCGCTGCGCGCTACCCTCGATTCCGCCCGCGCCACCCTCGACAACATCCAAAAGATCACCACCGACCTGGATGAGCTGACCGGCGATCCGCAATTTCGCACCAATCTGCGCCGCCTCATCGACGGCCTGGGCAACCTCGTCTCCAGCGAACCCGGGGAGGAGACCACCTCGTCGGTTTTCGCCAACGCCGATTACGGCGACGGCATCGCCGGGGTGACCGACACCGCCTCGCCCTAAAATTGATTGTTGCTCTACCTGGCTGGTCCAACCTGAAGGTGTCCTTGAATCTATTTGTGCGCTCAACCATCTTCAAGGTGGGAATCTATGTCCATGCGTTCGTGCAAAACTCGGATGATTTCTAAACCCGCTTCAGATTTACGGTAGAAAATCAGGTGCCGTCCCACGTGGTATTTGCGATATCCCGGCCGAAGCTCATCGCAGGCTCTTCCCCGTTGCGGCTCCTGCGCCAGAAGCTGAAAGGATGCATCCAGCTTGGCAAGGTAATGGTTCCGTTGCGCGCGCCCCCAGGTAGCCTCGGTGTAGCGGCCAATGGATCGCAAATCCTGCACCGCCAGCTCAGTAAGCCGAAAAACCGGCATCAGACAGCGCGTTCCCGGTCAAGCTCTTCGAGCAAACCGTGCAAAGAATAATCGGTCAAACCGCTGCTCTCACCGTCTTGCAGAGCGCGGCGTAGAGCCGCAAACTTTATCTCATGCTCCTCGAGCAATCGCAGTCCGGCGCGGATCGCTTCACTGGCGGAGGCATAACGCCCGCTGTCGATCTGCCTGGCGATAAACGCTTCAAAATGCTCTCCGAGGGTGACGCTCGTATTTTTTTGCATGGCCGAGTCTCTAGGACGCGATATCAACATATATTGTATTTTGGTATTACTCGGGTCAAAGTTCAACGGCAAAACCGCAGCGTCACCTGTGGGCACGCATCCGGTGAGCATAGAAGTGTTTTTGCCCGAAGGCGCCGAGCCGCCTTTTAAAGTCGAAATTACCCGCGCGGCCGGTTCTACCAAAGCGAGCCGTCCCGATCGCCAGGACGCGCCTGCCGTTCCGTAGCGGTGCCGTCCCCCAAAATTGTTACAACTGAGGGATGTTGCTGACATTTTTGGGAACCAGCAGCGGCACACCCACCCGCTCGCGCAACGTCACGTCGATCGCTTTGCAGTTGCCGCAGCGCTCCAGTCTGTGGCTGTTTGACTGCGGCGAGGGCACCCAGCACCAGGTCTTGCGCACGCCTTTGCGCCTCAGCCAGCTGGAGAAAGTCTTCTTCACCCACCTGCACGGGGATCACCTGTTCGGGCTAGTGGGGTTGCTCGCCAGCCGCGCTTTGGGCAGCGCCGGGACGACACCGGTGAAGCTCTATGGCCCGCCGGGACTGCAGGAGTACGTGCGCGCCACCCTGCGCTATAGCGACACCCACATCAACTATCCAATCCACTTTCAGACCGTCGAGCCGGGTCTGGTGCTGAGCGAGGAGGGCTTTACGGTGCTTGCCAACGCCCTCAAGCACCGGATCCCGGCCTTCGGCTACAGCGTCATCGAACACGACCAGCCCGGCCGCTTCGACGCCGAGCGAGCCGCCCAGCTGGGTATTCCCTTTGGGCCACTGTACGGCCAGCTCAAGGCGGGCCGTACAGTGGCGCTTCCCGACGGCCGCACTGTGGATGGGCGCACCCTGGTCGGCCCCGAGCGCAAGGGCCGCAAGCTCACCTACTGCTCCGATACCATCTATACCCCCAGCGCCGTCGAGCTGGCTTTGGGAGCCGACGTGCTCATCCACGAAGCGACCTACTGCGAAGCGGATCTGAACCTGGCGGAGCGCGGCCTGCACTCGACGGCGGCGATGGCCGCCCGGGTTGCCCGCGAAGCAAAGGTGCGCCAGCTCATCCTCACCCACTTCAGCCCCCGCTACGAGGCGGGTCTTGCCGCCCTGCGCGCCGAGGCGGAGGCGATTTTCCCGAACGTGCGGATGGCCGAAGATTTCTGGCGCTACGAGATCAAAGCGGTCGAAGCGCAGTTGCCGAAGGCTTTGGTAGAGCAGTAGGCTCGGCCTGCGCTTCGTGCCGGTATCCGGACCCGTTGCTTGGGGTTTCAAAAACTCGAACCTGCAGGTCATTGGCTAGCTGGCACCAACGGTATGGGGTTCTGCCAGGAGTGGGACAGTGGTGAGCCGGGTGCATAAATCTCAAGCGCCAGCACTAACAGGATTGTGACCCAGTGGAACACCATCCGATACGCCCAACGGAGCCCTGTGCAACTGGTTTATACTCGTTTCCACTGTTGCCGGTGTTTACTGCTGGAACATTGCTGATTTTATCTTTGATCGCGGTCTGCAGCATCCGTTTGCTGTCGTCGATTAAACCGACTGCAAATAGACTTACAAACATTGAACTTATTGCCTTTAAGGAGTTGTACAGTGCTGCCTACATTTCGACTGCAACTGAAGAAGTTGTCCCTTGCTTCGATTTGCTGCTGTAGCGGTATTGCGGCTGCCCTATTGACCGCAGGCTCCGCTGCCGCGGCGGCTGAGATTGCTTTTGTCGCGGCGCGCGAGCTGCCGCTTGCTGCGACACTTCAGGTCCAGAATGCCCTGGCGGTGGCGGCGGCCGATTTCGACGGCGACGGCGATCCGGACCTGGCGGCGCTCAGCCGTGTGGGAGACGGCAACAGGCCCAATCGGGTGTCGGTGTTGCTCAACCGGTCCGGCGGCAACTTTGCGGCCGGCGGCAGTTACGAAGTCGGAACGGGCGATGCGGGCGCTCTGGTAACTGGCGATTTCGACGGCAACGGAGACCCGGATCTGGCACTTACCAACCGCACGGACGGCACGGTTTCTGTACTGCTCGGCAGACGTGGGTCGCGTTTTGCTGCTCCTGTCAGTTTTGCCGCCGGGGAGCAGCCCGTGGGGCTTGCGGTGGGTGAGGCCCATTCAAGTTTGAAGTGCAACAGCACCTGACTGAGCTAAGAATACCTCCCGTGGTGTCCGATAACCAAGCACTTTTCGCGGGCGGTCATTGATCATGTCCATTGCCCTTTGCACCTGCTCA
>JAESGW010000914.1_pt1 | contig 10186 bp, 7 predicted proteins | sample 9269791 | NCBI WGS metagenome assembly JAESGW01 (sample SAMN16773120, study PRJNA677053) | algae metagenome | isolation source: Aphanocapsa lilacina HA4352-LM1 and co-occurring heterotrophs from near cave... | place: USA: Maniniholo cave, near Haena, Kauai, HI | collected 2009-07-28 | reverse complement strand
CGAGCCCGGGCCACAGCGTCGTACGCCGGCCGTCCTCGTCGTAGTCGTAGAAGCCGGCGCCCTTCAGCCGGGACGGCCGCCCGAGGCCGATCATGGTCGCGATGACCTCGCCGGCCGGGTAGTCGCCGAGGTCGACGCCCTCGCGCTCGGCGGCGTCCTCGGTCGCCTTGCGGATCTTGGCCATCAGCTCCATGTTGAGCTCGTCGCTGATCTGCAGCGGCCCGACCGGGAAGCCGGCCGACGTCGCCGCGCGCTCCAGCGAGACCGGGTGCACGCCCTCGGCGAGCATGGCGAGGCCCTCGTTGATCTGGGTGCCGATCACGCGCGAGGTGTAGAAGCCACGCGAGTCGTTGACCACGATCGGCGTCTTGCGGATCTGCTGGACGACGTCGTACGCCTTGGCGAGCGCGGCGTCGGAGGTCTCCGCGCCGCGGATGATCTCGACCAGCGGCATCTTGTCGACCGGGCTGAAGAAGTGCAGGCCGATGAAGTCCGCCGGGCGGTCGACCCCGGTCGCGAGCTCGGTGATCGGCAGCGTCGAGGTGTTGGAGCACAGCAGCGCGTCGGCGTCGACGTGGGGCGCCACCTCGGCGAAGACCTTGGCCTTGAGCGACGGGTCCTCGAAGACGGCCTCGATCACCAGGTCGCAGCCGGCGAGGTCGGCCGCGTCGGCGGTCGGCGTGATGCGGCCGAGCAGCTCGTCGGCCTTGTCCTGCGTGATCTTGCCGCGCTCGACACCCTTCGCGTTGAGCTTCGCGGTGTACGCCTTGCCGCGCTCGGCCGCCTCGAGCGAGACGTCCTTGAGCACGACCAGCATGCCGGCGCGGGCGCACGAGTACGCGATCCCGGCGCCCATCATCCCGGCGCCGAGGACGGCGACCTTCGTGGCCTGCCAGCGCTCGATGCCCTGGGGGCGGAGGGAGCCGGAGTTGATCGCTTGGAGGTCGAAGAAGAAGGCCTGGATCATGTTCTTCGCCTGCTGGTTGACCACCAGGTTGGTGAAGTAGCGGCTCTCGATGCGGGACGCGGTGTCGAAGTCGACCTGCGCGCCCTCGACGGCGGCGCTCATGATGGCGCGCGGGGCCGGGTAGACCGCGCCCTTGGTCTGCTTGCGCAGCAGCGCCGGGAACGCCGGCAGGAACTGCGCCAGCGCGGGCGTCCTCGGGGTGCCGCCGGGCATCTTGTAGCCGGCGCGGTCCCACGGGTTCTTCGCGGCGTCCTCGTCGTCCCGGTGCGCCAGGATCCACGCCTTCGCGGCGGGCACGAGCTCCTCACGGGTCGCCACGACCTCGTCGATGAGCCCCTTGGCCAGCGCCCCTTGCGGGTCGAACTGGGTGCCGGGCATGAGCACGTCCATCAGCGCGGACTGGAGGCCGAGCATGCGGACGACGCGGGTGACCCCGCCGCCGCCGGGCAGCAGGCCGAGCGTCGACTCGGGCAGGCCGATCTTGACCGAGCGGTCGTCGACGGCGATGCGGCGGTTGGCCGCGAGGGCGATCTCGAGGCCGCCACCGAGGGCCGCACCGTTGATCGCCGCGACGACCGGGCGCGGATAGGTCTCGAGCATGCGGAGGCTGGACTTGACGGCCTCACCCATCGCGAAGATCTCGTCCGCGTCGTCGGGCGTCGCCTTCATCATCGACTTGAGGTTGCCGCCGGCGAAGAAGGTCTTCTTCGCGCTCGCCAGGACCACGCCGGTGACGTCGTCGACCTCGTCGAGGAGCCGCTGGACGGCGGCCTCCATCGACGCCTGGTAGAGCTCGTTCATCGTGTTGGCGCTGGCCGTCGGGTCGTCGAGGGTCAGCGTGACGATGCCGTCGGCGTCGCGGTCGTAGCGGACCGCGGTCTGGGTGGTGGTGTCAGTCATGCGGGAGTCCTAGCTCTCGGTGGTCGAGGTGCGAGCGCAGCGAGCCTCGAAACCACAGTGAGCTGGTTTCGAGGCTCGGGCGCTGGGCGCCCTCGCACCTCAACCAGCGAAGGGGATAGGTCAGACGAGCTCGACGATCGTGGCGATACCCATGCCGCCGCCGACGCAGAGCGTGGCGAGGCCGCGCTTCTGGTCGCGGCGGGCGAGCTCGTCGACGAGGGTGCCGAGGATCATCGCGCCGGTGGCGCCGAGCGGGTGGCCCATCGCGATGGCGCCGCCGTTGACGTTGGTGACGTCGTGGCTGATGCCCATGTCGCGCATGAAGCGCATCGCGACGGCGGCGAACGCCTCGTTGATCTCCCACAGGTCGATGTCGTCGACCTCGAGACCGGCACGCGCCAGCGCCTTGCGGGCCGCCGGGGCGGGACCGGTGAGCATGATCGTCGGGTCGGCACCCGACACGGCGGTCGAGATGATCCGGGCGCGAGGCGTCAGGCCGAGCGAGGCACCGACCTCCTCGGTGCCGATCGCCATCACGGCCGCGCCGTCGACGATCCCCGAGGAGTTGCCGGCGTGGTGGACGTGGTCGATCGCGGGGATCCAGTGGTACTTCTCCAGCGCCACGTCGTCGAAGCCCGCATCGCGGCCGATCTGGGCGAAGGACGGCTTGAGCCCGGCGAGCCCTTCGACGGAGGTGTCGGGGCGTACGGTCTCGTCGCGGTCGAGCACGGTGACGCCGCTCAGGTCCTTGACGGGGACGACCGCGTCGTCGAAGTAGCCGTTGGCCCACGCCTTCGCGGCGCGGTGGTGGGACTCGGCGGCGTACGCGTCGACGTCGGCGCGGCCCCACCCCTCGATGGTGGCGATGAGGTCGGCGCCGATGCCCTGCGGCACGAAGCCGGTCTCGAGCGCGGTGGCCGGGTCCATCGCCCACGCGCCACCGTCGCTGCCCATCGGCACGCGGCTCATCGACTCGACGCCGCCGGCGATGACGAGGTCCTCGAAGCCCGACCGGACGCGCTGCGCAGCCTGGTTGACCGCCTCGAGCCCGGACGCGCAGAAGCGGTTGAGCTGCACACCCGCGACGGTCTCGGGATAGCCGGCCTTGAGGGCCGCGGTCTTGGCGATGTCGCCGCCCTGGTCACCGATGGGGGTCACGACACCGAGCACGACGTCGTCGACGCGGGCCGGGTCGAGCGTGGGGTTGCGGGTCTTGAGCTCGTCGAGGAGTCCGACGACCAGGTCCACGGGCTTCACCTCGTGCAGCGAGCCGACGGCCTTGCCGCGGCCGCGAGGTGTGCGGATGTGGTCGTAGACGAATGCTTCTGCCATGCGACCGATTGTGACACCATTACTGTCACAGTCCAACAGGTGTGGCGCGGGTCACCCGGGATCGAGACCTTCGGCGCGAGAGGATGGGCGGGTGGAGACCGAGCTGCTGACGCTGGACGAGCTGACGGAGCGTACGGGCGTGAGTGCGCGCAACGTCCGCTTCTACGCCTCCCGCGGCCTGGTGCCGGCGCCCGTGCGCCGCGGACGGTCGGGCTACTACGGCCCCGACCACGTCGCCCGCCTCGAGCTGGTCCGCGAGCTGCAGGGCCACGGCTTCACCCTGTCGGCGATCGAGAAGTACGTCGAGCAGATCCCCGAGGCTGCCACGCCCTCCGACATCGCGCGCCACCTCTCGCTGCTCGCCCCCGTCACCGGCGACCGTGACGTCGACGTGTCGGGCGACCTGTCCGGGATGGGCATCTCGCCCGAGGCCGCCGAGGCGGTGGCCGAGGTCTACGCCGCCCACGGCAGGCAGGTCGCCGAGGAGCTCTCCGAGATCGTCCGCACCAAGGTGTGGCCGCAGTTCCGCGAGGCCGGCTACACCGCCGAGCAGCTGCGCGAGTTCATCCACCGCCTCAAGCCGCTGACCATCGCGGGGCTCGTCACCGCCTACGAGCAGGCGATCGACGAGAGCCAGGCGGCGTACGACTCCAGGCGGGGGCACTGATCCCCCGTCGGGGTGTTCGGTCGTCGCCTGCCTGCTGGTTGGCTGGGGTCGTGCCCACCTGCCCGCCGCCGACGGACCGCGAGCCCCGATGACCGGCGGCGCGGTCTACCTCCTGCTGGGCCTGTCGCTGCTGCTGGCGATCGTCCTGCCGCAGGTCACCCACCGGTTCCCGGTGTCGCCGACGATGGTGCTCGTCGGCGTCGGCATGGCGATCGGGCTGCTGCCGGTCGAGGACGCCGTCAGCCTCGACCCGCAGGACCACCGCACGCTGGTCACCCACCTCACCGAGCTCACCGTGATCGTCTCGCTCATGGGCGTCGGGCTCGCGATCGACCGCGGCCTCGCGCCACGGTCGTGGCGGTCGTGGCGCACCTGGTCGCCGGTGTGGCGGCTGCTGCTGGTCACGATGCCGCTGACGATCCTCGGCGTCGCGGTCCTCGGCTGGTGGGTCGCCGGACTGGCTCCCGCGGTCGCCCTCCTGCTCGGCGCGGTGCTCGCGCCCACGGACCCGGTGCTGGCCTCCGACGTGCAGGTCGGCGAGCCACTGACCGACGACGCCGAGGACCAGCACGGCAACCGCCCGGACGAGGACGACGACATCAGGTTCGCCCTCACCGCGGAGGCCGGGCTCAACGACGGGCTCGCCTTCCCGTTCGTGCACCTGGCGCTGCTGCTGCTCGCCGGCGGCTTCGGCGTCGGCGAGGCCGCCACCTGGCTCGGCTGGTACGTCGTCGGCAAGGTCGTCCTCGGCGTGCTGGTCGGTGCCGCTGCCGGCTGGCTGCTCGGCCGGCAGGCGTTCCGGGCACGGGCGGAGGTGCTCAGGCTGGCCGACCACGGCGAGCCGATGCTGGCGCTGGCCGGGCTGCTGGCGGCGTACGGCGCCGCGGAGCTCGTCGGCGGCTACGGCTTCCTGGCCGTCTTCGTCTGCGCGATGGTGCTGCGGGCCTCGCACCACGGCCACGCCTACCAGCGCGCCATGCACGGGGTGGTCGAGCGGCTCGAGCGGCTGCTGACGCTCCTGGTGCTCCTCCTCCTCGGCATGGCGATGACCCGCGGCCTGCTCGAGCACCTCGACTGGCGCGGTGTGCTGCTGGCATTGGCGCTGGTGCTCGTCGTACGCCCGGCGACCGGCTGGCTGGCCCTCGCCCTGCTGCCGCGCGAGGAGCGCCTCGACGGCGGCCTCGACCGCGGCGAGATGGTGGCGGTCGCGTTCTTCGGGGTGCGCGGCGTCGGCTCGCTCTACTACCTCGCGTACGCCGCCAGCCACGAGCAGCTGCCCGAGGAGCCGTGGCTGTGGTCGACCGTCGCGTTCACCGTGATCGTGTCGGTGCTGCTGCACGGCACGACGGCGACGCCCGCGATGGCGCGCCTCGACGCGCGGCGCGAGGGCTCCGCTGGCGCGGGCTGACACGATGGGCGACATGTCCACAGTTCTCGTCACCGGCGCCACCGGCTTCATCGGCCGCCGCCTGGTCCCCGCCCTCGTGGAGGACGGCCACGACGTCCGCGCCATGACCCGACGGCCGGAGGCGTACGACGGTGAGGGCACGCCGGTCGGCGCCGACGTCTCCGACCCGGACTCGCTGCGGTCCGCGCTCGAGGGCGTCGACGTGGCGGTCTACCTGGTGCACTCGCTCGACGACCCCGACTTCGAGCGCAAGGACGCGCAGGCGGCCCGCAACTTCAGCGCTGCCGCCGCGGGCGCCGGGGTGCGGCAGATCGTCTACATGGGCGGGCTCGGCGACGACGACGACGACCTGTCGGCCCACCTGCGCTCGCGACGCGAGGTCGAGCACCTGCTCGGCGAGGACGGTGTGCCGGTGACGGTGCTGCGCGCCGCCATCGTGGTCGGCCACGGCGGGATCTCGTGGGAGATCACGCGCCAGCTGGTCAAGAACCTGCCCGCGATGGTGGTGCCCAGGTGGGTCGGCACCCGCACCCAGCCGATCGCCCTCGACGACGTGATCCGCTACCTCGTCGGCGTGACCGGCAACGAGCAGGCCCTCGGACGGGTCTTCGAGATCGGCGGCACCGAGCAGCTGACCTACCTCGACATGATGAAGGTCGCCGGGGAGCTTATCAACGGTCGCTCGATCCCCATCGTCACCGTGCCGGTGCTGACCCCGCGACTGTCGTCGCACTGGCTCGCGCTGGTGACCGACGTCGACGCGACGACCGGTCGCAACCTCATCGACTCGATGTCGCACGAGGTCGTCGTCACGGACACCTCGATCCGCGATGTGGTGCCGGGCGAGCCGCTGTCCTACCGCGAGTCCGTACGCCGGGCGCTGGCCGAGCGCGCGGCGGCCGAGGCGGCGGCGGGGAAGGCCTCAGAAAAGTAGCGGCAGCACGAACAGCATCGACAGCGACCACGTGATGTGGGTCAGGATCGGCGCCAGCACGCCGCCGCTGGCGCGGCGCTCGAGGCCGCAGACGGCACCGAGCACGATCGCGGCGAAGCCGAGCATCACGTTGCCGGTGGCGAGGGTGGCCACGACGTAGGCGAGCGTGGTCCACAGCACCGGGTGGCGCGGGATCGCGGCGTACATCGCGCCTCGGAAGAACAGCTCCTCGGCGATGCCGTTGACGAACGTGATGACCGCCAGCACGGTCAGAGAGCCCTCGTCGGCGTAGGCCAGGACCGAGCTGACGTAGTCGGCGAGCGGGTCGATCTCGCGCACCACCAGCGAGCCGAGGACGAAGACCCCGACCAGGAGCAGGCCGAGCAGGATCGGCGCCAGGATCGGGCGTACGAAGGCCTCCGGGCCACCGGCGATGCGGCCCAGGTGCAGCCGTCCGGAGAGGAAGGCGCCTGCGGCCCAGATGCCCGCGAGCAGCACCGCCGCGACGTAGAACGTGGTGCTGCCCGGCTCGAGGCGCAGCGACCAGCCCAGGACGACCGCCCCGACCAGCACGACGACCGCGGCCACGACCTGCCGGCGCCGGAAGGCCTCGGCCGTGTCGCGCTGGTCGCGCGGGACGACGTCCCACAGCGAGCGGCGGATGAAGGTGCGCATGTCCTCCAGCCTAGGAGCCGGACAACAGCTCGCGTACGCGCGGGACGACTTCCTCGCCGTAGAGGCGCACCGACTCGAGCCGCTGCTCGTGCGGGAGCGACCCGACGGAGTACTTCAGCTGGAAGCGGGAGAGCCCGAGCGTGCGGGCCGCCCAGGCGATCTTCTGCGCGACCGTCTCCGGCGAGCCGACGAACAGCGCGCCCTGCGCGCTCGCGGCCTGCTCGAACTGGAGGCGGGAATACGCCGGCCAGCCGCGCTCACGACCGAGGCGGGTGTAGAGCTCGGCCTGGTGGGGGTAGAGCTGCTCGCGTGCCTCGTCGTCGGTCGCGGCGACGTGGCCGGGCGAGTGCATGCCGATGGGCAGCTCGGGCAGCTCCATCCGGCCGAGCGCCTCGCGGTAGAGGTCGGCGAGCTGGACGAACGCCGCGGGCGAGCCGCCGATCACGGCGAGCATGAGCGGCATGCCGTACTGCGCGGCGCGGACCACGGACTGCGGGGTGCCGCCGACACCGATCCACGCCGGCACCCGGCCGGCAGCGGTGGTCGGGTAAACCCGCTGGTCGACGAGCGGCGGCCGTACGGTGCCCTCCCAGGTCACCGGCTCCTCGCGCTGGAGCGCGGCGAAGAGGTCGACCTTCTCGGCGAAGAGCCGGTCGTAGTCGGACAGCTCGAGGCCGAAGAGGCCGAACGACTCGATGAACGACCCGCGCCCCAGCTGCACCTCCGCCCGTCCGCCCGACACGGCGTCGAGGGTGGCGAAGCGCTGGTAGACCCGGATCGGGTCGTCCGAGGAGAGCACGGTGACCCCGGTGCCGAGCCGGATCCGCTCGGTCTGCCCGGCGATCGCGGCCAGCACCACGTCGGGCGCGGAGATCGCGTAGTCGGCCCGGTGGTGCTCGCCGAGGCCGATGTAGTCGACCCCGACGCTGTCGGCGAGGACCGCCTCGGCGACCACCTCGCGCAACGTCTGCGGGTGGTTGCCGGGCGCGCCGTCGAGCGGCGCGTCGCCGAAGGTGTCCAGGCCCAGGGTGGGGTGCTCGCGCGTGCCGAGCACCGAGAAGTCGAAGTCAGCCATCGTGGTCGGTCCTCCTGTTCATTGAACAGTCAACCACTCTGGCGTCATCGGCATTCCGCGGCCGTAGGGCACGGGGAACGGCCGGCTGGCCGGGGACGGCAGAACAGGTCAGGCCGTGCACGGGCCGACAGGTTCAGCGATCCCCGGCCGACCGGGGATCGCTGAAGATGTCAGGCTCTTCTGCAGGTCAGCAGACCCGCCGGGAGCAGATCAGCGGCCGCGGCTGAACGACGACGCGCTGTGCGCGCGTCCGCCGCTCGAGGAGCCGCCACCCTGACCGCCGCCACCGGAGCGACGACGGCGGTTGCCGCCACCACCCTGTCCGCCACCCTGACCGCCACCCTGACCGCCCTGACCGCCGCCGGAGCGACGACGCTGGCCGCCGCCCCCGTTCGACGGGCCGGACGGACCGGACGGCTTGCCGGTCTCGCTGGTGTAGGACGTCGGGTTGCCGCGGCGCGACTGGCCGTTGGTCTGGCCGCTCCTGCGGGCCCGCTTGCGCTGCGCGTTGGCGCCGGTCGAGCGACCGCCGCCACCCTGCTGCTTCGGCGCCTCGACGACCAGGCCGCCGGGGACGAGGGTCCGCTCGCCGGGGGCGAGCTGGACGAGCACCGGGTGGTCGGGGCCGTGGACCTTCGTGGTGACCGGCTTGATGCCGGCCTGGCGGGTCAGGTCGCGCACGTCGCGCTGCTGCTCGTCGGTCATGAGGGTGATCACGGTGCCCTCGTTGCCCGCGCGAGCCGTACGGCCCGAGCGGTGCAGGTAGGCCTTGTGCTCGACCGGCGGATCGGCGTGCACGACGAGGGCCACGTCGTCGACGTGGATGCCGCGTGCGGCGATGTCGGTCGCGACCAGCGTGGTGGCGGAGCCCGAGTGGAACGCCTCCATGTTGCGGGTGCGCGCGTTCTGCGACAGGTTGCCGTGCAGCTCGACGCTGGGCACGCCCGACTTGTTGAGCTGGCGGGCGAGGGCCTTGGCGCCGTACTTGGTGCGGGTGAAGACGACCGTCCGGCCGGGGGCGCTCGTGAGGTCGACGAGGACCGGAACCCGCTGCTCGCGCGAGAGGTGCAGCACGTGGTGGTGCATCGTGGCGACCGGCGACTGCGCCGAGTCGGCCTCGTGGGTGACCGGGTTGGTCAGGAAGCGCTTGACCAGGACGTCGATCGCCTTGTCGAGGGTGGCCGAGAAGAGCAGGCGCTGACCCGACTGCGGGGTCTTGTCCATGATCCGGCGCACGCCGGGCAGGAAGCCGAGGTCGGCCATGTGGTCGGCCTCGTCGAGCACGGTGATCTCGACGGCGGACAGGTCGGCGAAGCCCTGGCCCATCAGGTCCTCGAGGCGGCCGGGGCAGGCGATGACGATGTCGACGCCCTTCTTGAGCGCGGTCACCTGCGGGTTCTGGCCGACGCCGCCGAAGACGGTGCGCGTCGTGAGGCCGGCGGCCCTGGCCAGCGGGGCGAGCGAGGCCTCGATCTGGCCGACGAGCTCACGGGTCGGCGCGAGGATCAGCGCGCGCGGCTTGCGCGGCATGGCCGGCAGCTTGGAGGCGTCGAGGCGGGCGACCAGCGGGAGCAGGAAGCCGTACGTCTTGCCGGAGCCGGTGCGGCCACGGCCGAGGACGTCGCGGCCGGCGAGGCTGTCGGGCAGCGTCGCGGCCTGGATCGGGGTGGGGGTGGTGATGCCCTGCTGCTCGAGGATCTGGACGAGCGAGGAGGGCACGCCGAGGTCGGCGAAGGTCATGTGAGTTGCTTTCGGTCGGCGTCTCGCCACCGTGAGCCGCGACCCTGGGAAACCGGGGCGGCGTACGTGCCTCTGAAGTGAGGGAGGGTGCCGCGCCGAGCGTGTCGGGCGGCGACCTGCGCCCGGGGCAAGACCGGCCGGGCGTCTGAGGTGGCAACGCTAGCGGTACGGGTGGTGTTCCCGTGAATCCCCCGCGCTGTGGGTCCGGTCTCAGTTGACCTCGCTGCGGCGCTCGAGCAGCACCGTGTCGCGCCAGACGCCGTCGAGCTGCGCCACCCGGGTGCGGACGGCAAGCGTCCGGTAGCCGGCGGAGCGGTGCAGGGCCAGGCTCGCGCGGTTCTCCGGGAAGATCGAGGTCTGGAGGGTCCACAGCCCCGCCTTGTCGGCCTCGGTGACCTGGGTGAAGAGCAGGGCCTTGCCGACCCCCCGCCCCCGAGCGGCCTCGGTGACGTAGACCGAGCTCTCCCCCACCCCCGCGTAGCACTCAC
>JAESGW010000911.1_pt1 | contig 10282 bp, 11 predicted proteins | sample 9269791 | NCBI WGS metagenome assembly JAESGW01 (sample SAMN16773120, study PRJNA677053) | algae metagenome | isolation source: Aphanocapsa lilacina HA4352-LM1 and co-occurring heterotrophs from near cave... | place: USA: Maniniholo cave, near Haena, Kauai, HI | collected 2009-07-28 | reverse complement strand
CACCCAAGCCTGCGAGGCGCACACCCGAGGCGTGGCGAGCCGATGCCTGAGACCAAGGGGCACATAGAGCTCGAGCGCACCATCGACTCGATCATCGTCGGCATCCGCCACCGCAGGCAGGCCGGTGACATCGACGCACTCGCCCGATCGATCGAAGAGGTCGGACTCCTCCAGCCCATCACCATCACCCCCGACGGCGTCCTGGTCTGTGGATGGCGCCGCCTGCAGGCCGTACGCCAGCTCGGATGGACCACCTTGAAGGTGTGGGTCCGCTCCGGCATCTCCGACGAGCTCTCGCACCTGCTCGCCCAACAAGACGAGAACGAGCAGCGCAAGCCACTCACCCAATTGGAGACCGCCGAGCTGTACGACGAGGTCAAGAGGCTCATGGCCGAGGACGCGCAACGCCGTCAGGAGGCCTCGCGCTTCGGAGCCGAAGGCGACGCGGGGGGAATGAATGGTGCCGTCGGCCCGGCGGCACCGCGAGGACAGGGCGACAGCCGCAGCCAGGCATCCCGCCTCATCACGGGAACTCGATCGCACACGAGACTCGAGCAGATCAACTGGATCCGTCGGATCGCCAACGATCCCGTCCAGCCCGAATCGATCCGCACCTTCGCCCGCAACATGCTCTCCGAGATCGACCACGACGCCCCCGTCGAACCGGCCTACAAGCGCGTCCGCGCCGCCGTCGAACTGGCCGCCACTCCGGACCCTGCGGTCGCCGACCCCCACGACATCAACCGCCTCGGCGAGGAAGCCCTCGCACGGGTGCGGCAGCGGGACGCGCGCAAGGGCGTACGCGCGCTAAAGGCCAAGCCGACCAGCCCGTTCCACCGCACCCTGCGGTCCTTCATCCTGACGTGGACCGAGCTCGAAGGCTGGTCCCAGCTCTACGACCCCACCGAGCTCGCGGGCTCACTCAGCGTCGAGGAGTGGGAGCGGTTCGAACGCGTCGTCGACGAGACCCGCGACTTCGCAGACCGGCTGCGGGAAGAACGCAACGCCCTCGCGTCGGCATAGGCGAGCACACCTCACCGGCGACAACACCTCGCGCCGCTCAGGAGACCTCATGCTAGACATCACCCGCCGCCAACTCCTGCTCGTCCTGGGCGGAGTCCTCGCCATCACGACGATCGCCGTCGGGATCTACGGACTCGTTCGACAACCCGACGCTCCACAACCAGCGAGCAGCCAGCCAGCATCGGACGTGGAGACGGTCGACGTGGCGATATCGACGCCAGTGGCTGTGGAGGACCGATCTCTCCCCCACACCACCGACCCGATCGCGTACGCCCGTGCCGTCTCCACGTCCCTCTTCGACTGGGACACCACATCCGGTCTCCTGCCCACCGACTACACGGCAGCGGTCCTCGCCGACGCGGACCCATCCGGGGAGGAGACTCCCGGCCTGCTCACCGACGTCGCCACCTACCTGCCCAGCACCGACCAGTGGCTCGACCTCGCCGCCATGGAGGTCTCCCAGTCACTCACCATCGAGGAAGCCGTCGTACCCAAATCGTGGGCAGCAGCCGTCGACCAGGCGCGGGGCCAACTTCGTCCCGGCACCACCGCGGTCACGATCACCGGCACCCGGCACCGTGCAGGCATGTGGGATGGCGAGTTCGCTGAGATGTCGTACGACGTTGCGTTCACCGTGTTCGTTGCCTGCCCGCCGGCGTTCGATCGCTGCCGTGTGCTGCGTCTGTCCCAACTCGACAACCCGCTGAGGTGACTCGCCGTGGGCATAAAGCTGGTCGCTGCCGCGGGAGTGATCGTGCTGCTGGCACCAGGGGCAGCCGTCGTCGGCGTTGCCACGCTGATCAGCCCCGCTACCGCAGGGTCCGCCACGTGCATGTGGGACGACCAAGGCGCAGGCAGCCTCGGCGTCGACGGCCCGGTCCCACACACCCTCAGAGCGACCAACACCAACGGCGAAACCGTCACCCTGAACGAGCAACAGCTCACCCGCGCCGCAACCATCATCGCCACTGGCAAGGCACAGTCCGTCCCGGCGCGAGGGCAGCTGATCGCCCTCATGACCGCCCTGACCGAATCGTCGCTACGAGTGCTCTCCAACACCACCGCCTACCCCGGCTCGGCGGACCGTCCCAACGACGGCAACGGTAGCGACCACGACTCCCTCGGGATGTTCCAGCAGCGCCCCGCTGCCGGCTGGGGCGCCGTCAACTACCTCATGGATCCCGTGTGGTCCTCACGCGCCTTCTACGGTGGGCTGACCGGCCCGAACCATGGCTCGCCCCGCGGGCTCCTCGACATTCCCGACTGGCAGACACTCGACCCAGGCGACGCCGCTCAGGCTGTCCAGGTCTCGGCCTATCCCGACCGGTATGCGGTCAACCAGCCTGTCGCCGAGACCATCCTTGCCACACTCAGCGGCGCCACCCTCACGGCAGGATTGTCGTGCACTGACGGCGACGACGGTGAGGTCCCTGTCGACCTCCCCGAGGGTTTCGCCGGTGCTTTGATCGCAGCCGCGGTCTCCCAGCTCGGACTCCCCTACGTCTGGGGTGGCGGGAACTTCGAAGGACCAACCGGTGGTGGCTTCGACTGTTCTGGCCTCGTCCTGTACGCCGCCTACCAAGCCTCCGGCGGCAAGATCCGGCTCCCCCACTACAGCGGATCCCAGATCCACGCCGGCCGAGGCATCCCGTGGGCCGACAAGCAACCCGGCGACCTGATCTTCTTCAGCTACCCCGGAGCCAGTGGCCCGCACCACGTCGCGATCTACGTCGGCGATGACCGCATCCTGCACGCGCCGCGGACCGGAGACGTCGTGCGATACGGGACGGTCGGCGAGTTCGCGGGCGAGGTCATGACCGTGCGGAGACTTGGTTAGGCCCTCTGCGGCCCCAGTGCCCGACCGGCAGAGGCGATATCCCACGTCGCGGGCCGGCGATGGGCCATGCTGACGCGAGGCCATCGGAAGGGAGACCCTCATGGCGACAGGCCCTCACCTCGTCGGGGCGTACGGGCTCCATTGGAAGCGCAACGAGGTCTCCTGGACGCCGGGGAAGGGTCGCCCGTGGCAGATGCTCGGGCGGCGAGGGTCGAATAGGCCTGGACTCCGAGTGTGTGACTTCCGTAAGGCCGCTGGCCTCTACGTGCTCGAGCGACACAGTGTGCCCGTATACGTGGATCTCGCTCGAAGTTCGGAGGGGATCGGCTTCCGCTTGCGAAATCACCACAGCGACGGAACGAAGTCCTGGACAGGATTCTCCTGGTTCTCCTTCGACGATGTGAAGGACCTGGGTCCGCGCCGCGAAGGCTGGTCCCACGTCGACCAACGCGAGTGGGTTGCACGCAGCCCTATGCGCGACACCGTGGGGGAGCTTGGGGCCCTCCTGGTCAGCGCCCTACGCGGCAGAGCACTCATGAACGTACAAGACCCGCGGTTCCGTAATGCCGAGGCATGGACACAGATCGTCAAGTCTAACTACGGCCCGGGCGGAATCTGCCGTCGAGTCGATATGGAGGGCTTCTGGGATCAGCGTCCCTTCGGTTGAGGTCCGGAACTATCACTCGATGTCAGCTGTCTAAGACACAATCGTCCTATCCGACGAGAGGACGCCAGGAGTGACTGATCAGCCGATAGGCGCCGTCACGCAAGCCACTTTGGGTGCATGGCTGCTCAAGGCCAATCCGGCGATCTATCCGATCGCTGACTGGATCAGGGACCGTCCTGATCACCCCATCACCGGCTGGAGTGTCAGGCGGAACTATCGATCATCGATGATGGAGGCCGGGCAACCGGTCTATCTGTGGGTCAGCGGAGACGGCCACGACATCGAGCCGGGCGTCTGGGGATTCGGACGTGTCACCGGACCGTGCGAAACCGGCACGCCAGATCGCCGGTGGCTGGACCAGGACGAGGCATCGCGCGCCGACTACTTCGCACATGTTGAGATCAACTTTCTTGCTTCACCGGTGGCGCGATCCGCGCTCAAGTCCGACGCTAGATTCGCGCAGCTTGAGGTTCTCAAGGTGCCTGCCGGAAGCAACCCCAGTTTCCTGACGATCGACCAAGCGAAGGCAATGCGAGAGCTTGCCCGAGCAGCGGATCGCGGCACCTGTCCACGCTGTCAGAGTTCGGAGATCCTTCACGTTTCCTTCGGCATGCTCCAACCCGGCGCTCTGGACGACGAGCCATCGTGGGTCGTCGGCGGCGGGTGCGTGATCAGTGACCTCCCGACGAATCGGCATTGCCCCGACTGCGGTCTGGACTGGCTCGTGTCACGTGCCGGGCAGGTTCGAGTCAGGAACCTGCACGAACTGCGAACATTGTTGGGTCAGGACTCGAACACCGACCTCGAGGACCTCCTCTCGGACCACTGCGATCTCGACGTCTATCTGGAGGACGTCCCCGCCGACCACGACGAGGATGGCGTCTTGGGCCTTCGAATCCGAACGCGGGGCACGGGACTCGAGTTCCCGTTTCCCCTTCCCGAACTCATCCTTACGGTCGACGAACTGTTAGCCGACATGCTCGCGGAGTGGGAAGAAGAACTCGACGGATAGGTAGTGCTTCGTAGACCACGCACACATCAACCCGCGCCCGCCAGCAGGCTGCGCAGGTGACCGGATCGAAGCGGCCACCTCCTGTGCGTGACCGGATCTGCGCGAAGCATTCACACAGCCAGCCCCAACTTCGGCGCCCTCGGCGTTGCCGGCGACCTCCGCGCCATCGTCGGCGCACTGCTGACCTACGGCGTGATCATCGCCGTACTCATGCTCATCGTCTCCGCGGCAACCTGGGCTTTGGCCGCCAACGGCGGTAGCTGGCACACCGCACAGAAGGCCAAGACCGGAGTCCTCGTCGCCCTCGGCGGCGCGACCCTGACCGGTGGCGCGTTGGCATGGGCGAACTGGCTGCTGGACGTGGGCGCTCACCTGTAGGACGCACACCTCCGACGCCACAGGAGCCGTCATGCACGTCCCGCGCACAATCCCGTACGACATCTCGATCAGCCCGAACTCCAACGGACTGCCCGGCATCGGGGAGCTCCAGAAGATCGTCGGCGCGTCGATGACCGTGGGCCTGATCCTGGCCGTACTCGCCCTGATCATCGCCGCGATCGTGTGGGCGCTGGGGTCGAACTCCTCCAACCCGCACCTTGCCGGCCGCGGCAAGCTCGGCGTACTCGTCGCCCTCGGCGCCGCTATCGTCTGCGGCGCATCGGTGACGCTGGTGAACTTCTTCTGGAACGTCGGCCAGAGGGTCTGAACCGGTCATGGGAGTCTGCGACGTGCCCGTCCTGCGCCCGGTCTGCAACGCCGCCGGCGAGGCCGCCGGCGCGGCCATCACCGCCCCCTTCGAATGGCTCGCGAACGCGATGGCTGGGACCGCGGAGTTCATGTTCACCGCCGTGTGGAAGGCCATCGACACCACCACGTACGTAGACGTGACCAGCGGGCACTACACCAAGGTCTACAACATCATGTTCGGCATCGCGGTCGTCGTGATGCTCGGCTTCTTCATGCTCCAAGTCATCGGCGGAATGATCCGCCGCGAACCCGCCGCCCTCACCCGCGCCGCGCTCGGGCTGGCGAAATCGATCCTCGGATCCTTCGTCGCCCTCACCCTGCTCACCACCGCACTGCAGGTCACCGACCAGCTCTGCATCGGCATCGTGTCGGCCGCGGGTACCGACATGGACGCCATGGGCAACCGTCTCGCGGTCCTGGCCGCCGGTTTCGGTGCCATCACGCTGGCATCCCCGGGCGCGGGCGTGATCTTGACGCTCTTCCTGGCGAGCCTCGCGATCATCGGGGCCTTCATCGTCTGGTTCAGCCTCCTGATCCGCGCCTCCCTGCTGCTCATCGCGATCGCGTTCGCCCCCATCGCTCTGGCCGGCGCGTCGTGGGACCACACGCGCGGCTGGGTCTCACGCTGGGCATCGTTCGTGATCGCAATGATCCTGTCGAAGGTCGTCCTGGTCGTGATCTTCCTGATCGCCACCGCCCAGGTCACCGCCCCCATCGGCGCCGACCTGCAATCGGTCAGCCAACCCATCGCCGGAGTCGTCCTCATGCTCATGGCCGGGTTCGCGCCCTACCTGACCTACAAGGCGATCAGCTTTATGGGCTTTGACATGTACCACGCCATGTCGGCCGAGCAGGAAGCCAAGTCCGCCCTCAACCGCCCCATGCCCATCCCCCTGCGCCAGTCAGGAAGCCAGCCCGCGAAGGTCCTCAACAACAGCGGGAACTCGACCGCTGGCGGCGGTACCGCGAACGGTGGCAGCCCGGGCGCCACACCATCTCCGTCCGGCGAGGGCGGCGGGAACGCAGGCTCTGCCGCCACCAGAAGCGGCAGCGGTGGCACAGGTGGCGGTACCGGTCGCGGCTTGACGGGCGGTTCCGGTGGGGGCGCATCCGCTGGCGGAGCGAAGGTCGGCGGAGCCAAAGCCGGCGGAGCCGTGGGTGCGGGCGTGATGGTCGCCAAGGAGTCCGTGGCCGCAGCCCGCCGCGTCGGTGGGGGCGTCGCCGCCGGCGCCAACGGCCACGCCACTTCCGCCGCACCGCCTCCCCCAAGCGGTTCGACGCCGCCGCACGTCGCCGACACAACCCTGCCTGAACGCCGCAAGAGGAAGGGGGCGTCGTGAGCACCCAGTCGACCGCTGCAGAGTCGGCGCTGACGCCGGTCAAGTTCTCCCGCTTGGTACGCCGCGGCGTACTCCTCGGCCTCTCCGGCCCTCAGCTGGCCGTGACCGGGATCGCCGCCGGGTCGCTGATTCTCGGTCTGTACGTCGGCGTCGTCCTGCTCGCCGTACCCGTGATCGCCGTCTGCCTGAGTGTCGCGTTCGTGAAGGTCGGTGGCCGCACCCTCGTCGAGTGGGCACCCATCGGATTGGTGTGGATGTGGCGATCCACCGGCGGCCAACTTTCCTACCGCAGCCGAGTGTCCAAGCCCCGTCCCGCCGGCACCCTGGCGCTACCCGGTGATGCCGCACGGCTGCGGCAGTGGGTGGACGTCGAGACCGGCGCGGTCATGGTCCACGACCCCCATGCCGCAACCCTGACTGCGGTCGTGGGGGTCTCTCACCCGGCGTTCGTGCTGCTCGACCCTGCCGAGCAGGAACGCCGCGTCACCTCCTGGGGACGAGTGCTTGCCACAGCCTGCCGCTCCGGGCGCCTCGCGTCGCTGCAGGTCATGGAACGCACCCTGCCGGAGTCCGGCAAGGGACTGGCTGACTGGTGGCAACGCCACGGCAGCCACGACGACACTTGGGCAGCCCAGACGTACGCCGAGCTCGTCGACCGCGCCGGACCCGCCGGCGAGCGCCACGCCACCACCATCTCGATCGCACTCGACATGAAGACAGCCGGACGCTCCATTCGGGCCGCCGGCGGCGGCATGCGCGGCGCAGCCGCCGTACTACGGCAGGAGATGTCCACGATCGTCGCTGCCCTCAAAGCCGCCGACCTGACGCCTGGCAACTGGCTCGCCCCCGGCGACCTCGCCCTCGTCCTCCGCGCCGCGTACGACCCCGCCGTCGCCGGCGCCTTGGAACGGCACGGCGAGCTCGGCCGTGACCTCGCCACCGCCGGACCCGTGGCCATCACCGAATCCTGGGGCACCCTGCGCAGCGACTCAGCACACCATTGCGCGCTCTGGGTCAGCGAATGGCCCCGCCAACTCGTCTACCCAGGCTTCCTCGCCCCTCTGCTTCTCTCGTCCGGCGTACGACGTACCTTCACCCTGCTTTACACACCGATGCGCACCGAGCGGGCGGCACGCGACATCCGCAAGAGGAAGACCGAATACGTCTCCGACGCTGCCCAACGCCAGAAGATCGGCCAGATCGAGGATGCCCAGCAGACCGCCGAGTACCACGACGTCCTCCAGCAGGAGGCCGACCTCACCGCCGGCCACGGTGTCCTCCGCGTCACCGGCCTTGTCGCGGTCAGCGCCACCGACCACGACGAGCTCGAACGCGCCGTCGCAGCGATCGAACAGTCCGCGATCCAGGCCTCTTGCGAGACGAGGCGCTTGTGGGGGCAGCAGGCGCGAGCGTTCGCATCCGCTGCCACCCCCCTGTGCCGGACCTCCTGACGCCGGAAGCTGTCCACAGATTTTGAGAAGAGATCGACACGCCCGCGTCAATGCGCCATCCTCTACCCAGATCCCGCCGGAGACCCGAGACTCGGCGGGATCTTCTATGTCCAGCCAAGCACGACTAGCACGCGAGTGCGCACCTCATCGACACCCCTCGATCAAGGAGCGCCCGCATGCCGACCTACGTCATTCCACGCGTCGACGCCGACGAACTGCGGGAGGCAGCCCGCGGCCTCGCGCATGCAACGCGGTCCATCAGCGACCCCGCAGAGATGTACCCCGTGCTGGGTGCCGTGGGCATGTCGCTCGCCTCGATGTCGCAGTCGATGCACCAACTCGGCGCCTCCCGCGACCACACCACCCCCAACGCACAGGTGGATGGCGATCCGCATCAGGGCCGCGCAGCGTCGTACCGAGTGGCCTGGAAACTGCATCGTGCGGCCGAGATGCTTCACCAAGTCGCAGAGTGCGTCGGCCGGGCACACGAGATTGAGGCGACCATCACCTACGCGCCCGGCGCCGCGGATCGTCCAACTCGTCGGGTCCCGAACCCCGACCTGTCGCTGTGAGCAACGACGAGCGGCTGCACACCTCGGTGCTCGTGTCACCGAGCAAGGAGCGACGCCGCGACCGCAAGAACCGCGACGAGGCAGCCCGGTTAATGGCCAAGCACGACCAGAACGCCCGGCGCGCGAAGTCCCGGCAGGCGTACGACGACCTCAAGGCCGAACGCCGAGCCACGGTTGTACTTCCCAAGGCTGGCGAACCCGGGCCGGAGGCGCTCCGGACACCAGGTCGTTTCCGGCTCCCCCGGCATCAGGACACCTCAGCAACCCTGGCCGGTGCGTACCCGTTCCTCGCCGAAGGTGGCCTGGGCAGCGAAGGCGTGTTCGTCGGCCAGGACCTCTACTCCGGCAGCTCGTTCGTCTACGACCCGTGGATCCTTTACGCCCGCGGCCTCATCACCGCCCCGAACCTCGTCCTCGCCGGGATCGTCGGTTCTGGCAAGTCGTCCCTGGCCAAGAGCCTCTACACCCGCTCGATCCCGTTCGGTCGCCGCATCTACGTCCCCGGCGATCCCAAAGGCGAGCACACCCCCGTCGCCGAGGCTGTCGGCGGTCGCGCCATTGCCCTGGGCCACGGCATGCCCAACCGGCTCAACCCCCTCGATGAGGGCCACCGTCCCTCTGGGTACGACGACGCCCAGTGGACCAGCCAAGTCGCATCCCGACGCCGCGACCTCGTCGGAGCACTCGCCGAAACGGTCCTCGAACGGCGTCTCACTCCCCTGGAACACACCGCTGTCGACATCGCGATCGACCGCACCGTCCGCAGCTCCGACATACCCGTCCTCCCGCTCGTCGTCGACCGCCTCCTGGCCCCAGACGCAACAGACGACCACGAAGGCCGGCTCACCGAGGACGGCCGCCTCGTCGGCCACGCCCTCCGACGCCTGGTCTCTGGCGACCTCGCCGGGCTCTTCGACGGTCCCTCGACCGTCCGGTTCGACCCGACCCTGCCGATGATCTCCCTGGACTTGTCTCGCGTCGCGGAGAACGCCACCCTCACCTCGGTCCTGATGACCTGCGCGTCGGCGTGGATGGAATCCGCGCTCCTCGACCCCCACGGGGGCCAACGCTGGGTCGTGTACGACGAGGCGTGGCGCCTCATGTCCCACCCCGCCCTGCTGCGCAGGATGGACGCCCAATGGCGGATGGCCAGGCACTACGGCATCGCCAACATGCTGATCTTCCACAAGCTCACCGACCTCGACAACGTCGGCGACTCCGGATCCGCCATGCGCGCCCTCGCCTCATCACTGCTCGCCAACGCCGAGACCCGGATCGTCTACCGCCAAGAATCTGACCAACTCGGTGCCACCTCAGCGGCGCTGGGGCTCACCGGCACCGAGCAGTCACTGATCCCCACGCTCGGAACCGGCCAAGGACTGTGGCGGATCAAGAGTCGGTCCTTCGTCGTGCAACACCAGATGCATCCTGCCGAGCTCGAGTTGTTCGACACGACGGCCAGGATGACTTCCAGCCAGTGAACGCAGAATGCCGGCGCGCACCTATGGGTCATGAGACCGGATGGACATCTCGCGGCCCGCGAGGCGAAGCTCGAGGCACTCCAAGTGACGCTGGCCGACTCGGTAGCCGCGCTCGTCACGGGTGAGGACTGGAAGCGTGCCCTGGCGTTCTC
>JAESGW010000910.1_pt1 | contig 10289 bp, 9 predicted proteins | sample 9269791 | NCBI WGS metagenome assembly JAESGW01 (sample SAMN16773120, study PRJNA677053) | algae metagenome | isolation source: Aphanocapsa lilacina HA4352-LM1 and co-occurring heterotrophs from near cave... | place: USA: Maniniholo cave, near Haena, Kauai, HI | collected 2009-07-28 | reverse complement strand
ACTCCATGCCGGTGTTGGCGCCGCATTCGATGAAGTGGAAGCGCGACACCGAGGGCAGCCGCATCAGCTCGTCGAGCGTGAAGACCTTGGCGGCCTTCACGAGGCCGTTGACCATCAGGCGGTGCTTGGACGGATCGATGTCCCACCAGCCCTGGTGATGGCGCTCGAAGTGCAGGCCGCTGGGCGTGACGATGCCGAACAGCGACTGCAGCGGCGCGAACGAGACCGAGGCCTGCGCGGTCGGCGTGAGGCCGGGGCTCTGGCGGCGCTGCACGTTGGCCTCGTACTTCGAGGGCTTGCCGTAGCCGTCGGTGACCACGGGCTGGCCGAGGCCGGTGCTGTGCGCGGGCAGCTGGAGAATCGCCGGATCGCCATCGGCCTGCGCGAGCGCCGCCGTTGCCGCGCCGCCCGCGACGGCGGCCGCGAAGGCGCCGCGGATGAAATCGCGCCGGCCCTTGCGCGCTTCCGAGAACACGGTGCGCACGCCCTGCGCGTCGACGAAGTTCTCGGGCGCCTTGCGCACCTGGCCGGGCTGCTGGATGTTGCTCATCGCAGGCCTTCGCAACTGCCTACTTGGCGCCGCCCAGCACCCAGGCGGCCAGCGACTTCGCATCGGCCTCGCTCAGCGCGGGCTGGCCCGGCATCGGCACCGGCCCCCACTTGCCGCTGCTGCCCTTCTGGATGCTCGCGGTGAGCACGGCCAGCGCATCGGACTGACCCGCGTACTTCTTCGCGACGTCCTGGTAGGCCGGACCCACGAGCTTCTTGTCGGTCGCGTGGCAGGCGAGGCAGGCGTTCTTCTGGGCCAGCTCCTTGCTCGCATGCGCCTGGGCGCAGATCAGCAATGCGGCGGCGACCGCGAGCGACGGCAACAACTTCAATTTCGTCTCCTCGAAACTCGCATCGAAGCTGCCAGTTTCATCGTTAAATAAGTAAATCGTTATGTATTGATTTTAGGAGTCCGCGCGTCGATGGGAAGGGCTTCGTGCCTGGGGGAAACCCGCTCGGCACGCTCATGCATAACGCTAGCTCGCGATCACGCGCGCACGGCTGTACGGGCCTGGTTCAGCCGCTGCTCGAGGTAGGCACCGTAGAAATCCGAGGCCCCGCCCGCGAGCCGCTCGGCGACCTCGCGCGCGCCGCGGCCGAAGAACAGCAGCGTGGGCGCGACCGCGATGCCCCAGGCCGCGAGCAGGGCCTCGTGCGTGCGCGACGCGCCGTCGAAGTCGCGCACGATGCGGCGGTCGCGCAGGTCGATCTGCACCACGGGCAGGCCCGTCGCCAGCTCGGGCATCAGGTAGTGCTCGCGCACGATGCGGCAGAAGGGACAGCCGCGCAGGCTGGCCATCACGACCAGCGGCTGCGAACGCGCGAGCGCATTGGCGAGCGCATCGGCCAGAGAGTCGGGCGCGGGCAGCGCCGACTCGGCGGCATGCGCCACGGGCCAGGCGCACGACAGCGCGATGCCAGCGAGGGCGCCGCGCCGCGTGGGGCCGCGCGCGTTCATCGCGTCTCCTGCTCCATCAACAGGTAGGTGTTGTAGGCGTTCATGCGGTTCGCGGCCTTGAACAGCGGCATGGCTTCATAGCGCGACCAGTCGGTGGCCGCATAGGCTTCCTCGAAAGGCGTCATGTCGACCGCGGCCTTGCGCATCGCCTCGCGCAGGAACACGAGGTAGTCGCGCGTGAGCTGCAGGTCCTGCTTCGGATCGGAGGAGGCCGGCCCGTGGCCCGGCACGATGATGCGCGCATCGAGCGCGAGCAGCGCATCGAGCGCCGCGATCCAGTGGCGGCTGTCGGCCGTGCCCACGTAGGGAATGCGGTTGCGGAACACCACGTCGCCCGAGAACAGCACCTGCTGCTGCGGCAGGTAGATCGCGAGGTCCTCGGGCGTGTGGGCCGGGCCCGCGGGCTGGATCACGAAGCGCGTGCCGCCGATCGTCATCTCGGTGCGGCCCTCGAGCCAGACATCGGCCGGCACCAGCCGCGTGCTGTCGTCGATCCATGGCGCCAGGTCCTTGCGCGAGGCCTCGAGGCGCAGCCGCGCCGCGTCGGAGTACAGGTAGGTCCTGGCCAGCGCATGCGCGATCACCTGCGCGCCCAGCGCCTTGAACACCTGCAGGCCGTAGATGTGGTCGGCGTGGTAGTGCGTGAGGATCACGTGGCTGATCGGCTTGGGCGTGATGCGTCGGATCTCCCGCACCAGCCGCTCGGCCGCGGCCGGCGAACCGAGCGCATCGATCAGCACCACGCTGTCACGCGTGACGACGAAGCCCGCGTTCGAGATGAAGTTCTGGTTCTCGGCCGAGCCCAGGGCCGGCACGCCCTGCACGTAGTAGACATCGGGCGCGACGGCGCGCGGCGCGATGTCGGGCGCGGCGAGCGCGCTCGCCATGAAGAGGCCGAAGGCCAGCGGCAACAGCGTGCGAAGAAGCGCGCGAAGAAGGAGCGGGAACATCGTGGCGTCTCTCTTTTTTCATCGTCGCGCGATGCATCGCCGCGCGACCCCGGACTTGCCCGGCTGTAAATATAAGTAGAAGATGATATTTTGAGGACCACAACAACGACCGAGGGTTTCCCCATGAGACAGGCATTCATCGCGTTCCTTCTCGCCATCGCGGCTTCGTTCGCCGGCGCGCAGCAGGTGGTCAAGGCGGTCTATCACGTCAACACCGGCGTCGAGACCAGCGCGGCCATCCTCGCCAACATCACGAACCACCTCAACGCCGATCCGAAGGCGAAGATCGTGGTGGTCACGCACGGCCCCGGCATCGACTTCCTGCTGAGCGACGCGAAGGACAGCAAGGGCCGCGAGTTCAGCGGCCCGGTGAGCGCCCTGGCCGCGCGCGGCGTGGTGTTCGACGTCTGCAACAACACGCTGAGCACGCGCAACATCGACGCGGGCCGGCTGCTGATGGAAGCGAAGGTGGTGCCCTCGGGCGTGGCCGAGGTGGCACGGCTGCAGGCGCAGGAAGGCTACGTCTACCTGAAGCCTTGAGGGCGGCGGCCCGCCACGGGCCTCAGGCCTGCTCGATGGCGATCTGCACGCAGATGCTGCGGCACAGCGCCACCACGGTCTCGTTCGCGATGCTGTAGTAGATGCTCACGCCCTCGCGGCGCCGCGCGAGCACGCCCGCCTGGTAGAGGGTGTTGAGGTGCTGCGACATGTTGGGCTGCGTGGTGTCGATCTCGGCCAGCAGCTCGCTCACGTTCTTCTCGCCGTTGCACAGCAGGCTGACGATCTTCAGCCGCATGGGCGCGGCCATGGCCCGGAACAGCTCGGCAGCGATGTCGAAGACCTCGTCCTCGGTGACGGCCGCGGGCTTTTTTCGGGACTTGGTGGCCATGCTGAAAGATTTTTTAGCAGGCCGCAATGTACATCGGCCCCCGGCCCCGCGCGCAATGCACGGCCGCCGGACCGGTGAATCGCGCGCGTCACAAACCCTCCCCATCGCCCGTCTTCGCTGCAGCGGCATGTGCCGCTCGACCTTCGGAGATTCCAGATGCGCGACACGACCCGGATAGCCCGCCTTCATCGGGGGCATTGCTTTCCTTTATTCGACAGGCCGCCACGAGCCCGCCAATAATCCAAGTACTTTCTTTGATTAATAACGGTATGATCATGAACGCACGATCAAGGGCCTGGCTCGGTGCCGGCTTCGCGGCAGTGGTGGTGGGAGGGGCCGGCTATGGCCTCGTGGCGAAATCCAGAGCGGCCGACGGCGGCGGTGGCGGCGGCATGCCGCCGGCGCAAGTGGCGGTGGCCGCGGCGCGGCAGACCGAACTGCCGCGCTTCCTCAGCGGCATCGGCACGCTGGAGGCGAACCGGCAGGTCGAGGTGCCGGCCGAGGTGGAGGGGCGGATCGCGAAGATCCTCTTCACCGCGGGTGCCGAGGTGCGCGCGGGCCAGTTGCTGCTGCAGCTCAACGACGCACCCGAGCAGGGCGACCTCGAACGGCTGCAGGCGCAGCGCGCCAATGCGAAGGCATTGCTCGAGCGCACGCGCCGGCTGCTGCCGCAGCAGGCCGCCACGCAGGAGCAGCTCGACCAGGCGCAGGCCGGCTACGACCAGGCCAGCGGCGAGCTGCGGCGGGTGCAGGCGCAGATCGCCCAGAAGCGCATCGTGGCGCCCTTCGACGGCCGGCTGGGCCTGCGCAAGGTCAACCTCGGGCAGTTCGTGCGTGCCGGCGATGCACTGGTCTCGCTGACCGACGCCCGCACGCTGCTCGCGACCATCACCCTGCCCGAGGCCGCCCTGCCCGCGCTCCAGCGCAACCAGCAGGTGCTGCTCAACGTCGACGCCTGGCCCGGCCGCGCCTTCCAGGCCCGGCTCAGCGCGATCGAGCCGCAGATCGGCAGCGACACGCGCACCGTGCGGCTGCAGGCCGCGATCGACAACGCCGACGGCGCGCTCGCGCCCGGCATGTACGTGAGCGCGCGCGTGGCGCTGCCGCCGCGCGCCGACGCCATCACCGTGCCCGAGACCGCCATCACCTACAGCACGCACGGCGACTCGGTCTACGTGGTGCGCCCGGCCGACAAGGGCGAGGGCTTCGTGGTGCAGCAGCTGTTCGTGACGGCCGGCGACCGGCAGGACGGCCAGGTGGTGATCGAGAAGGGCCTGCAGGCCGGCGAGCGCGTCGTGACCTCGGGCCAGCTGCGCCTGTACGGCGGCGCCGCGGTGCAGCCGATGGACAAGGACACGCTGGCCGTGCGGGAGCGCAAGTCATGAGGTTCACCGACCTGTTCGTGCGCCGGCCGGTGCTGGCGCTGGTGGTGAGCACGCTGATCCTGCTGCTGGGTGCGCGTGCCCTCGGCTCGCTGCCGGTGCGCCAGTACCCGCTGACCGAGAGCACCACGCTGACCATCACCACCCAGTACCCGGGCGCCTCGCCCGAGCTGATGCAGGGCTTCGTCACGCAGCCGATCGCGCAGGCGGTGGCCACGATCGAAAACGTCGACTACCTGTCGTCCTCCTCCACGCTGGGCCGCAGCGTGATCACCGTGCGCATGAAGCTCAACGCCGACGCCAACCAGGCGCTCACGCAGGCGATGGCGCAGGTGAGCCAGGTCAAGTACCGGCTGCCGCAGGAGGCCTTCGACCCGGTGATCCTCAAGTCCTCGGGCGAGGCCACGGCCGTGGCCTACGTGGGCTTCTCGAGCAAGACCATGGGCATGCCGGCGCTCACCGACTACCTCTCGCGCGTGGTGCAGCCGCAGTTCGCGTCGATCGAGGGCGTGTCGGGCGTGGAGGTCTCGGGCGGCCAGACGCTGGCGATGCGCGTGTGGCTCGACGCCAACCGCATGGCCGCGCGCGGCATCTCGGCCGGCGAGCTGGCCGACGCGCTGCGCCAGAACAACGTGCAGGCGGCGCCGGGCCAGGTCAAGGGCCTGTACGTGGTGTCGAACATCCGCGTCAACACCGACCTGGTGAACGTGGCCGAGTTCCGCGACATGGTGATCAAGCGCGACGGCGATGCGCTGGTGCGCCTGGGCGACGTGGCCACGGTCGAGCTCGGCGCGGCGAGCGCCGACGTCAGCGCGATGATGGACGGCGACAAGGCCATCTACCTCGGCCTGCAGGCCGCGCCCAACGGCAATCCGCTGGTGATCGTGAAGCGCATCCGCGAACTGCTGCCCGGCATCAAGCAAAACCTGCCCGCGGGCGTGGAGGTGCAGCTGCCGTTCGAGCTCGCGCGCTTCATCGAGGCCTCGATCGACGAGGTGCGCCACACGCTGCTCGAGGCGGTGGTGATCGTGGTGCTGGTGATCTTCCTGTGCCTGGGCTCGGTACGCGCGGTGCTGATCCCGGTGGTGACCATTCCGCTGTCGATGCTGGGCGCCGCGGCGCTGATGCTGCTGTTCGGCTTCTCGATCAACCTGCTCACCCTGCTGGCGATGGTGCTGGCGATCGGGCTGGTGGTGGACGACGCGATCGTGGTGGTGGAGAACGTGCACCGCCACATCGAGGAAGGCAAGTCGCGCGTGCAGGCGGCGCTGATCGGCGCGCGCGAAGTGGCCGGCCCGGTGATCGCGATGACGCTCACGCTGGCCGCGGTCTACGCGCCGATCGGCCTGATGGGCGGGCTCACCGGCTCGCTGTTCAAGGAGTTCGCCTTCACGCTCGCGGGCGCGGTGGTGGTGTCGGGCGTGATCGCGCTCACGCTGTCGCCGGTGATGAGCTCCTTCCTGCTGCCGCAGGACGCCACCGGCACGCGCATGGCGCGGCTGGCCGAGGGCTTCTTCCACCGCCTGGCCACCGGCTACGGCCGCGTGCTCGACGTGTCGCTGCGCCACCGCTGGGTGACGGGCGCGCTGGCCGCGGTGGTGCTCGCGAGCCTGCCCTTCCTCTACAACGCCGCGCAGCGCGAGCTCGCGCCCGGCGAGGACCAGGCCATGGTGCTGACCGCGATCAAGTCGCCGCAGCACGCCAACATCGACTACGTCGAGAAGTTCGGCAAGAAGTGGGACGACGTGTTCGCCGCGCTGCCCGAGAACACCGGCCGCTGGTTGATCAACGGCTCCGACGGCGTGTCGAACTCGATCGGCGGCGTGCAGCTGTCCGACTGGAAGGACCGCCAGCGCAACGCCGACCAGATCCAGCACGAGGTGCAGGGCAGCATGGGCGCGGTGGAAGGCAGCAACATCTTCGCCTTCCAGCTGCCCTCGCTGCCGGGCTCCACCGGCGGGCTGCCGGTGCAGATGGTGATCCGCAGCCCGGGCGACCACCGCAGCGTGTTCGAGGCCATGGAAGCGCTCAAGAAGGCGGCGCGCGAGAGCGGCAAGTTCGCCGTGGTCGACAGCGACCTCGAGTTCAACAACCCGGTGGTCGAGGTGCGCGTGGACCGCGCCAAGGCCAACAGCCTGGGCGTGACCATGAAGTCCATCGGCGACACGCTGGCCGTGCTGGTGGGCGAGAACTACGTCAACCGCTTCGGCATGGACGGCCGCTCCTACGACGTGATCCCGCAGACGCCGCGCGAGCAGCGGCTGACGGCCGAGGCGCTGTCGCGCTACTTCGTGAAGAGCGCGAGCGGCCAGCCGGTGCCGCTGGCCAACCTGGTGCAGCTGTCGACCAGCGTGGGCCCGAACAAGCTCACGCAGTTCAACCAGCTCAACGCCGCCACCTTCCAGGCCATTCCGATGCCCGGCGTGACCATGGGCGACGCGGTGGCCTTCCTGAGCGCCGAGGCGAAGAAGCTGCCGGCCGGCTTCAGCTACGACTGGCAATCCGACGCGCGCCAGTTCACGCAGGAGGGCTCGGCGCTTGTGCTGGCCTTCGTGTTCGCGATCGTCGTGATCTACCTGGTGCTGGCCGCGCAGTACGAGAGCCTGCGCGACCCGCTGATCATCCTGGTCAGCGTGCCGATGTCGATCTGCGGCGCGCTGGTGCCGCTGGCGCTGGGCTTCGCGACCATCAACATCTACACCCAGATCGGGCTGGTGACGCTGATCGGGCTGATCAGCAAGCACGGCATCCTGATGGTGGAGTTCGCCAACGAGATCCAGATGCGCAAGGGCTTCGACCGCCGCGCCTCGATCGAGGAGGCCGCGCGCATCCGCCTGCGGCCGATCCTGATGACCACGGCCGCGATGGTGGTGGGCCTGGTGCCGCTGCTGTTCGCGAGCGGCGCGGGCGCCAACAGCCGCTTCAGCATCGGGCTGGTGATCGTGGTCGGCATGCTGGTGGGCACGCTGTTCACGCTGTTCGTGCTGCCCACGATGTACACGCTGCTCGCGCGCGACCACCGCGCCGCGGGGCAATCGAAGCGCGCGGCGGAGCTCGCGGCGCTCGAGGACGGCCCGGCGACACCGGCCACCGCGGGCAGTCACGCATGAAGCACGGGAGAACGACCATGAAGGCCTTGACCCTTTCCCTGTCGACGCTGGCCACGGCACTGCTGCTGGCCGGCTGCGCGGTCGGCCCGCGCTACGCGGCGCCCGAGACCTCGCCGGTGACGATCGCCGCGCCCGAGCGCCACCTGTTCGCGCCCGACGCGGTGCAGCGCGACTGGTGGCGCCAGCTCGAGGATGCGCAGCTCGACGCGCTGATCGAGCGCGCGCTGGCCGCCAACCACGACATCCGCATCGCGCAGGCGCGGCTGCTCGAAGCCCGCGCCGTGCAGGACGAGGCCGAGCTCGACCGCTGGCCCACCGTGACGATGGGTGCGAGCAAGACCCGCGGCATCGCGCAGGGCAACGGCGTGCCGGCCGAGGCGCGCACGCTGGCCGAGAGCAGCCGCCTGGGCTTCGACGCCGGCTGGGAGATCGACCTGTTCGGCCGCCTGCGCCGGCTCGACGAGGCCGCCAGCGCGCGCGCCGAGGCCCAGGCCGCCGACCTCGAGCAGGCGCGCATCGTGGTGGTGGCCGAGCTCGCGCGCAACTACTACGAGATGCGCGGTGCCGAGCAGCGGCTCGCGGTGACGCAGCGCACGCTGCAGAGCCTGCGCGACAGCCTGCGCGTGATCGAGGCCCAGGTCGGCATCGGCCGCGGCCTCGCGGGCGACCTCGCGAGCGCGCGCGCCAACCTCGCGAGCACCGAGGCCCAGCTGCCGCTGTTCGAGACCACGCGCCGCCAGGCCGCGCATCGCGTGGCGGTGCTCGCGGCACTGCAGCCGGCCGAGCTCGAGCCGATGCTGGCGCCGCGCCCGCTGCGGCTGCTCGCCAAGCGGCTGCCGGTCGGCGACCTCGGCGACCTGCTGCGCCGCCGGCCCGACGTGCTGCGCGCCGAGCGCGGCCTGGCCGCGAGCACGGCCGACGTGGGCGCGGCCACGGCCGCGCTGTACCCGCGGCTCGACATCGGTGGCTTCCTCGGCTTCATCGCGCTGCGCGGCTCGGACCTGGGCAGCGGGTCGAGCCGCGCCTTCAGCCTCACGCCGGGCCTGAGCTGGCCCGCGCTGCGGCTGGGCTCGGTGCGCGCGCAACTGCGCGGCGCGCAGGCGCGCGCGCAGGGCGAGCGCGCGGCCTACGAGCAGACCGTGCTGCGCGCCATCGAGGACGTGGAGAACGCGCTCACCGGCTACGGCCAGAACCAGCAGCGGCTGCAAAGCCTGGTGCTGGCCTCGGAACAGAGCGCGCGCGCGGCCGAGCTGGCCGAGGTGCGCTACCGCGAAGGCGCCGCGCCCTACCTGTCGGTGCTCGATGCGCAGCGCACGCTGCTGCGCGCGCAGGATGCGGTGGCCGAGGCCGAGACCGCCTCGTACACCAGCCTGGTCGCGCTCTACAAGGCCGTGGGCGGCGGATGGCAGGCGCCGGACGCCCCGACCGCGGGCCACGACGCGGGCGCGGCCAAGGGGCTTTCGGGCGTTTCCGCGAAGGACGCCCCGAGCACCTGACAATGCAAGGGTTGCCGCCTTTACGTTCCGCTCCCCACGAAGACCGCGCCATGTCCGCCAACGACACCGCCGACGCCAAGACCGCCTGGACCCCGCACCAGCCGGCCGACCGCATCCTCTCGACGCTCAAGACCCGCGGCGCGCTCGGCATCCCCGACATCGCCAAGGTGCTGCAGGTCACGGTGGAGGCGGTGCGCCAGCAGATGGCCAAGCTGCAGGCCGAGGGCCTGGTCGACGCCGAGAGCCGCAGCGCCGGGCGCGGCCGGCCGACGCAGATCTGGCGGCTCACGGCCTCGGGCCACGCGCGCTTTCCCGACACGCATGCCGAGATGACGGTGCAGATGATCAGCGCCGTGATCCAGGTGTTCGGCGAGAAGGGCATGGACCAGCTGATCGGCGCGCGCGAGGAGGCCATGCGCGCCAGCTACCGCGAGGCCCTGCGCGGCGCGCGCGGCATCGCCGCGCGGCTGGAGCGGCTGGCCGAGGTGCGCAGCCGCGAGGGCTACATGGCCGAGTACCGCCCCGACGACGAGGGCGAGGGCTTCCTCTTCATCGAGAACCACTGCCCGATCTGTACCGCGGCGCGCGCCTGCACGGGCTTCTGCCGCAGCGAGCTGCAGCTCTTCGACGAGGTGCTCGGGCCCGACGTGGCCGTGAGCCGCGTCGAGCACGTGCTCGCGGGCGCGCGGCGCTGCGCGTACCGCGTCGTACCCAAGGCGGGCAAGGGCGCCGGCTGAGCGCCCGACCCGCATCTTTTTCTTTTTTACCAACCAGAAGGACCCCACGATGGAACACACCCTGCCTCCCCTGCCCTACGCCCTCGACGCGCTGGCACCCGAGTACTCGAAGGAGACCCTCGAGTACCACTACGGCAAGCACCACAACGCCTACGTGGTGAACCTCAACAACCTGCAGAAGGGCACCGAGTTCGAGTCGATGACGCTCGAGGAGATCG
>JAESGW010000909.1_pt1 | contig 10375 bp, 6 predicted proteins | sample 9269791 | NCBI WGS metagenome assembly JAESGW01 (sample SAMN16773120, study PRJNA677053) | algae metagenome | isolation source: Aphanocapsa lilacina HA4352-LM1 and co-occurring heterotrophs from near cave... | place: USA: Maniniholo cave, near Haena, Kauai, HI | collected 2009-07-28 | reverse complement strand
GACCAGTTCCTGGAGCATGCGCGGCTGTGCATGGCCTACGGTGCGGCCGTGGTCGTCATGGCGTTCGACGAGGTCGGCCAGGCGGACACTGAGGCGCGCAAGGTCGAGATTTGCGAGCGCGCCTATAAGCTGCTCACCGGCATCGGTTTCCCGCCCGAGGACATCATCTTCGATCCCAATATCTTCGCGGTGGCGACGGGGATCGAGGAGCACAACAATTATGCGGTCGATTTCATCGAGGCATGCAAGGAGATCAAGGCGCGCTGCCCGCATTGCCACATCTCCGGCGGGCTATCGAACCTGTCGTTCAGCTTCCGCGGCAACGAGCCGGTGCGCCGGGCGATGCATTCGGTGTTCCTGTACCACGCCATCCCCGCCGGGCTCGACATGGCGATCGTCAATGCCGGGCAGCTCGATGTGTACGACACGATCGACGCCGAGCTGCGCCAGGCATGCGAGGACGTCATCCTCAACCGCGACCCCGACGCGACCGAGCGGCTGATCGCGCTCGCCGAACGCTACAAGGGCACCGATGCGGTCGCCGAGAAGCAGGCGGCCGAATGGCGCGGCTGGGAGGTGTCCAAGCGGCTGGAACATGCGCTGGTCAAGGGCATCGACCTGCATGTCGTCGAGGATACCGAGGAGGCGCGGCAGAATTACGCACGGCCGATCGAGGTGATCGAAGGCCCGCTGATGGACGGGATGAACGTGGTCGGCGACCTGTTCGGATCGGGCAAGATGTTCCTGCCGCAGGTGGTGAAATCCGCCCGCGTGATGAAGAAGGCGGTGGCGCATCTGCTGCCCTTCATCGAGGCGCAGAAGGAGCCCGGCGCGCGCGGCAAGGGCAAGATCGTGATGGCGACGGTCAAGGGCGACGTCCACGATATCGGCAAGAACATCGTCGGCGTGGTGCTGCAGTGCAACGGCTTCGATGTGGTCGACCTCGGCGTGATGGTGCCGTGGTCGAAGATCCTGGAGGCGGCCAACGAGAACGACGCCGACATGATCGGGCTGTCGGGCCTGATCACCCCGTCGCTCGACGAGATGGTGACGGTGGGTGAGGAGATGCAGCGCGCGGGCATGACCATGCCGTTGCTGATCGGCGGGGCGACGACCAGCAAGGTCCACACTGCGCTGCGCATCGCGCCCGCCTATTCGGGGCCGGTGGTGCATGTGCTCGACGCCAGCCGCGCGGTGGGTGTCGCCTCGACCCTGGTCAGTGACACGCAGAAGGACGCCTTCGTCCTCAAGACCGCGGAGGATTACGAAGCGGTTCGCGTCGCGCGCGCTGGCCGCGAGCAGAACGCGCTGCTGCCGCTGGAGAAAGCGCGCGACAATGCGTTCGAGGCGGATATGAGCCTCAAGCCGCCGATGCCCAAACAGCCCGGCGTGCATGTGTTCCGCGACTGGGACCTCGAATCGCTGCGCGAGGTGATCGACTGGACGCCCTTCTTCCGCGCCTGGGAACTCGCCGGCACCTACCCCGCGATCCTCGACGACAAGATCGTCGGCGAAAGCGCGCGCAGCCTGTTCGCCGATGCGCAGGCGATGCTCGACCGGATCATCAGCGAGAAATGGCTGGTCGCGCGCGGCGTCGCCGGGCTGTGGCCGTGCCGGCGTTCGGGCGATGACGTAGTGCTCCATCTCGACGATGAGAGCCATGTCCGCCTGCCGTTCCTCCGCCAGCAGATCGCCAAGCGTGAGGGGCGGGCCAATATGTGCCTCGCCGATTTCATCAGCCATGACGGCGACTGGATCGGCGGGTTCGCGGTCAGCATTCACGGCATCGAGCCGCATCTGGCGCGCTTCAAGGCGGCGATCGACGATTATTCGGATATCTTGCTGAAGGCGCTGGCCGACCGGTTGGCCGAGGCGCTGGCCGAGGCGCTGCACCAGCATGTCCGCACCACGCTCTGGGGCTATGCGCCCGAAGAACAGCTGACCAACGAGGCGCTGATCAAGGAGCAATATCGCGGCATCCGCCCCGCGCCGGGCTATCCGGCCTGCCCCGAGCACAGCCTGAAGAACGTGTTGTTCAAGCTGCTCGACGCGCATCACGCGACGGGCATATCGCTGACCGAGAGCTTTGCGATGCTGCCGACCGCAGCGGTTTCGGGTTTTTATTTTGGCCACCCGCAGGCCGAATATTTCGGCGTGGCGCGGATCGGCCGTGACCAGCTGGAGGATTATGCTGTGCGACGCGGGATCAGCCTGGAGCAGGCGGAGCGTTGGTTGCGGCCCAACCTCGACTAGGCCTATTGAGAGCGTTCACGCTTTGGGGGAGCGCTGAATGACACCCGCTGAATTGAGCGTCGTCTTTTTCCTGCAGCTGTTCGTGATCATCGCGACCTGCCGCGGCGTGGGCTGGTTCGCCCGCAAGTTTCTCGGCCAACCGCAGGTGGTTGGTGAGATGATTGCCGGTGTCGTGCTCGGCCCGTCGTTGCTTGGCCTGTTCGCTCCGGGCGCGCAGGCGATACTGTTCCCGCCCGAATCGAAATCGGTGCTGTTCGTCGGCGCGCAGCTGGGCGTGGGCCTGTACATGTTCCTGGTCGGTCTCGAATTCCGCCGCGACCATTTCCGCGCCAATGCGAAGAGCGCGGCGGCGGTGTCGATCGCCGGCATGGCCGCCCCCTTCGCCATCGCCATCGCCATCACGCCTTGGCTGCTCGGCATTCCCGGCCTGTTCGCGCCCACCGTCAACCAGTTCGAGGCGAGCCTGTTCATGGGTGCGGCGATCGCCATCACCGCCTTCCCGATGCTGGCGCGGATCATCAAGGAGCGCGGGCTGGCCGATACGCCGCTCGGAACCCTGTCATTGTCGGCGGGCGCGATCGACGACGCCGCGGCGTGGTGCGTGCTGGCGATCGTGTTGGCCAGCTTTGGCGACGGGCCGATGGTCGCGGTGCAGGCGATCGTCGGCGGGGTCGCCTTCGCCGCGTTCATGGTCCTGTTCGGCGGGCGTCTGCTCGCCCCGCTCGGTCGTATGGCGGAGAAGGCCGGAGAGGTCACCACGCCGCTGCTGGCGATCACGCTGATGGCGTTCATGCTCAGCGCCTTCGCGATGGATGCGATCGGCATCCACGCGGTGTTCGGCGGCTTCCTGCTGGGCACCGCAATGCCGCGCGGCCTGTTCGCCGATGATCTGAAGCGCAAGCTGGAGCCGTTCACGCTGATCGTGCTGCTGCCGATGTTCTTCACCTTTTCAGGCCTTCACACCCAGCTGTCGATCGTCACCAATTCCCAATTGCTCGGCGTCGCGCTGGCGATCCTCGCCGCGTCGATTCTGGCGAAGGGGGGAGCCTGCTGGCTGGTCGCGCGGCTGACGGGCCAGGACAACGCCACCGCGATGGGCATCGGCGCGCTGATGAACGCGCGCGGGCTGATGGAGCTGATCATCATCAACATCGGTCTGCAGCGGGGCATCATCGGACCCGGCCTGTTCTCGATGCTGGTGCTTATGGCGATCGTGACGACGATGATGGCTTCTCCGCTGTTCGAAGCGCTTTATGGCCGTAAGGCGCGGGCCGAGGGACGGCTGGCTGCAAAAGAGGGTTGAACCGAATCGGGACAGGTACACCCGCTGATTGCCGCGCCTTTAACCTTTAATTCGGCTTCACAGGCGACCGGCGATCGCCATGGTGCGGCCATGCGCACGATCATCCTCCTCGCCGCCGTGCTTGCCGCCGGCCCCGGCCTCGCCCAGCAGGCATCCGCACCGTTCACCGTGGTGGAGACCGGGCAGGGGTTCCGCACGCTCGACGAAGCGGTGGAGGCGATCCGCAACGATACCGCGACGATCCGCATCGCGCCGGGCACCTATCGCGACTGTACCGTCCAGCAGGCAGGCAACATCGTCTATCAGGCGGCGGTGCCCGGCAAGGTGATCTTCGACGGCGGGACGTGCGAGGGCAAGGCGGCGTTCGTGCTGCGCGGGACGAGCGCGGTGGTGGACGGGATCGTGTTCCGCAACATGCGCGTCGATGACGGCAATGGATCGGGCATCCGGCTGGAGATCGGCACGCTCGCCGTGCGCAACGCGATGTTCCTGGACAGCCAGGAGGGCATCCTTGCGGGCGACCAGCCATTGTCGATCAGCATCGACCGGTCGACTTTCTCCGGCCTTGGCCGCTGCGACCAGGGTCTGAGCTGCGCGCATTCGGTCTATATCGGCAATATCGGATCGGTGAAGATCACCCGCAGCCGCTTCGAGCGGGGCACCGGCGGGCATTATGTCAAGCTGCGCGCCAAGCAAATCGAAGTGAGCGATTCAAGCTTCGACGACAGCGCCGGCAAGCAGACCAACTACATGATCGACCTGCCCGCCGGATCGACCGGGCTGATCGCGCGCAACACCTTCGTGCAAGGGGCAGACAAGGAGAACTGGACCGGCTTCATCGTCGTCGCGGCGGAGGACCGGCAGAACAGCTCCGCCGGGCTGACGGTGCGCGACAACATCGCCAGCCTGGCTCCGGGCGCGAAGAAGTCGCCGAGCTGGATCGCCGATTATTCGGGCGAGCGGATGGACATCGCCAGCAACCAGCTGGGCGAGGGGATCAAGGCGTTCGAGAGCCGCTAGGCGGGTCTTGGCCCGAACAGGATAACGCCCGCGCCGACCAGGCAGATGGCCGCGCCGGTCACGTCCCAGCGGTCGGGCATTCGGCCTTCGATGATCCACAGCCACAGGATCGCCGCGGTGATATAGACCCCGCCATAGGCGGCGTAGGCGCGTCCGGCCGAGGCGCTTTCGACGAAGGTCAGCAGCCACGCGAAAATGGCCAGCGCGGCCATGCCCGGCACCAGCCACCACACCGACTTGTCCAGCCGCAGCCATGCCCAGAAGGCGAAACAGCCAACAATCTCGGCGATCGCCGCGCCGATATAGGCGGCAGCCGTCAGCGGCACGTCGTCCCCGCGCCCGCATCCAGATCGCGGCACACGCCGTCGATCTCGTTCGCCGGTACGCTCAGGCCGACCAGCGGCGCGAGCGTCGGCAGGATGTCCACCGTGCGGATCGCCAATGGCTGTTCGAACGGCACCATGTTCTTGCGCCAGAACAGGATCGGGACGCGGCGGTCGTAGATCCACGGAGAACCATGCGTCGCCACGCTCGATCCGGCGCGCGCGACCGGGATCGGCGTGACGCGCGGCTTGAGCAGCAGCAGCAGATCGCCCGAGCGTTGCGCGTCGAACGAGGCGCGCGCCTCCTGGATCAGCGACCAGCTGTCGGGCGTGGCCGTGGGGATGGGCGTTGCGGCGATCTCGGCCTTGGTGAAGACTGCCTGCACCTGTGGATGGGTGAGCAATTGACGCTTGGTCTCGGCGATTACCCGCGCCTTGTCCGCGGGCGACAGGGCGGTGCTGGCGTAGATGTCGCCACCCGCGGCGAACAGCACGTCGCCGCTCAGCCCCAGCGTCTTGGCGACGCGCGCCGCCACCGCCTTGGGCGCGAGATCGAGCGACATGCGCTGTGCATCGGGCGCGCCCTGCTCGCGGAGCCGTTCGGGCAGGTCCTGTCCGCCATGATCGGCAGTCAGCACCACCGCATAATCGATCTTCGCCTCGTCGAGACGGACGAAGAAATCGTTCAGGCTGCGGTCGAGCTCTTCCATCTGAAGGCACATCTCGCTGCCCTCGGTGCCGAAGCCGTGGCCGATATAGTCGGTCGCAGAGAGGCCGACCGAGAGGATGTCGGGCGCCGCGCCCTGGCCCAGCTTCATCTCGTCGATCAGCGCGGCGGCGAGCGCCAGGGTCGCGCCGTCGAATTCGGGCGAGGCGCGGAAGGCGCGGCCGTCGCCCGCCGCACGCGCGAAGCGGCCGTCGCCGACGCTGCCGCCCTCGATCGGGATGGCGCGCGATCGCGGCTGGCACAGCGGTGTGAGCGGCAGCGCCGGGCGCGCCTCGGCTATGGCGCGGGTGACGCTGGCGTTGACCCGGTCCGCCGCCGCCGAGGTTTTGCCCGGATAGCTGACATAGGATTTGCCGCCCCACCACCAGATCTGGTCGGGCTTGTGGCCGCCCATCATCACCGCCGCGCGGTCCTTGCCCGCGACCGAGACGGTGCGGCTGGCGGGGTTCATCGTCTTCATCCGCTCGCCCATCGTCGGCACCTTCAGGTGGACGGGCGAGACGGTATAGTCTTCAGACGACGATCCGGGCATGCGCTCGTCCTCGGCGCAGTAGATCGTCTTGTCCTCGCGCTTGGCGGAAAGGTCCATCCAGTCATTGGCGATGATGCCGGTGCGCGCCGGGTTGCTGCCGGTCAGGATGGTCGAGTGGCCGGGGCAGGTCTCGGTCGCGGCGTGCGCCTGATATCCAGAGGGGAATACCGCCCCTTCGCGCGACAGCTTCGCCAGGCCGCCGGTGAAGCTGCTGCGATATTGTGCGAAAAGATCGGCGGAGAACTGATCGACCGAGATCGCGACAATCAGCTTCGGCGCAACCGGCGCTGCGTCCTGGGCGAACAGGGGGGTGGCTGCCATCCCGGCGATGGCGGCGATCGATGCGGTCAACTTCACGATTGGCTCCCGGTCGGGTAGAGGGCTCAGCGGGGCATATGCCCCGCCAGTTGGAGAAGCAATTGAGCGTGTTGCGTTTCATTCTCGTGGCATGGTTGGCGGCGATCGCTTGGGCTGTTCCCGCGGCCGCGCAGATCACGCCCGGGCCACATCTGGCACTGGAACTGGTTGCCGAAAGCGCCGCACCCGCAGCCGGTTCGACCGTGATGCTCGCGGTGCGCGCGACGCCCGATCCGGGCTGGCACGGCTATTGGACCAACCCCGGCGACGCCGGCGTTCCCGACCGGTTCGCCTGGACGCTGCCAAGCGGGGCGACGGTGGGCGATGTCCGCTATCCGGTGCCGCACCGGCTGATGATCGCGGGCATCATGAATTATGTGTTCGAGGGCGAGTACGCGATGCTCGTGCCGCTTTCCGTGCCGCAAGGGCTGGCGGCGGGAACCGCGCTGCCGGTGTCGGCCAAGATCGACTATCTCGTCTGCACCGAAGAAGTGTGCGTGCCCGAAAGCGCCACCGTCAGCACGCGGCTGACGGTGGGCGACGGCGCGATCGATCCGGCGGCGCGGAACCGGTTCGACGGCTGGCGGGCGAAGCTGCCGCGTCCGCTCGGTTCTCCCGCGACCTTCGCGGTGGCGGGCGATATGCTGCGCCTGTCGATCCCGCTGCCCGCCACTGCCGCGGCATCCGATCCCTACGTCTTCCCCGTCACCGAGCGCGCGATCGACCATAGCGCGCCGCAGACCGTGACGCGCGAGGGCGATACGCTGCTGGTTTCGGTCAAGGCGGACAGCGGCGCTGCGGGATTGAAGACGATCGACGGCGTGCTGGCGCTGGGGCCGGATAGTGGCGTGTCGTTCCAGGCGACGCCGGGCGAAGTCGCCGCCGCAACGAGTGGCGGCGGGATGGACATCGCCACCATCCTGCTCGCGATCGGCGGCGCGGTGCTGGGCGGGCTGATCCTGAACGTGATGCCGTGCGTTTTCCCCATCCTCAGCCTCAAGGCGCTGAGCCTGGCGAAGTCGGGCGTGTCCGAAGGCTCCGCGCGCAGCGAGGCACTGGCCTATGCCGCCGGCGTGATCGCGGTGTGCGTCGCGCTGGGCGGGTTGCTGCTGGCGCTGAGGGCGGGCGGCGCGACGGTCGGCTGGGCGTTCCAGCTGCAGGACCCGCGCGTGATCCTCGTGCTGTTGCTGCTCGTCACCGCCATCGCGTTCAACCTCGCCGGGCTGTTCGAGATCGGCGGTCCCGGCTTCGTCAACCGCATTGCCGCATCGGGCAAGGGCGGGGCGTTCCTGACCGGCGCGCTCGCCGCCTTCGTCGCGACGCCGTGTACCGGACCATTCATGGGCGCGGCGTTGGGGGCGGCACTGGTGCTGCCGCCCGCCGCCGCGATCGGGGTGTTCGCCGGGCTGGGGCTGGGCATCGCGCTCCCATTCCTGCTCATCGGCTTCATTCCGGCGCTGCGCCGCCGCCTGCCCAAGCCGGGGCCGTGGATGGAGCGGCTGCGGCGCATCCTTTCGGTGCCGATGTTCCTGACCGCGCTCGCGCTCGCCTGGGTGCTGGGGCGGCAGGCGGGGGTGGACGGGATGACCTTGGGCGTCGCCGCCGCGCTCGCGCTGGTGCTGGCCCTGTGGTGGACCGGGCGGCTGCAGATCAAGGGCAGCGCACGCGCGTGGCTGCCGGTGCTGCCGGCGCTGGCGCTCGCGATCGGCGCAGCCGCGCTCATCACCCGCGCGCCGGCTGCGGCGGAGAGCGCGAATGTCACCGGGGAGGCATTCAGCGAAACCCGGCTCGCCGCGCTGCGGGCAGAGGGCAAACCCGTCTTCGCCTATTTCACCGCCGACTGGTGCCTGACTTGCAAGGTCAACGAAAAGGCGGCGATCGAAACCGCATCGGTCGCTTCCGCGTTCAAGGCGGGTGATGTACAGGTGCTGGTGGGAGACTGGACCAATGGCGACCCCGCGCTCGGCCGTTTTCTGGAGGCGCATGGCCGCTCGGGCGTGCCGCTCTACCTCTATTACGCGCCGGGCGCCGCCACACCGCAGATATTGCCGCAGATCCTGACGCCCGACATGCTGGTCGGGCTCGTTGCCAAAGGAGAGACGTGATGCGTTTGATGACAGGAATATTCGCCGCCGCCATCGTATTCGCCGTTCCCGTCGTCGCCCAGCAGACGACCGGCCAGCCGGCCCGCGATTTCAAGCTGACGGACATGAACGGCAGGACCGTCCAACTCTCGCAGTTCAAGGGCAAGACCGTCGTGCTCGAATGGCATAATAGCGGCTGCCCGTTCGTGCAGAAGCACTATAACAGCGGCAACATGCAGAAAACCCAGGCGGCCGCGGTCGGCCAGGGCGCGGTGTGGCTGACGGTCAATTCGGGTGCGGCGGGCCAGCAGGGGCATATGACGCTGGAGCAGACCCGCGCCTTCATGAAATCATCGGGATCGAAGGCGAGCAACTATCTGCTCGATCCCGAAGGCACCGTCGGCAAGGGCTATGACGCCAAGACGACCCCGCACATGTATGTGATCAACCCGGCGGGCACGCTGGTCTATCAGGGCGGGATCGACGACAAGCCGACCGCCGACGTCGCCGACATCGCCACCGCGCGCAACCATGTGCTGGCGGCGCTGGGCGAGGTGAAGGCCGGCAAGCCCGTGTCGGTGGCGGAAAGCCGCCCCTATGGCTGCTCGGTCAAATATGCATCCTGAATGAAGTGCGTTCCGGAAGGGCTCCCCCAAGCCCTCCGGAACGCATCCCGCCCCCGCGTGTGGCAGGGCCGAACGACTAGCGCAGCTAAGTTACGAGTGAATAGGCGAAAAGCGACATTCGTTACGCGCGCGATATTATACAGTTGTCCCCTTGTGCGCCGCAGCAAAGCCGGGCAGCATGGAACATCGCCGCTTGCGGGGGATTTGGCGTTACGATGGGGAAACGACGCGCGTTCGACGAGATATGGGGAACTGGGGGCCGCCGCCGCCCGCGCAAGGAACTCGCCGATCTGGCCGCGTGGATCGAGAACACCCCCACCAGCGAACTCACCCGCCGCCAGCATTCGGCGGAAGCGACCTTCCGCCAGCTGGGCATCACCTTCGCGGTCTATGGCGATGCCGACGCGGCCGAGCGGATCATCCCCTTCGACATCGTCCCGCGCGTGTTTCTCCACGATGAGTGGGAGCGGCTGTCCGTCGGCCTGATCCAGCGGGTGGAGGCGATCAACGCCTTCCTCGATGATGTTTACGGCGAGGCGCGGATCGTGAAGGAGGGCGTGCTGCCCGCGGATCTGGTGTTCGGCAATCCGCAGTTCCGGCCCGAAATCGCCGGGATGAAGCCGCCGCACCATGTCTGGAGCCATATCTGCGGCATCGATCTGGTGCGCACCGGCCCCGATCAGTTCTGGGTATTGGAGGACAATGCCCGCACGCCCAGCGGCGTGTCGTATATGCTGGAAAATCGCGAGGCGATGATCCGGCTGTGTCCCGAACTGTTCCGCAGTTTCCGCGTCGCGCCGGTGGACAGCTATACCGACATGCTGCTCCAGACGATGAAATCGGTCGCCCCGCCTGGCGCGGGCAGCAACCCCAATTGCGTGGTGCTGACCCCGGGGCATTACAACTCGGCCTATTACGAACACAGCTTCCTCGCCGACAATCTCGGCGTCGAGCTGGTCGAGGCGGCCGATCTGGTGGTCGATGACGATGTCGTCTGGATGCGCACCATCGCCGGGCGGGTGAAGGTCGACGTGATCTATCGCCGGATCGATGACGACTACATCGATCCGCTAGTATTCCGGCCGGATTCGATGCTGGGCGTTCCCGGCCTGATCGCCGCCTATGCTGCAGGCAACGTCACGATCATGAA
>JAESGW010000908.1_pt1 | contig 10387 bp, 11 predicted proteins | sample 9269791 | NCBI WGS metagenome assembly JAESGW01 (sample SAMN16773120, study PRJNA677053) | algae metagenome | isolation source: Aphanocapsa lilacina HA4352-LM1 and co-occurring heterotrophs from near cave... | place: USA: Maniniholo cave, near Haena, Kauai, HI | collected 2009-07-28 | reverse complement strand
TCGGACTTCAGTGTGCTGATGCCGGCCCGCATGCAGTCCGTGTCGGGCTTGGCCTGGGCTGCCGCGGGGGCGAGAACGACGGTGGCGACACCGAGCGAGAGGGCGGCGACGGAGGTGGCGGTGCGGGTGGTGCGCATCATGTGTCTGTCTCCTCGTGGGGGGTCAAGGCTGGAGTTCCAATGCACCACAGACCCGTCCGGTTGTCGAGGGTTTGTCCAATGTTTGTCCTGAGTCTGTCCACCCTCTTGGGCGAACCTCGGGGCTTGACCTATTGGTAACTAATGAGTTACCAATTGGCTATGGACCCGTTCGCCGCACTCGCCGACCCGGTGCGACGCGACCTCCTCGTACGCCTGGCGCAGGGCTCGGCGCGTGTCGTCGACCTCACCGCCGACCACGACATCAGCCGGCCCGCCATCAGCCGCCACCTGCGGGTGCTCGCCGAGGCCGGGCTGGTGAGCGCCGACGACCGCGGCCGTGAGCGGCACTACCGGCTCGAGCGCGCCGGCCTCGCGGTCCTCACCGACTGGCTCACCGCGCTGGAGCCGCAGGTCCGGTTCCCCGAGTCCGCACTCGACGGCCTCGAGCTCGAGGTCCGGCGCACGACCCGCGAGCGGGCCGCCGGCACGACCCACGACACCCACGACACCACCCAGGAGACGGCATGACCACCACCCCGACCCCCCGCCCCACCGGGCGGCGCGAGGAGCGACGCGGCGAGACCCACCTCGTCTTCGAGCGGACCTTCCGGGCGCCGATCGACGACGTGTGGGCCGCCGTCACCGAGTCCGGTCGCCTCGCGCGCTGGATCGGAGAGTGGAGCGGGGACCCCGGCTCGGGGTCGGTGACCTTCCGGATGACCGCCGAGGGCGACGACGTCGCCGACGAGACCATCTGGATCGACGAGTGCGCGCCGCCGCGACGGCTCGTGATGCGCTCGGCGCATCCTGACGAGCCCGACAAGCTGTGGGCGTGGGAGGTCGACCTCGCGGAGTCCGACGGCACCACGACCCTCACCTTCGCCCAGGGCGTCACCGACGCGACCCTGGCCGAGGGTGTCGGGCCCGGCTGGGACTACTACCTCGACCGGCTCGTCGCCGCCGAGACCGGGGCCGACGTCGCTGCCGTCGACTTCGACGACTACTACCCGGCGTTCAAGGACCACTACCGCGCCGAGCTCACCTGACGCCGCCCCCGGCGCCGCCCCGGCGTGGCCCCTTGGACCTCTTGCCGGGGACCGGGACGATGGGGCCCATGCGACTGCGTCTCGGGACCCGCATCGGCACGGCGGCACTGCTGGTGGGAGCGGCATCGGCGTGCTCCGCGCTCGGCGGGGACGACGCCGACCCCGCCGGCGACCTCGCCGAGGACCTCGCCACGGCGCTCTCGCAGCACTCCCTGGGGGAGGTGCCGCTCCTCGACGAGGGCGTCCGGACGTCCTTCGCCGAGCTGGTCGCGCCGCTCGACGAGGTCCCGGTCGCGGTCGACGTCGCCGACGTGCAGGTGGTCGAGGAGGAGGGCCGAGCCGACGCCACGCTGGCCTGGCGCTGGGAGGTGGCGGACGGCGCGGCGTGGGAGTACGAGACCTCGGTGGCCCTCACGCAGGGCGGCGACGGGAGCACGTGGACCGTCGCATGGTCGCCCGACGACCTGGCCCCCGACCTCGCCGAGGGCGACACCCTCGGGCTGCGCACCGTCACGCCCACTCGCGGCGACATCACCGGCGCGGACGGTGCCGTGCTCGTGACCGAGCGACCCGTGCTGCGCTACGGCCTCGACAAGACCAAGGTCGAGGGCTCGCAGGTGGCTCGCAGCGCCCGCCGCATCGCCCGCATCCTCGACCTCGACGTGGCGGCGTACGTCGCCCGCGCCGAGGCGATGGGGCCGGAGGCCTTCGTCGAGGCGGTCGTGCTGCGCGAGGACGACGCCCGCGAGGTGCTGCCGGCGTTCCGCGCGGTCCCCGGTGCGCTGGCCGTCAACGACACGCTGCCGCTCGCCCCGACGCGTGAGTTCGCCGCCGCCCTCCTGGGTCGGGTGGGTCCGGCCACGGCCGAGATCGTCGAGGAGTCGGACGGCGCGGTCGTCGCGGGCGACGAGGTGGGCCTGTCCGGGCTCCAGGCGCGCTACGACACCCAGCTGCGGGGCGCACCGGGGACGGCCGTCGTCGCCCGTGACGCCGACGACCGGCTGCGGACGCTCTTCGAGGCACCCGCCACCGACGGCACCGACCTGGCCACCACCCTCGACCCGGTCCTGCAGGACAGGGCCGAGCAGGCCCTCGCGACCCTCGGGGACGGCGCGCCGGCCGCCGCGCTGGTCGCGATCCGGCCCTCGGACGGCGCCGTGCTGGCCAGCGCGAACGGGGCCGGGGCCGCCGGGGCGGACCTCGCCTCGACGGGCCAGTACGCCCCCGGGTCGACCTTCAAGGTCGTCACCTCGCTCGCCCTCCTGCGCAGCGGGATGGGAGTGGACGACCCGGTGTCCTGCCCGCCGACGACGGTCGTGGACGGCCGCTCGTTCAAGAACTACGACGACTACCCGGCCTCCGCGCTGGGCGACATCACCCTCACCCAGGCCATCGCGCAGTCCTGCAACACCGCCCTGATCGGCAACGCAGGGAGGCTCGGCCCCGGCGACCTGGCCGCCGCCGCGCAGGCGCTCGGTCTCGGCACCGACCACGACCTCGGCTTCCCGGTCTACTTCGGGCAGGTGCCGCCGCCGGAGACCGAGACCGGCAAGGCCGCCGACATGATCGGCCAGGGCACGGTCCTGGCCAGCCCGTTCGCGATGGCGACGGTCGCCGCCTCGGTCGCTGCCGGCCGCGCGGTGCTGCCGGTGCTCCTGCCGCAGCAGGCGGTCGAGCAGGTCCCGCCGGAGGTGCCGCTGACCGGCGCGGAAGCCGGCACGCTGCGCGGGCTGATGCGCGCCGTCGTGACGACCGGGTCCGGTCGGTTCCTCCAGGACGTGCCGGGGGAGATCGGCGCCAAGACGGGGACGGCGGAGTACGGCACTCCCGACGCGGCCGGCTCGCTGCCGACGCACGCGTGGATGATCGCCACCCGCGGCGACCTCGCCGTCGCGGTCTTCGTCGCGACCGGTGTGTCCGGCTCGCAGACCGCCGGCCCGGTGCTGGAGGCGTTCCTGCGGTAGGCCCGCGCCGGTCGTCACGCCACGCGGCGCTGACCGGGCACGTCGTCACGCCACGCGGCGCTGACCGGGCACTTCCTCATGGCGTACGCCTCGACCAACTGCCCGGTAGCCAGTCAGGCGGGTGAGGAAGTGCCCGGTCAGCCGGTCAGGCGGCATGTCAGCGCCGCGCGAGGTAGAGGAAGTACTGCTCCGGCCGGTCCTGCAGCAGCACGTCGTGGGCCTGCTCCTCGACCGCGCCGAAGACTGCCCGCATCGCCGCGAGCAGGTCCGGCGCGGCGGCCGCCGACCACACCACCAGGACCCCGCCGGGGCCGAGCACGTCGTGGCAGCGCCGGAGGAACTGCTCCTCGTAGACCGCCTCGTTGGCGTCGTGCACGAGGTAGCCCGGGCCGTTGTCCACGTCCAGCAGCACCAGGTCGTAGGTCGACCGCGCCTCCGCGATCGCCATCGCGATGTCGGCGTTGACCACTGTCGCGCGGGTGTCGGCGAGGAGCGCCGGGCCGTGCGGCACGGTGCCGTCCCGCATCCACCGGACCAGCGGCTCCTCGATCTCGACCACGACCGCCCGCACGACCCGTGGGTCGGCGAGCACGCGCTGGAGGGTGAAGCCGAGGCCGAGGCCGCCGATGAGCACCGAGGCGGGGTCGTCGACGAGGCCGAGCGCCTGTGCGGCCAGCTCGATCTCGCTCGTGGTCTCGAGGGTGTCCATCACGAAGACGCCGTTGACGCGCAGCTCGAGCACGTCGGGGGCGGTGTCGGACGTACGCCGCCGCAGGACGACGTCGCCCCGCTCCGTCTCGGCCCGGGCCACCTCGGTGTGCTCCACCTCCACGCTGTCCACGCCCCCATCCTGCCCAACGACCGGCGTGGAGGGCTCCCCACCCGCCGCTCCGGCGTCTACCGTGATCGGGTGTACACCGTCGGACGAGCAGCCGAGCTCACCGGCGTGCCGACCGGCACGCTGCGCAAGTGGGAGCAGCGCTACGGCGTGGTCGTCCCGCACCGCTCGGCCGGCAACTACCGCCTCTACGACGACGAGGCCGTACGCCGGCTCAGCGTGATGCGCAGCCTGGTCGACGCCGGCTGGTCGGCCCACGAGGCCGCCCGGCACGTGGTGGCCGACGTGGCCGCCGCCGAGGCGACGCTCGCGAGGCCCGCCGAGCCCGCCTCCGAGGACCGCTTCGAGACCATCGTGGGCTGCGCCCAGGACTTCGACGTGCCCCGTCTCGAGAGGCTCATCGCCGAGGGCTTCGCCGAGATCGACGTGGTGTCGGTGGTCGACGACTGGCTGCTCCCCTCGATGGTGCACCTCGGCCGGGCCTGGCAGCGCGGCCGGGTGACGGTGGCGGGGGAGCACTTCGTCACCGCGGCCGTGCACCGCAGGCTGGCCCAGGCGTTCCAGGAGATGCAGCCGGCCCCCAGCGGCGGACCGCGCGTCGTCGTCGGCCTCGCCCGAGGCGCCCGCCACGAGCTGGGTGTCCTCGCCTTCGCCACCGTCCTGCGCTCGCGCGGCGTGGCCGTCACCTACCTCGGCGGCGACCTCCCTCTCGAGGCCTGGGTCGACGTCGTCCGGCTCGTGGGGCCGCAGGCCGTGGTCCTGGCCGTCCCGACGCTCGAGGACGTGCCGGCCGTGCGCGAGGTGACCGAGGCGCTCGCCTCGCTCGCCCCCGTCATGCTGGGCGGGGCCCACCAGGCCGAGGTCGACGGCGCCCAGCACCTCGGCCACCACGCCGGCGCCGCCGCGGCCGGACTCGCGACCCGGCTCGGCGCCGTCAGCTGAGCGCTACGGTGCATTGGCGGGCGGACGACGGTCGCACCCTGCACGGCTGGCTGGGCGGGGAGCCCGACGGTCCGCTGGTCGCCGTCCTGCACGGCTGCCCGGACACGCGGCACGTGGCGATGACGGGCGACGACGCCGCGCGCGAGGCCGGCGTACGGCTGCTGTGCGTCAACCGCCCCGGCTACGGGGACTCCGCGGTGCACCCCAGCACGCACGCCAGCGTCGCCGACGACCTGGCGACGGTCGCGGCCGGGCTCGGGCACGAGCGCCTCGCCGTGCTCGGCATGTCGGTCGGCGGGGCGTACGCCGTGGCGTGCGCTGTCCGCCACCCGACGCGCGTGGCGGGGGTCGGGCTGGTCGCGACCCAGCCGCCGGGCACGCGCACGGAGGCCGTCGACGTCCTGGCCGCCGAGGCCTCGGCCGAGTTCCTCGCGTGGCGCGCCCGCGTCGACCCGCTGGACCCCGACGACGCGCGGCTCGTGCGCCGGTGGCTCGCGATGCTCCCGGAGCAGGACGCCGCGCTGCTCGCCGTACGCGGGGTGCCGGCGGTGGCGGCCGCGGTCCGCGAGGCGCTGGCGTGTCCGGACGGCTACCTGCGGGACGCCGCGCTGGCGCAGCGCCCGTGGCCGCACCTGCCGGCCGAGACCAGCTGTCCTGTGCGGGCATGGTTCGGCGAGGACGACGACAGGTCGCCCTCCGAGGCCGCCTCCGGGTTCCTGGCCGGCGTGGCCGACCTCGAGGTCACGGTGCGTCCGCGAACCAGCCACCTCGCCACCCTCGTGGCGCACTGGCCCGAGGTGCTGGCGACGCTGCGCGACCTGGTCAGCGCGCCGGGCCGCTGATCCGGGGGAGGAGCGATCAGCGGGCGACCGGCGCGCAGCCGCTGCCGTACCACTGGTCACCCACGATCTGGATGCGGCACTGGTTGTCGGTGGACGGCGTCTCCGACACGGCCGGCGGGGCGAGCAGGACGGACCCGAGCGCGGCGACCGCGATGGCCACGATGCCGGCCGTGCGCAGGCGCCGGTCGGTCTGCTCGTCGGCGCTGGTGAGGAATGTGTCGGCCGTCGTCGTCATGGCGTCTCCCGGGTCGGGCACTGCGGCTTGTCCACAGTTTGTCCACTGTTGGTGGAAAACGAACACTAGGGACTTGTCCACAGTTTGTCCAAAGTTCGCTACCCTTGGGGATGTGTACACCGTCGGACGCACAGCCGAGCTCACCGGAGTGCCGCGCGAGACCCTCCGCAAGTGGGAGCAGCGCTACGCCGTGGTGGCCCCTGCGCGCACCGAGGGCAACTACCGCCTCTACGACGACGAGGCCGTCCGTCGCCTGTCGGTGATGCGCGACCTGGTCGACTCCGGCTGGTCCCCGCGCGAGGCCGCCCGCCGGGTGCTCGACGAGCCGGCCGGGGGTGTGAGCGTCCTGCCCGGCGCCGACTCGCCGCTCGCGCGCCACGACGAGCTCGCGGCCTGCGGCGAGGACTTCGACGTGGTGCGGCTCGAGAGCATGCTCGACAAGGCCTTCGCCGAGGCCGACCTCGCCGTCGCGGTCGACGAGTGGCTGATGCCCTCGCTCGTCCGCCTCGGTGAGGCCTGGCAGCGCGGCACCGTCAGCGTCGCCGGGGAGCACTTCGTGAGCGCCGCGGTCCTGCGCCGGCTCTCGCAGGCCTTCCACCAGCTGCCGCACCCGCAGGACGGGGCGCCGAGGGTGATGGTCGGCCTCGCCCGCGGGTCGCGCCACGAGCTCGGCGTCATGGCCTTCGCGATGGTGCTGCGCAGCCGCGGCGTCCGGGTGACCTACCTCGGCGCCGACCTCCCCGTGGAGTCGTGGGTCGACACCGTGCGCGCCCTCGAGCCGGAGGCGGTCGTGCTCGCCGTGCCGACGGTCGAGGACCTGCCCGCCGTGCGTGAGGCCGTGCAGGCCATCTCCTCCCGGACCCCGGTCCTGCTCGGGGGCGCCCACCAGGGACGGGTGGAGGGCGCCGAGCAGCTCGGCCACCGCATCGGTGAGGCGGCGGCCGGCCTCGCCGACCGGCTCACCTCCGCCGCGACCTGACGCGCCGGCCGCCGAGGGTCGCGACCAGGGCGGCCGTCAGCAGAGGTGCCACGACGATCCACGTCCGGTCCCGTGCCGGGCTGGCGAGGTGCACCCTGTCCTCCGTGAACCACACCTCGCGCACGCCGCGCTCGGGGCGCCCGCTGCACACCGTCGTCGTGCCGAGGTCGCCCTGCTCGACCCGCCGGTAGGTGAGGGCCCACCGCCACTGGCGCGACCCGCAGCTCCGCCCGCGCTCCACGTCGAGGACGTCGATCCGTGTGCGTACGCTGTCGCCCGTGAGGTGCTGGCGCTGGTCGGCGTCGAAGGCGACGGCACACGACCAGAAGCCTGCCCAGGCGATGGTGACGACCACCAGCGTCCGGAGGAACCGGTCCGACCAGGAGCGGTCCCGGAAGGACACGCCTACTGCGCCGACCGCACCCGGATGCCGGAGATCGGCACCGTCACCGCGCCCGACGGGTCGGTGAAGAAGTCGTTGCCCTTGTCGTCGACGACGATGAAGGCCGGGAAGTCCTCGACCTCGATCTTCCAGACCGCCTCCATGCCGAGCTCCTCGTACTCCACCACCTCCACGGACCGGATGCAGTCCAGGGCGAGGCGGGCGGCCGGGCCGCCGATGGAGCCGAGGTAGAAGCCGCCGTGGGTGCCGCACGCCTCGGTGACGGCCTTGGAGCGGTTGCCCTTGGCGAGCATCACCATCGAGCCGCCGGCGGCCTGGAACTGCTCGACGTAGGAGTCCATGCGGCCGGCCGTCGTCGGACCGAAGGAGCCCGACGGCATGCCCTCGGGGGTCTTGGCCGGTCCGGCGTAGTAGACCGGGTGGTCCTTGAGGTAGGCCGGCATCTCCTCGCCGGCGTCGAGGCGCTCCTTGATCTTGGCGTGGGCGATGTCGCGCGCCACCACGAGCGGGCCGGTGAGGGACAGCCGGGTCTTCACCGGGTGCTTCGAGAGCTCGGCGAGGATGTCGGGCATCGGCTGGTTCAGGTCGATCGGCACGACCGCGCCGCCCTCGATGTCGTGGGCCATGCCGGCGTCGGGCATGTAGTGGGCGGGGTCGGTCTCGAGCTGCTCGAGGAAGACGCCCTCGGGCGTGATCTTGCCGAGCGCCTGACGGTCGGCCGAGCACGACACGGCGATCGCCACGGGGCACGAGGCGCCGTGGCGAGGGAGGCGTACGACCCGCACGTCGTGGCAGAAGTACTTCCCGCCGAACTGGGCGCCGATGCCGAAGGACTGCGTGAGCTCGAAGACCTTCTCCTCCAGCTCGGTGTCGCGGATGCCGTGGGCGCTCATCGAACCCTCGGTCGGCAGGTCGTCGAGGTAGTGCGCCGAGGCGTACTTCGCGGTCTTCAGCGCGAACTCGGCGCTCGTGCCGCCGATGACGACCGCGAGGTGGTACGGCGGGCACGCGGCGGTGCCGAGGGAGCGGATCTTCTCGTCGAGGAACTCCATCAGCCGCGTCGGGTTGAGGACGGCCTTGGTCTCCTGGAAGAGGAACGACTTGTTGGCCGAGCCACCGCCCTTGGCCATGAAGAGGAACTTGTACTCCGGGACGTCCTTCGCAGGCGTCGAGTAGAGCTCGATCTGCGCCGGCAGGTTGGTGCCGGTGTTCTTCTCCTCGAAGGTCGTCAGCGGCGCGAGCTGGGAGTAGCGCAGGTTGAGGCGGGTGTAGGCGTCGTAGACGCCGCGGCTGATCGCCTCGCCGTCGTCGGCGCCGGTGAGGACCCCCTCGGACTTCTTGCCCATGACGATCGCGGTGCCGGTGTCCTGGCACATCGGCAGCACGCCACCGGCGGAGATGTTGACGTTCTTGAGCAGGTCGAGGGCGACGAACCGGTCGTTGCCGGAGGCCTCGGGGTCGTCGATGATCTTGCGGAGCTGCGCGAGGTGGCCGGGTCGCAGGTAGTGGCTGATGTCGTGCATCGCCTCCTCCGTGAGCCGGCGGATCGCCTCGGGCTCGACGGTGAGGAAGGTCCGTCCGTCGACCTCGGTGGTCGAGACCCCCTCGGTGGTGATCAGCCGGTAGGGAGTCTCCGGTGCGCCGTTGGAGCCGGCGGTCGGGAGGAGGTCGGAGTAGTGGAAGTCAGCGGCGCTCACGGCTGCTGATGCTACGCCGGGTCGGCTTCCCCTCCGGCCTCCCCCTCGCGCTCGCGGCGCTTCTGCTCCGCGGCGCGCCGGCGCTGCTCCTCGGCGCGCTCGCGCACCTTCTTGAGGAACTCCTCGTCGGCGGCGGGGTCCGTCGCCGCGAACCGTCTAGGTCGGTCGTACTCGGGAAACGCGCTCGCGCTCCGCTCGTACGGGCCGCCGCGCCGCAGGGGACGTACGGGGCGGCCGGCGACGAGCCAGGCGATCGACCCGACCAGGGGGAAGAACAGGATGAGGAGGATCCACCACACCTTGCCGAGGTGGCGGACCTCGTCCTCGCGGCTGGTGATCGCCTGGACGAGGCAGAACACGGCCAGCACGAGTGGCACCAGGAAGAGAACGATCCGCACGTCGCGACCCCCGCAGGTCGGCCCGACCGGGGCCGCGGACGGCGGGACCGCCCGCCGTGGCGGCAGCGTAGCGCCCGACGAGGGATGCCGTGGGCGGTCGACGCGAATGCCTCGGATTCATCGGTCGGTCGCAATCCGGCCATTCGGGAGTAGCCTCCGGTGCAACGGGACCCATGAGGCTCCGCCCGGCACCCGCCGATCTCGGACCAGCACTACTTGGAGGTCACGTGAACACCCGCAAGGCACTCATCTCCCTCGCCGCGACGGCGACCCTCCTCTCGGCCGCCGCCTGCGCGGCCCCCGAGCAGGAGAACGACACCACCACGGAGAGCGGCGTCGACGCGGCAGCCGCCACCTCGAGCGAGGACTTCGGCGGGATGGAGGAGCTCATCGCCGCCGCCCAGGACGAGGGCGAGCTCAACGTCATCGCGCTGCCGCCGGACTGGGCCAACTACGGCGAGATCATCGAGACGTTCTCGGAGAAGTACGACATCGAGGTCAACTCCGCGCAGCCCGACGCCGCCTCGCAGGACGAGATCAACGCGGCCAACGACCTCGCCGGCACCGACCGGGCGCCCGACGTCTTCGACCTCGGCCAGTCCGTGGCGCTGGCCAACACCGACATGTTCGCGCCCTACCAGGTCGAGACCTGGGACGACATCCCCGACGAGTTCAAGGACCCGGACGGCGCCTGGGTCAACGACTACGGCGGCTACATGTCGATCGGCTACGACTCCGCCGTCGTGCCCGACGTGACCTCGGTCGAGGACCTGCTCGGCCCGGAGTTCAAGGGCAAGGTGGCGCTCAACGGCGACCCGACCCAGGCCGGTGCCGCGTTCAGCGGCGTGATGATGGCGGCGATCGCCAACGGCGGCTCGGCCGACGACATCGCCCCGGGCGTCG
>JAESGW010000907.1_pt1 | contig 10388 bp, 8 predicted proteins | sample 9269791 | NCBI WGS metagenome assembly JAESGW01 (sample SAMN16773120, study PRJNA677053) | algae metagenome | isolation source: Aphanocapsa lilacina HA4352-LM1 and co-occurring heterotrophs from near cave... | place: USA: Maniniholo cave, near Haena, Kauai, HI | collected 2009-07-28 | reverse complement strand
GACTGGTACGGCCGCCAGATGTATATCCAGGGCAACCGCGTCTACGACCACCACGTCCGCACCTATGGCCATCCGAGCAAGGCGGGCTTCATCGATTTCATCGGCAAGTGGAAGGCGGAGGCATGGAACCCCGCGGATCTGATGGCGCTCTATCGCAAGGCGGGCGCGCGCTATTTCATGTCGATGGCTAACCATCACGACAATCTCGACAATTATGACAGCGCGCATCACGCCTGGAATACCGTTCGCCTCGGCCCCAAGCGCGATATCGTCGGCACCTGGGAGAAGATCGCGCGCGGGGCCGGCATGCGCTTCGGCGTCAGCAACCACAGCGCGCACGCCTGGCACTGGTGGCAGACCGCCTATGGCTATGACGCGGAGGGGCCGCTGAAGGGCGTGCGTTATGACGCCCACGGGTTGCGGCGGGAGGACGGCCGCGGCACATTCTGGGAAGGGTTGGACCCGCAGCAGCTCTACACCGGCCCGTTCTTCGTGCCGCCGGGCGGAATCGACAGCATCGCGGCGATGGACACGTGGCACGAGGAACGCGACGGCCAATGGCTGGAGACCGCGCCGCCGGGCCCGCGCGGCGCTGCCTATGTCCGCAAATGGCAGCTGCGCCAGATGGACCTGGTCGAGAAATACCGGCCCGATCTGGTCTATTTCGACGATTACCAGATCCCCTTCGAAGCCGATGGGCTCGAGACGGTCGCGCATTATTACAACAAGAGCATCGAATGGCACGGCGCGATCGATGTGGTGCTCACCGCCAAGCGCCTTACCCCGCTGCAGCGCCGCGGCATCGTCGAGGATGTCGAGCGCGGCTTCATGAGCGATATCCAGGAACGGCCGTGGCAGACCTGCACCTGCATCGGCAACTGGCACTATGACCGCAGCCTCTATGAGCGCCACGGCTACAAGAGCGCCGAGAGCGTAATCCAGCGCCTGTGCGATATCGTCGCCAAGAACGGCAACCTGCTGCTCAGCATCCCCCAGCGCGGCGACGGATCGATCGACGCCGATGAGGAGACGATCCTGGGCGACCTCGCGCGCTGGTTCGCGGTGAACGGCGACGCGATCTACGCGACACGGCCCTGGCGCCGGTTCGGCGAAGGGCCGACCAAGCCGCCGGAGGGCATGCAGAACGAAAGCCAGGCCAAGCCCTTCACCGCGCAGGATGTGCGCTTCACCGTGGGGCGCGGCGTGCTCAACGCCTTCTTTCTCGACTGGCCCCAAGGGGAAAGCGCGATTGCGACGCTGGGCAGGCGAGCCCTGGATGGCGCGGTGATCGAGCGGGTGGAAATGCAGGACGGCAGGCCGGTCGCGTTCCGCCATCAGGAAGACGCGCTGCGCCTGACGCTGCCGCCGCCTGCCGCCGGCGGCTTCGTGCCGGGCATCAGGGTCACGGGACAGGGGCTGATCTGATGTTGGAGGAAGTGATGGCGACCCAAACGGAAACGCGGCAGCACCGTCTCCTCCTCCCCATCATCCTGATCGTCAGCCTGTTCTTTCTGTGGGGCGTCGCCAACAATCTCAACGACGTGCTGATCAAGCATTTCAAAAAGGCGTTCACGCTCAGCGATTTCCAGTCGGGGCTGGTCCAGTCCGCCTTCTATTTCGGCTATTTCTGCTTCGCGATTCCCGCCGCGCTGTTCATGAAGCGCTTCGGCTACAAGGCCGCGGTGGTGCTAGGCCTGGTGCTGTTCGGCGCGGGCGCGCTGCTGTTCGTCCCCGCCGCCTATGCACACAGCTATGCCTTCTTCCTGGCGGCACTATACGTGATCGCCAGCGGCCTCGCCTTTCTCGAAACCTCCGCCAATCCGCTGGTGACGGTGCTGGGCGATCCGAAAGGCGCGGCGCGGCGGCTCAACCTGGCCCAGGCATTCAATCCGCTCGGCTCGATCAGCGGTGTCATGATCGGCAGCACCTTCATCCTCTCGGGCATCGAGATGTCGCCGGAGCAACTGGCCACCCTGCCGCCCGAACAGCTCGAGAGCTATTTTCGGCTCGAAGCGCTGGCCGTGGTCGGGCCCTATACCGCGATCGGCATCTTCGTGCTCGGCTGGGCGATGCTGGTCGGCCTTACCCGCTTTCCCCCTGTCGCCAGCCGCCCGGAACCTGGCGAGCGCGTGGGCAGCGCCGCCGAATTTCGCGCACTATTCTCCCGCCCCCGCTACCTGCTCGGCGTCGTCACCCAGTTCTTCTATGTCGGTGCGCAGGTGGGGGTGTGGAGCTTCCTGATCCGCTATGCACAGGTCGAGCGGCCGGGCACCGATGAAAAGTCGGCCGCCGCCATGCTCACCGTGTCGCTGGTGCTGTTCCTGATCGGCCGCTTCGCCGGCGCGGCGCTGATGGCGCGCGTGCCGCCGGCGAGATTGCTCGCGCTGTTTGGCATCGTCAACGTGGTGCTGTGCGTCGCGGCTGCGATCGTCGGCGGCGAAATCGGCCTGGCGGCGCTGGTCGGCACCAGCCTGTTCATGTCGATCATGTTCCCCACGATCTTCGCGCTGTCGCTCGAGGGGCTCGGGCCGCTCACCAAGCCCGGCGCGTCGCTGCTGGTGATGGCGATCATCGGCGGCGCGGTGATCACCGCGCTGATGGGCCTGGTATCCGATCACGCGTCGATCGCGCTTGCGATGCTGCTGCCCGCCGCGGCATTCGCGTCAGTCGCCGCCTTTGGCGCAACCAGCGCAGACAGCTCCGTTGATGCATAGGTGAAGTCATTTTGGTTTGTGCTGATCCAGCACGGACAATATTCGCGTCGAGATGCCGCCTATGCAGATCATAAACGCCGTGTCTCGACCGGCCATTCTCTTGATCGCTGCGGTCGCGCTGATCGCCACCGATGCGCGGGTGTCGGCAGCGCAGGCTGGGACGGCAACGCCTGGCGATGTCGCCCATAGTTTCGACATCCCGCCGCAATCGCTCGATTCGGCGCTCGCAGCCTATACGCGGGCCAGCGGCATGCCCTTGCTTTACGACAGCGCACTCACCCGTGGCAGGCGTTCCAATGGGGTGCGGGGGCGGATGGCCGCGGCGCGCGCGCTCAGGCTGCTGCTGGAGGGTGCGGGCGTTGGCGTCCGTTTCACCGCCGGCGGATCGGCGGTCATCGTGGAGCTGGTGCGCCCGACGATCAAGCTCGATCCGCTGGAGGTTCGCGCGGCGCCGATGATCGGCGGCGCGCCGAATTCGGAAATCATCGCTTATGCGCAGATCGTCCAGGAGGAAGCCAAGGCCGCGCTGCGGCGCGATCCGGCGCTTGGCGCTGCCAGCTATCGCATGTCCGTCAAGCTATGGATCGACAGCGCCGGCGCAATCTCGCGCTGCGCGCCGGTCAGTCAGATCGAGCCCGGCATGTTGAATCGGTTTTGTGAGGTCGTCGGCGGGTTACGACTCAGCCGTCCCCCGCCTGCCGGACTGCCGCAGCCCTTGCGAATCGAATTTCGCGCTCGACCCGCCGCTACACCGACCGGTTCGTAACCGTAACGTCATATTGTGGCGCTCTATGCGTGGAGCGATCGGCGCTTCGCCGATGCCCCGCCCAGCGAGACGCGAGTGCCCGACGGACCACGCAAATGGCTGACCGGAGCGACCCTTTCGGTGTCGCTTCATGCGGGGGTGATTCTCTCGCTATTGCTGGTTGCCGGCGCACCGCCGGGCCGATCTCAGCGATCGGACGGACCATCGACCTTCGCGGTGTACATGCTTCCTGCCGAGGCCGCGGCGAATCCTCCGGCGCAGCCTGACGGGAAACCCGTGGTCGATGAACCGCGGTCGGAGACGGGTCTGCCGGCGGCGCGGGCGACGCTTTCCTCGGCCCCGCGCAGCGTGGCGGCCGCGATGGGATCGGTGGCCTCGTCCGAACAGTCGGTCATGCGTCCCAGCGCGGACAATCGGATGCTGATGGCGCGCTATCAGGAAATGCTGCAGGCGCACATCAAACGCTTCCAGCTCTATCCCGACGCGGCGCGAATCGACCGGATCGAGGGCAGCGTCGAGATCGGCTTCTCGGTAGGCAGAGATGGTTCGCTGCGCGATCTCTGGATCGAGCGAAGTTCCGGCAATGCCGCGCTCGACGAAGGCGCGCTGGCGACGCTGCGCCGGGCGGCGCCGCTGCCCGCAGTTCCCGATGCGCTTCCCGAGGAGATCGGCGTCAGCATGCCGGTCGCGTTCAGCCTGTCCAGTCCGGCATGACATCGTCGGGATCGACCCTGCGTGATGTCATGCTTGCGCGGTACGACGAGCTGATCAGGCGGCTCAGCTGGCGGCTGGGATCGGCCGAGATCGCGCGCGACGCACTGCACGATGCCTATCTGAAGATCGAGCGCGCCGACATCGCCCCCGATGTCCGTCAGCCTTTCGCGTATGTCATGCGGATGGCGCTCAATATCGGCACCAACATCCGCCGCAAGGATCGCCGTCTGTTGAGCATCGACGAGGTCGATGCCCTGCTGGAGCCGGTCGACGAGGCGCCCGATCAGCACATGGTGGCGGAGGGACGGTCTGACATGCGCGCGGTTCAGCGGGCGCTGGCGGCGATGCCCGAGCGGCGGCGCGCGATCTTCCTCGCCGCCTGGGTCGAGGACGTTCCCCATATGGCGATCGCCGCCCGTCACGGCATCGCGGTGCGGACCGTGCAGCACGAGATCAAACTGGCCAGCGACCAGTTGCGGCTGGCGGTCCGATCAAAAAACGTGATTTTGTTGCGGGTTGGGCTGGGGCAAGTGTCATGACCATAGCGACACGTCCGCAGCGGACGGGCAGATCATGATGGGACAGATGGGCATCGGGAGCGAGAGGGACGACGACGTCGATCTGCTGCGCGATGCCGTGGCATGGGTGAACCGGCTGACCTCGGGCACAGCGACGCACGCCGATGCTGACGAACTCGCGCGCTGGCGGGGCCAGAGCCGCGAACATGAGTCCGCCTTTCGCGAAGCCGCGCGCCTGCGCGCCACCGTCAGGGCGGCGGCGAAAGGCGCGACGGCGGAGCCGACCGAGACGGCGCGGATTGCGTCGCCGAATGTCACGCGTCGCATGATGATTGGCGGCGCACTCGCCGCGTCGACCGTTGGCGCGATCACGCTGAGCAGCGGCCTGCGGACGCCCCGCGCCGATTTCGCCACGGCCAAGGGGGAATCGCGCAAGCTTGCGCTCGCGCGCGGAATCCTGGTCGAGCTCAACACGGCGACGCGCATGGTCCGGCGTCCCGATCTTGGTGCGGACGGTGTCGAGCTCCTGTCCGGTGAAGCGGTGCTGACCGCCGCGCTCGATCGGCCCGCACCTTTCGTCGTGGCCGCCGGGGCAGGCCGGACGATCGCGCGCAACGCGCGGTTCAACCTGCGCTGCGACGATGATGCGGCAACCGTGACCTGTCTGGAGGGGACCGTCCTCGTTCAGGGCGTCGGTGGCGAGAGGCGGCTCTCCGCCAACCAGCAGCTGCGCTATGATCAGGAAGGTCTCAGCAGCGCCATCACCGTCGACCCGACTCAGATCACCGCCTGGCGCGAAGGCCTGTTGATTTTCCAGGACAAGCCCCTGCGCGACGTGGTCGCGGAGGTGAACCGCTACCGCTCCGGACGGATCATGATCGCCAATGCCGCGCTGGCGGATCGCCGCATCACCGGGACGTTCTATGTGAAGCGCGCCGATCAGATCATCGATCAGATGCGATCGGCGCTCAATGCCCGGATTGTCCGCCTGCCGGGTGACGTGGTGGTCGTCGCCTGAAGACGAAATGAAGATTCCTTTGCGCCACTCCGGTGCTCGGGTGTCCCTCCCATAACGGGAGATAGAAATGGGTCGCGCCCAGCGTTTCGAATGCCATCATGCCGGCCTGCAGGGGACAGCGCGTCCCGGCGGCGCGCGCTGGTGGCCGGACGCGGCACCCGCGTCCGAAACCGTTGCGCAGGACGTCGTCATTCTGACCGACGCATCGACATTGCCCCGCGGGGATGCGGACACGGTGTTGCTGATCGTCGGTATCGACGGTGCGGCGCACGTCGTCGCGGATGGTTTCGCCGCCGTCGTCGAACCGGAGGCTGCGGCCCTGGTCGCGGCAGGCACGGCGGTGTCGGTCGTCCCGATCGACGCCGCCCGGATGATGGTGCTGCGGTTGTCGCGCGCGCGGATCCAGATACTCGACAGCAGGCGCGATTGCCGCCCGCGCCTGTTGCGGCGCGTATCGCTGCCGGTCGGCGACCCGGACCTGTTGTTGCAGCGCTTCGCTGTCAACTGGATGAGGCAGCCATTGCCGGGAACGGCGACCACCGAGCGGGTGACGCGACTGGCGATGCGGTTGCTGCGCGCAGCGGGAATCGAGACGGTCTGGCGCACATCCCGGCCGCTGGAGCGCGCCATCGACCTGCTGCTCGCCAACCCGGCGGAAAGCATGGACCCGGCCCGCATCGCGAGTCGCGCAGGGATCACCGAAAAAAGCCTGCAACGCGGCCTGCAGGCGTGCACCGGGCTGACGCTGGGCCAGTTCGTGACCGAGGCGCGGCTGGCGGCCGCCCGCGCTGCATTGTCGAACATGCGCGAAACCCGATCGATCGGCGTGCTCGCCCATCGCATCGGCTTCCAGGATGCGAGCAGCTTTGCCCGCGCCTATCGGCGGCGCTTTGGCGAGGCGCCGAGCGTAACCCGCGCACGGTGCGTAGCTGCATCCGATTATTCATCAGTCAATCAAAGATAAATTCCATATAGTTTAAAACGATGTAGACTAAAACTCCGCAACACTCTCTAGTTATTCTGCAAATCCATAGATGCAGTATAGTATATCTTCTAAGTAACATTACTGAAACAATAGTCAGCCTTGTCGGACAAATCGCCTTTTTCGGACAGATGCAACAAGAGAACTGTTGAGACTAGCGATCCACAATAATAGATGGCGACTCGCAGTCTATAAGATTTGATCATGACGAACCACGCCATCGGGCGGCAACCGGAGGTCGATCCTTCTCCGGCGCTGCGCGGTTGCGTGGTCCTCGGGGGGTTCAGTGAGCGTGAAAGTCGGGGGTTTGATGTTCGGATCGAAAGCAACGTCGGCGGGCGTCCACGCGGCGGCGCGGGCCGTGTTGGGTTTCGCTGCGATACTGGGCGCTTCTCCGCTTATCGCGCAGGAGCGGACTGTAACATTTGATGTCCAGGAGTTCGAAGTAGCCGGGAACACGCTTCTTTCAGCCGGCGAAGTGGAGGAGGTTGTTTACCCCTATATGGGGCCCGGGAAGACGCCGGAGGATATCGAGGCGGCGCGTGCGGCGTTGCAGGCGGCGTATGAGAAGCGCGGCTATGCGACGGTATCGGTGTATATTCCGGAGCAGAGCGTCGACAGCGGGGTCATCCGGCTTGATGTGAACCCGCAGGCGATCGGGCAGGTCGCGGTCGAGGGCGGGTCGCGCACCTCGCGTGACTGGGTGTTGTCGCGGGCGCCGTCGATCCGGCCGGGTGAGGTGCCCAACTTCACGCAGGTGCAGCGCGACATCGTCGCCCTGAACCGCAGCGCCGACCGCACGGTGACGCCCGAGATCAAGGCGGGCGAGGCGCCGGGGACGATCGACGTGGCGCTGAAGGTGGAGGACCGCCCGCCGCTGCACGGATCGATCGAGCTCAACAATTTCGCGAGCGGACAGACCAGCGCGCTCAGGGTCGCGGCGTCGCTGCGCTACGACGATCTGTGGGGCCGCGGCGACAGCGTCAGCATCTCGACCCAGCTCGCGCCCGAGCGGACCGACGACGGCGCTGTGGTCTCGGCCAACTATCTGACGCGGCTGGGCGACGTCCAGCTGCTAGTCTACGGGGTCCATTCCGAGAGCGACATCGCCATCATCGGCGGGATCAACGTGATCGGCAGCGGCGATATCGTCGGCGGCCGGCTGATCGTCCCGCTAGGCCAGGGCGAGGGTTTCTACCACGCCGCGACCCTTGGCCTCGACTATAAGGACTTCAACGAGAACCTGCTGCTCGGTGCGGACATCGACACCGCGCCGATCGCCTATGTCCCGGCCTCGCTCAACTGGCGCGGCGACTGGTCGGGTGAGACCTATCGCCACAGCCTTAGCCTGACGACGACACTCGGTATCCGCGGGCTTGGCGACGATATCGTCGCCTTCGGGCGCAAGCGCTTCCAGGCCGAGCCCAACTTCTTCCATGCGCGCCTCGACGGCAGCACCCAGCAGGACATCCGAGGGCTGCAGGCCTATGTCCACCTGTCCGGCCAATGGGCGGGCGAGCCGCTGATTTCCAACGAGCAGTTCGCCATCGGCGGGATGGAGACGGTGCGCGGCTATTTCGAGAGCGAGGCGCTGGTCGATTACGGCATCGCCGTCCAGACCGAGCTGCGATCGCCACCGCTCGGCGGCTGGATCGGCGGCGAGCCCGACGATCTTCGTGTCCATGTCTTCCTCGATAGCGGCACCGGCGCGATCCACCAGGCGCTGCCCGGCCAGGACGTGCGCACCTCGCTGATGAGCACCGGCGTCGGTGCACGGGTGCGCCTGTTCAAGCTGTTCACCGGCGCGGTTGATGTCGCCGCACCGCTTATCGACGGGCCCAACAAGGACAGGGGCGCGATCACCACACGTTTCCGGATATTGGGGGAATTTTGATGTTGTTGTCAGCGGGATTGAAGAAGGCCGCGCTTGGCGTGGTTGCTGGTGTTGTTGCGGTGGTGAGCCTTGCCGCTCCGGCGCAGGCTTGGTGGGAGTCCGGATATGCGTACCGGACGAAGATCAACCTGAACGCGACGGCGGCGGGGATAACGGGGGAGGTGTCGCGGGCACCGGTGTTGGTGCGGCTGCATTCGGGTAATTTCAACTTCGCCGATGTGAAGCCGGACGGGTCGGATTTGCGGTTCGTCGCGGGCGACGACCGCACGCCCTTGAAGTTCCACATCGAGAAGTGGAGCCCGCAAGAGCAGCAGGCGTTGGTGTGGGTCGATGTGTCGGGGCTGAAGCCCGGCGCGGCTTCGGCGATCTATGCCTATTACGGCAACAAGGACGCCAAGGGCGGGCAGGACATCGCGAGCACCTTCGGGCCCGATACGAAGCTGGTATGGCATTTCGACGGGATGGGCGCGCCGCGCGACGCGACCGCCAACGGCAATAGCGGCGCGGGGGCCGTCACCCGCAATCCAGGCGGGCTGATCGGCCAGAGCCTGCGGCTCGATGGGACGACGCCGCTGACCTTGCCCGCCACGGCCATCGCCGGCGGCCCGGGCACGGTCAGCCTGTGGGTGCGGCCGACCGGCGACGGCCAGCTGCTCGCCGTGCCGGGAAGCTTTTCGCTGACCGCCCAGGGCGGCCAGCTGTTCCTCGAGGTGAGCGGCCAGCGCTCGGCTGGCGCGGCGCTGCCGGCAGGGACCTGGGCGCATGTCGCGGTCGCGGCCGATGCGGCGAAGACGGTGCTGTTCGTGGGCGGCCAGCCAGCCGGCGAAGTCGCGGGCGCACTGCCTGTAGCGACCGGCCCGGCGGTGATCGGCCAGGGCTTCGCCGGCGAGGTCGATGAACTGCGTGTCGCGGGCGTAGCGCTGCCGCAGGCGGCGTTCCAGCTGGCGGCGGCGAGCGAAGGGCAGGGCGCGCGGCTGCTGACCTTCGACACCGCCGAGCAGACCGAGGAGGCTGGGCACAATTACTTCGGGATCCTGTTCGCCGCGCTGACGCTCGATGCGTGGATCGTCATCGGCATTCTCGCGGCGATGCTCGCGCTTGCCATCTGGGTGATGATCGCCAAGGCGCTGCTGCTGAGCCGCGTCTCGGCGGCGAACGACGACTTCCTCGACGCCTATGAGCAAGCGGCAAGCACCAGCAGCGGCCATGACGGTCTCGGTGACGTTAGAGCAGGCGCGAACGCCGCCACCTCGACGCTGGCGCGGCTCTATCAGATCGGCCGGCGCGAACTCGACCGGCGGCTGAAGGAAGGCAAGACCTCCGGCTCACGCTACGCCATCCGCGGCCAGTCGATCGCGGCGATCCGCTCGGCGCTCGATGCCGGGCAGGTGCGCGAGAGCCAGCGGCTGAACAAGCAGATGGTGCTGCTGACCATCGCCATTTCGGGGGGGCCGTTCATCGGGCTGCTCGGCACGGTGCTGGGCGTGATGATCACCTTTGCCTCGGTCGCGGCGGCAGGCGAGGTCAACATCAACGCGATCGCGCCGGGCATTGCCGCGGCGCTGCTGGCGACGGTGGCCGGCCTCGCCGTCGCGATCCCCGCCTTGTTCGGCTACAACTATCTGCTGTCCCGCGTCGAGGAGATCGCGGCGGACAACCAGATCTTCGTCGATGAGCTTGAAAAGCGCATCGCCGAGACCTGGCAGGACAATGACACCGACGTTCCCCCCCACGCCGTCGCGGCCGAGTGAGGGGGACACGCCATGCAGATCGGATCGGGCA
>JAESGW010000906.1_pt1 | contig 10397 bp, 7 predicted proteins | sample 9269791 | NCBI WGS metagenome assembly JAESGW01 (sample SAMN16773120, study PRJNA677053) | algae metagenome | isolation source: Aphanocapsa lilacina HA4352-LM1 and co-occurring heterotrophs from near cave... | place: USA: Maniniholo cave, near Haena, Kauai, HI | collected 2009-07-28 | reverse complement strand
CTGATGGCCCTGACCATGGCGAGGCCGACGGGCAGCGTCGCATTGACGCTTTCCTTGCCGGTCGAGGTCTTGATGAAGTCGGCACCCGCCATCATCGCCACCATCGAGGCCAGCGTGACATTGCGCAAAGTCGCCAGATCGCCGGTGCCGAGGATGACCTTGAGATGGGCCTCGCCGCAGGCAGCACGCATCTGCCTGATCTCGTCGTAAAGCTCCCGCCACTTCGCACCGAATACCAGTCCGCGCGGGATGACGACGTCGATCTCGTCGGCGCCGTCCGATACCGACGCCTCGATCTCGGCAAGGCGTGTCGACAGGGGGGCCAGGCCATGCGGAAAGGCCGTCGACACCGCAGCGACATGGATGCCCGAGCCCTTCACCACTTCCACGGCGGTGGCCACGAACGGATGATAGACGCAGACCGCCGCCGGCCGGATCAGCACCTCACCCAGTCCCAGAGCCTCGGTCAGGTCGCGGCGCAGCGGGTTCAGCGCCTTGGCACAGAGCCGGCGCACACGCTCGTCGGTGTCGTTGGAGTTGAGCGTCGTCAGATCCATCAGCGAGATCGACCTGAGCAGCCAGGCCGCCTGGTTGTCGGCCTTGATCGAGCGCCGTTTGATCAGCGTGCCGACCCTGCGCTCCAGCGCCGAGCGGTTGACGCTGCGCATCGATTCCAGAAAGCCCAGATCCAGCGCCATGCCGGGATTGCGCGGCAGGCCGACATCGGCATCTGACGCAGCACGCACCACGCGCATGACCGCGCCGCTGCCCTCATTCATTTCCATTGCCAATCCCACGACAAGATCCATCAAAGCGCTACCGGACAAGCGGCCACCACGATGTTTGTGCTTCGATCGAGAGCACGATCATGGAGCCGCCGCGACTGAAAAGGGCATTATATTTGTGAGAATGTCAACATCATAATGTTATAATTCTCACAAGAAGTTTGACGATATCCTGCAAACTTGTACTGCCTGGACCAACTTGTTACGTCTCTGACATTCAACGATGGGAGTCTCCCGTGGCGAAAGCCGGCTCAGCAAAAGCGCAGCGTATGGAGCGCCTCCAGGCAGAGCTGGCACAAGGCCGGGCGCTGCACATCAGCGCCGTCGCGAAACTCCTTGACGTCTCCGAAATGACAGTGCGTCGCGACATCCAGCAGAACCCGGACAAACTGGGCTATCTGGGCGGTTATGTCGTGCCGCGCGGCATGTTCGAACCGGAGAACTCCTACACTCTTGATATGGCTGCCGATCAGCAGCGCGACGCCAAACGACGCGCCTGTGAAGCCGCCCTGCGTTACGTCAAGGCCGAAGAGACAATCTTCATCGACTGCGGCACGACGCTCATCGAATTGGTCGACCTCATCCCCAACGACATGCCGCTTACCGTTGTCTGTTACGCGCTCAACGTTGCCGAGCGGCTGGCACACAAACCGAATGTGACGCTGGTGATGCTCGGCGGCGTCTATTATCCCGCTTCGGCCACCTTCTTCGGCCCAGAGGCGCTGGCCACCATCGCATCGCTGGGCATCAACGTGGCCTTGTTGTCGGCCGCCGGTTTCGACTGGGCGCGAGGCGCGACCTGCGCACATTTCCACGAGGCCGAGATAAAGCGAAAGGTCATGGCCACTGCCAGCCGCAATATCCTAGTCATCGACACAAGCAAGGTAGGCAGACTGCGCTCCGTCCTGTTCGCCGAAAGCAGCAGCTTCGACGCGGTTGTCACAGAACGCAGTGAGGATGAGACCTCGCAGCGCTCCACATGAGACAGCCGGGCTCGTGCCGGCGCCGGCCATTGCCCTGACACGGGGATTGCGCCGACCATCTGCACCGTCAGCCTCCAGAGCTGCCCAGGATCGTGCGGCGGAACAGCTGCGCATAACGTTCGCCATCGACCGCAAGCGCGACATCGACAGGTTGCCCCAGGCTTGCGCCATTCAGCTCGGATTCGCCGCGATGGGAACGACGGTCGACGATCGTCTGGCCGCGCGACCGCGATCCATCCGTGCAGACGCTGACCGGAAACCTGTGCGTCGTCAGGCCGGCGGGGTCGACAACGGCGCAGACCGTGCCGGCATCGCCCAGGGCTGCGATGGTACCGGCAGGGATGCGTTTCTGGTCGGAATCCTTGACCGCCATGTGCCGGAACAGCTTGGCGCACAACTGCGCCACCGGCCGGCTCGACCTTTCGAGTGCCGCGACATCATCCTCCGACACGGCCGCGCTGTAGAAGACGTCGAGCCCGTACATGACAGTCGGAATGCTGCTGTCGACGACGATCGCCACCGCTTCCGGGTCGGCCCAGCTGTTGAATTCGGCGACCGGCGTGGCGTTGCCGATGCTGGCGCTGCCGCCCATGAAGACGATCCGCTCGAGCCGGGCCGCCACCTCAGGATACATGCGCAGCAGCAGCGCCACATTGGTCAGCGGCGCCAGCGCGATCAGCGTCGGCGATGTCGGGCTGGCCAGTATCTCCCGGCGCATGAGCTCGACCGCATGGATGTCGCTGCCGTCCGCTTCAGGAACGGCGAGCTCCAGCCCGGCGAGACCGTTATGGCCATGGACATGGGCGGCGTCGCGCGGGGCGGCAATCAACGGACGCGAGGCGCCGCGGGCGACGGGAACATGTCCCGCGCCGGCAATGGAAAGGACGGCACGGGTGTTGCGGTAGACGTTGTCGAGCGAGGCGTTGCCGGCAACGCAGGTCACCGCCCGCAGGTTGATATCAGGGTGCAGTGCCGCAAATGACAGCGCCAGCGCGTCATCGACACCGGTATCGACATCGATCAGAACTTCGACGTGTGCCATATCACTCGGTGCTTTCCATTGCTTCTGCGACGTCCTCGATCAGCGGCTGGTCGAGGAAGTCTATGGTCAAGGTCTCGAACGACCGCTTTGGGTAAGCGAAGTCGGCGGGATAGGCGCTGGAGACCCTGTCCGCCGCATCCGTGCCGACATCGATGCCCCAGAACGACAGATGTGCGGCGGTCACCGGGATACGTGCCGCCCCTACCCTCCGGCGGCCATGCAGCAAGACGATTTCGGCAGAATGGCCGTTTCGGTTATGGAGAGCAAATCCGGCCTCGCATGTTCCCGAGGGCAGGACGGCATCGGCGACGCAGACGACACGGTGGCCGAGTTGCACATGTTCGAAGCTCAGGCGCCCGTCCATGACATAGAGCACGTAGCCGCCTTGCGCGTCGCCACTCGATACCAGCACGCCATCTTCGCCGGCGGCGCGATCGCGAAACGATGCAGTGACGACCATGGATCGTTCCGAACCCGCGATCATGCTGCTGATCGGCACATGGCTCTGGCCCGGGCGGAAGACCAGCCTGTCGCGCGACATCAGCCCGATGGGCGGCCGAGCGCGCAGCAATTGCACCAGCGTCCGGTCATCAAGCGGCAGCACATTGTTGGCCTCGGCCTCCTGCCACCAGCGGCCGATCATTTCCTTGAGCAGGTCCGGCTCCTGTCCGGCGCAATCCTGCGATTCCGAAAAATCGCCCTCGGTGTCGTAGAGCCGCCAGTCGTCGTCTTCATAGGCGTCGCCCTGGCGATGCTCGGTGACCGCCCGCCAACCTTCATGCCAGATCGCGCGATGACCGAGGTTCTCCCAATATTGCGTGGACCGCGGCGCCGGTGCATCGGCATCGGCAAAGGTCGATGCGAGGCTGCGGCCGTCACAAGGCAACGGATGGTCGAGGCCGGCAAGCGACATGATTGTCGGCGCGAGGTCGATGACATGCGAGAACTGCGTCCTGACTTCGCCTGTCGCGGCGATGCCGCCGGGCCACGACACCACCATCGGCGAGCGCACGCCGCCAAGATCGACATGCTGCTTGTAGCGGCGGAAGGGCGTGTTGCCCGCCATGGCCCAGCCTTGCGGATAGTGCGCGCCGCCGTGACGGGTGCCGATCTGGTCGAGGCGCTTGAGCTGTTCGTCGACACTCTGCGGCAGTCCGCTATAGGGTGCGTTGGTGTCGACGGCACCATCCTTGCCGCCTTCGCGGCTGGCGCCATTGTCGGAGAGCACGATGATCAGCGTGTTGTCGAGTTCACCCAATCTTGCGAGCTCATCTACAAGGCGGCCGAGATGCAGGTCGGTGTGCTCAAGGAAGCCGGCATAGGCCGCCTGAAGATGGGTGTAGAGCAGTTTCTGATCGTCGGAGAGCGTGTTCCAGGCCGAAACCTCCTCGTTGCGCGGCGCAAGTTCGGTCTCTTCAGGTGCGATGCCAAGCGCCTTCTGGCGCAGCAGCCGGTCCTGGCGCGTCGCGTCCCAGCCCTTGGCGAAGACGTCGACATAAGGTTCGATGAAGGACCGCGGCGCCTGGAACGGCGCGTGCGTGGCACCGAAGGCCAGTTGCAGGAAGAATGGTTCCTCGTCGCGGAACACGGTGTGGTCGCGGACGTAAGAAATCGCCCGGTCGACCAGATCCTCGGTGAGGTGATAATTCTGGGGAAATTCGCGATCGACCTGGTGGTTGTCCTCGCACAGTTCGGGCGTCATCTGGTCGGTGCAGCCGGGAAGGAAGCCATAGAACCGGTCGAAGCCGCGGCCGAGCGGCCAGTTGTGATAGGGTCCGGCCGGCGAAATCTCATGCGACGGCGTCAGGTGCCACTTGCCGACGAGATAGCTGCCATACCCCTGTTCGCGCAGCATGGCCGGCAAAAGCGCCACGTCGCGGTCGATTGAGCCGCGCGAATTGGGGAAGCCGGTGTCGGTATCGGACAGAAAACGCATGCCGACGGCGTGATGGTTGCGTCCGGTGAGCAGGCAGGTGCGCGTCGGCGAGCAGAGCGGCGTGACGTGAAAATTGGTGTAGCGCAGCCCGCGCGCCGCCAGCCGGTCGATTGTCGGCGTGTTGATCTCCGAGCCGAAGCAGCCGAAATCGGCCCAGCCGGTGTCGTCAAGCACGACAACCACGATGTTGGGTTTCTGCTGCTTGTGGTTGCGGCTCGTCGGCCACCAGGGCGTCGACTCGGCGACGGTGCGGCCGACATGGCCCGGAAACTTGTCATGTTTCATTGCAGTTCCTCGAAATCAGAAAGATCCGGCTGATGGCGCCGGCATGTCGGCCGAGCATCGAAAGCCAAGGTGGCTCGAGGCGGCATCGACGGCGTTGGAGGTGCGCGCCGAGACGCGATAACGATTGCAGTGGCTGCGGTGGCAGAGATAGGAGCCGCCGCGCATCGCTTTCAGCTGGGGCTGGCTCTGCGACCAGCTGTCCGACGTCCATTCCCAGACATTGCCGACCATGTTGAACAGGCCGTAGCCATTGGGCTCGAAGGCATCGGCAGGCGCGGTCGAGAGGAAGCCGTCCTCGGCCGTATTCTCCCGGGGGAAACGCCCCTGCCAGATGTTGCAGCGGTGCCTGCCCTGCTCCAGCAGATCGTTGCCCCAGGGATAGATCCTGTCTTCGAGCCCGCCCCTGGCTGCGATCTCCCATTCGCTCTCGCTCGGCAGCCGCTTGCCGCTCCAGAGCGCGTAGGCAACGGCGTCGTTCCAGGAAATATGCACGACCGGATGGTCGTCGCGGTCGCGCCAGTCGGTGCCGGCGCCGTCGGGCCTCGACCAGTTTGCGCCGCGCACCGGCAGCCACCATTCCGGCGATCCGGTCTCGAGATCAAGCACATCCTTTTCGGCGCTGGGATGAAGCTGGGCGTAGAAGACGAAGGACCAGCCGATCCGCTCCGCCTCGGTGACATAGTTGGTCGCAGCCACGAAACGGGCGAAGGCGCTGTTGGTCACTGCCGTCCTGTCGATCAGGAAGCCGGGGCTCGCGACCATCCGCCGGGGCCCCTCGCGATCCTCGGCATAGGCCTCGGGACCATCATGGCCGATGCGCCAGATGCCGGCGGGGACAGCCGACATGCCGGAGAGATCAGCCTTGCGAGCGGCTGGCCTGGCCTCGTGTGAAGGGGCCAGTTGCGGCTCGCTTACCCGGACGGGTGAACAACACGACATCGCGGCGTTTCCTGGTGATAGCAGGAGCTTCAGCTGGTGACTTCAGCTCCGGGCGATAACAGGATTATTTGACAAAGCTCCATCAGGGGCCAATACATTTAGGCTTGAAGGTAATTCCAATAGGTTATGAGGCAGGCATCCGCCATGTCGTTCGAAGTCCCCAATCTGACGCTGCTCAAGCACTTCGTCACCGTCGCCGAAGACAAGGGAATATCGAAGGCGGCCAAGCGCTTGCGCATCTCGCAGCCGGCGCTCTCCAAGAATGTCAAGCGGCTGGAGGAGATGCTCGGCACGCGCCTGTTCGAACGCCATTCCAGCGGCGCCGACCTGACGCCGACCGGGCAGGCCTTTTTCAACAGGGCGCAGATCATCGGGCTCGAATACGAGCATGCGGTGCAGGAGATCCGCAATCTCCTGTCCGAGCAGGACGCCACGATCAGGGTCGCGGCCGGCCCGGTCTGGTCGTCGACGATCCTGCCGCCGGCGGCGTCACGCTTTCACCGGCGTTTTCCCAGGCATCGGCTGTCGGTGCAAACCGGACCGGTCGACCAGCTGATCGAGGATTTGCGGCTTGGGCGGGTCGACATCTTTGCCGGTGCTGTCATTGCCAAGAGCCGGCTGCCCGGCTTCACCTCGCGCCGGGTCGCCAAGGCACAGATCGGCATCATGTGCGCCGAGCATCACCCGCTCGCCAAGGTGGAGGGCCCGGTCGACCCGATGGAGCTGGTCAAATACCCGTTCGTCTCGTTCAACCTGAACCGGGACGTGCTGAAGATGCTGTCCGACTGGCTGAAGGAACGGGGAGCGCCCCCTGCCCGCTATTTGCTCGAGACCAGCTCGCTCTTCACCTGCGCCGAGCTGGCGCGCTCTGGCGACTATCTGTTCTTCGAATCGACGATGGTGGCCGGCAGCCCGATCGGACAAGGCCTGAAGGTGCTCAAGACCGACAAGGAGATCTTCCAGTACGATCTGGGCTTCGTCTTCCGCCAGGGCATGGACCGGCTGCCCGCCCATAGCGGACTGATGAAGGCGATGGTCGAGGTGTTCGAAAACAAAGGCCTGCGCAGCCCGCAGAACGCCGCCGACTAGGCAGCGCCCAGGAGCAATCCCAGAAAAAACCGCGCTGCGGCTTGCCCTGGGTAATTACGCAAAAACAAGAAGATGGAGCGTCAGTCGATTTCGCCGCTTGGCGGCACGACCTCGCGGTCATCGCCGAGTTCGATCACCAGCCGGTGCAATGTGCCGGTGAAGCGGAATTCGCCGTCGATGCCGTCGCAGACAGGCGGCAAGCCGCTGCGGCCGATGAACATCGGCGCCAGCGCAATGCGCAGCAGGGTCTGGTGCTCACGCTCGCCGGCTTGCCGCTCTCCGTTGACGAGAAGGGTACCGATGCCCTTGAGCAGACCTGTTTTGCGGCACTCGAAACCCAGGGAAATCGCGCCTGACGTGGTCAGCGGCACCGACACCAGGCGGGTGATCTCGCCAACATGGTTGTAGCTGTAGTTCAGCCTGCCATCCTTGAGGTAGAGCACATAACCGCTGCCATTGTTGCCGTAGCTGACCAGCGTGCCTTCGGACTGCGGATCGATTGTCACTTCGGCGGTGATCCGGTGCGACGTGTCCTGGGTCAGGGGTGCTGCCGATGACGGGATCGATTCGAGCTGCGGATAAAAGACGTAGCGGCTGCGCGAACGGATGGAATCAGGCTTCGCCTTGGCGCGAAAACGAACCTCGCGGTCGTCGAGCGGCATGACGTCGTAGCGGCCGGCTTCCGCCCACCAGCGTTCCGTCATCTCGCGGAGCTTGGCCGGGTTCTCGCTCGCCAGATCGCGGGTCTCGTTGAAATCCTCGTCGAGCTTGTAGAGCTCCCAGTCGTCGAGCTCGAAGTCGTCGCCGCGCCGGTGCTTGGTGACGGCCTTCCAGCCCTTGTGCCAGATGCCGCGGTGGCCGAACATCTCGAAATATTGCACGTCCTTGCGCGTCGCCGCGTCAGGCGCGTCGAATGTGTAGGCAAAGCTGGTGCCGTGCACCGGCATCTGGCCGACACCTCGGTAGATTTCGGGGGCCGCGACGCCGCAGACCTCGAGCACCGTCGGCGTGATATCGACGACGTGGTGGAACTGATGGCGGATGGCGCCCTTGTCGGCGATGCGCCTCGGCCACGACACGATCATCGGGTCACGCACGCCGCCGCCATGGGTGAAGGACTTGAACAGGCGCAGCGGCGTGTTGCTGGCCTGGGCCCAACCCCAGGGGTAGTTGCTGTTGCTCCTGGGGCCGCCGATCTCGTCGATTTCGGCCAGGTTGCGTTCGAAGGATTCCGGGATCTGGTTGAAGCGCCTCAGCACGTTGGTCGTGCCCTCCGGTCCGCAGTCGATCGACGCGCCATTGTCGGAGATGACGACGATCAGCGTGTTATCAAGCTTGCCTGTCGTCTCGAGGAAATCGAGCAGCCGGCCCAGTTGCTCGTCGGTGTATTCGAGGAAGCCGGCATAGGCCTGCTGCAGCCTGACGGCGACGCGCTTCCGGTCGGCCGAAAGTTGGTCCCAGTTCTCGACGCCGGGGGCGTCGGGCGGCAGTTCGGTATTTTCAGGCACCAGGCCCATCGCCTTCTGCCGTTCGAGCCGCCTTTGCCGGATGACGTCCCAGCCGCAGTCCCAGACGCCGTCATAGCGGTCCATATAGGCCCTGGGGACCTGATGGGGAAAATGCCCTGCCGAAAAGGCGAGGTTGAGGAAGAACGGCGTATCAGGTGCGAGCGAGACATGGGCACCGAGCATCGCCATCGCCTTGTCCACTAGGTCGGCGGTCAGGTGGTAACCTTCCTCGGGCGACTTCGGCTGGGTCACAGGGTGATTGTCCTCGAAAAGCTCGGGATAATACTGATCGGTGCTGCCGTTCATGAAGCCATAGAAGCGGTTGAAGCCGCGGCCGAGCGGCCATTGGTCGAAGGGTCCGACGGCGGTGATCTCGTCGGTCTGCGCGACATGCCACTTGCCGATGGCGAAACTGGCGTAGCCGGCGCTGCCGAGCATTTCGGCGACCGTCGCTGCCCGATGCGAGATCGAGCCGCGGCCATTGCGGTAGCCGAAGTCGAAATTGGCGAGGCAGCGCATGCCGACGGCATGATGGTTACGCCCGGTCAGCAGGCTGGCCCGCGTCGGCGAGCACATGGTGGTGGTGTGGAAATTGCTGTAGCGCAGCCCCTGTTCGGCAAGCCGGTCGAAACTGGGCGTGCGGATTTCCGAACCGAAGCAGCCCAGGTCGGCGAAACCGACATCGTCGAGAATGACATAGATGACGTTGGGGCTGCCGGACGCCGGCCTGGGCCTGGTCTCAAACCAGTTGTCCGACTCGTGATAGGTGCGGCCGACACGGCCTGGATTGTGGTCGTTGGACATTGGGGCGCCTCGGAATTCGGACAAACCGGAGATGCCGCATCGCATTCACAGACCATGCCGCATCGATCGAAACCCGGCCGGCCCTGGGGCAGGCCGGGTCCATGGACTTTCTGCTGCGGAGACTACATCGCGGCGCCGGGATCCCAGCGGATGACCCACTTCTCCAGCATCGAGACGATGGCGAAACCGGTGATGGCGATGACAGACGCCGTCAGGATCGTCGCAAACAGCCGCGGCGCGTTGAAGTCGAACATGCTCTGCAGCAGGAGATAACCGATGCCCTGGTTGGCGCCGATCCACTCGCCGACGATCGCGCCGAGCACACACATCGTCACCGAAATCTTGAGCGCCGAGAAGATGTAGGGCAGCGCGCTGTAGATGCGGATCCTGAGGAACACTTCGGTCTTGGACGCCGAGAGCACATGCATCAGTTCGAGCAGCTGCGGATTGACGGCGCGGAAGCCGCGCACCGAATTGACCAGCGTCGGGAAGAAGCAGATCAACGCGGCGATCACGATCTTCGGCTCGATGCCGTTGCCGAGGATGATCTTGAGCACCGGCGCAATCGCCACGATCGGGATCGTCTTGACCAGGATCGCGACGGGATAGAACATCTCCTCGATGACCTTGTTGTAGACGAAAGACACCGCCACCAGCAGGGCAACGGTGTTGCCGAGGAGAAAGCCGAGAAAGGCTTCGGTGATTGTCGGAACGGCTGCTTCGACAAGCAGCGGCAGGTCACGCGACAGCGCGCCGGCGACGTCGGTCGGCGCGGGCACCAGATAGGACGGCACGCCGAACAGCGTGACGACGAGCTGCCACAGGACCAGCGTCAGCGACAGCCCGAGCACTGCCATGCCGAGCGCACGCATCACTTCGGGGCCTGGGAGGATGCTCCAGATTGGAGTGAACCCCTCGGGCTGGACCAGCGAGGCGCTTCAAACTAAGCCGCCTGCTGGGCGAGTTGGGTTTCGAATTCTGCTGGCGGTCTGTAGCCAAGGGCTGAGTGCAACCGCTTGGCATTGT
>JAESGW010000905.1_pt1 | contig 10398 bp, 7 predicted proteins | sample 9269791 | NCBI WGS metagenome assembly JAESGW01 (sample SAMN16773120, study PRJNA677053) | algae metagenome | isolation source: Aphanocapsa lilacina HA4352-LM1 and co-occurring heterotrophs from near cave... | place: USA: Maniniholo cave, near Haena, Kauai, HI | collected 2009-07-28 | reverse complement strand
CGGCGGGCGAGATCGACTATAAGGGCTTCATCAAGCTGGTGGCGTCGTCCGCGCCTTCGACCGGCTATTGCAACACCATGGGCACCGCGACGACGATGAACTCGCTGACCGAGGCGCTGGGTATGTCGCTGCCCGGATCGGCGGCAATCCCCGCGCCGTATCGCGACAGGCAGGAATGCGCCTATCTGACCGGCAAGCAGATCGTCGAGATGGTCGCCGCCGACCGCAAGCCATCCGACGTGATGACGCGCGGCGCATTCCTCAACGCGATCCGGGTCAATTCGGCGATCGGCGGATCGACCAACGCGCCGATCCACCTCAATGCCATCGCCCGTCACCTCGGCGTCGAGCTGAACATCGATGACTGGGAGGAACATGGCCGCGATGTGCCGCTGCTGGTCAATCTGCAGCCTGCTGGAGAGTATCTCGGCGAGGATTACTACCGCGCCGGTGGCGTGCCCGCGGTGGTCGCCGAGCTGATCGGCCAGAGCTTGATCGACGAAGGCGCGCTGACGGTGAACGGCCGGACCATCGGCGACAATTGCCGCGACGCGACGATCGAGGACGAGCGCGTGATCCGCCGCTTCGCCGAACCGATCCTGCCCGCGGCCGGGCTTTCGGTGCTGCGCGGCAATCTGTTCGACAGCGCGATCATGAAGCTGTCGGTGATCACCCCCGAATTCCGTGACCGGTACCTCAGCGATCCTGCCGATCCGGATGCGTTCGAAGGGCCGGTGGTCGTGTTCGACGGGCCGGAGGATTATCACGCGCGGATCGACGATCCTTCGCTCGGCATCGACGATCGCACCTTGCTGATCATGCGCGGCGCGGGACCGATCGGCTATCCGGGCGCGGCGGAGGTGGTGAACATGCGGCCGCCGGTGAACCTGATCAAGGCGGGGGTCCACGCGCTGCCGTGCATCGGCGACGGGCGGCAGTCGGGCACCAGCGGCAGCCCGTCGATCCTCAACGCTTCGCCCGAGGCGGCGGCGGGCGGCGGGCTCGCATTGCTTCAGACCGGCGACCGGGTGCGGATCGATCTCAGGAAGGGCGAGGCGAACATGCTCGTCTCCGAAGCCGAGATCGCGAGCCGCCGTGCCGCGCTGGAGGCGGCGGGCGGCTATGCCTATCCGGCGTCGCAAACGCCGTGGCAGGAAATCCAGCGCGACACGATCGGCCAGGCCGAAACCGGCGCGGTGCTGGAGGGCGCGGTCAAATATCAGAAGCTGGCGCAGACCGTGGGCGTGCCGCGGCATAACCATTGATGGCGGACTGGACGGTCATCGCGCGCGACGTGCGCGATACGCTGGGCGAAGGGTTGCTGTGGTCGGCACGCGACAATGCGGTCTACTGGACCGACATCCTGGCCCCGCGCTCAACCGGCTGTCACTCGCCGATGGCGCGGTGACACGGTGGGATATGCCCGAGATGATCGGCTGGGTGATCGAGCGGCGCGAAGCCCCCGGCTTCATCGCCGGGTTCAGGAGCGGCTTTGCCGAGCTGACGCTGGATCCCCTGACGATCACGCCGATCGTCGATCCCGAACCCGATCGCCCGGACAACCGGCTGAACGACGCCAAGGCCGATGCCCGGGGGCGCATCTGGGCGGGGACGATGCCGGTGACGGCGGACAAGCCGACCGGCGCGCTTTACCGGCTCGACGCAGACCGCACGGCGACGCGCATCGACGAGGGCTATATCATCGCCAACGGTCCAGCGATCAGCCCCGACCAGCGCTGGCTGTATCACACCGATACCGGGCTGGGGCGCATCTACCGCTTCGCGCTGAAGGATGACGGATCGCTGGGCGAGCGGGCGCCGTTCCTCACGTTCGATCCGGGCTGGGGCAGCCCCGATGGCATGACGGTCGATGCCGAGGGATATCTATGGGTCGCGCACTGGGGCGGCGCACGGATCAGCCGCTTCACGCCCGAGGGACGGTTCCAACGATCGATCGCGCTGCCCGCATCGCAGATCACCAATATCTGCTTCGCGGGAGAACGGCTCGACCGCATGTTCGTCACCTCGGCCGCCGACGGCTTGCCGGACGAGGAACATGCCGGTGCGCTGTTCGAGGTTGATGCCGGCGTGTGCGGCCTGCCGCCGGGCCAGTTTGCCGGCTAGGCGCGCGACAGGCGATATAGGCCGGCACCGTGCGGCGGCAGCGTCGGCGCGAAGCGATCGGTCAGCACTCCGGCGTCGGCCCCGGCCCATAGATCGCGGATATGCACGGGATGCGCGAGGCTCAGTTCGGTGCGCGACACCGCGATCGCGGCGGGGGCGTCGCCGGTGTTGAACAGCGCGAGATTGGTGTCGCCCGTACGGCTGTCACGCGAGGTCCAGACGACCCTCGCGCCGTCGCGCACGATCTGCCGCGCGGCGGCGCCGTGCTGATCGACCGCGATCATCTCGTCATTGGTGAGCAGCGCCAGCGTCGCGTCATCCATCGCGCGCAGGTCGCCGCCCATGATCAGCGGCGATCGCGCGATCGACCATAAGGTCATCAGCGTCCGCTGCTCGTCGGGGGTGAAGCGCGTGCGGCGCTCGCCCAGCGCGAGCAGGCCGAGCGGGAGCATGTCGGCATCGGGCCAGGCGCCCTCACGAACATGCGGCGCCCAGTTGGCCAGCCGGGTGAACTGCGACAGCAGCAGCGGCCATTCGTCCCAGAAATCGTCGCTGACGCGCCACATATTCGCGTGGTCGGCGACATGCGCGGCGGCGGTCAGCGGAGTCTCGCCGGGCGAAAGGCTGAGGATCATCGGACGGCCCGATGCGTCGATCGCGCGGCGTATCGCCTCGATTTCCGGCTCGTTGCGGTGATAGGGGCGGCTGAGGTCATCGACCTTGACGAAATCTACGTCCCAGGACGCGATCAGAGCGAAGACGCTGTCATAATAGGCCTGCGCGCCGGGCTTGGTCATGTCGATGCCGTACATGTCGCCGTTCCACGGACAGATGTTCACCCGATCCGCTATGTCGCCGCAGCGATAGGACGTGCCCAGGATCGGCAGGTTGCGATCGGCGGCGAGGCGGGGCACGCCGCGCATCAGGTGAATGCCGAATTTGAGGCCGAGGCCGTGGATATGATCGGCAAGCGGCTTGAAGCCCTTGCCATCCACGGCCGACGGGAAGCGGTTGGTTGCGGGCAGCAGCCGGCCGTTGGCATCCATCGCCAGCTCGACCCCGACGCGATACTCGAAGCCCTTCGCGCCCGGTTCGTACCACTGGATATCGACGGTGAAGACATCATAGCCGTGCGGCAGCAGCTTTTCGGCCATGACCGCCGCGTTGCCCCGCGCCTGATCCTCGTTGATCGTCGCGGCGAAACTGTCCCAGCTGTTCCAGCCCATCGGCGGGCGCGGCGCGAGCGCACGGAAACGCGTATCGCGCGCCTTGACCTGTGCCCGTGCCGCCAGCGGTGCGGCGGCGATAGCGGCGATGGCGGCGCGGCGCGACAGGGTGGCAAAGCTCATATCCCGGCGGCTCCCAAGGTGCGAACTTCATAGATATAGGCGTCGGTTCCCCGCGTCTCGAAGCGGACGCGGACCGTTTTCTGGCCATGTGTCAGTGCGAGCGGGATCGGATAGTCCATACCGACGAATTTTTTTTCGGGCGGCGTCGCCCGGCGTTCATTGGCGATCCGTACGCCGCCCACGGAGATGTCGAAATTCTTCCCGACTTCCTCCCCCCAATATAGCGCGCGCAGCACAACCGGCCCCTCGCGGACCGCCATATCGAACTCCAGCCAGTGGCCCTCGCCCCAGGGCAGCTGCCGCGCGCTGCGCCCGGCGAAGGAGAACAGATCGCTGTGATTGGCGACATAGCCGTGATCGCGCTCGGGCTGCATCTCGCCCAGGTTGATCTGGTCGATGGTCCGCGCCTCCAGCGCCGCCCTCTCCCGCTGCGCCGCGGTGAAGACGGCTTCCTCGCGCGCCCATTGGGCTTGCGAGAAGCGCGGAAAATAGACCGCGGTGCGGCGATCATATTGCGCGAAGAACGGTGCCAGCGTCAGCGCAGCGGGTTTGGCGTCGCCAAGGATGAAGCGATGCGCGGCGGCATCGATCGGTCTCGCACCCGCCACCGGATCGGCGGTGACGAGTGCCGGCGACAGGCCGTCGAACGGCTGTTCGGCCGGACCCATATCGGCGGCCAGCACTACCGGGCCGTGGACATAGGCAAGCATGCGCGGATCATCCGGTGTCGGTTCCACCCGCAATGTCATCGGCAGCGTCAGACCGATCCGGTCGCCGCGCTTCCACGCACGATCGAGCAGCGCATAACCATCGCGCCGCACGAAGGCGGCGGGCTTGCCGTTCACCGTCACGCGCGGATCGGCGCACCAGCCGGGCAAGCGCAGCGCCAGCGCGCGATCGAGCGCGCCGATCGTCAGCGTCACCTCTTCGCCGAACGGATAGCGGGTATCGAGATCGAGCTTCACCCCCTCCCAATCGAGCGTCGATGGGATGAACAGGTTGACGTAGAGTGTGCCGTCATCCCGCCACCAGATCGAATCGCCGTGCTTGGAATGGCTTTCGATGCCCGATCCGACGCAGCACCAGAAGCTGTCCTCGGGCGTCGAATAGGTCCGCCGCGCGCCGGCGCTGAGCGGCATGAAATAGACGAAGCGGCCCGTCTCGGGATGCTGGTGCGCCATGATGTGGTTGAGGTGCGCACGCTCGTAATAGTCGAACTGCGCAGCGTCCGGCGCCCAGCCGTACAGATGCCGGGTGAGCTTGAGCATGTTGTAGCTGTTGCATGCTTCGCAGGTGCGCTCGGTAATGGCGGGGGCGATGATGCCCGGCTCGCCGAAATGCTCGCGGTCCGAATTGCCGCCGATGACATAGCTGTGCCGGTCTATCACCGTCCTGTGGAAATAGCGCACCGCGGCGGCGTGGCGGGAGTTGCCGGTCAGCTCGTGCAGCCGCGCGAGGCCGATCAGCTTGGGGATCTGGGTGTTGGCGTGGAGGCCGGGAAGGATGTTGCGGCCCTCGGTCAGCGGATCGAGGATCTTGCGATCACGGATACGCTCCGCCAGCCGCAGCCAGCGGGGATCGCCGGTCAGTGCATAGGTTTCGGCATAGCTGTCGTTCAGCCCGCCATATTCGGCGGCGAGCAGCTTCTGCATCGCCGCGTCGTCGAGCCCTTCGAGGATCGGCGCGAGATAGCCCGCCATGCCGAGCATCACCGGCCGGGCCTCCGCGATCCCGGCGTGCAACTCGGCGTCGATCAGCCCGGCATGGACTTTATGCCAGGTGTAGAGCGGCACCCAGCCGCCATTGATGTCGAAGCCGCCGGTGCGGATATTCCCTGCGCGGATTTCCTCGAAGACGATCTTGCCGTCGATATCCTTGCCGTCGCGCTCGACTATGGTGCCGCCGATATAGCCATCGCCATGCACCGCCTGAATGCGGGCGAGCTCGGCGACGATGGCGCGAACGCGATCGCGCACCTCGGTGTCGCCGGTCTGGGCGAACATGAGCGAGCAGGCGGTGAGATAATGGCCGAGCGTGTGGCCCGCGATGCCGCGCGCCTCCCACCCGCCATAGCGCTCGCCCTTGACCGGCAGCCCGGCGCTCGCGTGGAAATTGTGCAGCAACCGGTCGGGCGAAAGCCCCAACAGCGTCTTGCGGTTGGTCTCGACCGCATCGGCATAGATGGACGGCTTCAGCCGCACCGCGCCGAGCGGGACGGGATGGACCTTGATCCGCCCTGTCCCGCTCGGGAGATGCGCCAGCGCGGGCGCGGTAAGCGCGGCCATGCTCGCCGAAGCGAGGAAGGCGCGCCGCGAGATCACGGCGTGACCTTGACCACCACGATCGCCTTTGCCGGCAGATCGAACGCCAGCTTGCCGCCCGCGCTGGTCGCCGAATAGGTCACCGGCCGGATCGCGTTGGGATTGTCGAAGCTGTTGTGCGTGTCCATCGCCGGACCGGTGAGCAGACGGCCGCTGGCGCTGCCGGTCAGGTTGGTCGTCACGCGCGCGGACCGGTTCGGATCGAGATTGGTCAGCGACAGCCACAGGCTGCCGTCGGTCGCACGCGCCGCCGAGGCATCGACCATCGGCAGATCGACGCCGCCCGACGTGTAGCGCGCCTTCGATACCGTCGCCGGATAGGGCGTCGCGCCCTGGAACGGCACATACATGTCGAACAGGTGATAGGTCGGCGTCAGGACCATCTTCTCCTTGTCCGTCAGGATCATCGCCTGCAGCACGTTGACCATCTGGGCGATGGCGGCGAGCTTCACACGGTCAGTATGGCGGTGGAAGATGTTGAGCGTCAGCGCCGCGACATGGGCATCGCGCAAGGAATTCTGCTGATAGAGGAAGCCGGGGGTCGATCCCGGTTCGGGATCATACCAGGAACCCCATTCATCGACATACAGGCCGACCTTCTTCTCCGGATCATATTTGTCCATGATTGCGCTGTGCTGCGTGACCAGATCGTCCATATGGATCGCGCGCACGAACTGAGAGGCCCATTCGCTCTCGGGAAAACCGGTCGCGCTGCCCTTTTTCGACCAGTTGTTGGTCGGCAGCGAATAATGATGAAGGCTGAGCGCGCCCATGTGCTTGCCGGCGTCGCGCATCATCACTTCGGTGAAGTTCATGTCGGGGCCGTTCGATCCGCTGGCGACCTTCACCATCGGCTTGGGCGATTTGAGGAAGGTCTGGTAACGGCGGTGGAGATCGGCCGAATATTCGGGACGCATATTGCCGCCGCAGCCCCAGGTTTCGTTGCCGACGCCGAAATATCTGACGTTCCAGGGCTTGTCCCGGCCGTTCTTGCGGCGTTCATTGGCCAGCGTCGACTGGCTGTCGGAGGTCATGTATTCGACCCACTGGCCCATCTCACGCGGGCCCATCGACCCGATATTGCCCGCGACATAGGCCTCCGCGCCGATCAGTTCGACGAAGTTCAGGAATTCGTGGGTGCCGAAGGCGTTGTCCTCGGTCACGCCGCCCCAATGGGTGTTGACCCGGATCGGCCGCTTGTCGCGGGGACCGATTCCGTCGCGCCAGTCATATTCGTCGGCGAAGCAGCCTCCCGGCCAGCGCACCGATGGCACGCGGATTTGCTTGAGTGCCGCCACGACGTCGTTGCGGTATCCGTTGGTGTTGGGGATCTTCGATTTCTCGCCGACCCACACACCCTCATAGATGCCGCGGCCGAGATGCTCGGCGAACTGGCCGTATACGTCCCGCTCGATCTTCGCGCCGGGTTTGGCCGTATCGACGGTGACGGTGACCGCGACAGGCCTTTGCTGCGCGATCGCGGGCAGCGCCAGCGACAGCGCGGCGGCCGCACCGATCGCGCGGGTCAGTAATTTCATCTTTCTCTCCCCTTTTTTGTGTCTCTATTCCTCGAACAAATCGACCACGACGCGGCGGCCGAGCAGATAGGCGTCGGCGACATGCGCGAACGGCGTCAGGTCGACATCGCTGGTGCGTGTCGCCAGGCATTCGGCGAAACGGCGGTAGAGCCGCGCATATTCGGGCTCTTCGCCGACATTCTGCGCGACACCATCGACCGCCATTTTCGATGCGCCCATCGACAGCTTCAGATGCCCGCCATCGGTCTCGACATCGATGTCCCAGCTTTGCGGGCCGCGCTGGTCGAAGTCGAATTCGACCCGGACGGGCACCCCGGCGCTATCGACGAAGTCGAGATCGGCGGCGATCGGCGCATCGCGGTTGGACGGGAAGCGCAGCTCGGCCGTCTCCAGCAGCAGCGGGCGCGGCAGGATGCGGGTGATCACCGACAGCGCGTTGATGCCGGGATCGAACACGCCGATGCCCGGTTCCCAGATCCACGCCTGGCCGGGATGCCAGACGCGGACATCCTCCTTCCAGTTGACCTCGACCCGGCGGATATCGCGGCCCGCGAGCCACTGGCGCGCGGGCTCGACCGCCGCCGCCTCGCGCGAATGCCAGGTCGTGTAGAGCACGCGCCCGGCATCGGCGGCGATGCCGGCAAAGGCCTGTGCTTCGGAAAGAGTCGCGGCGGGCGGCTTTTCGAGCATGACGTCGAGGCCGTGGGCCACCGCCTGCTCGACCAGCGCCAGCCGCCCGCGCGGCGGGGTGCAGATCGACACCGCCTGCACATCGGGCATCGCCGCCATCATCTCGGCGATGGTCTTGAAACCGGGCACGCCCTCGGGCGGCTGGTGCCCCGTGACAGCAGCGACCAGCTCGAAATCTGGGTTCTCGGCGATGTGCGGAATATGCTGATCGCGCGCGATCTTGCCGATGCCGATCAGCGCAATACGGGTCGCGGTCATAGTGGCAGGACTTTCGCCTCGGCGCGCGCGGCGCGGGTCAACGGGTTACGGACGGGGCGCGTGAAAGGCGCGGCCGATACTTCGAACACATCGCCCTCGCGGGTCTCGATCCCATCGGCGAAGGACAGCGTCGCGGTGCCGAAAAAATGGACATGGATGTCGCCCGGCCGCCGGAACAGCGCATATTTGAAATGGTGATGCTCCAGATTGGCGATGCTGTGCGACATGTTCGCCTCGCCCGACAGGAACGGCTTTTCCCATAGCGTCGCGCCGTCGCGCACGATGCGGCTGGTGCCGCGCACGTCCTGCGGCAGATCGCCCAGCAGCAGTTCGGGCCCCAGCGCGGCGGGGCGCAGCTTCGAATGGGCCAGCCAGAGGTAATTGCCCTTCTCGACGATATGATCGGAGAACTCATTGGCCAGCGCGAAGCCCAGCCGCCGGGGCGTGCCCGTATCGTCGATGATGTAGACGCCCGCGATTTCGGGTTCCTCGCTGCCGTCCAACGCGAAATCGGGCGATTCGAGCGGCTCGCCGGGGCCGACCAGGCAGGAACCGTCGCCCTTGTAGAACCATTCGGGCTGGACGCCTTCGCCGCCGTCCGTGGGCTTGCCGCCCTCGACCCCCATCTGGAACATCCGCATCGAATCGGTGACCGTGCCGCCCGCCGCCGCCTGGTGCATCTTGTCACGGCCTTCGGCCGATCCGAGATGGGTCAGGCCGGTGCCGGTCAGATAGAGATGCGCAGCATCCGGATGGTCGATCGGCGCGAGCAGCCGGCCGTCACGCTCGGCAGCGGCAAGGTCGACCGCATCGCCGGCGCGCGCCTCGGCCGCCGCCGCCAGGCTCGCCCCTTCCGCGAGCGCGGCGAGCGCAAGCGCATGCACGCTCTCGACCCCCGCGACCCGTGTGGCGCCGCCATCATCGGCGACCATCGCCACCATCCGTGCGCCATCAACGCCACGCAACTGAACAAGTCTTGTCGTCATTATCCTCCCCTTCCGAGTCCGGTCTCTCGCCGAAGAACTCAGGGCGTGTGTTTGCCGTCGATCCGGTGCGGTATGCCGGCCTGGCCATCGCCGCGCAGCACCGGCGGCAGCAGGGTATCCGGGAAATCCTGATAGCAGACCGGGCGCAGGAAGCGGTCGATCGCCAACGTGCCGACCGATGTGCTCCGCCCGTCCGACGTCGCCGGGAACGGGCCGCCATGGACCATCGCATGGCTCACCTCGACGCCGGTGGGCCAGCCATTGGCAAGGATGCGGCCCGCCTTGGCCTCCAGCAGCGGCAGCAGCTGCGCCACGGCGGGCTGGTCTTCGGCGGTGAAGTGCAATGTCGCGGTCAGCTGGCCTTCGAGGCCGGCGATCACGCGCGCAAGCGCCGTTTCGTCGCGGCAGCGCACCAGTACCGATGACGCGCCGAACACCTCCTGCTGGACATCATGGTCCCGCTCGAAATCCTCGGCCGCGATGGCGAACAGGGCGGCCTGGCCCCGATTGGGTCCTTCGGGGGCTAGCCCCCGCGCAACGGTGGTGACGCGGGGATTGGCACCCAGCGTCTCGACGCCCTTGCCGAAGGCCTGGTGGATGCCGGGCGTCAGCATCACGCTTGCCGGCGCCTGGACGACCGCCTCCGACGCCGCCGCGACGAAGCGGTCGAGCGCAGGAGAATCGATCGCGAGGACCAGGCCCGGGTTGGTGCAGAACTGGCCCGCGCCCATCGTCAGCGACGCGACATAGCCCGCCCCCAGCGCCTCCGCATTGGCGTCGAGCGCGCCGGGCATCAGCACCACCGGGTTGATCGCGCTCATCTCGGCATAGACCGGGATCGGCACGGGGCGTTCGGCGGCGATGCGCATCAGGGCGAGCCCGCCGCCGCGCGATCCGGTGAAGCCGACCGCGGCGATGCGCGGATCGGCCACCAGCGCGCCGCCCAGCGCGTTCGACGTGCCGTTGAGCAGCGAGAACACGCCTTCGGGCAGGCCCGCCGCGGCGACCGCATCGGCGATGGCGCGCGCGATCAGCTCGGAGGTGCCGGGATGCGCCGGATGCCCCTTGACCACCACCGGGCATCCGGCGGCGAGCGCGGAGGCGGTGTCGCCCCCCGCGACCGAGAAGGCGA
>JAESGW010000904.1_pt1 | contig 10416 bp, 6 predicted proteins | sample 9269791 | NCBI WGS metagenome assembly JAESGW01 (sample SAMN16773120, study PRJNA677053) | algae metagenome | isolation source: Aphanocapsa lilacina HA4352-LM1 and co-occurring heterotrophs from near cave... | place: USA: Maniniholo cave, near Haena, Kauai, HI | collected 2009-07-28 | reverse complement strand
GGTCGTGGTGGGCGCCGTCAGCATCGTGGTGCTGGCGATGGTGCTCGTGGCCGCCCTGCGCGCCGACGACCTGCCGGTCATCGGCGGCGGCGACACCTACCACGCGATGTTCACCGAGGCCGGCGGCCTCAAGGTGAACGACGAGGTCCGCATCGCGGGCGTACGCGTCGGCGAGGTCGACGAGATCGAGCTGGCCGGCAACGAGGTCAGGGTGAGCTTCAAGGTCGACGACGCCGCCGAGTTCGGCGCCGACACCCGCGCCGCGATCAAGGTCAAGACGGTCCTCGGGTCGATGTTCCTCGCGCTCGAGCCCGCGGGCAGCGGTCAGCTCGGCGAGGGGGACACGATCCCGGCCGCGCGGACGTCGTCCCCGTTCGACGTCGTCGAGGCGTTCGAGGGCCTGGCGGCGACCTCCGACCAGATCGACACCGACCAGCTCGCCGAGTCGCTCACCACGCTCGCCGACCTGACCCGCAACACCCCCGAGGAGTTCCGCGGGGCCCTCGACGGGCTGAGCCGGCTCTCGGCCAACATCGCCGCGAAGGACGAGCAGCTCAACACCCTGCTGGTCAACCTCGACCGGGTCTCGACGGTCCTCGACGAGCGCGACCAGGACATCATCAAGCTGATGGAGGACGGCGACGTGCTGTTCCGTGCCCTCGTGGCCCGCCGCGAGGCGGTGCACGACCTGCTGGTGTCCAGCACGACGCTCTCCCAGGAGCTCACCCGGCTGATCGACCAGTCGCGCGAGGACCTGAAGCCCGCGCTGGCGCACCTCGAGAACGTCATCGCGGTGCTCAACAAGAACGAGGACAACCTCGACAGCAGCCTGCGGCTGATGGCGCCGTTCTACCGGGTCTTCGCCAACACCCTCGGCACCGGTCCGTGGTTCGACACGTGGATCTCCAACTTCCCGCCCGTTCCGCAGGTGGGCTGAGCCATGGACCTCGTGAAGCGCCTCCTCGTCCCGCTCGTCGTGCTCGGCTTCGTCGTCGCGGCGGCCGTCAGCGTGCTCGGCGGCGACACCTCACGCACGGTCGTCGCGCACTTCCCGCGGGCCATCTCGGTCTACGAGGGCAGCGACGTCCGCGTCCTCGGCGTCCCGGTCGGCACGGTCACCCGCGTCGAGCCCACCGGCACCGACGTGACGGTCACGATGACGTACGACGACGAGGTGAAGCTGCCGGTCGACGCGAAGGCCGTCATCATCGCGCCGTCCGTGGTCGGCGACCGGTACGTCCAGCTCACCCCGGCCTACTCCGGCACCGGCGAGGTCCTCGCCGACGGGGCCGAGCTCAGCGTCGAGGACACCTCGCAGCCGCTCGAGCTCGACCAGATCTACGACAGCCTCGACCGGCTCAACGTCGCGCTCGGCCCGCGCGGCGCCAACAGGACCGGCGCGCTGTCCGACCTGCTGTCGGTGACCGCGGACAACTTCGGCGGCCAGGGCACGACGTTCCGCCGGACGTTGCGGGACTACTCCCGCCTGAGCAGCACGCTCGCGGGCAACTCCGACGAGCTCTTCGGCTCGGTCGAGTCCCTCGGCAACTTCATGGAGACCCTGGCGGAGAACGACCAGACGGTCCGCCAGTTCAACCAGTCCCTCGCCGACGTCTCGACGATGCTCGCCGGCGAGCGCCAGGAGCTGGTCGCCGCGACGCGGAACCTGTCCGTCGCGCTCACCGCGGTCAAGGAGTTCGTGGAGGAGAACAAGGGCTCCCTGACCCGCAACATCGCCGGGCTGAACCGGGTGGCCAAGGTGCTCGTACGCCAGCGGGGGGCGCTCGACGAGATCCTGCGCGTCGCGCCGGGCGCGCTCAACAACCTCGCGCTGACCTACAACCCGCAGGCCGGCACGCTCGACACGCGAGCCAACTTCGGCGAGTCGATCAACCAGCTCGAGCTCGATCCGGCCGCGTTCCTGTGCGGCTTCGTCGGGCAGGTCGAGCGCTCGGGGCAGGTGTGCGACGAGATCACCGACCTGCTGGAGAGCCGTCCGCGGGCCGGTGCCCTCGACGGCGAGGCGGTCCTGCCCGCGCAGGACGTCTTCGACCCGACGCTCGGTGGTCTCGTGGAGGTGGAGCGGTGAAGCGCGTGACGACCATCGTCCCGGCGGCGCTCGCGGGGCTGCTCCTGTCCGCGTGCGACGCGAGCGTCTACTCCCTCCCGCTGCCGGGCGGGCCCGACGTTGGCGAGGACCCGATGACGGTGAAGGTCGAGTTCGCCGACGTCCTCGACCTCGTCCCCCAGTCGACCGTCAAGGTCAACGAGGTCAGCGTCGGCAAGGTGACCGCGATCGACCTCGAGGGCTACCAGGCCCTCGTCACCCTCGCCGTACGCCGCGACGTCGAGCTTCCCGACAACGCCGTCGCCGAGCTCCGGCAGACCAGCCTCCTCGGCGAGAAGTTCGTCGAGCTGAGTGCGCCCGAGGAGGGCGCGAGCAGCAACGCCCTCGGCGACGGCGACACCATCCCGCTCGAGCGCGCCGGCCGCAACCCCGAGGTCGAGGAGGTCCTCGGCGCCCTGAGCCTGCTGCTCAACGGCGGTGGCGTCGCCCAGCTCAAGACCATCACCCAGGAGCTCAACAAGGCGCTGGAGGGTCGCGAGGAGTCGGCGAGGTCGGTGCTGCGCAACCTGCGCACCTTCACCGGGCAGCTCGACGAGAACAAGGCCGACATCGTCGCCGCGATCGAGTCGCTCAACCGCCTCGCGCTCGCCGCGGAGAAGCAGCTCCCCACGATCGACAAGGCACTCGAGGAGCTGCCGAGCGCCCTCGACTCCATCGACCGCCAGCGCGACGACCTCGTGGAGATGCTGGCCGCGCTCAACGACCTGTCCGACGTCGCCGTCGACGTGATCGCCCGCTCCAAGGGCGCGACCATCACCTCCCTCGAGAGGCTCAACCCCGTCCTCACCCAGCTCGCCGCCTCCGGCGACGACTTCACCAACGCCTTCCACGTCTTCCTGACCTACCCGTTCGTCGACGAGGTCGTGGGCCGCGACCCCCAGGTCGCCCGCAACCTGCACATGGGCGACTACACCAACCTCTCGATCACCCTCGACGTCGACGTCCAGGGCGGCCTGACCGAGACGCCGTCGCTCCCGACCAACCTGCCGTCGGTGATCGACCCGACCACCGTCGTCAACGACGTCCTGGCCTGCCTGCAGAGTGGGTCGCTCACCAGCGAGGCGTGCGCCAAGGTGCTCGCGAACCTCGAGAAGCTGACCCGGCTGCGCGAGGAGTGCGCCAAGGCGGAGAACAAGGACAAGGACGTGTGCCGCGAGCTCAACTCGATCCCCGGCCTGCCGCCCGAGCCCTCGCTGCCGATCCCCTCGACGCTCCTCCCGACGCTCGTCCCCACCGGCCTGCCGCGCGCCGGCACCGATGAGAGGCCGCGCCCCGGCAACCCGACGATGGGCGACCTCATGGAGGCCTACGACCCCGACCTGGTGAGCCTGCTCGTCCCCGGGATGGTGCAGCGATGATCACCCGTCGGACCAAGCTCCAGCTGCTCGTCTTCGCCATCATCACGCTGGTCGGCGTCAGCTTCGTGGGCGCCCGCTACGCCCGGCTGGACCGGCTCGTGCTGGACCAGAGCTACACCGTGACGGCCCACTTCGCCGACTCCGGCGGGGCGTTCGCCGGCGCGCAGGTCTCCTACCGCGGCGTACGCGTGGGCGAGGTCAGCGAGCTGGTGCTCACCGACGACGGCGTGGACCTGCTCCTCGACATCGACGACGAGCACGACGACATCCCGGCCGACGCCCACGCGCTCGTCGGCAACCGGTCCGCCGTGGGTGAGCAGTACGTCGAGCTGCAGCCGCAGAGCGACCGCGGCCCCTACCTCGAGGACGGGTCCGAGATCGCCCGGGAGCTCACGACCACGCCGATCGCCACCGACACGCTGCTGACCAACCTCGACGAGACGGTCCGCAGCGTCGACGAGGAGGACCTGCGCACCGTCACCTCCGAGTTCGGGCTGGCCTTCAACGGTGCGGGCGGGGACCTCCAGTCGATCCTCGACAGCACCGACGAGTTCATCACCGCGGCCGACCAGAACTTCGGCGTCACCGTTGACCTGATCCGCGACGCCAACACCGTGCTCAACGGCCAGATCGACTCCGAGCGCGCGTTCCGCCGCTTCGCCCGCGACCTGTCGGCGTTCACCACGACCGTGGCCGACAACGACAAGGACCTGCGACGCCTCATCGAGGACGGCTCGCTCGGAGCCAACGAGCTGCGTGTCTTCCTCGAGGACAACGAGGTCGAGCTCGGCGACCTGATCAACAACCTCGTCACGACCGGTGAGGTCGTGGTCAAGCACCTCGACGGTATCGAGCAGCTGCTCGTGCTCTACCCCTACGTCGTCGAGGGCGGCTTCACCGTCGTGTCGAAGTCGCCCGGCACCGGCCTCTACGACGCGCACTTCGGCATGGTGCTCACCTCCGACCCGCACGTGTGCCTCGGCGGCTACGAGGGCACCGACCGGCGCTCGCCGCTCGACGGCAGCAACGCCCCGATGAACGAGGACGCCCGCTGCACCGAGCCCGCGTCGAAGTCCAACGCCCGCGGCGCGCAGAACATCCAGGCCCCCCGCGCGGCCACCGGGTGGGGCGAGGCCGACTTCGCGTACGACCCCGAGTCGGGCGCGGTCACCTCCGATCCCGCCGCTATCGGGCGGCTGCTGGGGGAGCGGGCCGCGCCCCCGGGGACCCTGGGCGGCGACTCGTGGAAGTGGCTCTACCTCGAGCCGCTGCTGTCCGGGGGCGTGACCCCGGCCGACGAGGCTCGTTAGTCCACCAGTGAGACAGACCGGGCCCCGGGAGGGTGGCCCCGACGTCCCCGAGGGAGGGAACACCATGTCCGTGCTGACCGACACGTCCGTCGGCGACCAGGTCGAGGAGTCGGCGGTCCCCGGCGAGCCCGCACCGGCGGGTGCCGCAGGGACGCGCCGCACCCGGTTGCGGCGACTGCTCGCGGCCGTCCTCGCCGCCGTCGTCGTCACCTGCGTCGTGCTCCTGGTCTGGATGGCCGCCGGCGGCCGCTCGTCCGCGTCCGGCGGCCTGGAGCTGCCCCGCGAGCGCGAGCAGGCGATGAGCCTGACCGACCAGTTCGTCAAGCGCCTCGGGACCTACAGCCCCGACATGCTCGACGACTCGGGCCAGATGCCCGCCTACCGCGAGCAGGTCCGCGAGGTCATCACCCCCAAGTTCGCGGCCGACTTCGACAAGGAGGTCGCCACGGCCGAGCAGCTGGTCGCGCAGGGCGGCATCACCCGCAGCGCGGAGGTCTTCGCCACCGCGGTGTCGTCGGTCGACGACGACTCGGCGCGCGTGCTGGTGGCCGGCGCCTTCACCGACAGCTACGCCCAGGGCACCGGCGACGAGGCCCGCACCGTCGACCAGGAGCCGCTGCCCTTCCGCTTCACCGTCGACCTCGTGCGCATCGAGGGGGAGTGGCTCGTCGACGACTTCACCCCCGTCAGCGCCCCGCAGGAGTCAGGTGACCCGGCGACGGGCTCCGGCACCACCGAGGGGAGCACCCCGTGAGCGACGCACCCACCTGGTACGACCTCCTCGACGTCTCGCGCGAGGCGTCCACCGACGAGATCAGGGCGGCCTGGAAGGCCGAGATTGCCGACCTCGAGCCGGGCGACCGGCGCTTCGACGCCCTCAACCGGGCCGCGAAGGTGCTCCTCGACCCGTCCGCCCGCGAGGCGTACGACGCGGGGTTGGGCGCGGAGGTCGCTGACGACGCGAACCCCTCGCTGGTGGACGACGGTGCCCCGGTCCTGACCGACGTCGAGGTCGACCGCGAGCGGAGCCGCCTGATGCGGCAGCGCTCCAAGGACCAGGCCAGGGTCCGGCGCACCCGCGAGAGGGAACAGCGCACCGACCGTCCTGCTCGGACGTCCGGTGACGTCCCGTCGTGGCTGCTCGCCGGCCTCGGCGTGCTCGCCGCCGGGCTGGTGGCCGTGACGGCGTGGACGTGGACCTCCGGCGAGGAGGGCGACGACACCGCGGCCCGCGAGGCCCAGGTCGCGGCGGAGCGCGCGGTCGTACCCGTCCTGTCCTACGACCACGAGACGCTCGAGGCCGACCAGCGGGCCGCGCAGGCGCTGATGACCGGCGGCTACCGCGAGGAGTACGACAAGCTCTTCACGGTGATCGAGGACAACGCGCCCCAGACCGGGACGCGGGTCACCGCCGACGTCATCGCCTCCGGCATCGTGCGCGCCGCGGCCGACCGCGTCCAGGTGCTGGTCTTCGTCGACCGGCCGACCACCAACAAGCTCAACGCCGAGCCGGTCGTCTACAAGGACCAGGTGACTGTGGCGATGCAGCTGGTGGACGGCGAGTGGCTGGTCGACGACCTCACCACCTCACCCGTCCAGGGGTGAGTGGGGCCGGCGGCAGGCGCGGATCGGCGCGTTCTGCTTGACCCGGGGCGCTCCGGCGTTCATAGTCGAGGCCAACGCGTGGCCCCGGATCCCGGGAATCGACCCCGCGTTTGAGGCGTGTCCAGAAGTGCGCTACTGTGGCTCCTTGCGCCTGCCCTCAGATGCCCGACGCCTTCCGGACGGCTGTTGCGGTGGTCGGCCGGCGCCGAGATCACTTGGATCATTTGTGAGGACACCTCTTGGCCGCGCGCAGCTCCGCTGGTAACCACCGTCGCACCTCTTTCGCAAAGATCGCCGAACCTCTCGAGGTTCCCCCCCTCATCTCGCTCCAGACGAGCAGCTTCGACTGGCTGGTCGGCGGAGAGCGCTGGGAGGAGGAGGTGGCAGCCCGCAGGGCTGCCGGCGAGGACGTCTCCGAGAAGACCGGTCTGCAGGAGATCTTCGAGGAGATCTCCCCGATCGAGGACTTCTCCGAGACGATGATGCTCTCCTTCGACAACCCCGTCTTCCTCGACGAGAAGTACACCGAGGAGGAGTGCAAGGAGAAGGACTTCACCTACTCCCGCCCGCTCTACGTCTCGGCCGAGTTCATGAACCACGAGACCGGTGAGATCAAGGGCCAGACGGTCTTCATGGGCGACTTCCCCATGATGACCCGCAAGGGCACCTTCATCATCAACGGCACCGAGCGCGTCGTCGTCTCGCAGCTCGTGCGCTCGCCGGGCGTCTACTTCGAGTCGACCCCCGACAAGACCTCCGACAAGGACATCTTCACCGCCAAGCTCATCCCGAGCCGCGGTGCCTGGCTGGAGTTCGAGATCGACAAGCGCGACCTGGTCGGCGTCCGCCTCGACCGCAAGCGCAAGCAGAACGTCACCGTCCTGCTCAAGGCCCTCGGCTGGACCACCGAGCAGATCCGCGAGGAGTTCGGCCAGTACGAGTCCATGATGCTGACCCTCGAGAAGGACAGCGTCCGCTACGAGGTCGTCTACGAGGAGCTGCAGAAGAAGGCGCGGGGCGAGGCCCCGACCGCCGAGCAGGTCAACGACGAGGTCACCCGGCTCGCGCTGCTCGACATCTACCGCAAGCTCCGCCCGGGCGAGCCGCCGACGGCCGAGGCCGCGCAGACGCTGCTCAACAACTACTACTTCAACCCCAAGCGCTACGACCTGGCGAAGGTCGGCCGCTACAAGATCAACAAGAAGCTCGGCCTCCACGAGGCGTTCGACCAGCAGACGCTGACCATCGACGACGTCGTGGCCGCGATCCGCTACGTCGTGCAGCTGCACGCCGCCGGCATCCAGGCCGACTCCCCGGACCTGGTCGACGCCGAGGGCAACGTCGTCGAGGGCCCGGACGGTTCGCCCGTCAAGGTCCAGGCCGACGACATCGACCACTTCGGCAACCGCCGCATGCGCACGGTGGGCGAGCTCATCCAGAACCAGCTCCGCACGGGCCTGGCCCGCATGGAGCGCGTGGTCCGCGAGCGGATGACGACCCAGGACGTCGAGGCGATCACGCCGCAGTCCCTGATCAACATCCGTCCCGTGGTCGCGGCGCTGAAGGAGTTCTTCGGCACCTCGCAGCTCTCGCAGTTCATGGACCAGACCAACCCGATCGCCGGCCTGACGCACAAGCGTCGCCTCTCGGCGCTCGGTCCCGGTGGTCTGTCCCGCGACCGCGCCGGCATGGAGGTCCGTGACGTCCACCCGTCGCACTACGGCCGCATGTGCCCGATCGAGACCCCTGAAGGCCCCAACATCGGCCTGATCGGCTCGCTGGCGTCCTACGGACGGATCAACCCGTTCGGCTTCGTCGAGACGCCCTACCGCAAGGTCGTCGACGGTGTCGTCACCGACCAGATCGACTACCTCACCGCCGACGACGAGGACCGCTACGTCATCGCGCAGGCCAACGCGCCGCTCGACGCCGACATGCGCTTCGTCGAGGAGCGCGTCCTGGTCCGCCAGAAGGACGGCGAGGTCGACGCGATCCTGGCCGCCGAGGTCGACTACATGGACGTCTCGCCGCGCCAGATGGTGTCGGTCGCGACGGCCCTGATCCCGTTCCTCGAGCACGACGACGCCAACCGCGCGCTCATGGGCGCCAACATGCAGCGCCAGGCCGTGCCGCTGATCACCAGCGACAGCCCGCTGGTCGGCACCGGCATGGAGTACCGCGCCGCCGTCGACGCCGGTGACGTGGTCGTCGCCGACAACGCCGGTGTGGTCAAGGAGGTGTCCGCCGACGCCATCGAGACGATGAACGACGACGGCACCTACCAGACCTACCGCCTGGCCAAGTTCCGTCGCTCCAACCAGGGCACCTGCATCAACCAGCGTCCGCTGGTCAAGGCCGGTGACCGCCTCGAGGTCGGCACGCCGATCGCCGACGGTCCCTGCACCGACGACGCCGAGATGGCGCTGGGCACCAACCTGCTCGTCGCCTTCATGCCGTGGCAGGGCCACAACTACGAGGACGCGATCATCCTCAGCCAGCGCCTGGTGCAGGAGGACGTCCTCACCTCGATCCACATCGAGGAGCACGAGGTCGACGCCCGCGACACCAAGCTCGGCCCCGAGGAGATCACCCGGGACATCCCCAACGTCTCCGAGGAGGGCCTGGCCGACCTCGACGAGCGCGGCATCATCCGCATCGGCGCGGAGGTCACCACCGGTGACATCCTCGTCGGCAAGGTGACGCCCAAGGGCGAGACCGAGCTCACCCCCGAGGAGCGCCTGCTCCGCGCGATCTTCGGCGAGAAGGCGCGCGAGGTGCGCGACACCTCGATGAAGGTGCCCCACGGTGAGTCCGGCACGGTCATCGGCGTCCGCGTGTTCAACCGCGAGGACGGCGACGACCTGCCCCCGGGCGTCAACGAGCTGGTCCGCGTCTACGTCGCGCAGAAGCGCAAGATCTCGGTCGGCGACAAGCTCGCCGGACGCCACGGCAACAAGGGCGTCATCGCCAAGATCCTGCCCGTCGAGGACATGCCGTTCATGGAGGACGGCACGCCGGTCGACGTCGTGCTCAACCCGCTGGGTGTGCCGCGTCGTATGAACATCGGCCAGATCCTCGAGCTGCACCTGGGCTGGCTGGCCAAGCAGGGTTGGGACCTCAACCTCTCCGGCGAGAAGGGCGAGTCCGACTGGAAGAAGCGCCTCATCGCCATCGGTGCCGACAAGGCCGACCCGGACACCAAGGTCGCGACCCCGGTCTTCGACGGTGCCCGCGAGGACGAGATCACCGGTCTGCTCGGCTCCACGCTGCCCAACCGCGACGGTGACCGGATGGTCAAGGAGGACGGCAAGGCCAACCTCTTCGACGGTCGTTCGGGTGAGCCGTTCCCGGAGCCGGTGGCCGTGGGCTACATGTACATCCTCAAGCTGCACCACCTCGTCGACGACAAGATCCACGCTCGCTCGACCGGCCCCTACTCGATGATCACGCAGCAGCCCCTGGGCGGCAAGGCCCAGTTCGGTGGCCAGCGGTTCGGCGAGATGGAGGTCTGGGCGATGGAGGCCTACGGCGCCGCGTACGCCCTCCAGGAGCTGCTCACGATCAAGTCCGACGACGTGCCGGGCCGCGTGAAGGTCTACGAGGCCATCGTCAAGGGCGAGAACATCCCCGACTCGGGCATCCCCGAGTCGTTCAAGGTGCTCGTCAAGGAGATGCAGTCGCTCTGCCTCAACGTGGAGGTGCTGTCGCAGGACGGCTCCACCATCGAGATGAAGGACGCCGAGGAAGACGTCTTCCGGGCGGCCGAGGAGCTCGGCATCGACCTGTCCCGCCGCGAGCCCAGCTCGGTCGAAGAGGTGTGACGGCAGGGCCCTCCGGGGCCCTGCCTCCGCCCCCTACCCCACTTTTCCTAGAACTACCGAAGGGTTGCAGCCACCGTGCTCGACGTGAACTTCTTCGACCAGCTTCAGATCGGCCTGGCCACCGCGGACGAGATCCGCACGTGGAGCCACGGCGAGGTCAAGAAGCCGGAGACCATCAACTACCGCACCCTCAA
>JAESGW010000903.1_pt1 | contig 10421 bp, 4 predicted proteins | sample 9269791 | NCBI WGS metagenome assembly JAESGW01 (sample SAMN16773120, study PRJNA677053) | algae metagenome | isolation source: Aphanocapsa lilacina HA4352-LM1 and co-occurring heterotrophs from near cave... | place: USA: Maniniholo cave, near Haena, Kauai, HI | collected 2009-07-28 | reverse complement strand
CTCGCCCTCCTCCTGCTCGTGCCCGTCGTCGCCGTCACGGCGACGACGACGGCCGCGAGCGCGGCCGTCGTGGCGGGCTTCGAGATCGACGGCAACACGCCCGTCGACGGAGGCGGCACGGACTGGGCGGCGCTCGACGACGCCACCACCCACCAGACCGACCCGGTCGGCAACGTCGACACCAGCACGTTCAAGGGCAGCAAGGAGTTCCAGCACCCCTCCACCTGGGAGATCGGCACCGGGCTCGCGCCCAACCAGGACGACATCTCCGACGTCTACATCCACGACGCCGTCGTCGACGACGACATCTGGGGCTTCATCGGCTTCCGCCGCTACACCACCAGCGGCGTGACGAACTTCGACGTGGAGTTCAACCGCCAGGAGAACACCGGCGGCAGCGCGTACCTGCCGCTGCGCTCGGTCGGCGACGTGATGGTCCGCTTCGAGCAGGACGGCAACAAGGGCTTCAAGCTGACCAACGCCTACTTCTGGCGGCTCAAGACCGGTCCCGACTGGAAGGCCGGGTGCCTCGAGGTCACCGGCTACACGCCGGGCGCCGGCTGGTGTCCCGTCGACATCGCCCAGGTGCCCTTCACCGGCACCACCGGTGAGGGCGGGCTCTTCGGCGAGGGTGCCTTCAACTTCACCGCGCTGCTCGAGCTCGGCGGCGGCGACATCACCTGCCTGGGCGGCAACTTCGGCACGATGAACATCCGCACCTTCACCGGCAACGCCAACGAGTCGGCCCTCAAGGACTATGTCGACGCGGTCAGCATCGACGTCGGCGACACCTGTGGGGCGATGGAGATCATCAAGGTCGACCAGTTCGGCAACTCCGTGCCCGGCGCGACGTTCTCCATCTCGCCGAACCCGGTCCCGGGCCAGACCGCGAGCCCGCTCGTGATCACCGAGGGCGGCGCGGGCGACCCCGACGGCGTCCCCGACGGCTCCATCGCCATCGACCCGGCCACCCCGGGCACGTACACGGTCGTCGAGACCGCGGCCCCGGCCGGGTACGAGCTGCCGCAGCCCCTCTCGGCACGTACGTGGACCGTCACCGTCGGCGAGAACGGCGTCGGCAGCGTCAACGTGCCGCTGACCGTCACCGACCGGAAGTACTTCGCGGCACCGGCGATCGTCAACGAGCCGAGCTACGACGTCGACTACAACTGGCGCGTCACCAAGTCGGTGGCCGACCCGAAGAAGCAGGACGTGCCCGAGGGCACACCCGCCGTCTTCGACTACGAGGTCCGCCTCGAGGCGCTCGACGCGACGAGGTCCGGCTTCGGCGGGACCGTCCGGGTCACCAACCCCAACGCGCTCCCCATGGTCGGGACGCTCGCGGTGCAGATCACCGGCGGTGCCGCGTGCACCGTCAGCGCGACCGACGTCTCCGGCGCGGCCGGGCTCCAGGTGGACCTGGCGAGCGGGGCCAACCCGTTCACCTACACCTGCCCGACGGCCGCCCTGCCGGGCGGCACCACGGCGACCGTGACGTGGGCGGAGGCGACCTACCCGAGCTCCGACGCGGGGGAGAGCTACTCGCGCTCCGACGCGAAGGCCTTCGCCATCGACCAGAAGACCGACGAGACCACCACGGTCACCGACACCTTCGCCGGCGGCGCTGCCGAGGACCTCGGCACCTTCGACTGGAACACCGTCCGGGCCTCGACGGACCCGGCGGAGCACACCGTCGTGGTCAAGACGTACCCGCGCAGCATCGACGGCGTGCCGGGCGCCTGCGAGGACTACGCCAACACCGCCCGCGAGTCGGCCGACGACACGAGCGACAGCGAGACCGTCACCGTCTGCGTGGGCCGCAACCTCGACGTCACCAAGGACGCCTCGCTGGGCTTCCAGCGCGAGCTGCTCTGGGACATCGCCAAGTCGGGCCCCGGCACCGTCTGGGTGGGCGAGGACGCCGACGGCGACCTCAGGAAGACCGTCGACTTCACCATCGACGTCACCGCCGACGGCGTGAGCGACTCCGAGTGGGCGCTCACCGGCACGATCCTCGTCGACAACCCCAACTCCTGGCCCGTGACGGTCGACGTGACCGACACGGTCGTCGTCGACACCAAGGTGCTCCAGTGCACCGTCGACGGCGGCGCCTCGGTGGCCGTGCCGGCCAACGCGGTCGACCACCCGGTGACGTACGAGTGCCCGGGCGTCGAGCAGGGTGACTACGTCGGCGAGAACACCGTCACCATCGACTGGAGCGACGACCCGTACGCCTACCCGCGCACGAGCGACAGCGACACCGTCGACGTCGAGGTGACCGGCGACCCCGACCCGAAGAACGCGACGGTCACGCTGACCGACCTGCTCGAGGGCGAGGACGTCACCGCGGACCTGCCGCAGTCGACCTTCGACTGGGCCACGGTCCACGCGATGGAGGACCACACGCAGCGCCTCACCTACTCGGTGGAGCTCGACGGGGCGACCGGCGAGTGCGTGCCCTACGAGAACGTCGTCACCATCGACCAGACCAAGCAGTCCGACGACCACACGGTGACGCTGTGCTCGCCGGGCGTCGCGAAGACGGTCGAGGCCGACTTCGGTCGCAAGCAGCAGTGGAAGCTGACCAAGGACGTCGACAGGACGTTCGTCGAGGTCGGCCCCGACGGCCAGGCGCGGTTCACCTACACCGTGACCGCCACCCCGGGCGACGTCGTCTGGGACGGCACGTCCTCGTGGTCGGGGTCGATCGAGGTCAGCAACCCCTCCGACGAGGTCCTCGTCGTCGACGTGGCCGACCTGGCCGACGTCGAGGGATGGACCTGCGAGGTCGTCGGCGACGCCACGGACGTGGAGATCGCCGCCGGCGGCAGCGTCCGGCTGGCCTACGAGTGCGAGGGGTCGGGCAAGACCTCCGGCACCAACGCCGCGCAGGTCGGCTTCGGTGACGAGGTCGTCACCGAGACGGTGGACGTGGTGTTCGCGCCGCGGCCGGGCGTCACCGACGCGACCACGACCCTCGTCGACGACATCCCGAACGACGGCCTCCCGGCCCTCGACTTCGCGGTCGACGCCGCCGAGGGACCCAACGTGTTCACCTACTCCCGTGACCTCGGCGCTCCCGCCGGCGCCTGCGAGACGTACACGAACACCGCGGTGCTCGCCCTGACCGGTGACGACCTCAGCGCCGACCGCACGGTCCGCGTCTGCGAGGAGGCGCCGCTCGAGGTCGCGGTGGAGGGTGCCGGCAGCTACGGCGTCACCTACCCGTGGACCATCGAGAAGGAGGTCGACCGGACCCGCGTCGAGGTCGACGCCGAGACCGGGCAGGCCGACTTCACCTACGAGGTCACGGTCCGGGCCGGGGAGGAGCAGCCGGCGGGCTGGACGCTCACCGGCGAGGTCACGGTGACCAACCCGAACACCTACGCCGAGGGCGACATCGAGATCACCGACCTCGACGTCAGCACCGACGTGGGCGGCGGGGCGGTCTGCGCCGCGACGCTCCCGGCCGAGCCCGTGGTCGCGCACGGTGACGACCTGGTGGTCGGCTTCGAGTGCGAGTTCACCGGCGAGCCGAGCACCTCCGGCACGGTGACCGCCGACGTGGGCTGGGACCCGGCGGGCGCTGCGACGAGCGACACCGCGTCCGGCTCCGGCGACGTCACCCTCGCCCTCGGCGCCGAGGTCGACCGGGTCATCGAGGTCTGGGACGACCAGACCGACCCGGAGAACCCGGTCCTGCTCGACGAGGAGCTGGAGTGGTCCGCGGGCCTGGTGGAGACGTACGACTACACGCTCACCCACGACGGTGTGCCGGGGACGTGCGTCGACTTCACCAACACCGCGTGGCTGGCGCTCACCGGCGACGACCCGAGCGACAGCACCACGGCCACGGTCTGCGCCGAGGCTCCGCTTGAGCTCGCGCCGACCGCGACGGCCGACCTGGCACGGGCGTACGCCTGGTCGATCGCCAAGGTCGCCGACGCCACCCAGCGCACGGCCGACGACTCCGGCAACGCGACCTTCACCTACACGGTGACGGCCCGCGCCGGCGCCTCGACCGACTCCGGGTGGAAGCTCCAGGGCTCGGTGGAGATCGCCAACCCCAACCAGTACGCCGACGGTGGCATCACCGCCGACGTCACGGCGGCCACGGACCTCGGCGGTGGTGCGGTCTGCACCGTCACCGGCGGCGAGGACGTGCTGATCGGGGCCGACGACTCGGCGACCCTGCCGATCGCGTGCACGTTCGCCTCGGCGCCCGCGGGCTCCGGGACCGTGAGCGTGACGGCGACGTGGGACCCGCCGGGCGAGGCGAGCTCGACGTCGGTCACCGAGACCACGGGGCCGATCACCTTCGGCGTCCGCTCGGAGACCGACAAGACGGTCCAGGTGGTCGACGACAAGACGGTCGCCGGTCAGCGGATCGTCCTCGACCCGGCGCTCACGTGGGCCGAGGGGCTGGTCAAGAGCTACACCTACGACCTGACCCTGGCGGGGGGCGCGCCCGGTGCGTGCCAGAGCTGGACCAACACCGCCACGATCGACCTGCCGGTCGGCACGGACCCGACGGCGACGGTCGCCGTGCTGGTCTGCACCCCGGTCGTCGAGGTCCTGCCCGAGCAGGCCTTCGGCAAGGCGGTCGGATCGGTGAGGGCGAGCTGCCAGGGCACCGTCCGGGCCAAGCTGGCCAACCGCTCCGGGGAGACGGTGGTCTACAAGCTCCGGGTGGGCAAGAAGGTCCACAGGATCGCGGTGAAGTCCCTCGCGAAGAAGAAGTTCGTCACCAAGGGCAAGCCGCGCGCGAAGGTCATGTTGAAGGTCGGCTCCACCAGGCTCGACAAGCTCCGCATCCCGGCGTTGTGCGAGGCCCCCGAGGTCCTGCCCGACACCGGTATGCGAGGCCTGGGCTGATGGCGGCCACCTTCATCGCCGGGTAGCAGCCGCTGCCCGACCTCCATCCCCCCAATGGAGGCGAGCCGGCGCCGACGGGTCACCCACGAGCCCGTCGGCGTCGGCTCATCCACGTCCCCACCTCCTGATTGGTGCTGCCGCGCTCCGGCCGATACCTTGACCCCGAACCTGTGGTCGGGGTCACACACGCCGGCGACCACGCGTGCAAGCCGTCGGCGTCCGGCGATCCCGTGACTGCCGCAGCCTGATTGTGAGGAGAGTGCGTTGTCCGATCCCGTGAGCTTCGGCCCCGACCTGGCGGACGTCTTCGGACCGTCCCAGACCGACGGTGGACCAGATCTCGTGCAGCTGCTGACGCCCGAGGGTGAGCGCGTCCACCACCCCGAGTTCGACCACGACTTCTCCGCCGAGGAGCTGCGCGGCCTCTACCGCGACATGGTCCTCACCCGGCGCATCGACGTCGAGGCCACCGCTCTCCAGCGCCACGGCGAGCTCGGCATCTGGGCCCAGCTCCTCGGCCAGGAGGCCGCACAGATCGGCGCCGGCCGCGCCCTGCGCCCCCAGGACTACGTCTTCCCGACCTACCGCGAGCACGGCGTCGCCTACTGCAAGGGCGTCGACCCCCTGCGCCTGCTCGGCCTGTTCCGCGGCGTCGACCAGGGCGGCTGGGACCCCAACGAGAACAACTTCGGGCTCTACACGATCGTCATCGGCGCGCAGACCCTCCACGCCACCGGCTACGCGATGGGCATGCAGCGCGACGGCGTCGTCGGCACCGGCGACCCCGAGCGCGACTCGGCCGTCATCGCCCACTTCGGCGACGGCGCGTCCTCGCAGGGCGACGTCAACGAGGCCTTCATCTTCGCCGCCTCCTACAACGCGCCCGTGGTGTTCTTCTGCCAGAACAACCAGTGGGCCATCTCCGAGCCGATCGAGCGCCAGACCCGCATCCCGCTCTACCAGCGCGCGCTGGGCTTCGGCTTCCCCGGCATCCGCGTCGACGGCAACGACGTCCTCGCCACGTACGCCGTCACCAAGGCCGCGCTCCAGCGGGCACGCGAGGGCAACGGCCCGTCGTTCGTCGAGGCGTACACCTACCGGATGGGTGCGCACACCACGACCGACGACCCGACGCGCTACCGCCTCAACGACGAGCTCGAGCACTGGAAGCTCAAGGACCCGATCGAGCGGCTCAAGGTCTACCTGCGCCGCAACGGCCTCGTCGACCAGGAGTTCTTCGACGACCTCGACGCCGAGGCCAAGGAGCTGGGCCACCACCTCCGCGAGGGCTGCAAGGCGCTGCCCGACCCCAAGCCGCTCGACCAGTTCGGCTACGTCTTCAGCGAGATGACCGACGAGATCGCCGCCCAGCGCGACGGCTTCGCCGCCTACCTCGCGTCGTTCGAAGGAGCCCACTGAGATGAGCACCAGCAAGATCACCCTCGCCAAGGGCCTCAACATGGGCCTGCGCAAGGCGATGGAGGACGACGACAAGGTCCTGCTCATGGGTGAGGACGTCGGCAAGCTCGGCGGCGTCTTCCGCATCACCGACGGCCTCCAGAAGGACTTCGGCGAGGACCGCGTCATCGACAGCCCGCTCGCGGAGTCCGGCATCGTCGGCACCGCGGTCGGCATGGCGCTGCGCGGCTACCGCCCCGTCGTGGAGATCCAGTTCGACGGCTTCGTCTACCCCGCCTACGACCAGATCGTGTGCCAGGTCGCCAAGTACACCTACCGCTCGCAGGGCAAGGTGAAGATGCCGATCGTCATCCGCATCCCCTTCGGCGGCGGCATCGGCGCGGTCGAGCACCACTCGGAGTCCCCGGAGGCGCAGTTCGCCCACACGCCGGGCCTCAAGGTGGTCGCCTGCTCCAACCCGGTCGACGGCTACTGGATGATCCAGCAGGCCATCGCCCACGACGACCCGGTCATCTTCCTCGAGCCCAAGCGGCAGTACCACGCCGACAAGGCGGAGCTCGACGAGTCCGCGACGCCCGAGCCGCTCTTCACCTCGCGCGTCGTGCGCGCCGGCTCCGACGCGACCGTGCTCGCCTACGGCCCGACGGTCAAGACCGCGCTCAAGTGCGCCGAGGCCGCCGAGTCCGAGGGCCGCAGCCTCGAGGTCATCGACCTGCGCACGCTGTCCCCGCTCGACATGGCGCCGGTCTACGAGTCCGTACGCCGCACCGGCCGCTGCGTGGTCACCCACGAGGCGCACGTCAACCTCGGCATGGGCGCCGAGCTCGCCGCGCGCGTCACCGAGGAGTGCTTCTACTCCCTCGAGGCCCCGGTCCTGCGCGTCGGCGCGTTCGACACGCCCTACCCGCCGTCGCGGATCGAGGAGGAGTACCTCCCCGACCTCGACCGGGTGCTGGACGCCGTCGACCGCACCTTCGCCTTCTAGTCCTCGTCCGCCGTGGTGCTCGACCGCTCGTCTCTCGCCTCGGTGGTCGAGGTGCGAGCGCAGCGAGCCTCGAAACCACGTGCCCGAAAGGTTCTGTGATGTCTGAATTCCTCCTCCCCGACGTCGGCGAGGGCCTCACCGAGGCCGAGATCGTGGCCTGGAAGGTCAAGGTCGGCGACACCGTCGAGATCAACGACGTGATCGTCGAGATCGAGACCGCCAAGTCGCTCGTCGAGCTGCCCTCGCCCTTCGAGGGCACCGTCCTCGCGCTGCTCGTCCCCGAGGGCGAGACCATCCCGGTCGGCACCCCGATCATCTCGATCGGGGCGCCCGGCGAGGAGCCGGCCGCACCCGCCTCGACGCCTGCCGAGCAGACCGAGTCCGACCCCTACCTCGGCATGGCGCAGAAGGCCGGTCAGCAGGCAGGCGCTGCCGAGGCGCAGGCCTCCGCCCAGGTCGACGCCGCCGACATCGACCTGTCCAACCCGGCCGCGTCCGGCTCGATGGAGGGCGCGTCCCTCGTCGGACGGATCAAGGCCGAGCGCGGCCCGATGCGCCGTGCCCGGCGGGGTTCGGCGTCGCCGAGCACCGAGGCCGGTGCCAACACCCAGATGCAGGTGCAGGGCGCCTTCTCGCCCGGTGGTGCGCAGTCCGACGAGGTCATGCCGGCCGACGAGTCCCCGGTGCCCGCCACCGACCAGCGTCCCGCCCCGGCCGCGGCGCCCGCCGAGGCGCTCGTGCCGGCGGCCGCGCAGGACCCGGGAGTCGTACGCACCCTCGCCAAGCCCCCGGTCCGCAAGCTCGCCAAGGACCTCGGCGTGGACCTGTCGACCCTGGTCGGCTCCGGCCCGTCGGGCTCGATCACCCGCGACGACGTGCAGGGCGCGGCCAACGGCGCCCCCGCCCGTACGCCGTCCGCCCCCGTCGCCCCGGCTGCTGCCGCGGTTGTGCCCGGCGAGCGCGAGACCCGTGAGCCCATCAAGGGCGTGCGCAAGATGATGGCGACGGCGATGAGCCAGTCGGCCTTCACCAGCCCGCACGTCACGGAGTGGATCACCGTCGACGTCACCGCCGCGATGCAGCTCGTCGCGCGGCTGAAGAAGCGCCCGGAGTTCCGCGACACCCGGGTCAGCCCGCTGCTCGTCCTCGCCCGTGCCGTCATCCTCGCGATGAAGCGCACCCCGGAGATCAACTCCTACTGGGACGAGGCCGCGCAGGAGGTCGTCTACAAGCACTACGTCAACCTCGGTATCGCGGCCGCCACGCCGCGCGGCCTGGTGGTGCCCAACGTCAAGGACGCCGATTCACTCTCGATGACCGAGCTGGCCACGGCGCTCGGCGAGCTCACGGCGACCGCGCGCGACGGCAGGACGCAGCCGGCTGAGATGGCGGGCGGCACCTTCACGATCACCAACGTCGGTGTCTTCGGCGTCGACGCCGGCACCCCGATCATCAACCCGGGTGAGTCCGCGATCCTGTGCTTCGGCGCGATCAACAAGCGGCCGTGGGTCGACGAGGAGACCGGCGAGATCGTCGTGCGCGACGTGACGACGCTGGCGCTGTCCTTCGACCACCGACACATCGACGGCGAGAAGGGCTCGCGCTTCCTCGCCGATGTGGCCGGGATGCTCAGCGACCCGGGGACCGCCCTCCTCTTCTGACGACACGTGAGCGGGCACGTCGTGCCCGTCACGCGCACTGACCGGGCACTTCGTGCCTCATCACGGGAACGAAGCGCCCGGTCGGTGGTCAGGACGGGCACGAACCGCCCGCTCGTCGGTCAGCGGGCGTGCCAGGCCGCCAGCACCTCGGCCTCCCGCTCGGGCGACAGCGCGGTGACGGGGGAGTCGAGGCAGCCGGCGGCGGTCTCGGCCAGCGGGCGGAGCCGCAGCCCGGCCGCGACGGCCGGAGCCGGGTCGTGCGCCAGCATGCCGTCGTGCTCCGGTCGCGGCAGCCACAGCGGGAGCGAGCCGTCGCCCATCCAGGGCTCGACGCCCTGCTCCTCGAGGAACGCCGTGTCGACCCAGGTGAGCCGAGGGTCCGGTGCTCCGACGCCGTCCGCGGTGCGGGCCAGCAGCTCGCCGAACGGCACGGGGTCGCCCACGGCGTCGTACGTCCCGGTCGTGCGGGCCTCCGCGAGGTCGAGAAGCCAGGTGGCGAGGTCGCGCACGTCGATCACCTGCACCACGTCCTCCGGCCGGCCGGGCGCCAGCACCTCCCCACCGCGGGCGAGGCGCTGCGGCCAGTACGAGAAGCGCCCGGTCGGGTCACCCGGCCCGACGATCAGGCCCGGGCGCGCCACCACGGCCGAGGACGCGGCCGACCGCACGGCCTGCTCGCACGCGACCTTCATCCCGCCGTAGGCCTCCGGGTCGACGGCGAGGTCGACGTCGTCGGTGATCGGGTCGACCAACGGCTCCATGGCCGGTGAGCTGGTGTCGGCGTACACGCTGATCGTGGACACGAAGACCCAGTGCGCCCGCGGCGTCGCCGCCACTGCCCGGCGCACCTGCGAGGGGAGCCTCGCGACGTCGAGCACCGCGTCCCAGGCGCCGGACGAGACCTTGGCGGGCACCTCGTCCGTACGGTCCCAGCGCAGGTGCGCGGAGCCGTCGGGGACGGTGCCGGAGGTGCCCCGACAGGCACAGGTGACGTCCCACCCGCGGGCGACGGCCTGCGTGGCCGCCTCCCGGGAGAGGAACCGGGTCCCACCGAGGACGAGCAGTCGCATGGGCCCACCCCAGCGGGTGGGATACTCCGTCGCAAGGGGTTTCGCTGTGGGCGCAACCGTGGGGTTCGTCCCCTTTGTCAGGTTCGGTCCCGCGCTGCGACAATGAGGCTCTCGGATCGTGTGGAAGGAGTGGCGGATGGCCCAGGACGCCGCCGCGTCAGCTCCCGGCGAGCCCACCACCTCGGCCCTGCTGGCGCGCGCGCAGCAGGTCGCCGACCAGCTGGTGAGCGAGGCCCGGCAGGAGGCTGATGCGCTGACGGCCGAGCTCGGCACCCTCCGCGAGGAGCTCCGCGAGCTCAAGGCCGAGGCCGAGGCCGACCGCGCGGAGGCCGGCCGGGCCCGGCGACAGGCCGAGGAGGTGCTGGCCGGGGCGTGGGAGGAGGCGGCGACCATCGTGGTCGACGCCAACGA
>JAESGW010000901.1_pt1 | contig 10573 bp, 10 predicted proteins | sample 9269791 | NCBI WGS metagenome assembly JAESGW01 (sample SAMN16773120, study PRJNA677053) | algae metagenome | isolation source: Aphanocapsa lilacina HA4352-LM1 and co-occurring heterotrophs from near cave... | place: USA: Maniniholo cave, near Haena, Kauai, HI | collected 2009-07-28 | reverse complement strand
AGCGGGCCACGAGCTCTCGCTCGGAGGGTGCCGCGGAGCCCGGCGGCTGCGCCTCGATGAGGCTGCGGACGTGCTCGCGGACCTGGACGTGCTTGAGCGCCCGCTGACGCGGGACGACGACGTCGACCGGATCCATGCCCATCAGGTTAAAACTGGTCTGGACGGGTGTCTGCAAATTGACGGTTCCTTCGAGAAACCCTGACCAACTTGCTGTCGAACGGGTGTTCGATGGATGGGGTAGGGTCGCGGCGTGGACTACCAGACGTCCCTCTTCGCCGACGACGCCGCGAGCGTCGTCGCGCTGCGCCCCGAGCGCCGGGCGCTGACCCGCGGGGCGTGGGTCGACGTCCAGCGCAGCTGGCTGGGCGACCCCGACGCCGTGTTCTCCGCGCTCCTCGACCGGGTGCCGTGGCGTGCCGAGCGGCGCGAGATGTACGACTCCGTGGTCGACGTCCCGCGGCTGGTCCACACCTACCTCGCCGACGCGCCGCTGCCCCATCCCGCGCTGATCGAGGCGCGTGCGGCCCTGAGCAGGCACTACCTCCCCGAGCTCGGCGAGCCGTTCGTCACCGCCGGGTGCTGCTTCTACCGCGACGGCCGGGACTCGGTCGCCTGGCACGGCGACACCATCGGTCGGGGTCGCACCGCCGACACGATGGTGGCGATCGTCAGCGTCGGCGACCCGCGCCGGCTGCTGCTGCGACCCCGCGGCGGCGGCTCGTCGATCGCGCTGACGATGGGCCACGGGGACCTGGTGGTGATGGGAGGCTCGTGCCAGCGCACCTGGGAGCACGCCGTGCCCAAGGTCGCTCACGCCGGGCCGCGGATCTCGGTCCAGCTCCGCCCGCTCAACGTCTTCTGAGCAGCCTCCACACGAGCGCGAGCACCACGAGCGCGACCGCGGCCTGCTTGCCGTAGGACCTGAGGAGCACCGGCAGCACGGCACTGCCGAGGTCGAGCGCCTCGGGCTCCGGCGCGGGCCGGGGCGGGGGTGGCGCGGTGGCGGCCCCCGGTGTCGCGGGTGCCGGCGACGCCGACTGCCTCGACGCGGCCACGGAGGCCGCGGCCGCCGCTGCCACCGGGGTCTCCTCCTGCGAAGCGGGCTCGGGCTCGGGTGCGGTGAGGCGCTGCTCGAGGCACGTCACGAACTGCCCGAGCAGCTTGTCCGAGACGTCCTGCATCACCCCGCGTCCGAACTGCGCGGGCTTGCCGGTGATGGCGAGGTCCGTCTCCACCGACACCTCCGTCGCCCCGCCGGCGTCGGCCATCGACACGACGACCTTCGCGCCGGCCGTGCCGTTGCCGCGCTTGTCCTTGCCCTTGGCGTCGACCACGAACCGGTGGGCGTCGGCGTCCTTCTCCACGAAGGTGCCGCTCCCGTTGTACTGCAGGGCGATCGGGCCGAGCTTGACCTTCACCGACCCCGAGAACGAGCTCTCGTCGGCCTCGGTGACCTGAGCGCCCGGGAAGCACTCGGCCACCGAGGCGATGTCGTTGAAGTGCGCCCAGGTCTCCTCGACGCCGATCGGGACGGTGAACCGGTGGCTCAGCTCCACTACTGCACCCCCGCGGCCTTGAGGACGGCGCGACCCGTGAGGACCCGGGCGAGGTGCTGGCGGTAGTCGGCCGCCCCGTTGAGGTCGGAGGGCGGGTCGGTGCCCTCGGCGGCCAGCTCCGCGGCAGCGCGTACGCCGTCCTCGGTGGCGCTGGCGCCGACCAGCGCCTGCTCGGTCGCCGTGGCCCGCAGGGGCGTCGAGCCCATGTTGGTGAGGCCGACCCGGGCCTCGTCGATCGAGCCCTTCACCGTGGCGGCGACCGCGACGATGGGCCACTGGTGCGCGACCCGGACGAACTTCTCGTAGTGCGCGCCCCAGCCGGTGTGCTTGGGGATGCGCACCTCGGTCAGGATCTCGTCGTCGCCGATCGCGGTCTCGAAGAGGTCGACGAAGAAGTCGGACGCCTCGACCGTACGCGTCCCGCCGGTCCCGGCGATGACGAACTGCGCGCCGAGGGCGAGCGCCGGCGCGCCGAGGTCACCCGCGGGATCGGCGTGCGCGAGCGCGCCGCCGAACGTGCCCCGGTGCCGGATCTGCGAGTCGGCGACCTCGGCCGCCGCCTTGGACAGCAGCAGCGCGTGCTGCTTGACGAGGTCGTTGTCGCGTACGTCGTGGTGGGTCGTCATCGCGCCGATCACGAGGGCGTCGCCGTCGTCCCGGATGCCGCGCAGCGAGGCGATGCCGCCGAGGTCGATGACGACCTCGGGCGCGTTGAGGCGCATCCTCAGGACCGGCAGCAGGCTCTGCCCGCCGGCGAGGATCTTGGCGTCGTCACCGTGCTCCCCGAGGGCCGACAGGGCCTCCTCGACCGAGGTGGGTGCGAGGTAGTCGAACTTGACCGGGATCACTGGCCTGCTCCGTCCGTGCTGTCCTGGTTGAGGGCGCCGTCCTGGAAGTGCGGCATCGCGTCCGGCGGCGTCGGCGCGTCGCCGTCGTGGGCGTGGATCGCCCGCCACACCCGCTCGGGCGTGCAGGGCATCTGGATGTCGTCGACACCGAGGTGGCGCACGGCGTCGACGACGGCGTTGACGACCGCGGGCGTCGAGGCGATGGTGCCCGCCTCGCCGACCCCCTTGGTGCCGAGCGTGTTGGTGGTGCACACGCTCGGCTCGTCGGTGTGCACGACGTCGAAGGAGATCGTGTCGGCCGCCGTCGGGAGCAGGTAGTCGACGAACGACCCGCTCACCAGCGTGCCCGCCTCGTCGTGCACGGCCTCCTCCCAGAGCGCCTGCGCGATGCCCTGCACCAGCCCGCCGTGGACCTGGCCGGCCACGATCAGCGGGTTGATGATGACGCCGATGTCGTCGCAGCAGGTGTACTTCCGCATCTTCACCGCACCGGTCTCGGTGTCGACCTCCATGGCGCACAGGTGCGTGCCGTGGGGGTAGTTGAAGTTGACGGGGTCGTACGTCGCGTCGGCGTCGAGGCTCAGCTCCATGCCCTCGGGGTAGTCGTGGCCGGCGAAGGTCGCCGTCGCGAGCTCCTGGATGGACTTGCCCTGGTCGGTGCCCCGGACGCTGAACCGGCCGGCGGTGTACTCGAGGTCGTCCTCGCTGGCCTCGAGCAGGTGGGCCGCGAGCACCTTGGCCTTGTCGATCACCTTGTCAGCCGCGCGGACGAGCGCCTCGCCGCCGACCACGAGCGAGCGCGACCCGTAGGTGTCGAGGCCCTTGGGCGCGACCTGGGTGTCGCCGTGGAGGACCTCCACGTCCTCGAACGGGACGCCGAGGCGGTCGGCGACGATCTGGCTGAACGCCGTCTCGTGGCCCTGGCCGTGCGCGCTCGCGCCGGTGACGACCTCGACCTTGCCGAGCGGGGTCATCCGTACGCTCGCGTGCTCCCAGCCGCCCGCTCCGTAGTCGAGGCTGCCCAGCACCCGGCTCGGTGCGAGCCCGCACATCTCGGTGAAGGTCGAGACGCCGATGCCGAGCTGCACGCGGTCGCCGCGCTCGCGGCGCTCCTTCTGCTCCGCGCGCAGGGCGTCGTAGCCGAAGGACTCCTTGGCCTTGGCCGTGGCGGCCTCGTAGTTGCCGGTGTCGTACTCGAGGCCGGCGACGGTCGTGAAGGGGAACTCCTCGTGGGTGATCCAGTTGCGCTCGCGGATCTCGAGCGGGTCGACCCCCACCTCCGCGGCGAGCTCGTCCATCAGCCGCTCGACGGCGTACGTCGCCTCCGGCCGCCCGGCCCCGCGGTAGGCGTCGGTGAACGTGGTGTTGGTGAGCACGGTCTGGCACTCGAAGCGGTAGGAGGGGAACTTGTAGATCGCGTTGAACATGAAGGCGCCGAGCACGGGTACGCCGCCGCCGACGATCGCGATGTAGGCGCCGAGGTCGGCGTCGAGGTGGACCTTGAAGCCGGTGACCTTGCCGTCCTTGTCGGCCGCCAGGGTCAGGGTCTGCACCTGGTCGCGGCCGTGGTGGGCCGCCAGCAGGCTCTCGCTGCGGGTCTCGGTGTACTTGACCGGCTTGGACAGGCGCCTCGCGACGGCCCAGGCGATCCACTCCTCCGGCGTCGTCTGGAGCTTGCCGCCGAAACCACCACCGACGTCGGGGGCGATGACCCGGATCTTCGACTCGGGCACGCCGGTGGTGGCCGCCAGGGCGAACCTCAGGATGTGCGGGATCTGGGTCGCGGACCACATGGTGATCTGCTCCCCGGTGGGGTCCACCACGACGCTGCGCGGCTCCATGAAGGCGGGGATCAGCCGCTGCTGGCGGTACTCCCGCTCGATGACGATGCCGTTGGCGCGGGCCTCCTCGATCGCGGCCTCGACGTCGCCGCCGGTGCCGGCGTCACTGGAGTCGAAGACCCACAGCGCCGACTTGTTGGTGCCGAGGTCGGGGTGTGCCAGGGCCTCGTCCCGCAGGGCGTTCTTGATGCCGACGACGGCCGGCAGCTCCTCGTACTCGACGTCGACGAGCTCGGCCGCGTCGCGTGCCTCGGCGGCGCTGCGCGCGACGACCACGGCGACGACCTCGCCTGCGAACGCCACCCGGTCCGCGGGCATCGGCGAGTGGGCCGGGGTCTTCTGGTCCGGCGTGATCGGCCAGGCGTTGATGCACACGCCGAGCTCGTCGCCGAAGTCCTTGCCGGTCAGCACGGTGACCACGTTGGGCGAGGCCTTCGCGGCCTCCACGTCGATGGAGGTGATGGTCGCGTGCGCGAAGGGGCTGCGCACCATGGCCAGGTGCAGCATGCCGGGCAGGGTGATGTTGTCGGTCCAGCGCGTACGGCCCGTGATCAGCCGCTGGTCCTCCTTGCGGCGCCGGTCCTTCCCGATCTCCGCCGCGGGACGGTCCTGGGTCGCGGTCATGCCGTGGCTCCCTCGTTCTGGGCGGCTGCGTGGAGCACGCTCTTGACGATGTTGTGGTAGCCGGTGCAGCGGCAGAGGTTGCCCTCCATGCCGAGCCGCACCTCCTCCTCGGTCGGGTCCGGGTTCTCGGCGAGCAGGTCGACGGCCTGCATGATCATGCCCGGGGTGCAGAAGCCGCACTGAAGCCCGTGGCACTCTCGGAACGCCTCCTGGACCGGGTGCAGCTCACCCTCGGCGGCGTCGGCGAGCCCCTCGATCGTGGTCACCGTGCGCCCGCTGGCCTGGACGGCGAGCACGTTGCACGACTTCACGCTCGTGCCGTCGAGGTGGACCGTGCAGGCCCCGCAGTTCGAGGTGTCGCACCCGACCACGGTCCCGGTCTTGCCGAGCTTCTCGCGCAGGTACTGCACCAGCAGCATCCGGGGCTCGACGTCGTCGGAGACCGCAGCCCCGTCGACGGTGAGTTCGATCTTCGTCATCTGCCGCTCCAGTGTGAGGTGGGTCACTCCTGGTGCCGAACCTAGGTCGCCGTGGTTGGGAGATGGTTGGGGCGGTGGGCGAGCGGCTCAGACCACCTCGCCGCCGGCCCGCATGCTGTCGGCGATCTTCCTCGCGGCACCGCTGACCTCGTAGCTGTGCAACGCCTCGTCGGGCTCGGCGGTGTGGGCCACGATCGAGGTCGACACCACCTCGCGGAACGCTCGCGCGATGCCCATCGAGATCCGCGGGTTGCCCGCCTGGTCCACCGAGCGGCACGTCGTGCGCAGGCGGCGCGCGTCACCACGGACCTGCCCGCACCTGATCCTCTCGTCGCCCGCGCCCTCGAGCGTGCCCGTGATCATCCGGACCATGTCGCGGGGGACGAGCCGCAGCCGCAGCCCGACGTCCTCGAGCACCACGACCAGCTCCGTGCTGCCGGCTTGGTGCGCGTACGTGTAGGTCGCGAACCGTCGGCCCGCCACGACCTGCTCCCCCTCGACCGGCGTCGCCGCCACGGGGAACTCGAACCGGATCCCCGTCCCCTCGTCGACGACCGTCTCCCAGGGCCCGGCGTCGGGCGCCTCGCTGGTCGCAGGCGCCGGATCGGGGACGGTCGCGTCGGGAGCGACGCACGCCGACAGCGCGAGCACCGTCGCCAGCACGGCGCCGTACGCGACCCTCGTCGTGGCCGCCCCCTGCGGACCGGTCATCCGCCCGAGGCGGCGAGCTTGCCCTTGAGCAGGGGCGCGACCGGGTGGTGGACCGGCAGGGCCGCGAGGCAGGCCTCCACCACGGCGGTGTCGTAGGGCGCGAGCTCGCTGTAGCGCAGCACGGCGTCGGCGTCGGGGTTGGCGAGCAGGGCCTCGCGGACGCTCACCGCGAGGTAGTCGCCCATCTGCACCAGGGCGGGCGAGTCCGTCCCGGGGAGGAGGTCCCCGCCGTAGGCCCGGACGGCGGCGCGTACGTCGCCGCGGCGCAGCAGGCGCTGGACCTCCTCGACGTCGGTGGCGACCGGCATCGTGAGCCGGTAGGGGCGCGAGGACAGCTGGCCGGACAGGGCGGCGCGCAGGTGCGAGACCTCGGCCTTGAGCGTCGAGGTGGTCACCGACGAGTCGCCGTAGAGCAGGGAGTGCAGGTGCTCGACGGACAGGCCCGAGGGGTGCATCGCCAGCAGGGCGAGGATCTCGGTCTGGCGGCGGTTGAGCAGCAGCCGCTGGCCGTCGAGCCACACCTCGGCGGTGCCGAGGAGCGTCAGGGTCAGGCCGGGCTCGGCGGGTCCGGCGTCGCCGGCGAGGGTCGTGCGCCGGTCGGCCGGGAGGGCCCCCTCGATGAGCCGGGCCATCACGCGTGCGGTCGCGAGCCCGATCGGGTGGGTCCGGTCCCACGTGGTCGACAGGTCGATGACCCCGAGCGAGCGCCCGGTGACCGGGTCGAAGACGGGGGCGGCCCAGCACACCCAGTTGTGCACGACCTCGGCGTAGTGCTCGGCGCTGAAGACCATCGACGGCCGCGCGGTGCGACCGGCGATGGCCAGCGCGTTGGTGCCGACGCTGCGCTCGTCCCAGCGCCCGCCGGGCACGAAGTTGACCGTCTCGGCCTTGCGGCGCATCACCCGGCCGCCGTAGGTCCAGAGGATCCGGGTCTGGTCGTCGGTCACCGCGATGACCAGGTCGCCGTCCTCGGCCGTGCGCCGCAGCTCGTCCTGCACGCGCTCGACCGCGGTCTGGAGCGGCGACTGCCGCCAGAAGTCAGCGGTGTCGCCCTCGTCGGCGAGGGGGGCGTGGGTCACCGTCGGCGAGACCACCTCCGACAGCTCCCAGCTGCGCAGGATCTCGGGCCGTACGGCCTCCCCGTCGCCGCCCTCGACGAACCGCGTCCAGGCGCGCACCGCTCGCACGCGGCGGGCGTGCAGGTCCTCGCTGGTCATGGGCGGCTCCTGGGGCGTACGCCGCCAAACCTAGCCCGAGTGTGATGACCGCAACAGGAATTCTCCCCTGACGGGGGTCCGGATCAGCGCCTGCGCGCGAAGGTCGCGACGATCCCCGGGTGGTCGGTGACCAGGTTCCGGTAGGAGCGGTAGGAGCGGATCCGGAAGTCCGAGGCGCGCTCGCCCATGACGTAGTCGATGCCCGCCCCGACCGCGCCGTCGAGGGGCTTGCCGGCGTAGTTGGTCCTCAGCCGGAGCGGCTTGGTGATGCGCCCCTTGACGAGGTGGTCGGTGGTGTCGCGGTTCGACGTGACGTTGCAGTCGCACATCGCGACGAACTGGTGCCCCTCGGGCGCGTTCTCCGCCAGGGCCCGCACCCGGTACGCCATCCGCCACATCGCCTGCACGCCGGCGCGGTTGGCGTAGTTGGGGCCACCGCTTCGGCGGTTGTGGAGGTGGTTGGGCAGGTGGAAGCTCACCGACCGGATGACGTGGCCACTCGCACGGTGCCGGAGGACCGCCACCACGCCGTACTGGTCGTGGGCGACCCGCCCGGTGCCCTGACGCCGCCAGGTCTTCCCGGTGAGGAGCGCCGACCAGGTCTTCTCGAGCTTCCAGACGTCCTTGTCGAAGGCGATCGGGTTGTCGTCGGTGCCGGTGGGACCGTCCGGCATGAGCAGAGTCCACGACTTCGGCAGCGACGCGCGCAGCGCCGGCCGGCTGAAGAGGCGCTCCTGGAAGCCGATGACCGAGGCACCACCGCCGATGACCTGCGCGATGTCGTGGCGCATGCCGGCGACGCGCATTCCCTTGCGCAGGTTGAGCGTGGCCACGCTGAACCGGCCGGCGGGACCGGCGGCGCCGGCCTTGGACCGGCCCTCCTCGCGGGCCTCCACTGCCGAGGCGCCGGGCACGAGCACGGCGAGCAGCAGGACCACTGCGGCGAGCAGAGCGGTCGGTCGGACACGGTCACGGGGCGGCGCGGGGGGGAAAAACATCCCGAAGAAGATAGGCGAAAGCGTCCGACCTGCAAATTCGACACCTGGTGAGGCCGGGCGGTTGTGCGGATCGCCGCCGCTCCCTGGTCGAGCCTCGTCGCTGGTTGAGCAGGTCGCGCAGCGACCGTGTCGAGACCTCCTCCACAGGTCGGGGCTTCGAGCACGACGGGTGTCGGTGGCCTCTCATAGGATCGAACACATGATCGACACGCTGGCAGCCGGGGCACGAGTGGTCGCAGACGACCTCTCGCCCGCCGACCTGCTCGCCTCGATCAAAGCCTCGCGCGCGCTCGAGAACGCCGAGGCGGCCCGCCAGCTCGACCTCGCGGCCCGGTGGGCGGACCTCCACCCGCCGGAGTCGATCCACCACGCGGCGTCGTTCACGGTTCCCGGGTCGCAGCACGAGGAACCCATCGCCGGTGATGGCGCGCCCTTGGTGGCGGAGTTCTGCGTCGCCGAGCTCGGCACCGTCCTGGGCATCTCGTCGACGGCGGCGAAGAAGCTGATCGGGCACGCCCTCGAGCTGCGCCACCGCCTCCCGCGGCTGTGGGCGCAGGTCCACGACGGGAAGGTCCCGGCGTGGCGGGCACGCGCGGTCGCGGAGACCACCATCCACTCGTCGCCCGCGCTCACGGCTGAGGCGGCGGGGTTCGTCGACGCACAGGTCGCCGCCGTGGCCGGCAAGATCGGGCCTGCGCAGCTCGACCGCCTCGTGGCAGATGCGACCAGGCGTTACGACCTCGCGACCGCCGACCCCACGACGGATCCGGAGGACGGCTACCTCGCCGTCGATCCGCGCCACGTCACCGTGGACTCCGATGACGTGCACTACGCGGGCACGATGCGGATCGAGGCCGAGGTCGACCTCGCTGACGCCCTCGACCTCGACCGCGCGCTCGCGCACCACGCCGCCACCCAGAAGGCCCTCGGCTCCGAGCTGCCCCTCGACGCACGGCGCGCGAAGGCGCTCGGGGACCTCCCCCGTACGCAGACCGCGCTCGATCTCCTGACCGGGAGTCCGGGCACGGACCGCGCCAGCGGGCCGCACCCGGACACCCGGAGACAGGACCGCGTGAACTCTGGCGAGGGCACAGACTTGCCTGCGGCGAGGGAGGTCGTCATCCACGCTCATTTCGACGCCTCCTTCTCCGGTGACGCGACCGTGTTCGGACGCACCGGGCGGATGGAGAACGGTCAGCGCCTGGTCCTGCTCGACCAGATCCAGTCGTGGTGCGCCGACTCCCGTACGAAGGTGACGATCAAGCCGGTCATCGACCTCAACGTCCCGCTCACCGCGCCGGGCTACGACATCACCGACCGCCTCCGCGAGCAGGTCCAGCTCCGCGACCGCACGTGCGTGTTCCCGTTCTGCACCCGCCCAGCACGCGGCTGCGACATCGACCACGTCGTCCCCTACGACCACGACGCCGACGCCGAGGGCAGACCACAACCCGGCCCGACCGCGTCCTGGAACCTCGCGTGCCTGTGCCGGTTCCACCACCGGCTCAAGACCCACTCGCCGTGGCGCTACGAGATGACCGCGCCCGGTGTCTTCGAGTGGACCAGCCCCCACGGTCTTCGCTACCGCCGCGACCACACCGGCACCACCGAGATCGAGCAAGGTCTCGTGACGGGCGCCAGCGCGCCCTCCTCGACCGGCAGGCACCACTCACCCGGCATCCCGCGACCACGCCGACGATGACCCCGCTCCACACCCCGCCACGTGCTGTGGCGGGGCCACAGTCATGCGTGGGACTGGTCCATGGCCGTGCGAGCGCTCGCACATCACCTGCACTGACGAACTCATGCCGACTGGCGGGCGTCAGAGCACCCGTAGCGCAGCCTCGAGGTCGTCAACGCAGTGCCACACGTCGTCCCGAGAAGACAGGACGTACTGACGTGTGCCGCCCCTGTCAGGAGTGCCCCAGTCCATGACGGCTTCGCCCGAGACCCACACCACCAGCTGCCCCAGCGCTGCGCCGGCGTCCAGGACCAGCCGCGATGCAGGCTTGTCCGTCGACGGCCCGTCGAGGACCTGCCAGGAGATGCCTGCGTCGGCCCACCGAGCGCGACGCTCTGCAACGACCTGGCGCAGGATGCCGGCTTCCATCCACCCATCCTGACCGGACGCCGCCCTCATCGGACCGGATGAGCTCGGACCGATCGCGACACATTCACCGCGGACGCGTCGCCCGGCGACACGCTTCGACTCAGTCGTCGTGGTGGATCCGCCCCTGCGTCGTGGCCAGCCGCTCGCCCGAGCCACCCCACTGCCGGGCCACGATCTCGGCAGCGATCG
>JAESGW010000900.1_pt1 | contig 10597 bp, 12 predicted proteins | sample 9269791 | NCBI WGS metagenome assembly JAESGW01 (sample SAMN16773120, study PRJNA677053) | algae metagenome | isolation source: Aphanocapsa lilacina HA4352-LM1 and co-occurring heterotrophs from near cave... | place: USA: Maniniholo cave, near Haena, Kauai, HI | collected 2009-07-28 | reverse complement strand
AGGGGGAGGTCGTAGGCCCGGGCCATCCGCTCGGCCGTGCCGGCCGGTCCCCACACGGGGATCTGCGGCTGCGCCCCGGTCGGGTGGTACTTGCGCATCACGTAGTAGCCGCACAGGTCGAGGCAGTGGTCGGCGTGCAGGTGGCTGAGGAACACCGCGTCGACCGTCAGCGGGTCGACGTAGCGGTGGAGCTGGCCGAGGGCGCCGTTGCCCAGGTCGAGCAGGATCCGCCAGGTGCGGCCGTCCTGCTCCGCCTCGAGGAGGTAGCAGCTGGCGGCGGAGTCGGGGCCGGGGTAGGAGCCCGAGCAGCCGACGATCGTGAGCCTCATCGCACCGTCCCCGTCATCGTGTCCCCGTCATCGTCGGCCGCCGGCGAACTGGCTGGCGCTGAGCAGCTCCGCACCGAGGAAGCGCCGCCCGACGGTCGCGAAGTCCTCGGGACTCCCGGTGGTGGCGAAGGTGTAGTCCGGCTCGCCCTCCTGGCGCATCAGCCCGGTGCTCGCGAGCATCTTGTAGACGTCCTTCGCGCACTCCTCCGCCGAGCTCACCAGCGTGACCTCGTCGCCCATGACGTAGGAGATGACACCGGTCAGCAGGGGATAGTGCGTGCACCCGAGGATGAGCGTGTCGACGCCGGCAGCGACCAGCGGGTCGAGGTACTCGTGCGCGGCGGCGAGGAGCTCGTCGCCGCCCGTCACCCCCTGCTCGACGAAGTCGACGAAGCGGGGGCAGGCCTGGATGTGCAGGTCGAGGTGCGGCGCCGCGGCGAAGGCGTCGTCGTACGCCATCGAGCTCGCCGTAGCGCGGGTGCAGATCACGCCGACCCGGCGGTTGCGGGTCGCGGCGGCGGCCCGCCGCGCGGCGGGGAGGATCACCTCGACGACGGGTACGTCGTAGCGCTCGCGGGCGTCGCGGAGCATCGCGGCACTGGCGGAGTTGCAGGCGATCACGAGAGCCTTCACCCCCTGCGCGTAGAGGTGGTCGAGGCACTCGAGTGCGTACTCGCGGACCTCGCCGATCGGCTTCTGGCCGTACGGCTGGCGGGCCGTGTCGCCGAGGTAGACCACCGACTCGTGCGGCAGCTGGTCGATCACGGAGCGCGCGACCGTCAGGCCACCGAAACCGGAGTCGAAGATGCCGATGGGGGCGTCGGCGGTCTTCCGCTGGGTCGGGGTCGGCACAGGCAGCAGGCTAGGCGCTCGGCCCGCCACCGGTCACGCCATCGCGGGCGTCGTCCCCATCACACGGCGGCAGCCGGGTTAGGGTCGTGCGGTGACTCTTCGCTCCGTGCTCGCCTCGCTGATCGCCTGCGCCGCCGTCGGGCTGTGCCTGACGTCGGCGCCCGCACAGCTGGCGTCCAGCAGCATCCCGACCGACACCCGGCGCGCCTCCGCGGACAACGCCGTCGAGTCGGTCCTGGCGATCTCCATCGACGGCCTCAACCCCGAGGCGCTGCGGATCCTGGGTCCCGAGGGCACCCCGCACCTGCACGACTTCATGGCGTCGGGCGCGTCTACCCTCAACGCGCGCACCGAGCACGAGAAGACCATCACGCTGCCCAACCACACGGGCATGGTCACCGGTCGTCGGGTGGAGGCAGCGACCGGCGGGCACGGCGTGACGTGGAACGACGACCGCCGCCGGCCGGCCACCGTCCAGGCGGCCGCGGGCAGGCGCGTCGAGTCGGTGTTCACCTCGGTCAGCGCCGCCGGCGGGTCCACGGCGCTCTTCGCCAGCAAGACGAAGTTCTCCCTGTGGAAGCGCAGCTGGCCGCTGTCGATCGACAAGACGCGGATCCAGCTCGACAACGGCCTCCTCGCCCGATCCGTGCGTCGCGACCTCCGCGACCACGACCGCGAGCTCCGCTTCGTGCACTTCTCGCTGCCCGACAACGTCGGCCACGAGAAGGGCTTCATGTCCCGGCCCTACCTGCGCGCGGTCAAGCAGGTGGACGCCCTGCTCGGCGGGATCGTGTCGGCCGTGGAGTCCGACCCGGCACTCGACGCCGGCACCGCGATCATCGTGACCAGCGACCACGGCGGGCTGGGGGACAGCCACTCCGACGCGCGCCGCTTCGCCAACTACCGGGTCGCCTTCATGGTCTCCGGCCCCGGCGTGGCCGTCGGCGCCGACCTCTACGAGCTCAACCCCGACGACCGTCGCGACCCCGGCACCCGCCGCACCACGTATGCCACGTCCGTGCAGCCGATCCGCAACGGCGAGGTCGCCAACCTCGCGCTCGACCTGCTCGACATCGACGCCGTCCCCGGAAGTGAGCACAACTTCGCGCTCGACCTCGACGTCTCACCCGTCAGCTGATCCCGTCCGACGATCACCCTGCCGCCCGGTCCCGGGCCGAGGAGGCACCATGTCCGTGTTGAAGAAGGTCGCTGCCGCGCTCAGCGTGGCAGTGGTCGCGACCGCCGCGCTGCAGGCCCCGGCGCAGTCCACCAGCGGTCGGGCGGCGCCCGAGGATGCCGCCGCCGTCGGCTGGCCGCCGGCTCCGGTCACGCAGATCGTCATCGACACCGGCGGTGTCGCCGTGGGCCGCGAGGACTACGTCCCCGGCACCGTGACCCTCGACGGCGTCACCCACGTCACCGAGGTCCGCGGGCGCGGCAACTCCACCTGGGGCTGGCCCAAGAAGCCCTACAAGCTCAAGCTCGAGGAGGACGCCGCGCTCATCGGGTCGCGCCCCTTCGACGAGTGGGTGCTGCTCGCCGGCTACGGCGACCGGAGCGGTCTGCGTACGGCTGCGGCCTTCGCGATCGCGGCGCAGACCCGGCTGGCCTGGACCCCGCGCTTCCGCTTCGTCGAGGTCGTCCTCAACGGCCAGGTGCAGGGCCTCTACATGCTCACCGAGCAGGTCGAGGAGGGCAAGGGCCGCGTCGACCTGCCCGACGACGGCTACCTCCTCGAGATGAACAAGCGCTACCTCCGCGACGGCGAGCCCGGGTTCCGCACGGGCAACGGCACGGCCGTGGCGTTCAAGGACCCCGACGAGATCACCAAGCGGCAGCGCCGCGAGGTGCGGGGAGCGGTCACCCGCTTCGAGAAGGTCCTCTACGGGAAGGGGTTCGCCCACCCCACCCGCGGCTACGCCAAGTACGTCAACGTCAAGCGCATCATCGACTGGTACCTCGTCGAGGAGCTGTTCTCCAACCAGGACTCCAACTTCCAGTCCAGCGTCAACTTCAGCTGGGTGCCCGGCAAGAAGTTCGTCTTCGGCCCGGTCTGGGACTTCGACCTGAGCGCCGGCACGCGGTGGCGCGACTACGGGCCGCCGGACGTGTGGCACACCCGCCAGGGGCGCCACTGGGTCGCCCGGATGCTCGAGGACCCCGCGTTCTCGGCGCGGGTCAAGAGCCGGTGGGCGCGCCTGCGGCCCGCCGTGCGCGAGGTCGTCTCCCAGCTGCCCGGCGCGGCGGCCACGCTCGCCCCGGCCGCGCAGGCCGACTGGCAGCAGTGGCACCAGGCCGGCGACCTCGGGTGGACCCACCACGCCGGGTCGCTGCAGGGTGAGGTCGCCTACCTCGGCGACTGGCTCACCAAGCGCATCGAGTGGCTCAGCAAGAACGAGGTCCGCCTCGGCGGCACCCGCCAGGCGACCGAGGAGCGCGAGCGCACCGTATGGGTGCCCGTGCAGCTCCAGTCCCCCGCCACCACGTCGGTCGACGTGGCCTGGAGCCTCCAGCCCGGCAGCGCCACGCCGGGCGTGGACTACGTCGACGAGCAGGGCCGGGTCACGTTCGCGCCGGGCCAGCAGGAGCGCTGGGTCCCGGTGCGGGTCCTCGACGACACCGAGACCGAGCGGCGCGAGACGCTGCGCGTGCTGCTGACCGGCTCGTCGCGCGAGCTCGTCGTCGGCTCGCCGAACCTCGCGACCGTCGCGATCCGGGGCAACCGCCGCTGAGCCTCCCGCCCGGTGATCACCGTCGCCTGACCGCGGCGGCCTCACCGGGCAGGGGCCACGGGTTGAACCGGCAGCCGCCGGTGCCCTTGGACTGCTGCATCATCACCGGCGCGCGGCCGCCGCGGCACGACGCGTGCCCGAGGCCGAGCCAGTGCCCGGTCTCGTGGTTGACGACCATGTGGCGGTAGTCGCGCAGCGAGCGCCCGGCCGCGTTCCATGCCGGTGACGCCTGCGTCCAGCGCAGCTGGTTGATCACCACGTGGCGCCCGACGCGGCAGGACCACTGCACGGAGCAGCCTGCCGAGAAGGACGGCAGCGTCGCCGCGGCGGCCAGCACGAGCGTGAAGTCCCCGCCACGGCGGACGCGGCGGAACTGCACTCCCCCGGCCCGCCAGCCGCGCGGGTGATCGAACGTCTCCTGAGCCTGGCGCCGGAACACCTTCAGCGAGGCGGTGACCCGGCCACGGGTGGTGACCGAGTAGGTGACGCGGCGGCGCACCGGCACGGCGTACGCCTCGGCCGTCTGCCCGGTGGCCCCGGGCGTACGCCGGTGCTCGCGCGCCTCCGCCTCGACGGCCGTCGCGGGCGCAGCGAGCAGGGTCAGGGCGAGTGCGACCACGGCGATCACGGCGAGGGCGGGGGCGGGCCGGGGCATGCCGCGAGCGTACGCCCGACCGGGCGGTAGGGTCCGGCCGTGCCCGAGCGACCCGAGATCGTCTGCCTCTGCGGGTCGATGCGCTTCGTGGAGGAGCTGCGCGCGGCGAACCGCGACCTCACCCTCGCCGGGGTGATCGTGCTCGCACCGGGCGAGCTGGGCGGAGTGGGCGCGGACGCAGCGCCGACCGCCGAGCAGAAGACCGCGCTGGACGCCCTCCACCTGCGCAAGATCGACCTGGCCGACCGGGTCCTGGTCGTGAATCCCGGCGGGTACGTCGGCGAGTCCACGAGCCGGGAGATCGCCTACGCCCGCGCGGCCGGCAAGCCGGTCTCGTTCACCGGCCCCGGCTAGGCCCAGAGCTGGCCGTCGAGCGCGTCCTCGGCCTCGTCGACGGTGCCCTCGTAGGCGCCGGTGGACAGGTACTTCCAGCCGCCGTCGCACACGATGAACGCGATGTCGGCGGACTCGCCCGCCTTGACCGCCTTGGCCGCCTGGCCGAGCGCGGCGTGCAGGATCGCGCCGGTCGAGATCCCGGCGAAGATGCCCTCGAGCTCGAGCAGCTCGCGCACCCGGCGTACGGCGTCGCGCGGACCGACGCTGAAGCGCGAGTCGATGAGCGAGGCGTCGTAGAGCTCCGGGACGAAGCCCTCGTCGAGGTTGCGCAGGCCGTAGACCAGCTCGCCGTAGCGCGGCTCGGCGGCCACGATGCGTACGTCCGGCTTGGCCGTGCGGAAGAAGCGGGAGACGCCCATCAGGGTGCCGGTCGTGCCGAGCCCGGCGACGAAGTGCGTGATCGAGGGGAGGTCGGCGAGCAGCTCGGGGCCGGTGCCCTCCTCGTGCGCGAGGGCGTTGGCGTCGTTGCCGTACTGGTAGAGCATCACCCAGTCGGGGTGCTCGGCCGCGATCTTCTTCGCGACCCGGACCGCCTCGTTCGAGCCGCCGGCGGCCGGCGAGGAGACGATCTCGGCGCCCCACATGCGGAGCAGCTGGCGACGCTCCTCGGAGGTGTTCTCGGGCATCACGCACACGATGCGGTAGCCCTTGAGCTTGGCGGCCATCGCCAGGGAGATGCCGGTGTTGCCGCTGGTGGGCTCGAGGATCGTGCAGCCCGGGCGCAGGGTGCCGTCGGCCTCGGCCTGCTCGATCATCCGCAGCGCCGGGCGGTCCTTGATGGAGCCGGTGGGGTTGCGGTCCTCGAGCTTGGCCCACAGCCGCACAACGGTGCCGTCGGGCTGGACGCCGGGCGAGAGCCGGGGCAGCCCCACGAGCGGCGTGTTGCCGACCGAGGCGAGCAGGTCGTCGTAGCGGGTCACGGGGTGGTGGTCACCCGCCGGCGACGGCGGGGAGCACGACGACCTGGTCGCCGTCGGAGAGCTCGGCGTCGAGGCCGCCGATGAAGCGGACGTCCTCGTCGTTGATGTAGACGTTGACGAACCGGCGCAGGTCCACCGAGCCGGACTTGTCCTCGACGAGGCGCTCCTTGATGCCGGGGTGGTTGCCCTCGAGGTCGTCGATGAGCGCGGACAGGGTGCCGCCGTCGCCCTCGACGGACTTCGCGCCGTCGGTATAGGTGCGCAGGATGGTGGGGATCCGGACCTCGATGGCCATCAGGGGGTGCTCCGTTTCTGGGACTGCACTGTCTCGGTTGCTGCGGTGGGCGTGATCGTGACGTCTTCCTCGGTCACGACTCCGTCGATGATTCTGTAGGACCTGAACTCCACGGGTCCCTCACTATTCCCGTGCTCGCGTGTGCTGACGAGCACGTAGTGGGCGTTCGGCTCGCTCGCGAGACCGATGTCGGTGCGGCTCGGGTAGGCCTCGGTGGCCGTGTGGGAGTGGTAGACGACCACCGGCTCCTCGTCGCGGGCGTCCATGTCCTTGTAGAGCGCGAGCAGCTCGGTGGAGTCGAACTCGTAGAAGGTCGGGCTGCCCGCGGCGTTGACCATCGGGATGAACCGCTCCGGACGGTCACTGCCCTCGGGGCCGGCGACGACGCCGCACGCCTCGTCGGGGTGGTCGCGCCGGGCGTGCGCGACGACGGCGTCGTAGATGTCCTGCGGGATGGTCAGCACGGCGTCAAGGGTAGGCGCCCGGCGATGAGGGCCGTGCACGTCTCACGACATAGTCTTGACGTCGAGATACTTGACCCGGGGGTGGAGCATGACGATGCCGCAGGCGCACGCGCCACTGACGCGCCGGGGCATCCCCCTGGAGCGCGACCTGCGGGTGCTGGCGCTGGGATCCTTCGCCAACCGGTTCGGCGCCGGCGCGGTCATGACGACCAGCGCCCTCTACTTCACCCGGCAGGTCGGCTTCTCGGCCGCCGAGGTCGCGCTCGCCCTCGCGGTCGCCGCGGTCGTCGGGATCCTCGTGCAGGTGCCGGCCGGCCAGCTCGGTGACAGCCACGGCCCGCGCCGGGTGCTCACGGTCTTCATGGTCGGCGCGGCGCTCACGAGCGCGCTGCCCGCGCTGGCGCGTACACCGTGGCAGCTCGCGCTGCTGCTGGCCCTGCTCACCCTGTTCGAGCGCTCGGCCGGCTCCGTGCAGCAGGGCGTGATCGCGCAGCTCGCCACCGGCGGTCGCGGCGTGCAGTTCAAGGCCTACCTGCGCGCGGTGACCAACACCGCGATCGGGCTCGGCTCCGTCTTCGGCGGTGCCGCGCTCGTCGTGGACGAGACGTGGGCGTACGTCTCGGTCTTCGTGCTCAACGCCGTCTTCACCGGCTTCGCCGCCTGGAACTCCACCCGGCTGCCCGACCTGCCGGCCTACGTACGCCTCGAGGGCGAGCCGCGGCTCGCGGTGCTGCGCGACTGGCCCTACGTCGCCGTCGTCTCGCTCACCGGCCTGTTCTCGCTGCACTTCTTCGTGATGGAGCTCGGGCTCGCGCTCTACATCTCCGAGCGCACGGCGGCCCCGCCGGTGATGGTCGCGGTCCTGCTCATCGTCAACACCGCCTGCGTCGCGCTCTTCCAGGTACGCCTGTCGCGCCGCGCCGACTCGGTCGAGGCCGGCGCCCGGGCCCTGGTCCGGGGCGCGGTGTGGATCGCCGCCGGCTTCGCGATCGTGGCGCTGGCCGACCGCGGCGACGCGACCTTCGCGATCGCGGTGCTCGTGGTCGGGTCCTTGGTCCACGTCGTCGGCGAGATGATCGGCTCCGGCGGCCAGTGGGGCCTGCAGATGGGGCTCGCCCCGCACGAGCGGCAGGGGCAGTACCAGGGCTTCGCCGGCCTGGGCTTCAGCGTCATCGCCGTCATCGGGCCGCCGATCGTGACCCTGCTCTGCGTGGAGATGGGCGAGACCGGCTGGCTCGTGCTCGCGGCCCTGATGCTCGCGGTCGCGCTGGTCACGGTCCCCGTCTCGCGGTGGGCGCTCGCCTCGCGCGAGCGCTACGGGGTGCTGACCCACTCGGGCTGAGCCCGCACGCCGTCCGCTCGGCGGGATCTCGGACGTCGGCACATGCCGATGGGCGGAATGCCGTGCATGTCGCGTTCGAGGCGGCATCGGCGGTCACGTGCCGCGCGACCACGTCAGCGGATCAGTGCGCGAGACGCATGCCCAGCGACTTCGGCGCCGTCTCCACGAAGCCCATCGACTCGTACAACCGACGTCCCGGCGCGTCAGCCATGAGCGTCACGTAGGGCTCTGCTGGCGCAGCCTCGTCAATCTGCGCCAAGAGGTCGGCGAGCACGCGGCGCCCCAGTCCGCGGCCTTGGTGCTCGGGCAGCGTTGCCATGTCGGCGATGTGGAAGTACCACGCCCCGTCGCCGATGACACGACCCATCGCCACAGCCCTTCCCTCGTGCTGAACGATGCTCCACCGCCAACTGCCGACCAGCGCCCCCTTGCCCTGGGCAACCGACCTCGGCGTGAGTCCCGAGGCGGCCCTCAGGTGCAGATAGTCCTCAATGGTCGGTGGCGTCCGGAACAAGTCGTCGGCGGTACCTGTCATTCGGACAAGAATAGGCGGAGTCAAGGCACGGATCTGGCGCGTCGAGGGCGGCTACGCTCGCCCGGACCTGCCGCGACGACTTCTTCGACTGCAGACCAGCGCGATGCTCGCGGACGTCATGGAGCGTGGTCGCACCGGTGACCGCCGGCCATGACGTCGCTGCCGTAGGTCATGGCGACTGGTCGCCCTGACAACCGCTCGCCATGACGTTGTCGACGCCGGCACAGGCCCCGCACGCTCAGACCCAGATCGCGGCCGGGATCTGGTCGGAGAACACCTCGGGCTCGGCCGGCAGCGACTCCGACTCCCCGAGCGAGTGGCGTACGGCCGTCCAGGCCACCGCGCAGGCGTCGAGCAGGTCGTCCTCGCCGAACCCCGCGCCACGGAACCACGGCGGCGCGACGATGCCGTGCGCGGCGAGCGCCTCGCGCCGGGCCCGGGCGCCGTCGGGGTCCTTCTTGCGGGCCAGCACGGGCCCGCCGGCCATCCGGGCGAAGCTCACCTCTGGATGCACCTCGATCACCTGCGCGCCCGCGCCCGAACGGACCCACGCGTCGACGTCGAGCACCTTGCCGCGCAGGGCGTACGCCTGTGCGCTGACGCTGGTGCGCCCGTCGGTCGCGGCGAGGTTGGCCTCGCGCGCCTCCGCGTAGGTCGGCGCCTCCAGCGCGGAGCGTACGGGCGTGGAGAACACCGACGACGACTTGCCGACCAGCACCCGGCGGGCCTCGGCGTCGGCGAGCCGGCCGCTGCTGTCGGGCAGGCCGATGGGGATGTCGATCGCGACCACGGGCACGTCGTGCTGCTCGCGCACGAGCGCGACCAGGCCGGCGATGTCGGCGGCGACGAAGACCGAGGCGCGCAGGGTCGGGTCGAGCACCACGCCGACCCAGCCGGCCGGGCAGGCGTCGACGCCGAGCACCGGGGCCGGGGGCCTGAGCAGGGGCGGCGGCTCGAGGCCGTCCTGGCCGTCCGGCGCGGCGAACCGGGCCTCCCGCTCGCCGCTCAGCGCCGCGTCGATGCGCGCGACCATCACCTCCGACATCGGTGGCAGGCCGGTCACCGGCCACCACCTGACGTCGCTCGACTCGTCGTCCGCGACGTGGGCCTCCCCCTCCAGCCAGGTGCACGCGAAGGTGAGGTCGAGGTAGGTCGCGCGGTCGCCGTTGGCGTGCACGATCTCGCCGTGCACGGCGGTCGAGGCGAGCCGGTCCACCCTGATCCGGACGCCGGCCTCCTCGAGCGCCTCTCGTGCGGCGGCGACGGCGGGCTCCTCGCCGGGCTCGGGGATCCCCGTGACAGGCGTCCAGTGCCCGTTGTCGGCGCGCCTGACGAGCAGCACCTGGTCGCCGCGGCGGACCACCGCGGTGACGCCGGGCAGCCACAGCGGATCGGTGCCGATCTTCTCCCGGATCGCGACGATGAAGTCGGGGACGGGGCTCATCCGGCCGTCAGCGCCTCGACCACGGTCTCCTGGAGGTAGCCGACCCACTCGTAGATGTCGTGGGCCTGGGCGCGCGGGTCGTCGTCGGGCAACGAGTGCCAGTAGTGCTCGTCGCCGGCCTCGACGCCGAGGCGGGTGGCGAGCGCGAGCCGGATGTCGGTGAAGGCCCGCATCCAGGTCTCGGCCTCGGCGTGGGTGAGCTCGACGTCGATGACCAGCCCGTCCTCGGTCAGCTCGGGCGGCAGCCCGGCCTCCTCGAGGACGTCGATGATCGAGCCGGACGCCGCCGCCTTGCCGTCGCGCAGCCCGCCCTCGGTGAACCGGCGGAAGTCCGAGGCGGCCTCCTCGTCCTCGGGGTAGGCCGTGGGGAACAGGCGCGCCAGGACGGGGTCCTCGGGGATCGTGGTGGCGCCGGAGAACTCCGCCATCATCGCCTCGAAGGGGTCCGCGGCCGGGGCCGCGGGCTCGGCGCGCTCGTTGCGCAGGAGCTCGACCATCTGTGAGGCCAGCGACCGCAGCAGGTCGGCCTCGAAGCCGGAGAAGGTGGCGATGACGTGCCCGGTCCTGCGGTGCCGTTCGAAGCCGCTCACCTCAGGACGCCTTCTCCATCGTCGCCCACAGTCCGTACTCGTG